>JAABUH010002407.1_pt1 | contig 18020 bp, 18 predicted proteins | sample 5559121 | NCBI WGS metagenome assembly JAABUH01 (sample SAMN10711871, study PRJNA513364) | rock metagenome | isolation source: Antarctica rocks | place: Antarctica: Victoria Land, Battleship Promontory nord | collected 2015-12-28
CGCCCAGGCGTACGGTCAGGTCGCGCGCCGCCTCATAATCCACGGTCTTGAAGCTTCTACTCATGCCCCAACTGTACCATTTACACTCCGAGAGAAGCGGACGCCTCTCTCCGACAAACTGCTAGTACACGCTGGCTCAAATATCTTGGTGCGCCGCGAGCTGGCGGCCCATGTACATGGCCATGTAGAAAGCCCCACTGATGGCCAGCTAATGGTCCCCATTCGTGGAGAACCTGCCGACGGTTCCCCAAGCCCCGCCCACGCGAAGGCCGTGCCGAGACAGGGAGAACTTGTTCTTCAGGGAGCAGGAACTGGCCCATCTGCCCTCTAACGAGCAGGCGCACGATGGCCACCAGTGGCGACTTTTGTGTGGCCACTGACAAGCACTTTAGTGTCCGTGGTTTGCCATGCGACGTCAGTCGCAGGCCATCGCGGGAACGCAAGCTTATTTAGGCCAAGCTGTACTAGTCTCCCCTTTGTTGGGACTTTAGATCTCTATCAACGCGCTTGACACCGCTTACTCCAACGCTCTTTGGACTAACCGTCACCCTCCCTCTCTTCCAGCGCCTTGATCCGCAGCTCCAGCGTCCCGATCTCGTGCATGCGCACCAGCGCATTGCTCAGCGAGGCGAGCGCCCCCGCCGCGCGCGCGTCCAGCGCCCCCGCGTACGTCTCCACCAGGGCGGTCTTCAGCAAGCTCAACACGTCGACTATCTCGCCGTCGCCTTGCAATAGCTTGCCGACGCGCGCGGCTGTCGCCCGGTTGCGGCCGCCCACGCTTCGACCCTCTTCGTGGCGCTGCGCGAGGTCGGGGTCGTGCCCGAAGCAATAGCCTGAGGCGCCCGCCTTCGCGCGGCACGGCTCCCCATCTCGCCGCGTCGCGCGGCACGTTGGCCCGTCCTCGTCCATCGTCTCACCTCCCCCTCGCCGCCCGCGTCCCTAAATAGACGCAGCTATTAATGAGCCGGCTCACCCAGCGCGAACTGGACTAACCACAGAGAGAAATCGCCTCTGTCGTCCACATGCTATCCTAGGCTATGCCACGCAAGAAGCGAGACATCCGACGCGACTATCGTGTTGCAGGGTTTCGTGAACGACAAGGTAAGGGCGACCATGTCGTGTATGCGCACCCGTCGGTACAGAAACACTACGCGGTCGATGGGAAGGAGGGCGCCGATGCGTTGCCTTATGATGAGCGCAATCTCCGTGAGGCGCTCGAGCGCCTCACGGAGTCGGAACGAGAGCAATCATGAATGACGCTCCGCGATACTCGATCGTCATCGAGTGGAGCCCCGAGGACCGGGCCTACGTAGTGGTCCTACCCGAATGGGCGGATCGTTACGCTATGCCCGTGGCGAGCGGAGCGACGTACGAGGAAGCAGTGACACACGGCCGTAACGCGCTCGACACGTACATCCGCTTCGCGCGTGAAGACGGTCTGCCCCTGCCACACCCACGCGTTTTTGCCGGCGTCTAAGCAACCGGCGACAGTAGCCCCACGTAAGGTCCAACGCACTACTCGTCACGTCCAGCGCCAGCGCGCCGGCGTGTCGCCCCAGCGCGCCACGGCCGCGCTGCCCGCGTTGCGCTGCCCCTTGATCTCACGCAGCTTGGCCTGGAACCTGTTCAGCAGGTGCGTCCCCGCCGTCAGCCACGCCGCGCTCACCACGCCACTATCAGCGCCACATTGTCGCCGCGGCAACTATCAGGTTGACCAAATTAGTATGCGCCATCGGGATATAGGCCCTCCAGGCTCCGGCCTTTCCAGGTTACGTCGCTCGCATCGACGGAATAAGAACTCTCGATCAGGGTCAGGCTGACCTCGCCGGCCGTGGCGGCTTCAAGCTGATCGGATACGCCCAGGCTTGTGGGTATCGACAGGGCTAGGTTGCTCAACCATAAACTGACCTCCAAGCGATCGCTATCGTCGGCGACGATAGCGTACAGGCTGTATCGCGTCGGATCGCCCGGTTGGAACTGAGCCAGGACATCCCGCACCCTGCGCGCGAGCGCCCTCTGTTTCTTGCCCCTGACTTTATCCGCGATGGCCCTGGCAAGGGGTCCGAGCTCGTCGGGAACGGCGGGTCGATCGTAGCGCAAGCCAAGCCATATCGTGAGTGCCAAGCGCCGATCGTCAGAGACAAGGCTCCTGGCACCACCGCTCTCGACCGCTACGGTGAGGGCAGCGGGTGAGACCATCGTCCTGCCACTCTGCGCCTCGATGTAATTGGAATCGTCGAGCAACAACTGGCGTGAACGCAACCCGAGCTCGGACGGTGGATTTTGATCGAAGACAGGCCGTAACTCGACGACGGGCTGCCGGTCGTTCTCGTCCAGGCGATCGAGATCGCAGTTCTGCGTCACGACAAGCCAGTGGCTGTGCGTGCCCTGCCGGCGGACAATGACCCCCGGTTGGTTAGGCACAACCGTCGCGCCACAGGCATGCGCCAGGACGCGCGCCAGCCCTAGCGCGACACGCCACGCGGAGGAGGGAAGCAACTGTCGCGCACGGCCGGCCCTATCACCTCGCCCTCCCGTCCTTGCATCGACAATATCGAGGGGGAGAGTATACCGCAGGAGACTACCTTGCCTCCATCCCGCCCTATGGAACGAGGCCACCCAAGCCTAGTCCTCATCGAGGAACGCTACCGTGGCATCGAGCGCGCGACGAGCCCCGCGACCTGTCACCAGGCCCGTGACGCGCACCGGACGTAGGACACGGATAGCGGTAAGGTACGCCTCGTCATAGCGACCCGCCATGAGATAGGTCAACGCGGAGTCGCCATCGGGGGTGGAAGAACGTGTAAGCGCGTCGACGGTACGCCGCGCATCGCGGCCAACCGCGGTGTGGATGTGCTCGATGACGTTATGAACGTTCGTCAACCGCTCGTACTGATCAGGCTGGACTCCCGGCGCGCCTCCGGCGCCCCACGCGGTAAACAGGGGTACTGAGAATAAGCTCCCCGCAAGGGATGTGTCAGCAGGCCCAGTCCACTCGTTTATATCACTCAACAGTCGTAGAGCATCCGACACCTCGCGCGGATACATTGTCGGCACATAGTAGGATGCGACACTGTACGGATTATAGGTCCCCTTCCCGCCCTGCCCCTGGCAGCACAGTTGGTACGGCAGATCGTAGACACCCGCGCGATGATGGGCCGTACTGACGGCAAAGGATAGTGGAGCGCCCACGGCGCCCGGGAGCAAGCCGATACTAGCGGCGAGAGCGAGTTCGCGTGCATCACCTAGAGGAATCAGGCTCATGACAACACCTCTAATCCGAAGTGATCGGCCCCCTCATCAGTGAGAGCCCAGTGGAAGAACCTGTCGATCTGCACGTGGAGAGCCCTGAACTGCGCCGTCAGATTCGCCGAAATGAACAGTTGCGGCTGCTGAATCGACACATCCATATCTATAGTATATGCTACCTGCCCAAGCGTGACGTTGAAGAACGGTATCGGGGGGACGCCAGGGATGACGCTGCCCTGCGGCAGGAGCCCATGTCGTATCAAGGCGACAGCCAGATGTTCTCCGCTGGGCGAGGAGAGGGGCGCCGTCAACTGAGTTTGAACAAATTGCGACAGTAAGGTTGTACCCTCGCCCATAATCCCATCGCCAGCCCAACCGGTTAGGTCGTGCCTGATCCAACGGGTCCACGCCCTGGGGTCGTGCGGAGGACTCTCGATGACATCGATGTAGCGCACCTGCAGCAGATTGCACCGCTGGACTCTCGCCGGCCCATCCATGGTAGCCAGCGCGTCAAGGACCGCGGAGAAACGTTGGCCGAAATCGTCGATGCCTCGATACGCGGTCCCGACAGCCAGGATAGCGCTACCAGGTGTGATGGCGAGTGTCCAGCCGCTGTCGTCCGTGAACTTCCAGACGACACTACTCTCCTGCGCGCCTGGCACAAACGTGCCATCTGGATTGAAGGCAAACGTCATCTGGCCGACCTGCTGACGCTCCATGTAAGGCAGCATGTCTGTCAAACGCTCCTGCAGGGCAGCAATGCCGTCGAGTGTCTGGAAACGGGCGAGCAAAGGGAAGGTTACTTGTCCAAGGGCTTGGACTAACGGCGCCCGTTGCAAGCGATAGCGGCCGGCTTCTGGCACGTCGAACATGCTACTCCACTCGCCTCCTAGCGACCCCGACTCGCCCTATTCCCCAGTCGGACGCATCCATGGTAACACATTCGGCACTCGACGCCGCGCCGCCAAAGGTGTTACCGAGTCCCCCAACAATCCCTGGCATCATCCGCGCCATGATGCGGCGCACTGGACAGCAGCGGCTAGGCGCCAATGGCCTTCTCCCCTCTCCCACGTCAGGGAGAGGGGCTGGGGGGGAGGGCAGCCTACGTCCAGCGCCAGCGCGCCGGCGTGTCGCCCCAGCGCGCTACCGCCGCGATGCCCGCGTTGCGCTGCCCCTTGATCTCTTTGAGCTTCGATTGGAAGCGCGTCAGCAGGTGTGTCCCCGCCGTCAGCCACGCCGTCGGGACCGTACGCTCGTCCACGCGATCACGCATCTCCCCGTCCTGGTACTCGAACAGGTCGTTCGTCCCCGCCTGGTAGGCCAGCATGGCGTGGGCCGCCGCGCCCAGCAACACGACGTCGCGGTGGCGCGCGGGGATGCTCGTCCCCGCGAGGGTCAGCCCGTGCTTGCCGGCGTAGGTCACCGTGAGCGCGCCGTCCACGCCGGCCGGTAGCCGCCCCGGCGGTAGCTTGAGCGTGAACTGCGCCAGGTTGGCCGTCGTGTCGGCCGCCGGCGCCGCCGCGCCGAGCAGGCTGTCGGGCGCGGCGTCGACCCACTCTGTCGCCGTGTTGTCGAAGAGCTGCCCCGCCAGCCGCGCCCCCTGCGAGGGGTCGGACGCCACGGGGACGGGCGGGACGCCCGCGCTCCCGGGCGCGGCGCCCGTGTCGAGGCGCGCGCGGTAGACGTTGCGCCCGACCGTCCCCGGTGGCCCCAGCGGGATACCGCTCAGCAGCGCCGCCCCGCCCTGTAGCGTCAACGGCGCCGAGTAGGGGCCGGGCACGGTCTCGCCGCCGCTCTTGAAGAAGGTCACGCCCCACGTATACGTCCCGTCGAGTGGACCCGCTCCGCCCGACGCCGCGGCCGGCGCCCTGGAGGGCGCCCCCAGGCTCGGCGTGACGCCTTCCTCGAATGGGATCAACACGGGCAGGTAGAGCCCGCTGGGATACTCCACGCTCTCGATCCACCACGCGCCGGGCGGGTAGGCATAGGAGCGCGTGTGCGGCAGCGTCGCCGTCATCGCCGCGCCGATGAGCGGGGCGACGAGCGAGTACTCGTCGACGGCTCGGTCGAGCGCGCGCGCCAGGTCGTCGTCGTCCCAGCGCGGCGCCACGCCCGCGTCCACCCCCTGCGCCCGGTCAAACAAGTCCCGCCGCAGGTCGGCCACCGCCTCGGCCAGCGTCGGGCGCCCGCCCGGCGTCCCGGCGGCCGTGTAGGAGAGTATCAGGGTCATAATGTCCTTTCCCCCTCACCCCCAACCCCTCTCCCTCAAGGGCGAGGGGAGATCGTTACCGACGCGTGCTCCTCCCCCTCTCCCGCTTCAGGGAGAGGCCGGCCAGATCGTCGGCGGAGCCGAGGGGCTGGTCCGCGGCGACGCGCGGGCCGGGGGGTGAGGGCCATCGTCCGTCAATTGACGACGAGATACCACACATCCGCCGCGCTCGTCGTCGCCCCCGTGGCGTACACGGTCACGGTGAACGAGCCCGCCGCGACCGCCGTGACGGCCACCCCCGTGATCGCGCCGCCGTTCCCCGTGGTCTGCAAAAACACGTATGAACCCGGCCCGACGAGCGCGTTCTGCACCGTCACCGCGCCGCCGCCCGCCGTCCCCGCCGGGACGCTGAACGCGCCCAGCGCCTGGTTCGCCGCCACGCCCGCGCTCGTGTGACTCGTCTGCCCTGCGAAGCAGAGCTGCCGGCCCGCCCCCACCGTCGGGTTCGGCAAGGGCTGGTCGCCGCCGCTCGCGTCGATCTGCAAGCCCTCGATCGCCGTCGCCTGCGCCGGGGGTGTATAGGCCATATAATCACCTCCCATAAAGCCTGCGACTGACGTCGTATGGCAAACCACGGACAACAAGACCGCCTGCGACGTTAGTCGCAGGCCCTACACCAACAGACCGATCAGCCGCGCCGCGATGTCCCTGTGCCCGGCGTCGACGGGGTGCGCGTCGCCGTTGCCGATGAAGCTGGCCGCGGCGGCCGGGCCGAGCGCCTCCCACGCCGCGTTGACGTCGAGCACGGCCGCGCCGTGGCGCCGCGCCAGGTTGGATACGCGGTCGATGTAGGCGTGCGCCGTCCCCACGTTCGCCCACGCCCCCGCCATCGGACCGGCGAACGGGATCACGAACAGGATCGAGGCTCCCGCCATTTTCGCCGCGTCGCACAGCCGCCGCGACAGCGCCTCGTACGTGTCGAAGGCCACCCCCTGCTGCATGTCGTTGACGATGTGCTCGACGATCACCAGCTTCGGCGGGATCGCCCAGCCCGCGACCGAGGCTTTCGCCGAGTCGACCCGCGTGTTCAGCAACATCTGGTAGGCGCTCTTGCCGCTGTAGGCCATGTTGTACGGCAGGATGCCCCGCCCCACGCCGTCGTAGGCGACGAGCCCGTGCAGCCACAACAACCCCGCCCGCGGCCCGGCCGTGACTGTGTGCCGCCCGCGCGCCAGGCCGCGCGCCGAGAAGAGGGTGGCCGGGCTGGTCGCGACGGCCGCGTAGGCCGAGGCGTCCCCGCCCGCCCCGTTGGGCGCGCCGTAGGCGTCGTAGGGCACGCCGTCGATGGAGACAGTGTAGGGGCCGCCGCCCGGCTGCCGCAACCCGATCAGATCGACGCCCGTGCCGCTGAACAGGCCGGCCGCCACCCCCGACCCGGCGGGGCTCTGGTGGGCCTGCCCCCCGACCCCGTACGTGGCGCCGTACTGGTTCCACGCGCCGGCCGGGGTGAAGGTCCAGCACGGCTCGGCCACGGCGCTGAAAGAGGCGTAGGTGTAGGCGTTGTCCAGCGTGTCCGACACCGGTTTGAAACCCTCGCCGGCGCCCCCGTACTTGGCCTGCAGCGCCGCCACGAGCCGCGCCCAGAAGTGTGCGTTCGAGCGCGCCGTCGCGTAGTGCCCGCGCAGGATCGAGTCGCCGATCCCCGCCACGGCCACGATCTCCTGCCCGGCCTGGCCCCTGGACGCGTACCAGGCGTCGAGCGCGCCGTCGGGCACGAAGACGGCCGGCTGCACGCCGGCCGGGGGTCCGCCTGCGTACGGCATCGCTACACCCGCCCTTCCGTGTTACCCTCTCCCCCAACGGCCCTCACCCCCGACCCCTCTCCCTGCCGCGGGAGAGGGGAGCCGCCCTGACGTGTTGTCTCCCGCCCGTCGCCCGTCGCCCATCGCCTACACCCGCCCTTCGACGACGATCCCGCCAGCCACCGCGCCGTTGACCGTCGCGGCCCCCGGCGCGTAGAGGTGCAGCACGGCCACGGCGGCCGCCTCGGCGAAGACTGTCCCCGGCGCGATCGCCAGCGAGCCCGGCCCGGCCGCCGCGTCGAGCGCGCGGTAGACCGGAGCCGCCGTGTTGTTCTGTATAAGGTACGAGCGCACGCGCTGCGCGAAGGGCACCGGCGTATCGGTGGCGGCCGCCAGCGCCGTCCCCGCCGCCGCAACCGGCGCCAGCCCCCCGACCTCCACCAGCGCGTTCCCGTTTCCGTCGTAATAGGGCATATCAGTTGTTCCCCTGGTACAGCCCCCGATAGTCCACCACGGCGCCGCCGTACTCGTGGCGTACTTTATAGGTAAGGACGTCGTTGGTGAAGTTGGCGCCGTAGAGCGGCCCGTCTTGCACGAAGAGGGCGGGGGTGATTTGCCCGCCGACGAAGCCGATCTCGATCGTGTCGACCACGCGCGGGTCGCAGGTCAGGTACCACCCCGTCGGGCTCACCAGCTGCGGGGCTACGATGACCTCGGCGTAGCCCTGCATCGGGTTGATGTCGTTGTAGTTGACGCCCGGCGCGCCGGCCGACTTAGTGATGACCATGGCCTGCCACTCCAGCTCGGGCGAGACCACGAGGTAGCGCGGCTTGAGCCCGATCGGCTTCCCGGCCATGTTGGTCTGCCGGCGCATCGCGGTGACGCCGCCCTGCATCGCCCCCGACGAGAGGGCCGCGCCGCTGCCCGCCGTCCCCGCCGTCACGACCGCGCTGTTGTTGTGCGCCCCGCCCTTCGTGAAGAGCGGGCTGCCGTCGTAGATGTTCCCCGCCGCGGTCAGGAAGCCGTAGACGAACTCGGCCAGCGTGTAGGCCGCCGCGACGGCCAGCTTGCCCGGGATCTGCCGGATGGCGTGCAGGTCGTCGTTGACGACCGTCTCGCGCGTCACGGCCACGAGGTTGCCGCGCTTCTGCGGCGTGTAGGCCGCGCGCGTGTCGGAGAGCGTCAGCGTGGTATAGGCCGTGTCCTCGGGCACGGTCGAGAGCGAGCCGAAGGCGCCCAGCCGGATGCGGTCCTGCTGCTTGAAGTCCTTGATCGGCGTGACGGTGCAGAACCGCTCCCACTCACTTGGCCATGCCGCGTAGTCTTTCAGCAGGCGCTTGTTCATGCTGACGCCGAGCAGGTACGAGAAACTGGCCGTGGTGACGTCGGCCTCCCGCAGCCTCTCGGGGGCGATGACGCCGCTGACCGCTGCGTCGCCCGTCGCCGCGACGTAGGCCTCGCGGATGCCGCCGAGCCCCGGCACGCGCTCGCCCTCGTAGATGTCGAAGAGCTGGTCGAACGCTTTCTGCAGCTTGTCGCCCTCGGAGAGGCCCACGTGGACCATCTTCTCGAAGCCCATACCGCGCACGAGCCCTGCATCGGTCAGGGCGGCCAGCAGGCCGCGCTCGTCGGCGATGGCCTCCTGCAGCTCGACGCCCTCGAAAACGCGGCCGCGGAAGCGCTGCTCCACCCGCTCGCGCACCGGCGCCGGCAGCGCGCACCCGCGCAGCGCCCCGTCGAGCTCGCGCTCGCAGGCCAGCAGCCGCCGCTCGCGCCGCACCTCCTCGCGCAACTGCTGCAGAGACTCTTCGACACCCTCATCCCGAGGAGCCTCACCACGAGGACGCGGAGACACGAAGTTTTCCTTTAGATCCGTCGCGCTCCCTGTCGTTCCCTGACCCTCCGGCGCCGCGCTTTCAATCGTGCTGCTCTCTATCGCATCCATGTCCTCTCCTATCCTCTCCGTGTCTCCCTGTCCCCGTAGCGCATCTCCGTCCGCCTGGAGCAGGCGCTCGACGCGGCCGCCGGCCGAGGCGCGCGTGACCACGTCGCACGAGTTGAGGCGCGTGATCGCCTCGACCACGCGCGCGTCGCGCCCCTCCACGCGGCCGGGCGCGACGCGCGCGTCGGCGTCGATGGAGAGGCCGATCAGGTCCGGCTGCCCCTCCTCGACCGCCTCGCGCACCAGCTCCCACAGCCAGTCCGCCCCGCGCGCCACCTTGAGCGTCGCGCGCAGCACCCCCTCGTCGTCCACGCGGGGCTCCCTGTAGTAGCCCACGATGTCACGGATCGAGCGCTCCGGCCGCTCCCCCGGGGCCGGGTGGTCGGCGAAGGCCCGCGCGCCCTCGAACAGCGGCGCCATCGCGCGCACCACCACGGGCGCGTAATAGTTGCCGTTCTTGGAGAGCCCGGCGCGGATGCACACGACATCCACCGCGCGCCGCTCCCCGTCCATCACCGCCTCGCGCAGGCTGGCGATGATGCGCACCCGCCCCGGCACGGATTCCGCCTCGGGCATGTACACCTCCTCCGAAAGAAAGCTGCGCTCGTTGGCCCCGCCGCCTCCACGCGGCCGGCTACGCCCCGCCGACGCGTAACGACGGCGGAGCGGTCTGCGCACCCGCGGCCGGCGCGCTCGCGGCGGATGCTGTGTCCGCGGTCGCCGTCGTCGTGGCCGCCGTCACGACCGCCTCCGCGCCGTTGCCCGTGGTCGCCACGACCGCCGCGGCCCCCGCCGCGGCCGGGGCGGCCGGGGCGGCCGCGCGCAACGCCGTCTTGAGGTCGAGCACCTCGCTCTCGATCAACACCTCCAACTGCTCGCCGGAGAGCATGGGGAACCGCCGCGAGAGCAGCGCCGCGACCTCGCCGTAGCGCGCGCTCTTGGCCGGGATCACCTGCTCGGCCCACGCCACCAGCCGCGCCGCGCAGGCCCCCGCCCGCCGGTCGCGCAGGAGCCCCGCGGCCTGCCGCGCCGCCCACCCGACCAGCAGCGTGGTCAGCGGCGCCGCCGCCAGCAGCGCCACCTGATACTCCAACCCGACCACCGCGCGCAGGACATTGTCGTGCATCACCCCTCCCAGTAGTCAGTAGTCGGTAGCCGGTAATCGAAAGAGCCGGAGACGGCGCCCAGTCGCAGGTCAGTGCGGCAGCTGTCAACCAGCAGCAGTGGTCGGGCTGCCGGCCACTGCTGCTGGTTACTGGCTACTGGCTACTGGCTACTGGCTACTCCGCACGTACTCCCGCCGCACCCACCCATGCTGGCCGCAGGCGCGCACGAAGGTCCACAGGCATTCGTGCGCGTAGGCGTCGCGCACGCCCTCGCCGTCTTGCAGCGTCGCCAGCACCGTCGCCGTGAGCGTGGGCGCTTGCCGCAGGCGCACGCCCTCCCGGCAGGCCACGACCAGCGCCGCCGGATCACGCCCCGCTGTCGATCCCACGGACCCCGGCCCGCCCGGCCCGCCTTTGCTACCCGCGCTGCCCTCGCGCGCCACCCACGGCGAACGTGTCAACACGTAGGCGCCGCCAAAGGCCGCCGCGACGCTCGTGGGCGTGTAGACCGTGTCGTTCCCGCCGTTCCAGTACGAGAGCGGGTCGTTGAACGCGCCGCCGGGCAGTTGCAAGATGAAGTGGTCGGGACCGGAGTGGTCCCCCAGCCACGACAGGGGATAGTCCGTGTAGACGCGGCACCCGTCCACCGCGTTCGGCGAGGGCCGGCGCAACTGCGCGGCGCGCACCCAGTAGATCGCCCACGCCGCTCCACGCGCCTCGGCCAGGTCCCCCGTCCAGCGCCAGCCGACGCCGAGCGCGTCGAGGGTGCGGCCGCCCTGCTCCAGCGTGGTCCAGCCCTGCCCCGCGTGGTCGGGGCGCCCTGTCGCCAACAGGCGCATCGCCCCCACCAGCGCCGCGTCATCCCCGGCGAACGGATAGCCCTGCTCCCTCAGGTAGCGCGCCAGGCTGACCTCGAAACAATCGCTCGCCCCTTCCAGCACGCCGGGCGCGTCCCCCGGGTGCCTGTAGAGTTGGCTGATGTGCCGCCACCGCGCCTGCCACGCCATAGACTCGCCTCCTCTTACCCCTCACCCCCGACCCCTTATCTCAACCGCTCCAACTCCACGGCCCAGCGGTTTGTCGCGATCCCGGCCGGCCGGTAGCGCAACACGGCGTAGCGCGCCGCGGCCGCCACCGCCTCGGGCGTGGCCGCGTCCGTATCGGCGACCAGGGCGACGCGGCGCGGATCGAGTTCGGGCGGGAACTCGGCCCGCACCGCCACGACCCCCACCCCCGTCGCCGCCGTCGTCACCGCCGTCGTCACCGGCTCCCCGTACGGTTGCGCCCGCCACACCACGTCCGCCGCCACGTAGGTGGTCCCCTCCGGCCGGCGATACATCACGGTCACCGTCCGCGTCCGCCCCTGCCGCATCCGCGCCCTGTTCCCCGCCATCCGCGCCAGCTTCCGCGCATCGAGCATATCTCGCTACCGCACGTGATTGAGCAAGAACACGATGACCGCGAAGAGGAACGCCACCAGTTGCAGCGTCACCCCGATTGCGATGGCGTTGACCGTGGCCTGCAGGCCCTGTAGCTGCGCCAGCATGTTGTCCAGCCGCTCGCGCGTGACCTGCCCGAAGGCGCAGCCGTCGCGGTCGAGCGCGTCGCGCAACGCCCCCGTCCCCGTCCCGGTCCCTGCCCCCAGCCCCGTCCCCATGCCCATGCCCATGCCCATGCCCATCGACCGCGCGCTCTTCATCACTCACCTCCTCTCTCTGTCTCTTTGTAGAACTTTTGTTCTAATAACAGGGCTATTGTGCCACGCGTTCGGCGCGCGTCAAGGAACATGTCGCCATGTCGCCTTTCGCCATGTGGCCGTGGCGCCCTATACCCCGCACGCTATCCACTGCGCCGAGACCGGCCCCGTGCCCGTCGTCGCAGGCGACGACGGACGCACGACGAGCGTGAAGCCGCCCGGCGTGACGCCGGCGACCGTCGCCGCCCATGCCGGGTCCATCGACGTCGCCACCACCACCGGCGTGGCCGCGTACGGCGCCGGGAAACGTACCGTCGCATACCCCTCGCTCGCGCCCGCGCCCACGACGCCCACCTCGGCGACGCCGGCCCGCGTGAGCTTGGCGCCCGCGACGCCGCCCTCCGCCGGCCACAGCGCCGCCACCACGGCGTCGGCGGGATTGTGCGGGTCGAGCAGCGCGACGAGGCACGACGCCCCGACGATCGCTAGATCGCGCGGCGCGCACGCCGTCACCCGCGCGGGACCGATCAGCCGCGCCGGCGCCCCCATGAGCCGCACCATCGCCGTCCCCCCGACCGGGTCGTACGCGGCCACGACGCCCCTCTCGACGAGCGGTGCCATCCCGCGCGGGGACATCAGGTGGCGCGCCGAAGCCCGGTGCTGGCGCTGGTGCGCGGGCGCATGCTCCCCCAGTTGCGGCGCCCCGTGCGCCGTCTCCGCGGCCCGGTGGCCATGGTGGCGATCGTCCGCCGCGAGGTGATCGTGGTTAGCGTCGTGGTGGTCGTCATGCATAGGTAGCCCTCACCCCCGACCCCTCTCCCTTGTCACAAACCCTAAGAGCAATAGATCCTACAAGCGGAAGCCGAACCCTGTCACACGTCAGGACGGCTCCCCTCTCCCGCGTCAGGGAGAGGGGTCGGGGGTGAGGGCCGCTCCTTTCTCCGCCCTGATCCTCTCCCGCTCCTCGGCCACGTCGACCGGCGCGTTTGCGCTGGCGTAGAGCAAACGCATCGCCGTTTCGTCGCTGACCCACCCCTGCGCCCGCGCCGTCGCCAGCGCGGTGGCCATCGTCGCCGTCGCCTGCGCCGCCCGCGCGTTGTCGTCCGGCGCCAGTTCCGGCATCACGACCTCGTAGGCGCGGTCTACCCCCGCGGGCAAGGTCCCCGCCTTGACCGCCTCGTCGAGCACGCGGTCCACGATGGTGCGGATCAGCAGGGCGAACTGGTCCTGCCGGCGCTGAAACTTGCGGAACGTCGGCAGCCCCATCTCGGCCGCCGTGGCGTGGTTGACCTCGCCGCCCTCCGAGAGGTAGTGCTCCGGTAGTCCCGCGCCCATGGCGATCATCAATTTGATCGCCCTGCCGTCGGCCGCCACGTTGTCCGCGTCGATGTGCGGCTGCACCGCGCCCCACTCCTCGCTCTCGTTGTGCACCACGATGCTGCCAGGCTCGGGCGGGTAGCTGTACTCCATGCGCTTGCGATCGATCGTCTTGCGGTCGGCCCCCTGCAACTTGATCGTCCACAGGAACGCGCCCTTGTACTTGTTGATGCGCACCCTGTCCGTCAGCCAGTCCTTGTAGCGGCGCAGCCACGGCAGCAGCGTCGCCAGGTCGCTCTTGCCGCGCTTGGCGTTCGATACCTTATTTATAGCCACCTGCGCGACCTCGTCGGGACACGAGAGCCATGCGCCGTCGGAGTCGATAGAACTGGTGTTGTCGCTCGGTGAGCTATCGCTACCGGCGTCCTTCTTTCGACTATCGACTATCGACCCACGACTTGGCCCCGTAGGCCGCACGTGCACGCGCGTTACCCGCTCCACGTTCTCCCTGTCGGTCTCGACCTCGTCGATCAGGGAGGGATCGATCTGCGCGATCTTGACGCGCCCGTCGTAGGGGTTGACGAAGAAGCGGATGAACTGCTCGCCGTAGAGCGAGAGCTCGGTGCACAGGCTGTATACGCGCGTGTCCATGTGGTTATCGCCGTCGCGCCAGAAAAGGTCGATGACCCGCTGCGCGCGTTTGTTGGCCGCCACGACGGTGATGCCGGCGCCGAGCACGAAGTTGGTTGTGATCTCCACGATGTAGTTGGCCAGCGGGTTGCTGTTGTAGGCCTCGTAGCAGGCGTTGTGGATTTCGAGGTACGTCGACGGCAGGACATCTTTCTGGGACCAGTTGTCCGAGAGGCGCCGCCAATACAAGTCCTCCTCGGTCCCCGACGCCGGCCGGCCCCAATAGTGGTCCTCCTCCGTCCCGCCGCCGTACGCTGCCACGCCCTCCCCTTCCCCCTCCCGCACCACCCCCGTCGCTACCAGGGGAGTTGGCGGCGCGCCGGGTCCCGCCGGCTCCCTCCGGCTACCGGCTACCGATGTCTGGCTACTCGTCCACGCCCCCTCCCCCACCAGCCACGACCCCACCTCCGCCGCCCACCTCCGCACCCCCATCGCCCCCTCCCCACGACTCTCCTTAAAAGAACGCGTGTTCTAATAATATGGCCATTGTAGCACCACTTTCGCGCCAGTCAAGAGACACGAAGCGAGGAGCCCGGGTCGGGCCAGGGCGAAACAGAGCACTTGCGCCAAAAGAGAGCACCTGCAAGGATGAGGGGGTAAAGCGCCGGCGCGACACAGCATAGCCGGCGGCAAACGAGAGGAGCGCACCATGGGTAGCCACCCCGTCACGGATCGCACGAGCTATCGCCGTCCCACAACCGTCATCCTATGTCTCGTCCTGTGCCTGCTCCCGCTCGCGGGCGGCGGCATCGCCGGCGCCGGCTCGCGGGGCACGGGCACGGGCACGGGCGCGGGTACCAACGGCGCCGACGGCCCGGCCGCCGTCCTCGCGGACGCAGCGCAACGCCCGCCGGCCGCGGCCGGACCCCGCGCGGCGCGGGCGTATGCCGCGCTCCCGCTGGCGTTCGAGCCGAACCGGGGGCAGGCCGGCCCGCGCGCGCGCTACCTCGCGCGCGGCCGTGGCTACACCCTCGCCCTCACCGACACGGGCGCCGTCCTCTCCTTTGCCAGCCCCTCCCCTCGCGCCTGTAGAAGCGCGCTCGCGCTCGAGCGCGCGACCGGCGCGACACGACGCGCCCACGCGCTGGTCCGCGCAGACCTTCCGCGGTCCGTCCCCTGCCATGACCCCTCGAAGTCAAGCGGCGCCCATGCCCGGGGCGCCGGCCCCACCCTTCGCCTCACCTTCCTCGGCGCCGCCTCCCGCCCCGCCCTCGCGCCCGAAAACCGCCTCCCCGGCACGACCTCCTACCTACGCGGACGCGACCCCCGCCGCTGGCTCACGGGCCTGCCCACCTATGCCCGCGTCGCCTACCAGGGTATCTACCCCGGCGCCGGCGTCACCTTCTATGGTCGCAACGGCCGCCTCGAGTACGACCTCACGCTGGCGCCCGGCGCCGACCCCGCCCGCGCCCGCCTCCGCCTCGACGGCGCCCGCAGCCTCACCCTCGACCTGCGCGGCGACCTCATCGTGTCCCTCCCCAACGTAAACGGCGCCACGGGCGCGCTGGCGCTGCGCGCCCCCGTCGCCTATCAGACCGTCGCCGGCGCGCGCCGCCCCGTCGCCGCCCGCTTCGTCCTGCTCGGCGCCGGCGTCGTCGGCCTGCGCCTCGGCCACTACGACCACCGCGCCCCCCTGGTCGTCGACCCCGCCCTCGACTACAGCACCTACCTCGGCGGCAACGGCGACGACCAGGGGCTCGGCGTCGCCGTCGACCGCGCCGGCGCCGCCTACGTGGTGGGCTACACGAGCTCCACCAATTTCCCGTCCGCGAGCGCCGTCCGTGGCGCCTTTAGCGGCGGCGCCGCCGACGCCTTCGTCAGCAAGATCAACCCCGCCGGCGCCGCCCTCGTCTACAGCACCTACCTCGGCGGCGGCGGCGACGACGTGGGCCTCGCCATCGCGGCCAGCCCCTCCGGCGCCGCCTACGTCACCGGCAGCACCGACTCGGGCGACTTTCCCCTCGCCAACCCCGCGCAGGGGGGCTACAATAGCCTCGCCGGCACGGGGTTCGTCGCCGAGCTCAACCCCTCCGGCACAGGCCTCGTCTACAGCACCTACCTCGGCGGCACGCTCTTCGACTACGGCACGGGTATCGCCGTCGATCCCTCCGGCGCCGCCTACGTCACCGGCGTGACCGCCTCGGGCGACTTCCCGATGGCCTCCCCCCTGCAGGGCAGCTTGAACGGCTCCACCAATGCCTTCGTCACCAAGCTCACCCCGGCGGGCAACGGCCTCGTCTACAGCACCTACCTCGGCGGCGGCGGCGACGTGGACCAGGGCAACGCCATCGCCGTCGACCCTTCCGGCGCCGCCTACGTCACCGGCGCCACCAACTCGCGCGACTTCCCCCTCGCCAACGCGCTCCAGCCGGCGTACCTCGGCACGATCGAGAACGCCTTCGTCAGCAAGATCAACCCCGCCGGCGCCGCCCTCGTCTACAGCACCTACCTCGGCGGCGGCGGCGACGACGTGGGCCTCGGCATCGCCGCCGATGCGGCCGGCGCCGCCTATGTGACCGGCCAGACTTCCTCCACCAACTTCCCCACCACCAACGCGCTCCAGGCCAAACCGGGGAGCGCGACCGACGCGTTCGTCAGCAAGCTCACGCCCAACGGCGCCGCCCTCGCCTATAGCACCTACCTCGGCGGCGGCGGGGCCGACGCGGGCAACGCCGTCGCCGTCGACATCAACGGCAACGCCGTCGTGGCGGGCCAGACCTCCTCCACCGATTTCCCCACCGTCAACCCCGCGCAGGGCGCGCCCGGCGGCGGCGATGACGCATTCGTCGCGAGCCTGAACGCGGCAGGCAATAGCCTCAACTACAGCACCTACCTCGGCGGCGGCGCCGCCGACAGCGCCCGGGGCGTCGCCCTGGACATCGTCGGCAACGCCTACGTCGCCGGTTCCACCGCGTCGCCCAACCTGCCCACGGCCAGGCCCATCCAGGGCTCTTTCAACGGCGGCTCGACCGACGCATTCGTGGCCAGGATCGGCAGCGTCCCCATCCCGGCCGTCCCGCCGACCGCCATCCCGACGGGTACCACCGGCCCGACGGGCACGCCCGCGCCACCGACCCCCACGGCCGCCGCGGCCGCCGCGCCCGCCGCCACCGCCACCATCGCACGGACCGCCACCGTCACCGCGAGCGCGACGATCACGCCGAGCGCCACCATCACGGGCACGCCCGTCGCGCCAGGGGCGACCCCGACGCGGTCGGCGCCACGGCCTCCTTTCTCCACCTGCTCCACGACCAACAGGCTCCCCTTGAGCATCGCCGTCGGTTCGCGCGGCATCGCCATGACCGGCGACAGGCTGGCCTTTACCGTGCGCACCACGCCGGCCACGCGCATCACCGCCACGCTCCAGGTGACGGCGCAGCGGACGTTCTACGCCGGCACGGGCAAGAAGCGCAAGACGTTCACGCACACCGTGGTAGTGTACGACGCCGCGACCGGCGGCGCCTCGGACAAGGGTGGCGCCTTCACCGGCCGCCTCCACGTCACCTATAAGCCGGCCTCACCGGTACGCGCCACCCTGAGCGTCACGGCCTTCCAGAGTTGCGGGCGCGCCAACCGCGCCGCCGCGGTCACCATCGAGCAGCGCCCGCCGGCGCTCTCGGCCAGCGCGGCTGGAGCCGTCCGCATCGACCGCATTCTCACCGTCACCCTGCGCACCGCGCGCGGCGCCAAGACAGCCGCTACGCTCCAGGTCACCGCGCGCCGCACCGTCACCATCGGCAAGGGCAAGTCGGCCAAGCGCGCCATGCGCACCATCGTGCTCTACAGCGTCGGCGCCCACGGCACGGCCGACAAGCGGGGTACCTATACCGCGCGCCTCCACGTCACCTACAAGACCAAGAAGCCGGCGGCGGCCCGGGTCACCGCCACATCCACGCTCTACGGCGTCACCGCCACCCGCACCTTGAGCGTCACCATCCACCCCTAACCTGTAACACCTGTAACCCAGGGGGCGGGGGGGGGGGGGGCGGCAGGGGCGGGGGGGGCGGCG
>JAABUH010002408.1_pt1 | contig 18020 bp, 20 predicted proteins | sample 5559121 | NCBI WGS metagenome assembly JAABUH01 (sample SAMN10711871, study PRJNA513364) | rock metagenome | isolation source: Antarctica rocks | place: Antarctica: Victoria Land, Battleship Promontory nord | collected 2015-12-28
CCGGGCTGGCCTCCGGGCTGGCCTCCGGGCTGGCCTCCGGGCTGGCCTCCGGGCTGGCCTCCGGGCTGGCCTCCGGGCTGGCCTCCGGGCTGGCCTCCGGGCTGGCCTCCGGGCTGGCCTTCATTTGCGCCCTGTTGACCACCCTGCGCCCCAGGTTGTCCTTTCTGACCGGCGTTAGCACCGGGCTGACCCGGATTGCCTGCCTGGCCCGCCACTACTCCTGGCGAGGCAGTTTGACTATTTGCAGGATTGCCCTGGACTCCAGGCTGCCCGGCCGGCCCACTCTGAGTGGCACTTTGATTCCCTACGGCCCCCGTCGTTGGATCTCCCGGCTGCCCTTGCGCTCCCGGTTGTCCCGCGAGACCTTGCTGACCGGCTTGCGCGCCTGACTGTCCAGCAATGGTGCCTGGCTGATCGGACTGGCCTGCTGTTGCGCGGGGTTGCCCCCCTGGCTGCCCGGCGGGCGGATTACCTGCCGGATTTGATTGACCCGCTTGGCCGGTCGCCGGATTACTTAGCGTCCCCGCAGGGCGATCATTTAAAGTGCCGGGGGGTCTGTTCGCCTCCGCCGGTTTACCCTGAGCGGTTACGGGGTTGTTCGGTGCGGCGCCGGTGATGGCTTCAGGCTGCCCCGGCGGGCCGGGTTGTCCAGGCTGGGTTTCGCCGCTTGCTCCGGGTGCGCCGGCTTCCCCGGCATTCGGCGGGTTAATAATACCAGTGGCGGCCTGGTTCTGCCCTGGCTGCCCATTGCTTGCGACCTGCTGCGGGCTGTCGGTGGACGCAGCCGCAGCGGAAGGCACGTCCGAGTTCATCGGCGGAGTACTGGTCGAGGCGGCGATCTCGGCGGCGGATTCGTTCGGCTGCCAGCGGCGGAGCATATCGCTGTTCCACTGCTTGTAGGTGAACGGTGAGCGGGGGCGGGCCATGGCGACCTTGACGGGAACAGGCGTATGTGCAGCAGCCGTGTGCGGCTTGGGGGTGTGCGGCCCTGGCTCGTGCTTGGCCTCGCGCTTGCGGCCCTCGTCGCCTGGCTCCTTCTTTTCCGGCTTCTTGGTGTCCTCGGCGATGCGCTGGGCGGCGATTAGCTTTTTGAGCTGCTTGCGGTCGAGAGTCACATGCTTGAGCTTCTGCCGGCGCAGGAGATTTTGGATTTCTTCGAGCTGCTCAGGCGTCAGCGGCGGGCCGGGAACCAGGATCAGGCTGGGCGGCAGGACGATGTTTAGACTCGTCGCCAGGTTGAACTTCTGGCCGGCCTTGGGGGTCCACATCTTGATGACTTTGAGGGCGACCTTCTGCCCCGGCGTCGGCGGTTTCTGCTTGTCCGCCGTTGCCTTCTCCGGCTCGGGCGCCTGGGAGTCCTTGCCGTCCTTGTCATCGCCGTCTTTGTCCGTGGGCACGGCGGCTTGGAGGGATGCAGATTGAAGCAGGGCTAGGCGCGCGGCGGCTTGCGCCTGCGCGCGGAGGACGGCGGCGGACGCGGCACCCTCACCGCCATTCTCGGACGCCGCCGGGTCTTCGCGGCTTGAAAGCGCGCCGAATTTGGCGGACGCGGAAGCCACTCGTGTTCCTGCCGCCCTGTTCTTCTCCGCCTGTCCCTGGGCCGTCTGAGACGCATGGCTTCCCGCTTGGGATTGTCTGGAGCCATGCTCAGAAGTCCCCTGCGCGGCATGGCTCCCCTGTGCGGCAGTTTGGGCGGCGGCAACCAAAGCCGGCACACCGGAAGGGGAGATGTTCGCACCCATCGCGGGGCCGGGGGCTGCCTGCGCGGCGGCACCGACGGCGGACGCGGTCTGGGCGGGGCGGTCGCTTTGGGACGCGGAACGGGACGAGTCCGCTGTACCCGGTCTGCCGTTTGCGCCGGCCTCTTTAGACTGCGTCCCATGGAGTGACCGCGCTGGGAGCGTGGCCGGAGGGGGGACATCTCGGCGTGGCAGAGGCGGCAGGGGTTTGAACTGGCCGAGCACGAGGGGCTTGAACTTGTTGGCGACTGCGGGCGGCTTGGACGGGTTGGCCGCCGCCTGCCTTAGCTCACGGGCATAGACCAGCCAGAAAACGCCGTTGATCAAGAACGAGACCAGATAGGCGACGGCGATGCGCTTCTTTTTGCTCATGGAATTGCTTGACTTCCACTCGGCAGGGGCGGCACGGTCAGGGCGTGGCCCGTCTGATCCACGGGTTCCGTCGCCATCAGCGCCGTCACGGGCTGCCCGTCCGGGGTATGGACCCGATTGACCGCGTCCATGATCTTGATGAGGGTCTGGGCGGTCTGCGACTTGGCGACGTTCAGGACGACGACGGCGTGCGGGTCGGACGAGGCCCGCGCTTGCAGGGCCGGCCCCAGCGTTTCGGGCGCGACGCGGCGTGTCCCCAGATAGTAGCCGCCCGCATCGCTGACAGTCAGGATAACGAGGTGCTGCCGGTCTGCGGATGCCGCGCCTGTGGAGACATTCGCGGCAGGGGGCGTATTCCGAGGCAGCGCAACGGTCATGGCCTTCATGCGGACCATCGTCAGGCTCGTGATCATAAAGAAAACAAGCAGGAAGAAGATCGTGTCAATCATCGGGATGATCTCGATCCGTGCCCGCTTCATCTCTCGCGTAGGGAATTTCATCGTTCGAGCGGCATCCTGTGAGACTTTAGGGCTGGGCCGGCGATTCGGGCGCGGTGGCGATCATCACGGTGCCGGCGTTGGCCTGCTTGATCAGGTCGAACGCCCGCTGGAATTTATCCAGGCGCTGGTCTTTGTCGCAGTTGATGATCACGGCGACGGACGGGTTCTCGCTGACGCGGGCGGCGACGAGCGGCTTGATCTGACTTTCGACCACCCGTTCCCGGTCCACATAGTAGTCGCCCTCTTTGGAGATCGTGACGACAATCTTCTCCTGCGGCTTCAGCGAGGCCGTCTCGCTGGAGGGCAGGTCTACTTTGTGCGCCGACATCGGCACCATGGAAAGGCTGGCGATCATAAAGAAGACGAGCAGGAAAAAGATCGTGTCAATCATTGGGATGATCTCGATCCGCGCCCGCTTCATCTCACCGCGCGGCAGTTTCATGCGCTTTCTCCTGGTTCATCGCTGCGATCACATTGAGAAACTGCGCCGCCCGAAGTTCCATCTCGCCGATGTTCTGCTTGACGCGCTCGGTCAGGAAGTTGTAGGCGGGCAGCGTCACGATGGCGATGGTCAGCCCCGCGCTGGTGGCGACCAGGGCTTCGGAGACGCCGCTGGTGATGGCGTTGGGGTTGCTCAGGCCCGCCGTGGAGCCGACGACATGGAACGCATGGATCATGCCGGTGACGGTGCCCAGCAGCCCCAGTAGAGGCGCCAGAGTGACGATGGTGTCCAGGACGCCCAGGCGGTCATACAGGACGGGCAGCTCTTTGAGCGCCATTTCCTCCATCGAGCGCTCGATCCAGATGTGATCCAGGTGCGTGGAGCGCAGCCCGCCCGCGACTACCTTGGCGATCCGGCCCGGTGACTGTTCGCAGAACTCCAGCGCAGCGACGCCCTGCCCGGCCTTCAGCAGGGTGGAAATGCGGGTCATCAGCGCCTCATTGTCCCGGACGGCGGCGCCGATGGCGAGGAACCGCTCGATCATGACGGCGACGCTGATCACGCCGCAGAGAAACAGGAGCCACATCACCGGACCGCCCCGAAGCAGGAAACCGACATCTTCAGACATAACGCGCGTATTCTTTTCCCGCCAAGATTTTCTTTTCCCGCCAAGAGTGGATACGGCTATTATATCGCGAATGTCTTCATTAAGCAAGCCGAGTCGTCCGCGCATGAACCCGAAGCGGACTTAGGCCGCACATCAATTTTGGAGAAAACCATAAATTTACCGGGTTTCCCTTGCGAAAAAGCGGCATCTGTGTTAGAATAGCTCGGTTGTGAAATTTTGCACGAATGCTTCCTGGCATTCGGACCAACTTTCTCGACGCTTTTCTGGACTGTACCGCCTTCGCGGATAGTCTTTCCCACGCCGTCTGCTCAGGATTTTCGGACGGCGATCCAAAGATGAACCCGAAAGGAACTTTTGCTTTTGTCTCGACTGACCATTGACCCCAAGCCAGCTATGCTGCTGGCCTGCGCCGCTTCCGCCCTGCTTTCCCCCCACGCCGGCTTTGCCCGCCCCGCCGCTCCCTCTTCCGCTGCCCATCAGGCGAAACTCGCCCACTTGCAGGCCCAGAACAAGGCGCTCGCCAGCGGCAACGCCGTCCAGGCGGCGTATGCCTTTCGCGGCACCCGCTATGTGATGGGCGGCACGTCCCGCTCCGGCTTTGACTGCTCCGGCTTCGTCCGCTACATCCTCGGCGCTACGAACGGTGTTGAGCTGCCGCGCACGGCGACCGAGCAGTATTACCACGGTGCGCCGATCCCGAGCGATCGGCTCCAGCCGGGCGACCTGGTCTTTTTCAAGAACACCTACAAGCGCGGCATTTCCCATGTCGGCATTTATGCCGGCGAGGGCAAGTTCATTCACGCAGCCAATGCCCACAAAGGCGTCCGCATGGATAACCTGGGAGACAGCTACTACCAGTCTCACTACGCCGGCGCCCGCCGCGTCCTGCCCGCGCAGATGCGCCTTGCCACGTCCCTCGGCTAGACACCAAATTTCGGACAGGCGCTCTTTCCCGCCGCCTGGCTTTGTTTTCTCCTGAGAGTTGACAAAGGCCGGGCGGTTTGGGTATTATTTCCCCGTTGCCGTATCCAAGGCTGGAGAGCCTCGCAGCGCGAACGGCCCGTTCGTTCATCGGTTAGGACATCGGCTTTTCACGCCGGTAAGAGGGGTTCGACTCCCCTACGGGCTATGACAGAAAAAGAGGGCCATTTCTGGTCCTCTTTTTCTTTGCCTATTCCCCAATCAGCCCCCGCCGCGTCAGTTCTTCCAGGATTTGCTTCAGTGATTGCTCTACTGTGTCGCGGTCCGTGCGGACGGCGGCTTCGGGATGGGCGGGCGGCTCGTAGGGGTCGGAGACGCCGGTGAAGTGCGGGATTTCACCGGCTAACGCTTTTTTGTACAGGCCCTTGACGTCCCGTTCGGCCAGGGCGTCTAGCGTGGCTTCGGCGTAGACCTCGATGAAGGGGACGCCGTCGGACAGGTGTTCGGCGCGGACTTCATCACGAACATCTTTGTAAGGCGAGATGGCCGCCGTCAGGGCGATGACGCCGTTGCGGGCGAGGAGGCGGGCGACGTAGCCGATACGGCGGACGTTGATGTCCCGGTCCTCTTTGGAGAAGGTCAGCCCTTTGGACAGATGTGTCCGCACCTCATCGCCGTCCAGCAGTTCCACTTGGTAGCCGCGCTCACGGAAGAGGCGGGCGAGATGACCCGTCAGCGTGGACTTGCCGGACCCGGACAGGCCGGTCAGCCAGAGCGTGAAGCCTTGATGTGATCGTGTCTCGGTCATAATGTCTTCCAAAGCGCCTCGACTTGACGCTGCGTGTCTTCCATGCCTTCGCTACCGTCATGCGTCGTGATCAAATAATCGGCGCGGGCCTCTTTCTTGGCGAGAGGCATTTGTGCGTTGATTTGGCGGTAGACTTCCTCCTCGGTGGAGCTACTCCGTGTGAGCAGCCGGGAGATCTGGTCTGAGCGGGAACAGGTGACGACGACGATGCGGTCCACCACGCGCTCCAGGTTTGCCTCGAATAACAGGGGAATCTCGGCGGCGGCAGCCGGCGCTTCGCCCGACGCGCGCCAGAGGGCGATCTGCGCCCGGAGGGAGGCGATGATGGCGGGGTGAGTCAGCGCTTCCAGTCGGGTGCGGGCGGCAGAGTCGGCAAAGACCAATCGGCCCAGGGCGCGGCGGTCAATGGTCTGACCTTCCGGGTCCGCAGGGTCGGCGCAGGTGGGGAAAGCGGCCAGAACGGACCGCGTCGCTGCGGTTCCCGGCGCCAGGAGGTCGTGGGCCAGGGCATCGGCGCTGACGGTCGGGGCGCCCAGTTCCGCCAGCATTCTCGTGACGGTGCTTTTGCCGGTGGCAGTGCCGCCGGTGATGCCGAGGATCAGCATAGCATTCCAAGAACATTCCAAGAGCATTCCAAAAAGTGCGGCCAAGAAAAAAGCCCCTGCACGGGCAGGGGCTAGGCGCACTGGCGCTTACTCTTTCTCGGCATCCCCTTCGGTCGGAACATCGGCCTTGGCTTCCGTCTCCGGCTCGGCCTCGGCAAGATCCGCCCCAAGTTTCCCAAAGACATCAGCCAAGCTGGTGCCGAAGGTCTCCTCCCGCTGGTTGGCGCGGTAGTTCTTGAACTCCTTGTAATCGTCCTCGGAGTCTCCGCCGTAATTCATGTCACGACCACGTCCGCCACCGCCGCCGCCACTGCGCTCCCGGCGGGGCCGGTCACGCGGCGGCGCGGGAGCCACACCGCCTTCGCGCTCACCGACGATCGGCCGGCCATCGCGCCCGCCGCGCTCACCGCCGCGCCCGCCGCGCTCACCGCCGCGACCACCAAGGTCCGGCTCCGGCACATACGGCTGCGGGGCCGCGTTCTCCACCATCCGGCGGATGGACAGGGTCATCTTGCGCTCTTCGGTCCGCATCTCGATGATCCGCGCCTCGACGATCTCGCCGGGGTTGACGGCATCCGAGGGTTTGGCGATCCGCCGCTCGGCCAGCTCGCTGGTCGGGATGATTGCCTCGACGCCTTCTTCCAGCTCGACGAACGCGCCGAAGGGAACCAGGCGGGAGACTTCCACCTTGACAACATCGCCGACGTTGTACTTCTCGCCGATCTGGGTCCACGGGTCCGGCAGGATCTGGCGCAGGCCGAGGCTGATACGTCCTTGATCCAGCCGGAGCTTGAGGATCATGACGTCCAGCTCCTGGCCGTTTTTCAGGACCTCGTTTGGATGCTTGACGCGGGACCAGGACATCTCAGAAACGTGCAGCAGACCGTCAATGCCGCCGAGGTCAATGAACGCGCCATAGTCGGTGACGCGGCGGACAATGCCCTTTCGCACTTCGCCTTCTTTAAGCGAAGCCAGTGTAACCTCTTTGCGCTGGCGCCGCTCGTCCTCGGTCGCTTCGCGGTTGGAAAGAACGACCTTGCGGCGGTCCCGGTCCACCTCGATGACCTTGAGCGCGATGCTCTGGCCGACGTATTTGTCCAGGTTCTGGTGCTTGAAATCGCCCGACCCGACGTGCGAGGCGGGGACAAAGCCCCGGATGCCCAGGTCCACGACCAGGCCGCCCTTGACACGCTCCGTCACCATCGCATGGAGGAGCACACCGCTGTTCAGGGCCTCGATGACCTTGTCCCAGGCCTTCTCGAAGTCAGCGCGCTTCTTGGAAAGGAGAAGCTGCCCTTCTTCGGTGCGGCCAATGACGACCACCTTGACTGGCTCGTTGACCTGGACCACGTCTTCGATGTTGTCGTAGGGTTCTCGCGACAGCTCGTTGGGCCGAATGATGCCCTCGCTCTTGCTGCCGACATCCACCAGCACGCCGTCCTTGTCAATATGGACGACGGTTCCGACGACTACATCCCCTTCGGCCAGTTCCTTGAACATGCTCTCGAAGTCGGACTGGCTCATGGGCTTTTCGTCGCGCGGGGCGGCTTGCGGCACGGGCGGCGCTGGGGCGGCGGCAGGCAGGCCGTTGTTGAGCGGATTAGCGCTCGACTGGCCGGCGGCTGGCGCCACCCCGTTGGTTTCGGGGGCGGGGGAAGCCGCCTGCGCCACGGATTCGGGGGCTTCCCCCGCTGCCGGGGCGGCAGTCTGCTCACTCGTCACAACATCTTCTGATACGGCCGACATAATTTCGTAGTGCTCCTCAGCATAGGGACACGATTGTCCCAGGATAGGTGATAGTTCGTTCTCGTGATCTTACTTCTGGCAGGACGGGCAGTAAACAGTGCCGCGCCCGGTCACGCGAATCTTCGTGAGCGGCTGACCGCAAGAAAGGCAGGGCTTCCCGTTTCGGTCGTAAACACGGGGCGTGTATCGCCCGACTTGCCCTTCCGCGTCCACATAGTTGTCGCTCGTCGTCCCGCCGCCGTCCGTCGCTTCAAGCAAAACGGCTTTAATCTCGCGGTGGAGCCGCTCCGTTTCGGCTTCATTCAGCGAGGCCGCCGGGCGCAGAGGATGGACGCCGGCCCGATACAGGGACTCATCTGCATAAATGTTGCCAACTCCGGCAACAACGCCCTGATCGAGCAAAATAGTTTTGATTGCGGTTTTGGGCCGCCGCGCCAGCCCCGCCGAAAACCGCTGCGGCGTCCACTCTTGCGAGAACGGCTCCGGCCCCATCATGGACAGCGCCGGATGCCCCGCCAGCTCTTCCGAAGACACCAGCCGCATCTCGCCCCAGGTCCACATGTCATGGAAGCGCAGTTCGTTTCCATCGTCCAGCGGGAAGGCCGCCGCTAAATACTTCGCTTCCGGCGTCTCGCTTGTTGCGACAAGCAACTGCCCCCGCATATTCAAGTGAAGCAGTAGATAATACCCCGAATCCAGCGCAATAATCAAGTGCTTGCCGCGACGCCCAATGGATTCGATGCGCGCGCCCTGCAATCGTTCACTGAACCCACCTGAATCACGGAAGGTTCCCTTGAGCATCTTGGCAACGCGGACACGGGCGACGCCCAGCGTCCGACCCATTAAATGCCGCTCCAACCCACGGCGCAGCGTCTCCACTTCCGGCAGTTCCGGCATGGCTCCCCTACTCTGCTTCTCGTTTGCGGCTGTAGACCAGCGGGTTCAGTTCAGTCGCCGCAAGCTCGCCTGGATGAAGGCCCGGCAGGCAGCCCGCCAGATCGTGCTCCTGCTGCTTATTCTGCGGTTTGGCGACTCGTGTCCCGTCCGCGAAGTAGATGATCGTCATTACTTCGCGCATGGCCTGGGTTGCGTTGCCGGGCGCGCGGTGCAGGGTCCAGCCGGAGTGGAACGTCGCGTCCCCCGCCGCCATCGCGCCGTGGGTGTGCAGGTCATAGCCGCGTTCCCGGACAAATTGGTCGAACTCGGCTTCTGACCTGTCCGAGATCGGCAGATCGCCTAGATAGCCAGTCGCCTGCGAACCCGACGCGAAAGTCATGGTGCCCGACTCGGCGCCTACATCCACCAGGGGCATCCAGAGCGTGACCGTTTTATCCGTGTCCAGGGGCCAGTAGCCCTGATCCTGGTGCCAGGGAGTCGGCCCGCCGCCCGGCTCTTTGAAGAGCGCCTGATCGTGATACAAACGGACGCCGTCCACGCCCATCAGGCCGGCGGCGATCTTGCCGAAACGGCGCGCGAGGACGAAGCGGGCCACGGCGGCGTCGTCGCGCCACAGGTTGCCGATCTGGAGGAACGCTTTGCCGTAGGTGTCACGCTCTTCCAGAGGCCGTGTGCTGGCTTTGTATCGCTCGACGATTGCCGAAATCGGCGGCCGATACGCAGCGACTTCTTCAGGGGCGGCGACAGCGGACAGGCAGATATGGCCGGTCCGCTGAAACGCCTCCACCTGCGCCGGCGCGAGCGGGTAGTCGGAAGACAGGTCCGGGAGGATGGTCATGGTTTGGCTCCTTTTCTACCCAGACGCGACGGTCTCGAACCTCGGGATGACCGGGTTGTCTGAACCCGCCACCGATGTGCTCGGCTTGCCGAGTACGTCCTGGACATAGCGCGGCCACCAATCCTCCTGCGGCGTTCCCAAGTTGCGCGCGTCGAGCGAGGGCGTCGGGCGGGCGATGATCTCACCGGCTTTTTCCAGAATGTCCTTGACGGTGCCCAGGTCGGGCTTGAGCCAGCGGCGGCCGATCTGGGCGTGCAGGACCTCGTCGGCCCAGTCATAATCCTGGAAGTAGGTCGCCAAGGGATCGTCCGCTTTCTGGGCGATCAGCCACTCCTGGCGCTTGCCGGTCTGGCCGTTCATCAGGCTCTGCTCGATGTAATACAAAATGACGTGCCGCTCCAGCGGCGTCCGGTCCAGGTTCAGGTGCATGGCCCAGCCGACGTGGTTCGGGTAGCGGCTCCAGTCAACGTTGTATTTGGCGAACCAGACCTCGCCCATCATCGAGTGCCGCGCCTCGTCCCAAAGCTGGCGGCCCATGTCCCGGTAGTATTCCCACGGCTTGCCCTTCGTTTGAACGATGATGCTGGACATCATCTCGGGGACATCCATCTCGTGGAACCGCTTGAACATCAGGGCCAGGTTGCGCTCGTCCCAGCCCGCAGCGGGGTCGGAGTAAACATCATTGGCGCGATAGTGGAAGTTGTAAATTTCGCCGGAGCGCGCGTCCCGGCATGGGTCCACGTCGGGTACGAACTCGCCCACGGCGCGCGGCGCGGGCAGGGCCAGGCCCGCCGGGACCTCGTCCTGCCCCGTGATGCCGCCCGCCGCCGCCAGATACGCCCGCAGGTGTTCCTGCCACGACTGGGCGACGGCCTGGTCCTCTTCGGACAACGTTACAGCGGCCAGCGCCTGCCGGCCCCAGTCCAGCATCTGCTCTTCTTCGCCGACAGCCTGACGCATGAGGCGCACGGTCGGGAAGTCAAAGAGGGGATTGACGGCGGCCAGATGCTCCTGATAGGCGACCAGCAAGGCAGGGCGGATGACGCCGAAGATGCCCGCCAGCAGCTCGACCGTACCCTGCGCCCGGATCGCCTCGTTCATCAAGGCTTCCAACTTGTCGTCGGGCGCCTCGTCCAGGTACAGCGGCGGCCGGCGGAGTTCGGCCACACGGGCGCGCAGGGCCTGGGAATGCTCGCCGTCGAGGTACAGGTGCAGGCTGAGGGCGCCCTTGACCTCCCACTCCGGCGTCGGGTTCATAAACGCCGCGCCGATCTCATACAGCCGCGCCTCGACATAGTTCAGCCGCCGCATCCGGTCCACGTTCTCATCCACACCCAGTCCGACCCGCGCCGCCTCTTCATACGTCGCCAGCCCCGCCAGCGGCGGGATGCCGGGGTTCGTTTTTGCAAAATCCGTGTTGTTCAGTATAGTCATCGGTGGCCTCATTCTTCCATCAAGCAACTGGGCGTGACACAGGCGCTTCCTGTGAATAGCCGTCCAAGATCATGGCAACCTGTTCGCCGGCGTCCAGCATCCCAAAATCCTTTGGATGCTCCTGCATCCAAGCGATGATTAGTTCTTTGGCGCGACCACACTGTTCAAGGGTGGTGGCATTCAGCACGGTCACGATGAGCAAGTCACGCTCGATCTCCTCACGCTCGATCTCCTCACGCTCCACTTCCTCCGGCGTCATCGGTTTCCTCCTGCCGCCTGAGTCAGTAGCCCTGTTGCGAACGTATGCGTCTCAATACAGCAGGTTTAGCAGCTTCTATCTCTGCCATAAGCGCTTCCGAATCGCACGTCAATGTCATCTTCAGTTGGAGTGATCGCGGTTCTCCTTTGACAGCAGCAGTGACCGCATCCGTGAGAGCTGCTAACGACCTGGGGCCGAAAATCTCAAACTCTTTGATGACTTCTTCATGCATTTTTGCAAGTTCCCGGAAGATCCCGTCGAACACCTTGTCATGCTTGGTCATCATGAAACGAAGCGACAGGTCAAGAAAATGCTTGTAGACCAGACCGAGTTGACGAGAGACGAGGATAATTGCTGAGGCGTTGCCAGCCTCACCAGGCGCTCCTAGCGCCGCTTGTAAATTCTTGTTGATGAGACCGTTGAAAACTTCGATGAGTTGATGCACCTCATCGAAACGGTCTATGATCCACGGAAGTGTGTCTTTAAGGGCAGGAGACTCGGATGCGCTGGGCGCAAAACCGAGGTCGCGCGCTTGACGTAGACTTTCGTACTCTGCTACTTCGTCGATAAGCACCTGAAAAAACAGCCTGTACTCCCAGTAAGAGGATTTTTCAAGTTAGGACTTTCGCTTGCGCTTGCTTGCAGATTATTTATAGATGCTAATATCGGGCAACAATGTTCAAAAACCCTAGAATAGCTTAGAGTGAAGCGAAAGTCCTACAAGTATAAGTCGAACGGCGGCATCGCTCAAACCTTTCAGATCGGCGCTTTCAGCACGAGCGGCGTTGATTTGTACTAATGTGGGCGTTTTAAGAGCAAGCTCATCTAGCCCTCGTTGCGCTAACCCTGAGGCCTGGGGTGAAAGGTTGCTACTGTTAGAGACAGCAATCCCAGAGATTTCTTGCGCTTCATTTTCGCTCATGAACTGTTTCTCACTTCTTTCATTTCGGCTAAAACTTGACGCCTAGTAGCAATCTGCGCGTTGATGTTGGACGCCATTTCAGACATCATGTTGCGGCATTCCGCCTTCAATGCAACCTCTTTTTCGAGGAGGGCAAGCATACTCGAACGCTGTACCTCAGCAATTCTCTTTTCCGTCTTATGAATATGATCTTCTAATTGTGCTATTCTCCGAATCAAGCGAATGAGCCGTATTCCAATGTCATCAACCTCTTCTGCATCAGGCCTACTATCCCAATCATCGAGTAAAGTTTGTAGCCGACTTTCATCGCTTGTCTCGTAGGCACAATTGACCTCGGCCATAACTTTGTGTCGCCGAGCGGCGTCATCGTTGTCCCTGGCAAGATCGGGATGAATGCGTTTAGCGGCTTCGCGATACAGTTTCTTCAGGTTCTCAGAGGGCTGAAAATCCGCGTGAGCCTGGGCTTTCTCACCACGGTTAGCTTCTCTAGCCGACTCCCTAGCATCAACACGAAGCTTTTCAAATCTTTGCTCTAATCTTTGGTCCTGCGGGTGCAGAGACAGCTCCAATTCAGCTATTTCAGATTCAAGAGCATCTAGCTCGGCATAGAGAACACCCACACTCAGCAGGTAGCGATGTTCAAACACCTGTAGCCGGTTCTGGAGCGTTGTTAACTCTAACTCACGTTCAGCTAATGTATCTTCCAGTTTTGATAACTCAAGTCGCTTTTTATCAAGCTCTTTCTCCTCAGGAGATTGAGAGCGTACAATGTTAGTGTCCATATCAATTGAGTTCGTTTTCACAAACTGCGAGACAGTCCCAAGTCACCTTATCTGTGTTCATTAGATGAATTTTACTTCAGCGCCGGTACATCGTCCTCGGCCTCATAAAGCGCGGTGGTGACGGTGGCGGGCTGGGCGCGCGTCCCCAGCGTCACGGATTTGGACATGATCGCGGTTTCCGGGGCGCGAGTGGCGGGGAAGACGTCGCCCCCGCCGGCCGTGACGCTGCCGAACAGGACGCGGAACGGGAACCGCTTGGCGTCGGCGTCCCGGACGAAGACGCCGGTGAACTCGACATAGGCGCCGTCGGCGTTGATGTCGGCGGCCTGGAACTTGATGTCGGTCCCCGGCCCGCCCGGCTGCCGGTAGCGCTTGACGTCCACCTCGACTTCGGCCTTCATCGCCGTGATCGTGCCGTGCCCAATGCCCTGGAACGTCGCTGGGATGGACGCGGTCGGGAAGGCATTGAATTTGTAGTGCATCCCCGGCGTCTGCACCTTGACCGAGCCATCCTTGATCGGAAGCATCGGCGTGTCGAAGGTGAACCCCTGGCCGGCGACCGTGGTCATCACCTGCCGCCCATTCTTGGTGGAAGAGATCGCGCAGTCCAGCGTCGCGCGGCTGTGAAAGACAAGCGGCGGATAGGTACGCTCCGCCTGCCAGGCGTCTCCCGGCGGCGTCTGGGCGTGCGCCATCGGGAGGGGCGGGCGCAGCAGGGCAAGGAGCGAGACGAACAGCGCCGCGAGGGCCAGAATGAACGTCGCTTTCTGCATGGGTTCCCCTGATATTTATCAGCCTCAGCGCGTCGCGGGCGCATCTTCCGAGGCAGGCTCGTATTTGCCGCTCATCATGGCGAGCTGTTCACCTGCATCGAGCATCCCGAAGTCTCGCGGGTGCCGCTTCATCCAGCCGATGATGAGTTCTTCCGCCTGCTCGTACTTCTCCGGCGTGTTAGCGGTCAACACAGTTGCAATGATCTCATCGCGCTCGATTTCATTCCACTCCAATTTGAGCCTCCTATTCAGCGGCTAAGAAGACGGCTTTGAGCAACGCCCTTCTGTATGCTTGCCGCTCCTGTTCCTCTAACATGATGCCGCTTTGCCTGAGTACCGTCGCTCGCTCAGGCAGTGGGGTTGATAAAAGCGTCCGATAAAAGCCTACGGGCGCATCACGCAGATGAAGACGTAGGTCTTCCAGCAGCACAATGTAGGCGTTGTACTGATGGTCAGCCTCGGCGTTCGCCAGAACTTCCGCCTGAACCATGACTCCAAGCGCAGCTAACACTTGTGGCCGCAGCAAACGCTGCATTTGTTCAACCACTCCCTCTTCCCAGCCTTGAGCCGCGTTGTACTCAGGGCGGGTGTACGGCGGGGAGAAAGTATGGATGGCTTCATGGATCATCGTCCGCCAGCGCAGATTCGGTTCCCCATAGACCAACTCACTGACGCTGATGCTGCCGTCATAATGCGCCGCACCACCGAAGGAAATGGTTCTTGCGAGATAGGCTTTCCCATTCCAGCGAGAGGGTCTGCCGAGAATATCCTCCAGGACTTGAATGATCTGCCGCAGATTCAGTTGCAGCTCGCCTTCCATAGCTCTCACGGCCTCCCTCAGAACACGATCACGCTCCGCAGTACGTCGCCGTGGTGCATGGCCTCGAATGCCTCGTTGACATCGTTGATCGTGATTCGGCTCGTGACCATTTCGTCCAGCTTCAGCTTGCCTTCGAGATAAAGCTGGGCCAGCAGGGGGAAGTCATGGGACGGCAGGGCGTCGCCGCAGTGGCAGACGCGCAAGGATGCCTTGTTCCAGTAGACGCCGGTCGCCATGTCGCCGAGGTTCAGCGTCACGGCGTCTTCCCCCGCCGGGAATCCAATAGTGGTCGCGGTGCCGCCGTAGGAGAGCATCTTGACGGCCTGCTCGGTGCAGGCGGGAATGCCGGTGGCTTCAAAGGCGAACTCAACGCCGCCGTCCCAGCCGTCTTCGGTCAAGGCGCGTACCTGCGCCACGGGGTCGCCATCTTTCGCGTTGACCGTGTGGGTCGCGCCGAACTCTCTGGCCTGCCCGAGCTTTTTGGCGTTGACATCCACGGCGATGATCTGCCGCGCGTGCTGCAACCGCGCACCCTGGATGACGGACAGGCCGACGCCGCCGCAGCCGATGACAGCCACGCGCGACCCGGCGAAGACTGGGGTCGTATTCATCGCTGCCCCGACGCCCGTGACGACGCCGCAGGCGAGGAGGCACGCGCGGTCGAGCGGCATCTCGCGGGGCATCTTGATGGCGGCCTTGGCATGGACGACGGTGTAGGTGGAAAACGTGCCGCAGCGGAGTACCTGCGAGCAGACCGCGCCATCGCGCTTGCGGCGGAGGCGCAGGCCGGGCCGCAGGGCCGCGTAGCAGTGGCGCGGGTCGCCGCGCCGGCAGGCGGGACACTGTTCGCAGGGGGCGCGGTAGGCCAGGACGACGGGATCGCCTTTTTCCAGACCCTGGACGCCCTCGCCGACGGCCTCGACATAGCCCGCCCCCTCATGCCCCAGCACAATGGGGAAGGCCATGCCGTTGCCGTGGAGGTTCTTGACGGTCAGGTCGGTATGGCAAACGCCCGACGCGGCCAGCTTGACCAGCACCTCGCCCGCACCGGGGTCATCAATGGTGATGTCTTCGACTTCAACGTCGCGTCCGTCTTCGTTGAGGACGGCAGCTTGTCCTTCGTAGGGCATGGGAGGTCTCCTGAAAATGGCAACGGTCAGGTTCGGATCGTTGCCATCTATTATAGTCGAAAGGGAGCCAGGAGTCAAGGAATCCCCCGCCGACATAAGCTCAATTCTCTGGGCCGACGCACCGGCAAATTGCTCCAGGATCTGTAGACAAACCAGGAAGCGCGGCCTGGAGAAAACGTGTAAGACTAGTTGCTAACCCATCTCCCGTACACTGGACCGCCGGTATTCTTAGTACCCTTCCCGCTTGTCCACCACATTGATGAGGGGCCGGCCAGCGAGGTAGCGGCGCAGGTTGTCCAGGAAGATGGCGTCGGCGCACTCGCCGTAATCGGGCCGGCTGCCGCTGTAGTGGGGCGTGAGGTAGACATTCTCCATTGTCCAGAGGGGATAGTCGGGGGGCAGCGGTTCCGGGTCGGTGACGTCCAAAAGCGCCGCAGCCAGACGACCGGAGCGCAGGGACTCCATCAGCGCATCCGTATTCACCGTTCCGCCACGTCCGGTATTAACCAAAATCGCGCTGGGGCGCAGGGCGGCGAACTCCGCCCGGCCCAGGAAGCCGCGCGTGGCTCCCGTCAGCGGCAGCGTGTTCATCACGACGTCGCACTCGGCCAGGAAGGCGGCGCGCTCGCCGGGCGTATACATCTTTTCCACGGCAGGGTGCGCGCCGCCGCCGCGCCGCAGGCCAACGACGCGCATCCCGAACGCCTTCCCGACCTCGGCGCTGTGGCCGCCGATAGCGCCGACGCCCAGAACGCCCAGTGTCTTGCCGAACAGCAGGCCGACCTGATCGCCCAGGCCGTCGCCGTTCCACTGGCGGGTTTTCTGACGGTCCCAGGCTTGGGCCAGCCGGCGCGTCACCATCAGCAGCATCCCGAACATGTGCTCCGTGATGGGAGCGGCCCCGACGCCGCGCGCATTGGTGAGAATCAGATCAGCCGTCTGCACATGAGGGATAAGCCCCTCGACGCCCGCGCCGCCCGTCTGGAGCCATCGCAGGCGCGTCGCCTTTGCCAGTTGGTCTCCGCCCAGCCAGCCGTAGGCGATCTCCACCTGCCCCAGCAGGTCTGGCTGCGCCTCGATCTGCGCGGGCGTGACGATCTCGATGCGATCAGCGTAGGCGCCTACCTGGTCAAGCAGCGCGGGGCTGTCGCCGGCGATCAAGGTTTTAATTTTTTCAGTCATGGCTTCTCCAAAATCACTTTTTTCTGAACTCTTTTGACTAATTGGTGCAGATTCCTCCCAAATTTGCCGATTGGGAAAAAGTGCCGTATAATAAAGCCTCGGCTTGCGCCGCACATTTATCTCCCGTAAGAAAGAGGTCCCTCGCCCATGGACTGGAAGAAGACCCTGTTGACAAGCACTGAAGTCTGGACCGGAGTAGGATTGACCCTGGCCGGCGTCCTCGCGCTGGGCCTGGGCGCACACGGCGTTCTCGCGCAGGCGCTGGCCCCGTTCGGCATCGGGTTGGTCTTAAGCGACATCCTGACGAAAGCGGCGCGCACCGCCCGCCAGCGCGTTAAAGTCCGTGTCCAGCGCGACGACGATCAAGACCTTTAGAAACCAGCCACCCCTATGCCCACGCCCCGCCGCCTGGTCGTCGCCGTTACCGGCGCGAGCGGCGCCCTGTATGCCGTCCGTTTCTTACGCCAGGCCGCGCGCCATTATGACGAGATTTACGTCATGCTCTCCGACAACGCCCCCGCCGTGTTCGGAGCAGAGACCGGCGGGCGGCTGACACGGCCTTTCTCCGCCCAGGAATATTTAGGAGGCGATGAGTCCTACGACAACATCCGCTTCCTGGACACCAAAGACTACTTCACGCCCCCCGCCTCCGGCTCGTTCGTCCACGAGGGCATGGTCGTCATCCCCTGCTCGATGGGAACGCTGGGCCGGATCGCCCATGGCATCTCCAATGACCTGACGACCCGCGCCGCCGATGTCTGCCTGAAAGAGCGCCGCAAGCTCATCCTGGTGGCCCGCGACACGCCCCTGAACCTCATCCACCTGCGGAACATGGTGGCCGTGACCGAGGCGGGCGCGGTCGTCCTCCCCGCTGTCCCCGCTTTCTACCACCAACCCAAAACCGTCGAAGACGTGGTGGATACGGTCGTCGCCCGCGTCCTGCAAAACCTCGGCGTTTCTCAGGACATCCAGCCGCAGTGGGCGGTGGACGGGGACTGACGCCGCGTGCTATAATAGCGCCATGAGTACTCTACAGACTGAATTGTCTTTAGAACAATGGCGTCGTACTGTCGCAACCTTAGAAAATGAGGTAGCTGTCAAATGTCAATAGATTGTGAACGATAAACGAGGAGCGTGGTAGGCTCCTTGAGAAACAATGACGGGTCTTTCTTGTACCAGAACAGCGCCGCCTCATACGGCGTCTTGCCCCCGATCCGTCGGT
>JAABUH010002409.1_pt1 | contig 18018 bp, 11 predicted proteins | sample 5559121 | NCBI WGS metagenome assembly JAABUH01 (sample SAMN10711871, study PRJNA513364) | rock metagenome | isolation source: Antarctica rocks | place: Antarctica: Victoria Land, Battleship Promontory nord | collected 2015-12-28
TCTACCGGAAATTATCCAACCCCAGATCTTCCAGCGCCCAGAATGGTGGCTGTACCTGGACCAGCGTTTGCGTGGCGTCGACCTCGCCCTCGTTGCTGAGGTCGCGACGGATCACCGAGGGAGTAACGTCGGCGAGGAACACATTGGTGTCAGCCACGACACTCGGCAAGCGGGTAGCGTCAATCGTGCCGCGGGCGTCCACCACCCCCCGTATGGTTAGGGGATCAATCGTCAAGTTTCTCGCCAACTGTCGGTCGATAATCGCTTGTGGCAACGGATCACTCCCGCGTGGGAACACAGCGATCGTAGAGCGTCGCCCCTTTGCGTTGACGGTTCGAATGTCGGCGGCTTGCACGGTTAGTCCTACATTCGTCGCCCAGGAGCGGAACTTTACGGGGTCCATCGGTGTGCTAAATGTAATCTGGACTTCTGTCTCCCCGCTGGAACGCGCGAGCTGGTTGGCTAAGATCCGGTTTGCATCAGCGTAGGCACGCAGGCCGGCGATGGAGCTATTGTCATACCGGACGGCAGCTTCTAGGCGTCCATGGTCGGAGCTGCGCGTGGCGGTGTAGGACCACGCACCGTAGTTGTGGCCGTGCATCTGGGGCGCAGGAGCTGCTCGCCCTACACTGGTACTCAACGTAACGCTGAGTGCAACGACTAGCAGGCAGGAACCGATTAGTAGCAGTCGCGGGCGCGCGAAGCGCGATCGTTTCATAGGGATTCCCTCCGTGAATTAGCCAATCGGTGAACCCTTCGACCTACGGGCAACTAAAATTGCTGCCACCCGGTTGCGAGACGGAGTTTTGGTCGAAGCACAACTTCCCCTGATTATCCCGGATGATGACGCCACCGGGATTCCAGGCAGGCGGCTGCGTATCCAGCCAGTAGTTATCGATGTCGAGTTCGCCTGCGAAATTCGACTGATCGACCCAGGTGGCCTGCGCGGTGTAGTACTGGTATGCAGCCATGCTCCAAGGGAGTCCTACCCCGATCCGCATTTCGTTGTCGTCACAGCCGACAGCACCTGGCTTATGGAAACCCCAGTTGCCCGGCAGATCGGTCCAGTAGGACTCGTAGTAGCCGTGGCCACAGTTCGAGCCACTACCGTTAGTGGCGTGGTAGACGATCGCGGGCTGGTAGCGGTTAGCCTGCGTACTTGCTTGGATCCAGTCGATGCTGGCCTGGGACCAGTAGATCTGATTCGCTGACGCCAAGTAGTGGTTGGTGCCGGTGGCCTGGAGCGATTCATATCCCGTCCCGGCCGTTTGCCAATTATTATCGCCGTCATAGCCGCCGGTACCCGGTCCCGATGGACTATGGTTCAGAGGAATGTCAATATAGGAGGCGGCAAGCGCGATCATTGGCGTGACAGTGAGCGCCGCGAGTAACAGGACTGCGGCCACAAGTCGTTTGGCCCGACGATGCATATCTTCCCCCTACTTACATGAAGTGCCGACCGTCCTCAGGGATTCCTTTTGGCTCTTATCGCCGAGGAGTATCGCTGCGTTTGTTATCGACTTTGCGGCAAAAAGTACTATCCAGCATCGCCCCCCTCCTTGCTTCCTGTCCTCTGTCGATCCGCCCTGTGCCGAGGCCGATGGTCCGGCCACCTACCATCCACCTAATTAAGCAGGCTAGCGGAAGGGTCTGGCGAGGGCTAGCCCAAAAACGGTGGATTTCGACCCCCGCCCCGGTCACTTTTTCCACCCGGTGCGGGTGGTCGTACACCCCTTCAGGGATGGCGGGGTCTCACGCGTCGGTTGATGGGGGAGCGAGCTCGGCGAACAGGCCGAGTTCCCACGCCGCCGCGACGATCGCCGCGCGTTCGCCGGTAGCGAGGCCGAGCTTACGAGCGATTGCCTGGGCATGGCCGCGGGCCGTCTCACTGCCCATATAGGCCGCCGCCCCGACCTCGCGGTAGGTTCGCAGATCGGCGCGAGCGAGCAGCGGCAGGATTCGTTCCTCTGTGGGTGACAAGCGGATCGCCAGGCGGCGTGCCGTACGTTCCGCCGACACCCATGCGGTGACGTCGGTCGCCACGCCGATCACCCCGGTCACCGCCTTGGTCGGGTCACGCAGCGGGGCGTAGTGGGTGGCGAATACGAGCCCGCCGACCGCGACGCGCGCCTCGACCGCCTCGCCCGCGAGCGCGCGGCGCGCATAGGCACCGATCGTGGCGGCATACGGCCCGGCGGCGAGGAGCGGATAGCCCAGGATGTCCTCTGCCGGGTGGCCGAGCGCGGCGAGGCCGCGCCCCGCCACGAAGGTGATTACCCCCGCCGCGTCGAGGGCGAAGAGAATGATCGCGGCGTGCTCGACGACCGTCCGCAGGCGGGTCTCGCTCGCCCGCAGCGCCGCGTCCGCCGCTCGCTGGGCGCTGACATCTCGCACCACGACGCAGAACAGCGCATCGCCGTCGCCCCGGAGCGCCGTGGCGCTGACCTCGACCGGGATAGTCGTCCCATCCGCCCGGCGGTAGTCCCGCTCGCCGATCGGGGCGTGCCCATCGGTGGCGATCACGGCGACATTGGCGTCGATGCTCGCGCGGTCGTGGGCAACCACGTCGTACAGCGTCAGCGATGTACGGTCTACCTCGTCGTAGCCGAGCAGTTGCAGGAAGGCAGGATTCGCCTCCGCGATCCGCTTGCTCGCCGCGTCGAAGAGGAAGATCCCCTCCGCCGCCTGCTCGACCACCGCCTGGTAGCGCGCCTCGCGCGTGCGCAGCGCCGCCTCGGCCTCCACCCGCGCGGTAATGTCCTCGACCATGCCGATTGCGACAAGGTAGGATGCGCTGGCGGCGCATCCTGATGCTCTCGGTATGCATGGACCTGCTGTGTCCGTGCACGAACTATGGTATGCAATGTGTCCAGGTGTAGCATCGATCCTCTGTCTCCTCACTCGCCCATTACACCGTCAACGTAGGACTGCCTGAGCCATTCTAGTACCACACCTCGTCAGAGCCTCCTTGACACATACGGATCGTTGGGTTGGCAGAAGGTTGGCGAGCACACGCGGGCGATCACCAGCACTGACGCCAATTCTCCGGCCCCGGTTGACGATAACCCTGCCACCTTCAGGATCGGTATGTGTCAACCAACTGGGCTCTCCCGATCTTTTGATGATCGAGGGTCCAGGATAGGGAAGACGCCCCGGAAAGTGGCCTGGAGGACGTCTCGTAGGGCCGAAGAAGGCTGACTTCTGGCCCTCCGTCCCCACTTCCAGGGGCAATTCTGCCCGGATCATCAAAAGATCGGGAGAGCCACCAACTGCTGACGAGGTGTGTTCTAGTACCGCTTAAATTCATAGCATACGGACGTGCATGGCGATACTCAGGAAAACCATAGTTTCTTTCTATGGTTTTCCTGGTCGTCATGTCGCTGCGCCCCTCCCATACTGCACCGGGGGATACCCAAGATTTGGCGAGGAGGTTGTGGGGAGGTGCGATGCGGGTTGCAATGAGGAACCCAACTATTGTTCTCAGGCCACGCTCTGGATGAAGATCGCTGAGAGGAGGGTTCGAAGTTGAGAGAGAAGGGCGTACTTACCCTACTCGTATCCGGCATCGTGCTCGCCATGGTGCTATTCCATGGCACACAGGCGAGCGCCGCAGGCAACTGGAAGTCCGTCGCAGCGCTCGGTCAAGCGCCCGGGACGCATACGGCAACGCTGCTCCCCGATGGGCAGGTACTGATCGTGGGGGAAAAACAGACGGCGCGCTACGACCCGGCCACCAACACTTGGCGTGCGACGGGGGCACGCGTGACGGCGGCGAACGGCCCCGTCGTCCTGCTGCCCGATGGCCAGGTACTGCTGGTCGGCGACGCGGCGGCGGAACGCTTCGATCCGAAGGCCAATGCCTGGCGGGCCACCGCGCCGAAGGGTCTGGGCAACGCCAAGGTGGGCGCGAATGGAGTGGCAGCCCGGGCCATCGCCCTGGCGAACGGCCAGGTGCTGAGCCTGGAGGGGACCAAGGCGGAGCGCTACGACCCCGCGAGCGACCGCTGGATTCCCGCCGCCGCCCCGCGCGTCGCGCGCGGCAACCAGACGCTCACCGCCCTCCCCGGCGGACAGGCGCTCGTGACCGGCGGGAGCCCGCAGGGCTGCACCACCGCCGCCGCGTGCAACGTCCTCTTCGACACGGCGGAGCGCTACGACCCGGCCACCGATAGCTGGTCGGACGCCGGCACGATGCGCGCGGGGCGCGCGGGGCACACCGCCACGCCGCTCGCCAACGGGCAGATCCTCGTGGTTGGTGGCATCATCGGCCTCAACGTGCCGATCGCCGAGCGCTACGACCCGGCCACCAATGCCTGGTCCGATGCGGGCAAGCTTCCCTTCCCCACCCCGCCCGCGCCGTACCCGCTGGTGCTGACCGGCCACCAGGCGACGCCCCTCAAGGATGGGCGCGTGCTCGTGACCGGTGGGACGAGCATCCTTGCCGGGAGTGCCCTCCCTGCGGCGGCGCTCTACGACCCCGCGACGAACACCTGGGCCGCCGTCCAATCTATGGGCGTGGCGCGCACCGGCCACACCGCCACGCGCCTGGGCGACGGTCGCGTGCTGGTCGTCGGCGGCCTCGACGGCGACAAGCCGCTTGCGTCTGCGGAGATCTTCGTGGGCAGCGCCGCTACCGCCTGCGCCGCAACCTGCGGGTCGCCGCGTGCCCTCGGTCACGGCCCGATCACGGGCGATGGCAACTTCGTGGGGGCGATCTTCGGCTCCCCGCTCCTCCTGGGCGGCGCGAACATCCGGGGCCTGCGCCGTAGCGGTGGCCGAGCGCATGCCTGGCGCATCCTCGCCGCGCTCGTCGTCGCCGGCGGATTGCTCGGCGGCCTGTTCTCGCGCACCCCGATCCCGACCGTGAGTGCGGCGGGCAACGGGCAGGGCGAGCCGCGGCCCTACCGAGGGATCACCTACGAGGCCTTCTACACCGGCAGCGGCGTGATGATCCGCACCTGCACGCCCGGGCAGACCTGCGCCGACAATTACAAGGGTGGCAGCCCGGACGACAACCCCGGCATCGACATGGACACTAACCAGAACTTCATGGTGGTCGCCTACACCGACGCCAGCCACAACCTCTGGGTCAGCGAGAAGATCGGCGACAACTACTTCGCCGCCTGGCACAGCCTCGGCTGCTGCGTGCGCGGGAAGCCGCTGGTCGCCGGCGATGTCAGCAAGGTCTACGTCACCGGGACGGGGGACAACGGCTACCGCTACACGAAGACGTTCGACGGCACCAATTGGAGCGACTGGAGCAACGCCGTGCTCGGCGGTGGTATCAAGCCGGGCCTGAACATCGACGGCCAGGACGAATTCCAGCACGCCCTCAGCACGAACCAAACGATGCGCGCTGGTGTGGCACGGGTGTTCTACACGACATCGTGCGACGCGGCGAATCAGCCGGATTTCAGCGCGAGCGACTTGCAGGCGATCATCGATAGCGGTGTGCGCACGATGATCATGCGCTCCGCCGGGAACTGTGGCACGACCTCAGGCGTACAGCAGCTGCTCACGGCGCGCAGGAACGGCGGAGAGAATCTGATCGAGTTTATCTACCGCGCATCGAGCGTGCTCTTCTACATCGAGGTTGGCAACGAGCCCGACCAGGCTGGCCTCCCCGCCGCTACGGCGCGCGACGATGCGGTCAATGCGGTGTCGACCCTCCGATCGCAGTACGCACTGAATCAGCCGAACATGCGGTGGATGCTGAACATGCCCACCTCGCAGGGGCCGGGCAACGCCGCGTGCACCGGCTCGACCAGCAGCCCGTCTTACGCCTACTGGCAGACCTTCAACAGTGGGCGGCCTAGCCAATATTTTGACGCCGTCTCGGCCCATCTGTACACTGCCACCTACTTCTCGGGCAACTGCGTCCTGGACCTCGATTGGGCGCAGCAGTTCAATCCCTACAAGTCGATTTACATCACCGAGATCAATGTCAATCTCGCCGCTGGCGGCTTTGCGGACGGCGACTGGTCTGCTGCGGCCACGAGCCTGCGGTATGGGCTGCGCGACTCCATCGACAACCAGAATGGGGCAACCGGATTTGGGCGGAACAGCGTTGTCCCCGGCCTAGCTATCTTTGCCCATGACGCGCTCAGCAAGTGGTGTGACAGCACAGTCCAGGGCACGAACTATGCCTGGGACATGTACTACGCGAGCGGCATCGGACGCTGCGCGGGTAACGGTTCATACCCTGGGAGCAATCAGCTCGCGCCACGCCAGAATCCGTAGTATCCCTGGATGGTGCATGGCCGGAATCCCCGGGGATTCCGGCCATGCACCGTGACCGATGCAGATGCCCTTCGTTGTAGTACCACTACACAGATGGGGACGCGCTATCATTCATCCGGTTCCCTATGGCAATGGCAATGGAGATACCATGACTTTGTGGCAGCGGCGGTCGATTCATGGCTTGGTCCTGCTCTTCGTTCTAATAGGCGGGATACACGTCCCACCCATTGTGGCACGGGCGAGCGACCTAGCGGCCCAGTCCTGCTTCGCCGAGACCGGGCAGTGCCTCCAGGGGCGGTTCCTCGCCTACTGGCAGGGCAACGGCGGCCTCGCCCAGTTCGGCTTCCCCCTCACCGGCGAGCATCTCGAACTGCTGGAGGACGGCAAGACCTACACCGTCCAGTACTTCGAGCGTGCCCGTTTCGAGCTGCACCCGGAGAACGCCGCCCCCTACGACGTCCTCCTCGGCCAGTTCGGTCGGCGCGTCCTAAGCGGGCACTACGCCGGCGATGTCGCGGCGTATCAGGCGACGCTCGCCCCGGCCACGCCATCCGGGCAGGGCCATTACTTCACCGAAACCGGGCACACGGTCGGTGAGCGCTTCTTCGCCTACTGGCAGGCGAATGGCGGCCTCGCGCAATTCGGTCTCCCGCTCGCCGAAGCGTCGACCGAGCGCCTGGAGGCGGGCACCCCGTACACGGTGCAATACTTCGAGCGCGCCCGCTTCGAGTACCACCCCGAGAACGCGGGGACCCCCTACGAGGTCCTGCTCGGCCAGTTCGGGCGCCAGGTGCTCGCCGAGAACGCGCAACTGGCGGGCGGCTTCCGGGCGCTCTACATCACGAACGAGTCGGTGCGCCTGCGGCTCGGTCCCCCGACCACGACGGTGATCACCGCCCCCGGGGCGCTACAAGGGTTCGAGCGCGGGCGGATGTACTACGACTCACTCCAGTTCGGGCGCCTCTTCCGCGGGCCGATCATCACGGTCCTGTGCGGTGCGCCGGAGCGTGGGCGGATCATCCTGAACCCCGATTTCGGGTACTTCCCCGACCTCTGGGCGGAGGGGCAGGAGCCGGGCGGCGGTCCCGCACCGACCGCCGGGCTGTACTACCCCCGACGCGGCTTCGGCAAGGTCTGGCGCGAGAACCCGGCAGTCCAGCAGTGCCTCGGCTACGCCACCGCCGCCACCGAGACGGCGTTCACCCTGGACATGCAGTTCTTCCAGGGCGGGGCGCTCCTGCGTACCGACACGGTGGAAGGGCGCTTCGTCTACGTCCTCCATGTCCAAGGCTACTGCAACGGCTGCGTGAACGAGGGCGACTACGAGCGCTTTGCGGCTCCGGCACCCTGAGCAATTGCCGATCGAGCCTGGCATTGTCCTCGTCGGAGGCTGCGACTCGGTAAACACCAGCACCCCGCCCGCGACAATACCTTCGAGAAGGCAGGGCCGCGTGGTGGCCGCATCACGCGGCCCTGCCTTTTCGGCGACGACCCTGCTAAAGAAGGACAGGATCGTCGCCGAGAAGGCCCGATAACGCCCGGTGGAATCGGCAAGGGATCCTGCGACCGAGCGATCCCACTGTGCCGCTTTCCGCACCGCTCTCTCCCCTTGTACCCCTGCCGTCTGGCGGCGGGGGTACGGTGCCTTGGAAAGGGGCCGGGATACGTGGGGATTTCAGCTGCTGTATCCCCGTGAACGCCCGTACTGTGCGGAAACAGCATCCGGCACGAGCGGAGCGACTCAGGCTGCCTCCCGGTAGTAGTCGTGCAGCAGGCCACCGAGCCGATCGCGGCGGCAGACCGGCCCGTCCCGCACGGGTGGAGGGAGCGCGACCGGGCAGCGCTGTTCCAGACCCTGGTGTGGCCGGGCCTGGTTGTAGAAGGCGATGTACTCCGCCAGCACCCGCCGCAGGTGCGTCTCGCCGGCGATGAGGAGGTGGTCGAGGCACTCCGCGCGGGCCGACCGGACCCAGCGTTCCGCGTAGGCCCTTTACAAACGTTCGTGACACCAGGGGCGAGAGCGTGCTACGCGATCACCGCATCGTCGATCGGTAAGCGTTGCGTCATGTCCAGCCGGATCACCCCGTAGGGGTTCACGTTGCTATAGATGAGGGGCGTCAGGCCGCGGCGATCCTCGGGCGTCAGCCGCTCCGCCCAAGCGGGTGCGGCGAGGACCCGCTGGATCAGCAGCGTGTTGACGAAGACCAGGCAGATTTGCAGGAGGTGGAGGCACAGCATCGCCACCTCGGCGTCTTCCCGCTGGTTGGTCGCGAAGTCGCCGGCGTGGCCGTAGAAGATGAAGCCATTCGCCCCGTTCCAGTTTTCCACGACATTGAGGCCCTCGTGCATCTCGCGGCGCAATTCGGGCACGCGCAAATACTCACAGAGGAAGATCGTCTTGTAGACTTTGCCGAGCTCGGCCATCGCGGCGTAGGTCGGATGCTGGACGCTGGCGCGGGTGAAGCGACGCAGGAGCGCCTCGGCGTCGGCGGTCCCCAGCCGCAGCGCGGTCACATACTTGATGAGCTCATCGTATTGCTGGCGGATCAACGCCCACTTGATGGGGCGCGTCAGCACGGGCTGGAGGTGCGGGTAGGCCTCGGGCTGGCCCACGTCGGGCCGGTAGAGTTTCTGCTGGTGCAACGCCTTGAGGCGGGGCAACAGGCGGAAGCCCAGCAGATTGCAGCAGGCGAAGGCGACTTCGCTTTGCCCGTGCGAATCGACGAAGTGGCGATCGATCTGCATCTCGGTGCAATGGCGGATGACGCCGGTGATCATCGCCGCGACTTCTGAGGACGAGCACTGCTTCAACTGCGAATAGATGCAGGCCGCCTTCTTGTCGAGATGCCAATAAATCATCACCCCGGGGCCGCGATACCGGGCGTGCCATTCGGTCAGTAGGTTCTGGTCGAACGCCCCGAACTTCTTGGAGTCTGAGGCGCAGGCGGTAGTCGCCTCACCCCAGATGTGCGGGAGCCGGGTTGCGAAGATGGCGCCAACAACGCGGGTGATCGCGGTGCGGAGGGTGTCACGGGTGAGGAAGCGCCGTCGGGTGTAGTAGAGATCGCGCTCACCCTGGCCATGATCGCCCGCACTGACGCGGCGCAACCCGATATTCGTGCCCAGGCCGTAGACGCAGAGGAGCAGGCGTTTCTGGAGCGTCTCGCGGTCCAGATGCTCGCGGGCGGTGGCGCTGGTGAAGAGGTCCGTAAAGCCAATGCGCAAGTCCGCCTCCTTGAGCATATCCAGCAGGCCAGTCATCGGCCAGCGCCGCCCGACCTCCGCTTTCAGTTGCTCCAGGTGGGCCGGTTCGGGCTGCGGTTCGAGGGGCGACAGCGCGATCCAGCCGCCCCCTTTGGGCAACAAGCGGACGTGCGTGTTCGTAGGGATATCGGCATCAAGCGCCGTCAGCGCCGCCGTGAGTTGCCGCTGCAGGGTGGCGATGAAGGCGTCGGCTTCCAGCGGCTGCCCCAGTGCGGCGTAATACGTCGCGCGCTGGTCGGCGAAGTCAGTCGGCAGATCGTCGTCGGGGTTGCGTTGCCGGTTGGCCCCGACGACCCACACTTCCTTGCACCGTAGCTTGTCGCGCAGCGTGTGCAGGACGGCGATCTCGTAGTTGATCCGATTGATCCGCTCGCGACCGTCGTCGTCCCGCTTGACCACGAGGTCGCGCCAGGCCGCGCGGACCACCCCGGTCAGCGGCACCTCTTCCCCGAGCGTGAAGAAGGGCTGGGTGCTCGGCGCGGCGGCGTAGCGAACCAGCAGCGCCAGCGCCTCGATGACGGGGCGATGCGCATCATTGTTCGAGTGGAATTCCAGTGCGCCGAGGATGAGCGGCACAATCCGGCGATAGTGGGCACTATAGGATGCGCGCATGACCGTATAGACCTGCTGGGTGTAGGCCGGGCCGGTCGCCTTGAATTCCTTGAGCAGATCGCGCAGCGTTTGCTCGCCCGCAACGGGATAAATGACGGCGCGGACCGACTCGTCTGGTCGCGCCAGGGCGGCCTCGGCGATCCCCGCGAGCAGCGCCTGCTTGCCGGTGACACGCTTGAGGTCGCGGAGCAGCGTGCGCTCGACCCGGCGCTCCGCACGGACGTGGATGTGCTGGATCGTGTCGCTCAGGAGTTCGGCCAGCGTGTCGGTCAATTCGCGGGCGCGCACGTGGCAGAAGGCCGCCAGCAACGGCAGCCGCCGCGCGAGCGGATGGCGGCGCAACTCATGCAACTCCTCGGCGACCACCCGCCGCCGGAACCCCTCCAGCTGGCGCGGGGGAACCCCGGCGAAGAGATCGGGCGGCAGGCCTAACTCGCGGAGTTTGGTCAGCTTGGCGGCCTCCTGCGCGACCGTCTCCACGGTGAGCGGGCCGGGGTCGAGTTTGAGGTCGGCGAGCGCCGAATGGCTGGCTGGCTCAGCCGCCACGGTGAGCAGCGCATCGCGGCCCGCCTGCGTCTCCGCCGAGAGCCGGACCAGGATGGCGGCGCAGCACTGGTCGTCGTAGGTGGCCAGCACCGTGCGGAGGTGGCGCTCGACGCGCTCGGGCGTCGGTGGCTCAAGGCCCAGGGCGCGGCAGCGATCCACGAAGGCGACCCGCAGGGCTTCTGGCTGCTGCGTCTGGGAGACGACCCGGGCGAGGAGCCAGTCGGTCACCGCCTGTTGATCGGCGAGGGACGACTCCCGGATGCCCAGGAACGTCCGAATGGTCGCGCGATGGTGCTTGACGATGCGCCCGGCCCAGTCATAGGCCAGGAAGGCGGTGGCCGGGATGCCGAGTTGCTGGGCGAGGTGCGCCACGGCGGCGACCGGCACGTCGGCGCGGCTGCGCGGGAAGCGCCAGTCGAGTTGGAAATACTTGAGGAGGCCCGCCAGGCCCAGTCGCGTATGGTCGGCCCGGGTTGCCTCGACCAACGCGCGCTCCGCCGGTGCGAGCGACCAGTGCTCGATCACCTCGGGGATGGTCCAGTGCCGTTTCATCACGCCCCCCCTGTTGAACGCGGCCAACCCTGCCCGGCCACCAACTGGCCCAGCTTGCCGTCCCCGGCCGCCAGTGCTAGTGTAGCGCGTGGGCGAAACACGCCAGGGAATGGCCCTTCTGTGTAGTGAACCGCACCAAAATCAGCCGCAGGGAGGCGGATGGAGCCGGTCGATCGCGAGCAATTCACTGCACGAAAGGTGCAACCGGCGACGGAGGACCGCACCGCAGTGCCCGATAGCCTCGCCGCGTGGCTCGGGCGGTACCAGCACTTGGCGGTCGCCGGGGTCCGTTCGGCGGCCGTCGCCGCCAAAATCGCGCTGCATCTGGCGCGCTTTCTGGACTTTTTCGCTGCGGCCTACGGCCACGACCGCGCCTCCACCTGCCTGCGCCGCGATGTGCTCGCCTGGCAGACGGCGCTCCGCGCGCAGGGGCTGGCACCGGCCACCGTCAACAACCACCTGGCGTCGCTCTCGGCCTGCACCACCTGGGTCCACGCCCAGGTTCCGCGCCTCTTCCCAGCGGGCGATCCCGCCAAGGGCATCGGCGAGGTGGGCCTGCCACCGCTTGAACCACGCGCCCTCAGCGCCGACCAGGTCCGCTCGCTCAAGAATCTCTGCGATCGCTTGGAACGCTTCCATCAGCGGCGGGGCCGTCGCCGCGCGGGGACGCAGCGCGACGGCCCGCCGCTCGTCCGGGCGCATGGCCGCCCCTGGCGCGACCGCGCGATCATCTTCGTCCTCCTCTCCACCGGGCTGCGCCGGGAGGAACTGGTCCGCCTCGATCTCGACCAGGTGGAGCCGCACACCCCGGCGGAGCTGCGCCTCGCCCGGCGCGTGCGCCTCACGCGCGTGCAGGGCAAGGGGCGGACGGAGCGCACGGTGTTCCTGTCGGCGGATGCCCGCACGGCCCTGGCGGACTATCTGGAGCGGGAGCGGCCACGCGACACCGGCGAGACGGCGACTGCCCTCTTCCTCAGTGCCAGCGGCCTGCCCGCGCGGGCCGCCACCGGACGGCTTTCGCCGCGCGCGGTCAACGTGCTGCTGGAACAGATCGGGCGGTGGCACGACGCGGAGGTCCGTGACCCGGCCCGCCGCATCGCGCCGCTGCGCCCGCATGATCTGCGCCACACCTTCGCCTTCCGGCTCGCGGCGACCACCGGGGCCGATGCCTACGAGTTGGAGCGGCGGCTCGGCCACCGCGCGCAGCGCTACATCCAGCGCTACACGAACCCACCCGAGGCGGTCGCGGCCGCCTACGTCGAGGAGTTCTAACGCGCGCGGGCCATTGCATGGTCCGGTCGGCACGCCACCTGTATTACGCTGGCACTATTGCCCCTGGTGTCACCAACGTTTGTAAAAGGCCTACTACCCCGCCACGGTCGGCATGGCCGCGAGCGTCACCGACGCCAACGGCCACAAGACCCGCCGCGAGTCGGACCTCTCCGGGCGGCTGCGGAACGTGATCGAGTACAGCGGCGCGGCGGATCCCTACGCCGTCTACGCCACCACCGCCTACACCTACGACGGGCGCGACCTGCTGACCGGCGTCACCGACCAGGCCGGGAACGTCACGACGATCGGCTACGACAGCCTCGGGCGCAAGGTCAGCATGGCCGACCCCGACATGGGCGCGTGGGCCTACGCCTACGACCCGAACGGCACCCTGCACACGCAGACCGACGCCAGGGGGCAGGCGATCACCTTCGCCTACGACGCCCTCGACCGCCTGACGACCAAGAGCTACTCGACCGGCGACCCGACCGCCTACTACCGCTACGACGAGGCCGACGTCACCAACGGGCGCGGCCAGCGCACCACGATGATGAATACCAACACCGGTGCGCGCTACAGCTACGATGAGCGGGGGCGCAAGACGAGCGAAACCTCCACGGTGGCCGGCCTCAGCGAGTCGCGCACGTTCGACTGGACCTACGACAGCGCCGATCGCGTCAGCACGATGACGTACCCGGCCCTGCCCGGCAACGCCGCGCGCGAGCAGGTCTTCTACACCTACGACGCCGCGTGGCGGCAGACCAGCGTCCACGGGGCCAACACCTACGCCCAGAACGCCACCTACACCGCGCTCGACCAGCCGCTGAGCCTGACCTTCGGCAACAATGTGAGCCAGACCTGGGGCTACGACCCGGTGATGCAGCGCTTGCAGACCCTCGTCGGCGACAACGATGTCATGAATCGGTCCTATACCTACGACAACGTCGGCAACGTCGCGACGATCGCCGACAACCGGATCGGCCAGACCCAGACCTTCGCCTACGACGCGCGCGATCGCCTGATCCACGCCGCCGCGACCGGCGGCACCATCGGCACCTACGACGAGAGCGACACCTACGATCCCCTCGGCAACCTGACAAGCAAGGGGGCGACGGGGAGCCCGGTCGCCTACGCCTATCCGGCCGGCGGCCCGGGGGTCGCGCGCCCGCACGCCCCGACGACGATCGGCGGTCGGGCGCAGACCTACGACGCGAACGGCAACCTGACGGGCGACCCCGGTCGCCTCGCGCTGACCTGGGACGCGGACAACCAGCCGCTGTCCGTCGCGGCCACCGACCCGCGCACGGCCCCGCAGTCGTGGGGCGACGGCAACTGCGACGTGGCGAATCAGGTCCGCCCGACCCCCGGCGTGCTCGCGGGCTTCCAGGGCGGGGTCGCCTTCGCCCGGGGCACCAACCACCTCCTCGCGGCCCTGGCCGACGGCACGGTCCTCGCCTGCGGCGCGAACGACCAGGGGCAGCTCGGCGACGGCACCACGACCGCCAGCACTGTGGCGGTGCGGGTGGCCGGGCTGACCGGGGTCACGGCGGTGGCGGCGGGGGACAGCTTCAGCCTCGCCCTGAAAGCCGACGGCACCGTCTGGTCCTGGGGCTTCAACGGCGACGGGCGGCTCGGCGACGGCACCGGCAACCAGCACTCGACGCCGGTGCAGGTGAGCGGCCTGACCGGGGTCGCGGCCATCGCGGCGGGGCGTGACTTCGGCCTGGCGGTGAAGGCCGACGGCACGGTCTGGGCCTGGGGGAACAACAACAGCGCCCACCTGGGCGACGGCACGACCGTCCACCGCTACACCCCGGTGCAGACGGTCGGGCTGACCGGGATCACGGCGGTCGCGGCGGGCTACGACCACAGCGTGGCCCGGAAGAGCGACGGCACCGCCTGGGCCTGGGGGAGCAACAGCTCCGGCCAGCTCGGCGCGGGGTCGGGGGTCCAGGGGTACACCCCGGTGCAGGTGAGCGGGCTGACCAACGTCACGGGGGTGGCAGCGGGGGACGCGCACAGCCTGGCGGTGGAATCCGACGGCACGGTCTGGGGCTGGGGGAGCAACAACAGCGGGCAGATCGGGGCGGGGCTGGCGGTGACGCGCTACACGCCGGTGCAGCTGGCCGGCATCACCACCGCGACGGCGGTGGCGGCGGGGTCGGCGCACAGCCTGGCGCTCTTGGCGGACGGGACGGTGCGCGCCTGGGGGGACAACAGCAAGGGGCAGCTCGGCGACGGCACGACGAACGGGAGCACCACGCCGGTGACGGTGGTCGGGCTGCAGGGTGTCGACAAGATCGCCGCGCGGGCGAACGGCAGCCTCGCGCGCCCGACGCAGGCGACGGAGCAGTATACGTATGACGCGGACGGCCAGCGGATCACGCGCACGGCGGGCGGGGCGACCTGGCTGTACCTGGGCACCGGCCTGTGGGAGGAGCGCCTCGGGGCGAACGTCGCCGGGCCGGGCGGCTGGGACGTGCGGCGGCTGTATATGCTGCAAGGGCGCGCGGTGGCCCAGCAGGAGGACACCCCCAACTCGATCGGCTACCCCTCCGGGCGGGTCTTCCTGCACGGCGACCACCTGGGGAGCGTGAGCGTCGTCACCGACAACGACCGGCGGATCGTCGGTCGCCAGGACTACACGCCCTGGGGCGAGGCGCGCGCGGGCGGCCTCGCGCAGACGACGCTGGACTTCACCGGGCAGCGCCGGGACGGCACCGGGCTGCTCTACTACGGCGCGCGCTACTACGACCCCGCGCGCGGCCAGTTCCTTAGCCCCGACAGCGTCGTGCCGGGCAGGGCCTCGGGCCAGGGCGGCATGGCCGCGACGCTCGGCCAGGATGGCGGGGCCGCGCTGCGCCCGCTGACGATGGACTTCCACGAGTCTGGCTTCGTCGCTGGCCTCGCGCGGGAGGACGCCTTCACCCAGGCCAAGGGCTTCTGGTTCCAGCTCTCCAATCGCGAGAAGCAGCGCGGCGAGGGATCACTGTGGCAGTGGGGGCCGCGCAATCCGCAGGCGCTCGATCGCTACAGCTATGCGCTGAATAACCCGCTGCGCTACACCGATCCGACGGGGCATGATTGCTTCGACGCTGAGGGAGGTGGTGGCGGGCTCTGCGGCGGCGGTGGTGGCGGTGGGGAAGGCGGCGGCGGCGGTGGATATAGCGGTGGCGGCGGTGGCGGCGGCGGCGGCGATGGTGCGGGTGAGGGCGAGGGTAGTGGTGGCGGTGGCGGCGAGCCGGTCAAGCCGCAGGTCGCCCCGTCCGCCCCCCAGAAGGCCAACGACACCCTCAAATTCATCGACGAGCACAACGGCTCGCCACCAACGTACTTTAGTGGCGGTTCGGGGTATGACAATGTGCCAGGGCTACCTGGGGATCAGGAATTGCCGAAATTCGATGGTCAGGGTAACCCGATCTCCTACAAGGAGTACGATGTCGATCCTAATCCAAGGAGCTTACCTGGCTATGATCCTACTCAGGAACAGTATAGGAATACGGATCGACTCGTAATCGGCAGCGATGGTTCGGTCTACTATACTGACGACCACTACCATACATTTGAACAGCTGAGGTGACGCGATGGAAAGTTTGGATAAGCGCTTCGATTTAGGGCCGCTCAGGGTAGCCGCACCGCCCTACTTGCACCTCCTCGCAAGCACGGCCGTCGATGTCAACATCCTCTGCGGGACGTTCGATCACCGCGGGATGGTGGGGCGCCTACTCCGCGGTCGGCAGATGCAGTCCAGCGCGGGGGTCTGGGGCGAGTTCGCCGCCGCGCTCCAGTTCCCGTACTACTTCGGCTACAATTGGGCGGCCTTCAACGAATGCATCTCCGAGATCGACTGGTTCCCGCCCGTCGGTCTTGTCATCGGCATTATGGGTGCTGGACCGTTGCTACGCGAGGATGCGTCGTTCCTGACGGCGTTTGTCAGGATGCTGCAGCGGGCGGGGGATGGCTACAGCCGACCCATCGCCCGGGGTGACGGCGCGGATCGCCCGGCATTTCCGTTCCACGTCGTCTTCCAGGACGAGGGGACAAAGCTAGTGGAGTTGCGGGAACAACTCTTCGCGGCAGGCGCAATCCTCGATGACATCGCGCCATTCCCACGCTGAGTGAGCGTACACCCTTATCGAGTCGTCTCATCTCGAGACCCCTACGCCGCGTCCTCTTCGACGCGGCGTAGGGACGAGTGGTGGTCAGCCGCCAGGCGTTCACGCCGTGGGGCGAGTTTCGGACGCGCGGCGGGTGAGGCGTTCGCTAGCCTATGGGACTGGGGGCATTTTCGGCCTATAGATGGGACTCAGGCTCACCCCTCCAACGCGTTCATGGGACTCAGAAACTGTCTGAATAATGGCGCAATTGTTATGCTTTGCGCATGCAACGGCAGCGCTACCCGACCGATTTAACCGATGCGGAGTGGGAATACTTGGCTCCGCATCTGCCGCCGGCCTCGCCGCGCGGTCGGCCGCGGGTCCACAGCTATCGGGTGATCCTCAACGCCATCTTTTACTTGGTCCGGGGCGGGTGCGCCTGGCGACTGCTGCCGCGTGACCTGCCGCCGTGGCGGACGGTCTACCACTATTTCCGCACGTGGCGCGACGACGGCACCTGGGAACCGCTGAACACTGTCCTACGGGAGCAACTCCGCGTGCGACAAGGCCGTGAGGCGCAACCGAGCGCGGGGATCGTCGATAGCCAGTCGGTCAAGACAACCGGCGTCGGCGGGCCGCGCGGCTACGACGGCGGCAAGAAGATCAACGGGCGCAAGCGGCACATCTTCATTGACACGCAGGGCTTCGTGCTACGGGCGGCGGTCCACGAGGCCAATATCGCCGATCGGGACGGGATAAAGCTGCTGCTGCCCGAGGAGGCAACGGAGGACCAGCCGTCGATCCGCGAGCAGTTCCCGCGCCTGACGCACCGCTGGCTCGATGGCGGGTACAACGGTGCCGGGCGCGGCAAGTCGTGGGTCGCGCAGGCGCTCGGCTGGACGGTGGACATCGTCAAGCATCCCCGGCGGCCGCGCGGCGTCTAGGCGTCCGACGACGAAGTGATCGACTGGGCGACCATCCTGCCGCCGCCCGGCTTCCGCAGCGTGTTGCCCAGGCGCTGGGTGGTGGAGCGGACATTCGCGTGGTTGGGCCAGAATCGGCGTTTCAGCAAAGACTTCGAGCGCCTGACCAGCACCGGCGAGGCGCTGATCTACGTCGCCATGACCCGCCTGATGGTCCGCCGCCTAGCCCGCACCTGACCATTATTCAGACGGTTTCTAATACTACAGCGACACTTATCCTGTTCTTCGGTGCCAAGACGAGTACGTTCGCGGCCTACCAAACTACCATTGGCGGGCAGGAGCCCAGTACGAACGTCAAAGTGTCGCTGTAGTACTAATACTACAGCGTAACTGTTCAGGAGGGCCATTCGCGGGTAGACTAGCGGCATGGAGATGACCCGCGCCGAGTTCGATGCCCTGTACGCTGTCGGCCCCGACGCGCTGTACGCCCTGTTCCAGCAACAGGCGGCGCA
>JAABUH010002411.1_pt1 | contig 18009 bp, 30 predicted proteins | sample 5559121 | NCBI WGS metagenome assembly JAABUH01 (sample SAMN10711871, study PRJNA513364) | rock metagenome | isolation source: Antarctica rocks | place: Antarctica: Victoria Land, Battleship Promontory nord | collected 2015-12-28
CTCACGGGGCTGCGGCTGGGCGCCTCGGCGGAGCTTTAAACTTTGCGGCAGCTGCTGCTAGCCTGCGCCATAAGCCTGCGCCATACGGCCTGGCATCGCTTGGCAGCGGCCGCGGCACCAAGGCCTGCCGCGACTGGACGGACGGCCGCCCAGTAGAGCCAGCCCTAGGGACTAGCGACCCGCCCGGCGGGGGCGCGCGCATGCTGAGCTCCGCACGTCGCGCGGCTCCGCAGGAGTGCCTGCGCGGCGTCGTCAAGGGCGTGGGCGGGCTGGACCATGCGGCCTGGCGCGCATTCGACAACGACCGCGGCGCCGCGCCCGCCCGCGGCTTCGTTGACGGCGACCTGGTGGAGCAGTTCCTGGACCTGCGCCGCGAGAGCGCCGAGCGCGTGGCTGCCGCCATGGGCGGCGGCGTCACCGTTGAGGAGCTCAGCCGCGTCGTCGACGACATCAGCCGCTCCTGCCACTGAGCTGCGGGGGCATGGGGAGCCTGACGCATGGTGGCACTCACCCGCTGCTGAGCAGCGGGGATCGGCTGTCATGAGAGCGCGTGACGGTCGTTGTGGGGCGTGTCTGGGAGCTGCGGCTGACATCCTGTGTAGCTCCAGACGACGACGACGCGGCGGGCGTGTGGTATGCCGTGGTTAGCCCGACAGGGTGTGCCGCACCTGCTGTAGTTCCTGCAGCGCCCCTTCCGCTCTGTAGAAGCAATGTGGAGCATCGGCAGCCGCTGCTGCTGGCACCGCTCTGCGGCCGTGTACGCAGCGGAGTCAGCCTGGAGGATCTCCTGACATTTGCCATGAGGCCTCGAGGCGGGCTGCATGCCGCTGTACATTGACGCAAGTTGCCCTGAAATGCATGAAGGGGCTCCGGCCCAAGCACGCAGGACGGTTTGATTTGCAGCAAGCTGGCAGTTCACCACACACACTCTTTGTTTGTGTGAGAGTCCTGCATGCCGGTGTGTAGCGTTTCTATACACGGGTATGCTTGTGAAGTGTGCGTCTCTTTGAACTGGGGTGACACATGCTTATTTTACCATGCTCACCAGAATGATGCCATTGCTCAATGCTGTGCACACTTAATGCTGCTCACCACAATGACCCAGGCCCATGCGACGTGCGTAGCACATATCCCCAGACACAGTATCCGCATGAGCCATTGTTTATCTCAGACTTGCCAACAAAGTCTGGTTGTCCATGTTCTGCAAGACTCAGACAGTATGATGTGTACCTTATGGCCATGCCATGCCCAGCTGCGCAAGTGCAAGAGCTCAGCCGGGTGCAGCCTCTGACCAATGCGCGACCGCTGCTCTCACCTTCACCACATTTAACCCACACACACTCGGCGACCTCGTCCAGCAGGGCGATCTATGTGCTGCTTCATGTTGGGGGTGTAGCTGAAGCGCCCCCGCGGCCCCTTGAACCACAGCTGGTCCCCGAGCGCCAGGCCATCCATATGGCGCGACATGCGCCCCGCGTCATACACCTGCCGTAACAGGCGGCCTTTTGTGCAGGACGCAAGGTTGGGACAAAGCCTCCAGGTTAGCAGCAAGCTGCTGCACCCTATGAGCAGCAGGGTTGCATCTGAGTCATGAGCGCGCACAGACGCACGAGGTGACAGGGCCTGCATAATTCCAGCTATGCCCAGCCAGGCACAGGTGCTATCCAAGGCGCGACACCGCGGTGATGAAGTCCAGCATCTGTGTGCATGGGCTCCGGACCCCTGCTCACCTTGATAACGAAGTCAACATAGCCGAGCGTGTCGTCGTCGGTGACAGGAGTGTAGGGCTTCATTATGTCGCTGCCGTCCGCGCCGGCTGCCTTCAGAATAATGTGCTGGCCCATGGGCAGGCCCAGCGCTTGCCGCTTGTGCGGCAGTGCAAACCTAGTGGAGGAAGTGGAAGCACGTCAGGCCGGTCAAAAGCGCACAAGGAGGTGCCAGCACACCTAGTGGTGCACACCTAGACGTGCACATTGCAACATGACTGTATGTGCAGCTCATCAGGGCCCATCTATTAGCGCCGTCTCACCAGGAGTGGCGACCTCTATCCCAGCACCAAGCCTTCCCACACTCTTCCCTTCACTTGCCCGTCATTAGTCAACCAGACTTCACCATGACGGGGCCCCCACTGACATAACAGTCTGTGCCCTCCACGCAAGCAGATGGCTGCTGACCAGCCTCCGCACGTTTTTGGCATAGCCCCTCACATACGCCTCAGGTTGCCTTGGCCCCCCATCACCTGAAGCGGCGCGTGTTGTGCGTGAGCTCCTTCTTGTCAACTAGGGGCAGCTGCTTCCACACGTCTGGCTCCAAGAACGCCTGCGGCTGCCGCTTGCGCTGGGCAAGCAGGGCTAGTATGACTATCAATGCAAGTGCCGCTACAACGATCAGGGCCGCCACGCCCTCCATCGCACCCGGCGGCCCTGGATCAGCAACCGAGTGCTACTGCGAGAGTGCAGCTGTGGTCCAGGAGCGAACGCAGCTACGGTTCTAAATTAAGCCTGTGCAGGGCCTGGACCCTCGAGCTGCATGCAGAGCTCGTCTCGCAAGCAGCGCGGCAGCTCCCCCCTTTGTAGGCCCCCGTGACCCGTTGCTTTAGGCGCAAGCCCAGGTCCTTGACGTGTGCTGAGTGGTGTGCTCTGGTTGAGGACAGCGCTGCCCACGATGCAGAAGTCTGCCTTCCAGCAGCAGAAGCTCGCGGCATATGACACTCGCCAGAATGTGTACCAGAACGGGTGGAAAACGACGCTCATGGGGTCGATCGCGGCGGATTGTCCGTGGTGCTTCTTCTCCCTGTTCTGGTGCGCGCCCCGCCCCGCAAGGGAAGCCTGCTGCTGGAGCGTGCGCGCTGCTCTCGCACTGACGCTGCTGACATCCTTGCGATCCGAGCGCTGTGAGCTAAGTGCGCGATGCCGGGTGCTCACACCTCTGTTTGACGCAGCGCGTCGCCGGTGAGCTACCTCAACCGCAAGCGCGCGCTGCGCAACGACATGTCGAGGTGCGTGCGGGGCAGCGCGCCTGCGCGCACGCAGGAAGCTCCCTTGTCAGGCCGCCCAATCCAGCCCGTTTGTGTCGCAGCTCACCGTCTGAGGCAGTGGCTGCGCAGGTACATTTGCTGCAACGGCGACTGTCCCTGCTCAGGCCGGATGAGCGAGCAGAGCTGCCCGGAGTTCTGCCTGTGCGCCGAGGTGAGCAGCTCCCTGGCTGCTGGGTGCAGCGCTTGGTGCCTGCGCGGCACAGTCCTGCAACTCTGTGTGGTGCCTTCCTTGGCTTGCCTTCCTCCGCAAAGCATGCACCGCGCACGTCTACCTCCCCACCATGCCGTCCGCTGTCCGCAAGCGCTTGCTCTTCCACCAGATAGTGGTTTGCCGAGCCGACAGTCACCGCAACGCGTGATCGCCGCAGGTCTTCTTCTGCTTCACGCAGTCCGTGGCCTCCACGCGCTGGATGATCCAGGCGCGTCCCAAGGCCGCCCTGGCCTGGCCGTGTTGGCGGCAACAGCGTGTGCGAGCTGACGGCCTCCGTGGGACTGGTGCACTCTGCCAGCGTCCAGCTTCAGCAGAGCCGCAGCATTCTGAGGTTGCATTGAGGAGCTGCAAGCGCACTGCAGTCATGCACGTGCTGCGTGAGCGCTTGCGAGCTTGTGCAACATTCTCGCAGCGCACCTGAACGTCGTGTTCTCACATGCGCGTTTGGCCCGAGCGCGCAGGACGAGATGCGCCTCCAGAACACGCAGTGCGACAACTGCCTCATCGGCTTCATGGTGGCCGCGCAGGCGCGCCCATGCCTGGCGGCGGCGCAGTGCTGCACCGCCTGCACATGCCTTCCAAGCCATGCATGCACCATACGCAAAGTTTGCGTGCCTGCCCTGAATTGGGCCAGTGTGCTTAGCCAAAGATGTGGCTGTCTCAGGGGGTGCTCGGTGCGTAACCCACCTACAGACCAAAGAGTTTCTGAGCCAGCAAAGCAGACCCTGCTCAAGCGCCACGGGGCTGACCGCGGGCGCGCGCGCGTGGCCGTAGTACCTGTCCTGCCTCTGCAACATCGCCGCGTGCCTGTCCGGCAGCGAGGAGATCAACGAGCTCGCCAACTGCACCGACAACATCGCGCAGATCTCCTGGTGCACGTGCGCGCCCGCGCGCCCGGCTGGCGGGGCTTGGCTTTGGTGTAGGGTTAAGGTTAGGGTTGCATGGTACTTTGTCCTGCAGCAGGAGCTCGGCCATCTGGTGCACCAGACGATGGGCGTGGTCAGACACCCTGCAGCAGGAGCTCGGCCTTACAGTGCGGGTTTTCTCAACACTGCCCAGCACCTGCAGAGTTGTGACGAAATGTGCGTGTGACTCACCAGGGTCTTTCTGGCTCATTGAGCCCCTGCCTTGATCCACTCTCACCCTGCCGCCGTCCTGCCCGGCCCACCACACTGCTTTGCAGGGACATGCTCAAGTGTCCGCCGTCCGCGCACCATCACTCGGCTGAGCGTTGCACTGCGTGCAGTAGTAGCCCCCGTCCTCCTGATGAACATGCATGCCCAGGGTGAGTGCATGCTGCGGCGCCCTGCGCGCAGGGTGTGCGCGTGCATGCAGACGCAGGCGCATGTGCAGCTCGTGGAGCGCGACGCGCGCGCCGGCGGGCAGCCGGACCCCTACTCGGTGTGCGTCTGCGCGCGCTCGCGAGCAGCGCGCGTTCCTGCCCTGACTCTAACCTAGCCTCGCACGTCACCCCGCGCATAGAAGCACGCTTGACCAGGGCATGCGGGGTCCGTCTGGCCTGCCACAGAGCGGCCTGCGCCGGGAGCTGTACAGCACTGCATGTGATGCACTGCATGTGAGGCAATGCTGTGACCCGCTGGCACAGCGGCAGCGCCTGGCTTGCTTTGTGCGCGCGGGCTGGCTATGCGACAAGGGGGCGGTCTGCCGGCCAGCGTGCTCACCCGCCCGAGCGCATGGTGGGGCGCGCAGGCGCCGCAGCAGCAGACGATGGGCTACCCGCAGCAGCCGCCGCCGCAGGCGATGTACCAGCAGGGCCCGCCGCAGGGCTACCCGCAGGGCCCGCCGCAGGGCCAGTACCCGGGCATGCAGCAGATGGGCCGCTAGCTGGCCGGGCAGGGCGCAGGCAGGGGCCGCTGAAGGCAGAGCGCAGCGCCCGCTGCAGGGAATGTCACGCGGGCGTGCAGCGCTGGGCCTGGCGGGCCGCGGCTGGCGCGTCGGTGCCCCTGCCAGTGTTCATGGTACAGGAATCAGGGCGTGCTGGGCAAGTGCAAAGCCAGCCCGCTGGGTACCATGATCAGGGCAGGGCTAGCTCGAGCGTGCCAAGACCAGCTGCGTCGTCGTGCCAAGACCAGCTGCGTCGTCGTCCGTGCGCGCAACAAATGAGACCCTTGCCAGTTGCTGCAAGGGCGCGCGCGCGCGCAGTGCCAGGCATTTATTCTAGGACCTTTTTCAAGGGTGTGCTTGGTTCTGTGTCAAGTGGGGGTCTTGGTTCTTGGCTTGGGCTTCCTTTACGGTCCACACTGTGCCTGGTTAAGACCAACGACGCGACCCTGGTGAGCCTGCTGGCGTTAGTGGCGGCACCGCGTCGCTGTACAGACTCTGGCCCTGTGAGGCTGCGCAACGTGCACGAGCGACATGCTGGCAGCCTCGCGCTGATTTGCATGATGTGTGGCAGGCGCTAGCGTGACAATGCCTGGCATGCCCTTCAGGGGACGGACTACGTAAGCACCATGAAGGAAGCATGAGTGAATGAGTGAATTACAATCGTGTATGGATGGCTCTGAGCTCATCTGTTTTCGTCTACAATATAGTAGACCTCCAAGTTCCCCAAACACATTAACATTAACTGCAACGACCTAACCGACCTGGCCGCTGTGTTTTAGTCAGAGGAGCTACCGACCAGTGGGCCTCTGTGGACGCCAGGCCAGCGAGTTCAGCGCAGCAGTGTGCAGCACAACGTTTCGGACGGCACAGCCTGGTGTGAGCAGCGCCTGTGGGCTGACGCGTCAGCGCACCGAGCTTCTGCATCCGCGCAGCAGCTGCGCGTGCCACCAGTGCCGCGTGACGGGAGGTTAAAGAGGCTCCTGACAGGCCAGAAACATGTCTTACGCGTGCGCGCCTGGCTGCAAGCCATGCTCTTTGCTCAGCCTGCCCTGCATGTGCACTGGTTGACGAACAGTGCTCGGTGGCTGCGCAGGTACCTGTTCAAATACATCATTATAGGCGACACGGGTGCGCCTTCGCGCCAGAACCTGCGTGTGCGCCTGCGTCGCCTGGTTGCGGCCCAGCGCTCGCTGACTGGAGCGTCCTGGCAGGCGTTGGGAAGTCCTGCCTGCTGCTGCAGTTCACAGACAAGCGCTTCCAGCCGGTGCACGACCTCACCATTGGCGTGGAGTTTGGCGCACGCATGATCAACATCGACGGGAAGCAGATTAAGCTGCAGATATGGGACACGGTGCGCCCGCCTGCGCGTGCGCCCCGCGCCTGCACAGCGCCAGCAGCCCGAGCGGGGAGAGGTGTGCGGCCCGAGCAGCGTTTGCTTGACCTGTCGCGGCGCGCCCGCAGGCCGGCCAGGAGTCTTTCCGCTCCATCACGCGCTCGTACTACCGCGGCGCGGCCGGCGCGCTGCTGGTGTACGACATCACTCGGTGCGCCGGCGCCGCTTGCGCCGCCGCGCGGCCTGTTCCGTGGCGCCCGCCGGCGGTCTGAAACCCAGACGGCGCCGAGCTGCTTGCGCCGCTGTGCGGCCTGTCCCCTGGCGTCTGTCGGGCGGCCTGAGGCAGGCGGCGCCGCGCCACTGCACCGCCTCTCAGCCAGCGCAAGCGCCAGCATGTGCTGGCGCGCAGGCGCGAGACCTTCAACCACCTGGCGAGCTGGTTGGAGGACGCGCGGCAGCACGCCAACCCCAACATGACAATCATGCTCATCGGCAACAAGAGCGACCTCACGGTGCTGCGCCTCTACTGCGTTGTTTCCCGCCTCTGGAGCATGCACAACTGTGCACGTAGAGTGCACAGCTGAGCATGCCTGTGTGCGATCAGGTCTACAATAGTCTGCCTTCCGCCGCTTGTCTCAGGCGGGAGGTTATGTGCGAGTGGCGCCGCACAGCTGTGCCTGCCGCTCTCCTGTCTTGGATCCCGGTGTGCAGGGAGGGCGGGTTTGCAGGGCGGGGGCGGAGCGCAGCGCTGAGTCGCTGCCGCCACGCTGCGCAGCACCGGCGCGCGGTGACCACGGAGGAGGGCGAGCAGTTTGCCAAGGAGCACGGCCTGGTGTTCCTGGAGACCTCGGCCAAGACCGCGCACAACGTCGAGGAGGCGCGCTCCCGCACCAATCTGCCATGCTTCTCAAGAGAGCCCGCCTGCTCGGCACCGGCTCCAGCCGGCGGGCGTGGCGTGCAAGACACGCCGTGTGGCGCGCGAGCGGCGGCAAGGGGCCGGCCAGCCGCATGCTCGCTGCTGCACCTCCCGCGTGCCTGACGAGCTGCGCGGGCGCAGGCGTTCATCAACACCGCGCGCAAGATCTACGAGAAGATCGAGCAGGGCGTGTTTGATGTGTCCAACGAGGTGTGCGCCTGCGCGGACGCCCATGCGCTGGCAGCCCTGCGCAACCGCTGTCGCTCCCCAGACCCACCGGCCGGCATCTTGCCTGCATGGGCGAAGCTGACAGACGAGCTGTCTCAACTACCCCGGCCGCAGTTGCTGTGACCTGCGCATACAGCAGGCTGGCGAGGCAGAGCCAAGATTATTTGGTAGTAGCCCTCTCACCTGGCCCGCGCTGCGCGGCGGCAGTCTTACGGCATCAAGGTCGGCTACGGCGCGGGCGGCGCGGGGCAGACCGTGCGGCCTGGCGAGCCGCCCGCCCCCAAGTCCAGCTCCTGCTGCTGAGGCGGCTGGGCATGTGGGCGGCGCCGCCTGCAGCCGCCGCACGAGATCGCGGCATCGCCGCGAGAGCCGGCTGGTCAGCGCAGGGAGCACCCGCCCTGCAGTGGCCCACCTGGCTGCAGGGCGAGGCGCGCGGCGCAGGCGACGCCCTCCATGAGCAGCGCTCGCCGCTCGCGGCGGGCCCGCCCTCCTGTGGACGCTGCCGGGGCGCGCCCGGTGGGCAGCCGGGTCCTGTGATCCGCTGCTGCTGCCGGTGGCGGCTGTTGGGAAGCGCCTGCGACGCCAGGGGCTGTGCGTGGTGGCGCGGCCACGCGGGACCCGGAGGGGTGGGGGGGGGCCTTGGGCGTCTGCGCTGGTAACCGCTGGCTCGTGGCAGAGCCTCGCTGCAGGTCAGCCGTGGGGCGACCTGCTGCGGGCCCGTCTGGCGGTTCTGGCTGGGCTCGGAGTCGAGGGGCGCGGTGTTCGTGCGCGGGGCACAGCCAGGGACAGAATAGACGGCGCGTCATGCGCGCATATCATATTTGTGAGCACGGGTGCCCTGACATTCCCAAGGCTTGGTCGCACAAGCCTGGGAGGTGGCTGCAAGTCAATACAGATGCTTTGCAGGAGCAAATGCCAGAGGCTGTGTCTGAGGCACCGTTTTCTGAAGGGGGGCTGATGTATGCACGCCCGCACGGGGGTTACTGCTGGGAAGTGCACTTGTTGAAGGCGAGAAGCTCTGTGGTTGTGTAATGTCAGCGTCAGATGAAAATGTGGGATTTGTATCTTGTTCAACAGTATGTTGTGTTAGCACGCACAAATGGCATGCAAAGATAGCACAGAGGATTGTGCTTGAGCAGTCCCATCCCTGCTGGCACATGCCTGGTGCACCTCACAACATGCAGGTAATGGGCTTGTGAAAGTCATATTGCTAGCAGAGTCTTTCAAGCTTGTCTTACACTCCAGGTCAGTCCAGTGCTCAGAAATGCATGTATAGCAGCTGTTCAGTTACATTCAATGCTGGTTCATGCGTTCGACTTTTTAAATCATTAGCTAGCATGCACTGACAAAAGCACTGCGAACTGCCCCAAAGCACCAGGCGCTGAAAGCCTGAATGCAGGGTGGCAACTGCTTGACAGCCCACTTGATCCGTCCGGCCTAACAGCGCCAATCAGGGATGAATCGGCGGGTGGCTGACCCTGCAAGCAAGTGCACACAACATGCCAATGGCGCCACACCATGGCAGGGCCATTCGCGCCAGAGACTCGCGCACCCCACTTCATTGCATCATGCTGAATCACAACAGCGCTTCGTGCCAGTGCTTGTTCTGAACGACTGCCACAGGCCAGCACCACTTATTTCCCTGCTCCCGTCCCAGCCGTGCGATGCCCCAGCTACCAAGCTTATGAGCTGATGCGGTATGTACTGCACCCCGTCCGGTTTGGTCCATTTCTGGAATTCCCACCGGCATACCCCATCGCCCATTTGACCACTAAAGTAGCATGCAGAACATGCAAGCCATGCGGGGTGGCATCTATGTGTCCATGCACCATTACAGTTGCCACGCCCCCAGCCCGCCACCCCAACCATGGCTTACTCGACCCTGCCGTAAGCTGCCACCAAAACTGAGACTGTCACGGAGCTGTAAGCAAGCAAGCACGGTGTGCGGGGATGCACCCCTATGCTTCGTGCGCTGGTTCAAAATCATCTCCGCAAGCGCAAAAACTGTCCGCAAGCAGACTGCATGCCAGCACGAGGGAGGAAAGAATACACTACAGGCACGGCAGGCGCGGGTGCAGGCGCAGCCAAGGCTCCAGCCCATATGCCACAGGTGTCACCCAACAGCCACCTTGGGCGATGCTGCTCGCGACATGCGCAGCCTGCAGTGCGTCGCGCACCGGGGCGAGGCCCTGTGCGGGGCCCTATGCGGCCTCGCTGATGGCAGGCCGCGGCGGCCCTGCGGCCAGACGCGCGGCGCGCCGCGGCGGGGCCCTATGCGGCCTTACTCGCGGTGGGCCGCGGCACGTCGAAGCCCTCCGCGCCGTCCGCGTCGCGCAGGCTGCCCAGCTCGCGCGGCGCGCTGGTCGCGACAATGGTGCTCTTTGCGTACGCGGACAGGTCGCCCGCCTTCGCATACGCCTCCTGCCACAAATTGCAACGCAAAGTTGGTCCTGCACAATCAATCTACGACCTGGACATTCATGTCCGAGCACACACTGCACGGATGCTACGCTGAGCCAGCGTGTGCAACCAGGTCATGCACGACAACCACTGTGCAGCCAAAAAAAATCGTGGAACAAACGGTGTATAGGCCAAGCCCACACGCGCAGCGCCCGTGCGGAGCGTGCTGTTTACGCAGAGCGTGCTGTTTACGCAGAGCGTGCTGCTTGCGCAGAGCGCGCTGCGCGCACCTCCTCCAGCTGCCGCTTGATCCAGAAGTACGTCACGCGCAGGCCGTCCGCCAGCCGCACGGTCGGCTCCCAGCCCAGCTTCTCGAGGATGAGCGCGTTGTCGCTGTTGCGCCCGCGCACGCCCTCCGGCCCCGGGATGTGCCGGATCGGCAGCTTCTTGCCCTCGAAGCCCTTGATGATCTCCATCATCTCATTCATGCTCACCTGCGCGCGGGGCGAACAGCGCGGTCAGTCCCAGGCGACCAGCCCAAGAGCAGACTGCAGCGCACGGGCGTCTTTGCACAACAAGGTATCCAGGCAGAGGCCTCAGTCAACCCATGAATAAAAATAAGAAAGCTAAATACACATGCAAGAGGTCAAGCGAGAGACTTATTATGCGCCCTCCAGCAGCATCCACTTCAGACAGCTTGACAGCGAGCACAGCACTTGCACGCCTGTGCAAAGACCTGGAGGCGTCTTGGCGCAAGCTGGGGTCAGAGGCGGCGGGCGGGCGCGCAGGGCGCGCGCCATCTCGGAGCTGCCCAGGTTGAGCGGCTCCTTGAAGTCGGACTTTGTGATGCGCAGGATGCCCTCCACGCAGTCGTCGATGAACGTGAAGCTGCGCGTCTGCTTCCCATCGCCCCACATCTCGATGTCGTCCGTGCTGGTCAGCACCTGGGTGGCAGGCGCGCGCGTCAGCGCCTGCGCTCCACCCTCAACACAGGCCCCCAGTCACGGGTGCACCTCCACACCCGCGCTCACGCTCCTTCTTCCAAGCCGCGCAGGCCAGGGTGGGCGCATCTGCGCACGCGCTGAGGCTGGCCACCTTCCTGGGGCCGGGCGGCCCACCTTCCTAGGGCCGGGCGGCCCACCTTCCTAAATCAGGGCGGCCCACCTTCCTAGGGCCGGGCGGCCCACCTTACCAGGGCCAGGCCAGGCGGCCCACCTTGCTAGCCCTAGGGCCAGGCGGCCCACCTTCCTAGGGCCAGGCACCCTACCTTGCGGCAGAAGGCTGCGGGCGCCTTCTCGCGGCCGCCCTTCCAGGTGCCGTACGGGCCGTAGATGTTGTGGAAGCGGGCGATGCGGCACTCCAGCGCAAAGTCCTTGTCGTAGTGCATCGCCAGCTCCTCCGACGCCAGCTTCTCCAGGCCGTAGGCGTCTTGCGGCTGCACGACGCATGGGCCACGTCAGGCTCCAACACGCGATTTTTCGACACGCAAACACGCACGACGTTTGGTTTGTTGGCCTGGTTCGTTGGCCAGGGCAGCTCCACGTCGCGAGTAGAGCACAGTGTTGCTACACCGCGTAACAAGGGCACGCGCAGGTCCAGGCAAACCTGCAGGACACCCGCAGCCTCACAGCCTCCATGTGACGCAAGCGCAGAGCCACGTGAATCCACACAGCGCGCACCCACACAGCGCCACCTAGTCAATATATACGTCAGGGTTACGACAGCCACACTCCATGCTTTAGCGAAGCCAACCCATCACAACCGCAAGCACTGCCGAGTCAGACTCGCGGGCAGGCAGCGCGCGCCTGCGCCGGCCAGGCGTCCTGCTCCTTCAGGCCGCCGCCCTCCACCTTGACGTCCAGCTGCTTGCCCTCTGGGTAGATGCAGGCGCTGGACGCGTAGAAGAACCTGCTCCCCGCGCCGCGGCCGTCAGTCCAAGAAAAGATGCGCGACTTGCCAAAAGAGGGCAGGCGGCGCTGTCAGGCCGGGCGCACGCACCGCTTCACGCCCTCGAGGCGGGACACCTCCAGCATGTTGAAGCTGATCATCGTGTTGTTGTACATGATCACGGAGTGGTTGGACTGGATGAAGCCCATGCCTGCCCTCGCGCCCACCGCCTCAGCGAGAGCTGCTCCGTACAGCTGGCAGGAGCAGCAGACGCGCCAAGCCGGCACGCACCACCCATGTCCGCGGCCAGGTTGAAGACGTGCTCGCAGCCCTGGACGACCCGCTTGCAGTTGTCGTAGACGCGCAAGTCCACCAGGTGGAACTCGTCGCAGAACACCTCCTCCTGCATATCCCGTGTGTGCTGTGAGTCTGTGACTCACCACCCACCCAACGGCAGACGGCTGAGGCGGAGCGGCCCGGCACTCAGGTTGCCACACATTAAGATGGAATATCAGGCAGCCCCCAGTCCCTCCGCAGCGCACCATGCGCCCCGCCGAACTCTACGTTTGAACAAAGGACGCCACTCCGGCGCACCGGCATGTGCTCGTTGCGCTTCCAGTCGCAGCCGACAATGTAGTGCCCCTCCGCCTTGAGGCGCTTGGCCAGGTGCGAGGCGATAAAGCCGCCCGCGCCGGTCACGCAGATGCGCAGCTTCTTGGCCGGCCAGTACGGCTCGAACGCGTACTTGGCAAGCTTGCTTGACTCATAGAACTCCGCTGCGACGCCTTTGAGATGAGCCATGGTTGCACTGGTGTGTTGAGGTCTCTCACTGCAGCTGTTTTATTGCCTGGTGCAGCGCTCCTCGGCACACCTCACAAAACTGCGATGCCTCGAGCGTAGGGTCTACTGTCGTGGAGCTCCATGCCTCACTCTTCGTGGCCAGGGGCTAACGAAGCCCCTGGCTAACGAGAGCTACCACCGACGCGCTAGCTGACACACTCCCTTACAAAAGTGCACCCGGGCTTGCCCGTGGTCGCGAGCTGCAGAGCACCCACTGGCCCGGCTGCCAAAGCTGGACAGCTTAGGAGGCCCGCGACTCTGCAAGCCGAGCGAGACACCTGTCAAGTCACTGCTTCGGCGGACGCCTCCCAGGCTTGGCTGCCCACCCCGTACCCGCTGAGCGCCTTCGCTTAGCTGCCGCGGGGCGCAGCCGGGTCGCGCGCACGTGCGCGCCCGCTGGGCAACCCTACCCTGCCGCCGCCGCCGCCGCCGCCGCCGCCGCCGCCGCCGCCGCCGCCGCCGCCGCCGCCGCGCGGCGCTTGCGCCGCGCCAGCCGGCTGCTCCAGCCAGGGCTCGTGGCCGTACGCCGCATACCCTGGACCGCCCGCCTGGGCGCCGTGCTGCGTGGGCGCGCTGCCGGGCGCAAACGCGGACGCGCCGCCGCCGAGGCTGCCGGCTGCGCCCGCGCAGCCGCGCGGCGAGGGTAGCTCCTGGCCCGGCCGCTGCGCGCCTGTCAGCAGCGAGTCCTGCGCGCGCGCCACACAAGCTGTCTGCTGGCTTGCCCGACCCCATGACAGACCTGGGAAGGCAGGCGCCTGGAAGTGCGCCTGCGTTACTCTCCACAGGTCCGGCTGCTGGCACACTGGTGGCACCTTCACAAGGCCCAGCAAACCCACGTCAGCCGGGGCAGGGAGGCGGACGCAAGGGCCAGGCACGCCGCACAGCGCACGTGCTGAGCGCTCCGCGTATCTTTCCAGACATTACATAGCTCAAACAGATGCCAGTGCCTTGAGCAGCGGCAGCTCCCTGCCAGCGCTTTGGCCTGGGAGGTTGGCCGCCGCAGACGGGCGAGCGTGCTGTGCAGACAGAGTCCTGCAGGCAGGGCCGCGCCTGCGGCAGCGACGAGTAGCCGCCGTCGCTCATGCCCGTGTAGCTGCCCGCCATGCCGCTCTCATCGCCGCCCGCGCCGAGCGCCGCCGACGGCGACGCCAGGCTGCGCGGCGGGGCCGACCACCCCGTGTGCACGCATCGGCAGACACAGGGTGTGCATGCCAGCGGCGAGCACGCAAGCACCGTCCCGGCACTCGAGCGCGTGACGAGGTGCGGGGCGCGTGCGGGCCTCACCTGTGCGGCGAGAGCGCGGTGGGGAACAGGCGCATGGAGCGCGCGAGCGTGTAGAGCGACCCGCCGATGCTGCGCGGGCGCGCCAGCGCCCCCCGCCCCACGCCGCCGCGCGGCGGCCGCCCCAGGGGCACCGCCGACGTTGCGCCGCGCGCGCCGCCGCCGGCGCCGCCGCCGCCGCCGGACAGCAGCGGCGCCTGCGCAAGCAAGCAGTGGTCCAGTTTGCATGCAGTACCTCAGCGGTCAGGGATGCGACGAGGATGGTCGGCTGGTGGCATGGTGGCATGGTGGAGAGGTCGCGCGCTGGTCAGCAGGGCGCGCCGCTGCAGCCGACGGTGCACAGTAGGAGCGGGCGTCACCTGCAGGCGCTGCCAGTGCAAGTGCAAGCGGGCGCCACCCCCAGGCGCTGGCAGTGCTGCCAGGGCGCTGCGGGGGGGCAGCGAGCGTCACCTCCAGGTCCGGGCGCGGCCGCGCCGCCGGGAGCGCGGCCGGCATGCAGGCGCGGACGAGCTCGTTGTACAGCGCCGTGCCGACCAGGATGACCGCAAAGCCGAGCACCTGCCCGCCCCCGGGGCGAGCGTGTTGCCGATGCAACTAGATGGAACTTCTCTTGCTCTGGGTTGCCGTCCAGCAGTTGGCACAGCATACAGAGGCGAGCCTGAGCCATACGCAGGCCAGGGCACTTGACCTTGCCAAGATGCAAGCCCGCCCTGTTTGCCAAAGCTATCGCATGATGCGCTGTGGCACCGGCTGCTCATAGCACTGCCAGGTGCATGGGCTACTGGGAACGCCGATGCAGCGAGACTGTGCTCCGCCCCGCACCTGCAGCGGGTGGAAGGCCTCCCAGCCGACATACAGCGAGAACATCCTGCGCGGAGTGCGGCCCCGCACGCGTCATCGTCGTGCAGCCCCAGCGGCCTTGCTGCAATGCCTTGCTTTTGAGCGCAGCGGCACCACGTCAGCGAGTCTGCCACCCACGCTCTCCCTGTCCCGGAAGTCTCGTGCAAAAGCGATGATACAGTGATTTGTCGGACTCCTTGCGCGGCTTCGCAAGAACCAAGGCCCGCACATGCCTGCCATCGTCCACAAACACCGCCAAAAACACGAACCCGTGTGTGGACACGCGGCTGCTATCCAATGTCCACATCGTAGCACGTACGTTTGAGCCATGGCATGCGCTGACAGCATGCGAGCCCCTCACACGGCATGCGCAGGGCGCACAGCCGCGGGGGAAAGGCGGGCGGCGGCACGCTGCCGCGCGCGGGGGGCCCGCGCCAGATGAAGATCGTGCGGCAGGCGTCAATGGTGCAGCGCGCAGCGCCGCTGAGGCGCTTGGTGACGCTGACGCCCGTGAAGTTGAAGGCGCCGATAGATAGGACAGTGATGAGGCTGGTGGCCTGCAGCGACCGCGACACGGCGATCTCCTGCGCGCAAGGCGGGCCCGTCTGCGTTATCAGCCGCTTTCCGGTAACCTTCGATCGCCATCAGGAACTCGGCCGTGCAGGCATTTGCGCCCCTGGGCGCCGCCCATTCACGGCACCATGGTGAATATGCACAAGCAGCAGCGCGGCTCGGTGGGCAGATGCGTGATGCCATAGCGGCCTTACTTGACGGCGTGCGCGGCGCGGTCGCTGGGCGGGGCGGTCGGTGCGGCTTCAGCGCGGCAGCAAGCCAGCACGGGTGACGCGCGGCATGACCGCTGCAAGTAACGCCAGGAAGCTTGCAGTAAGATGGGAGGCGCTTTGCAGCATGCGCCGGCATGGATAAAATGAGCATGCGAGAGGACGAGTGAACACCACACGGCATGCGCCAGGATGGAGCGGCGCAGTGCGGCGCGCGCGATGGTGGCTGACATGCATAGCACAGCGCAGGTACGGCCTCGCTGCTTGTCACAGGTGATGCTGGCGCCCGGAGCCTCCCTAACAGCCCAGGACCGCCGCAGGCCCCGCGGCGCACTGCACGCCGCGCCGGGAGCGCCGCGCGCGCGCCGGAGCGGGGCGCACCCGCAGCGCCTGCGGCAGCGAGTCGAGTGGGCGGCCGTCCGGGCCGCGCAGCGCGCCCAGCGCCGGCAGCGCGGCTAGCGAGATGAGCAGGCCCCAGAAGCCCTCCAGGCCGACCGCGAGCAGCGCCGGCACGCGGTAGCGCGCGAGATACTTCTCCTCCACGATGAACTGCGTGGCGGCGGCCGCCTGGCGCGCCGGGGGGGCTGCCCCCATCAGCGCCCCGGGCAGGCATGGGAGGAGCCTGCTTAAGCAGGACATGGCAATGTTATGGTCCCACATCTCCATGCCAGCTGTGCCGGGCAGGTACTTGTTAGAAAAAGGACAGGAAGACGGACCTGAAAGCTTGGAAAAACGCCCACACATAAAGCTTGACCATGCGAGCGTCTTACATCCTGCTGGCTCACCGGCAGGACAACCACAGGCACGCCACCCAGAGCGCGGCCGGCGTGTGGGGGCCCCAAGGGGCCGGCGCTGTGCAGGGCGGGGGCAGCAAGCCACACGGCGCGCGCCTGCGCCACAATGACCAGGATGTCGCCCAGCAGCGGGTTGCGCGCGCCGGGGTCCTCGCCCGGCGCGCCCAGCGCCTGCCCCCCCGCACCACACCAGCCTCAGGACGATGCGTGTGATTGCCAGGGCCGTCGCCGGGCGCGCCTGGCGCCTGCACCTTACCAGCCTCAGGGGCATCTGCGTGCCTGCCGGGGCTCCGCCCCCCTGGCCACCGGCGTCCACACGCACGGCAGAGCCTGGTGCGGAGGCGCAACCGTCGCGCGCAAAGGCACGGCAGGGCGCCCAGTGCAGGGCGCCCAGTGCAGGGCGCCTGTGCAAGGCCGTGTAACATCTCCCCAAGACACCTTGCTCCGCCTCTCTTCTAGATCATGTGGCGCAGCGAACTGGACTGGTCATCGCTCGCGCGGCGAGCGGCTATGGCGCGCGGCGCACCGGCGCGACCAGCTGCCGCAGCGCGCTAAGGGCGCCGCCGCCCTCTGCGCCAGCCGTGCTGTCGTAGATGATGCTGCGCACACAGAGGCCGCCACATCACGGGGCACTTGCCGTCCCAAACCACTGTGGCTCGGCACCCTGGGACACATCCCGGGCGATGTGCACGCTGCAGAGGCGTGCCTCGCCACGGCTGCGCAGCAAGCCTGGCTGACATCGCAGGCTGCATGTGCATGTGCATGTGCATGTGGCAACTTGCGTAGTGCAGAGGATGCAGAAATGGTGCACCTGAAGTAGTCATGCACGCGGGCAAACGGTCAACAAAACGCCCCACTTCTAACTCTCACCGAGCGCCACGAACCTCGCACAAGACTGCCGCACGACAGCTGCCGCAGAGCGTCACGGGGCGCCGCGCCTGGACGCGCCGACCAGAGCGGCGCCGGCCGTGATCAGGACGATGCCAAAGTAGTGGTGGATGTGCAGTCGCCGCTTCAGAATGATGATGGTCAGCGCGCCCGCGAAGACAACCAGCGTGCCGCGCAGCATCTGGAATACCGAGGCGTACCTGCGGCAGGGCGTTGTTCATGATCACATGCGTGCACCCATGGTGCACCTGTTCCTCATCTCCCTCGGTTTCATTATTCAATCAGGAACCATATGGGGTGTGTTCATGCTGCATGCATGCAAGCCCCTTCGACAAGATGGGAGCAGGGCGACGTGCATGATGGAGCTGCATGAGGGTCTGTGGCACACATGCCGAGCAGGCTGGGCGACATGCATTGATGGAGCTGCATGAAGGTCAATCTGAGCACTTCAAGCTCAGGGTGAGGTACAAAATGGCATTGACAGAGAAAGTGCTCTTGACGCCCGTGCGCAGTATAACAATGACAGCATGTGGACAGCATGTGCTAAGCTTGTGTGTATAAAGCAAGCAAAAACAGTTTCGCAAACTTTCTTTGCTGCTGGTGGCGGTGCAAGCAGCCTCTCACTTACAGCCTTGCAGCACTTGTGCAAGCTTCCCACGAGCGCGGCGGAGCGCGGTGCTCCTGGGGCGCACGTGTAGAACAGGCCGATGTTGAGGAGCGTGGTTTC
>JAABUH010002414.1_pt1 | contig 17993 bp, 24 predicted proteins | sample 5559121 | NCBI WGS metagenome assembly JAABUH01 (sample SAMN10711871, study PRJNA513364) | rock metagenome | isolation source: Antarctica rocks | place: Antarctica: Victoria Land, Battleship Promontory nord | collected 2015-12-28
AACACCGTCGCTCTCAATCATGTCCCTTCAGCAGAGAACCTAGCCGACTTACTTACGAAAGGACTTCCTGTTCCAACCTTTCAGCGTTTACGATACCTACTGGGTTTGACAGTGAGATCGGGTCAAGTGGGAGTGTTGCAATCTGGCCGATCCTGTGCCACCCGGCGTTAATTCACTTAACGCCGCTTTTCGGTCGCGTCTCAATTTAGCTAGTGCACTCGTCTATGTCATAAGATCACTCTTATACCTTTATGATCATATCGATACCTCGATTTAAGAGCTTGATGATTTGTTTACTTTACCAACATGAAGAGTCATGTTGCCCAGCAACACTCACCCGGGATTTGTATGAAGAGCGAAAGACAGGTGACAAAAACCAGTGAATAATGATGACGAGTGTAGAAATGTGTCATACTACTAAATGGTAACCGGCCAATTTAGGTAATCCCTAGGTCTTGTAGCCCGCCTAACCCTTCAAGTAAAAGGTAGCAATGATGAGGAGCTTGACTGGTGCTCCCAATCCCGGTTATATAGGCGCCCCAATGTGAGGTAACTGTACCAACGATTTACGATCGTGACGACTGTCTCGAAAGTAAAATTGAAGGAAGCTGAGAAAGTAAGTGCTTGTATTGCGTGCAAAGTGCAAGCCAAGTAAGCGATACAAGGGCAATCAGTACGGGAATAATTGGGTTTACTCAACGTCTATAACACTATAGTTGAAAGGGCAAAGCCGCTCGCATTCGCACCATAGGATCAGGTGATCGATGGAAGTCACACCAATCAGGCGAAACATGTGTCGTAAGTGTGACAGCAGCCCGACAGAGAATGGTCAAAATGGCTGGTATATTGATGCAGCAAAAATGCTATATTGCCATTCCGCATAACCATGTTGGTTCCCTCCATCTGCATACTGCCATCTCGGTATTAGTCCTGAATTTACATAATAACACCGCAGTGCAGCTAATGGCATATACTGTGGCTCTGATATTATCAGTCAGCCAGTCAGCAGCACTTCCTTTGGGCTGATAGGGACTTACTGTTTATCGCTGGTGTAATAGCTAGATCATTCACTCTGCTAGTCGTGATACATTCGCAGTGGGGAGCTCGGCATGGGAAGCAGAAATGTAGATTTCGCTCATCGGGCTGGGGCGAGAGCACTTCCCGCGCATTAGTCACTGTGACTAGTCTCGTCTCGTTTGCACCTCCGGTCGAGCTAAGCTAGATCGACCGCACTGCACAATTGCTGCTGTGCTGCATTCACAAAGCATAGCATGAGCACGCACCTGCTTGGTGATACTAGTCTTGACTCCTGATCATGCATCCATGCGAAGTGTGGTAGCGTCATGCATGGTATAGCTCTCTCCATCTAAACAATACAGCAGCTCTATGCATTCCCGGATGGATTTGCTGATGAGTTCCAAAACTGTACGGAAGGTGAACCAGGCTCACTGGCCTCTACTTTATCCTTCGACCAACTCTCATCTTCGCCGCGCTGTCTGATGCCCTTCTGAGCCTCTTCCACCGATATGACAGAGCACTCCTTGTATCTGAGTGACGCCTTGAGGAACGGCAGAAGGAGAGTAAGGGCGTTGAGCTCCGAGAAAGGAAGTGATCGTCCGAAAGCAGGCTTGCCGATATCAAGGACTTTCCGCTAGGACGGCGTCAGGCAATCCTAAGGGTTCAGAGCGAGACAACCACCAACCTTGAAAGACTGGCAGAAAGGCATGGCTCGTTTGTCCTGGCTCAGGCCTGCTGCATCGAGCTCCTTCCTCAACTCCACTTCGTTAATCGAGTTGGCGCTCTCATCCCAAGCGGCTTGCACCATTCCGACGCATTTGTTCTGCCACTCGGGAAATTCGGTTGCCACATATATCCTGACATGCTTCGGTTTTGCGGTGTCGAACGTTTGGGCATTCGCTTTACCCTTCCCCTTCTTTTTGGACAATTGAGCTTCGGCGCTACGTAACATGTCGACAGATCCGCGCATGTACTGAAGCTGCTGGAGGACGATGGGATCGACGATGTTAGAAGGTTTGGGGAATGATGCCGTTTGGACACTCGATTTTTCGCCAAGCACATTCTGCCAGATATGTTCGGAGAAGTGCGGCGTGAATGGTGCGATTAGAAGGGCGTTGTTGCGAATGAATGTGAAAACAAGGTCGCGGTGCATGCTTGGGCCGCCAGTTTCGGGACTGCAGACACTTCGATACCAATTCCTTGCGATTTCGAAATCGTAAAGACTTCGCTTCAGAGCCTCTTTGAACTCCATACTATAAAGAAGTTGGTAGTGCTCGCATTGAAGAAACAGATGACTTGCTGTTCAAGTGCATTGTATGCCTTCTCGATGAGTAAATCCATTTCGGTTTGGAAGCCGCGATCAAACTCATTCAGCTCGCCCGTTCGCAGATTTGGTTCAGATGACTTCATTTCCTAGCGAAAGTAGCTCAGCACAACCTCCGCCAGCAGTTGAGGAATACTTACATCGGCCCATAGGAGTGCAGTATGAAGACGGAGGATCGCGGCATTGGCGACGGTCTCCTCAAAACTGAAGGAGGATCGGCGACACTCAACAGAGAAGGGCTGAAGTACTCACTTGGCGTCAGAGATTTCATCGCCCGCATCGGCAAGACTGAGTCTCATTGCATCGGCTCCATAGCGCTTCGTAGCATCTGACATGGTGAGGAAGTTGCCGGTACTCTTGCTCATCTTTTTGCCGTTGAGCATGAGGTGACCGTTGGTTCGTACTGCAAGCGGCCAATGCTCTTCAGGAAAGAGGGCCGCGTGAACGTAAATCCAGAAGGTCAGATGGTTGGGTATTAGATCTTTGCCGGAGGATCGGACATCCAAGGGATAGAAGTATCGGAAATGATATTTCAGCCGTGCCGCTTTCTCTGCATCGATGGTATTAGGCGGCAGATCGCCAGAACCGAGGATATATTCCCAGACCCCGTCGGTCATCTGCTTTGGATTGATTCCTAAGGGACCGAGCTGTTTTCCCCACATATCTGTGTGCAAGAGGTTCGCAATCGTGTAGTATGACATGTAGATCGTAGAATCGGAAAGAGATTCGACGAGGAATTGCGGGTCCCAAGGGATTTTGGAGCCGAGACCGTACGAGCGAGCACAAGCCCACTGATTGAGCCAATTGAGCACGGCTTCGAAGCCATTCCTCGTTTCGGGAAGATAAGTGTTCATCCTGGTAAGCAGCCTAGGAGGATTAGCCCAGAAGCGGGGTCACCTTGCCTTTCAGCTATTGCCTTCCACTCAGCTTCCCCGTAATCCAGGTACCACTGGTCGACGAGGGCAACAACGCAAACATCGGCACTTCTGGAGATAACCTCGCTCTCAGGTTCGGCGTAGGCTACAGCGAGACCTTGATCGATCATCTGCTGCCGGACTTTGGGCTTGGCATCGGCCACAGAGGACCCCTTGAAGTCGCCAACGGTCATCGTGCCGTTATAGAATCCCTCCTTGTACGCAAGATCCTTCGCTTCGGCAAGCTGCTTTGTGTCCCGCTGAGATTGTATCTTGAGCTCCTGACATAACATTTCGGCTGCCATATCCCCGTATTTAGGGGTCGATAGCACCGGGATCGGATCGACCGCAGCCCACTCAAGCTGGATCTTGTACATCTCGGGTTTCTTGCGAAGGTCCAATAAAGCCCGATAGTCATCGGGAGAGTCAGATGGGACGGATGTGACAACGCCAGTACCCTGGTACATGTCAGCATGCTGGGGGAGCTAAGCAAGCGAAGACCGTATCACCTTCGTTGCGAGAACGCCTTCCATGGGCAACACATACACTTCCTTCGCGAGACCGAATGGTGGGCTGACTTTGGTGCCAATCAGATCCGCCCCTTTCACATCGATGATTTTATTGAATACCCCGCGAGATCTATCGAAGGTACCTTGGAACGCCATGTTCCGCGCAGCACGTTCCGTGACCAGGAAGAGCTCGGAATCGGAAGCCTCGAAGATACCGTAGTTTAAGGTCGGACCTACAAAGCAGTTGGTTTGTCCGTACCTGGTAAATGTGAGTAGCGCTGACGGGGAAACCATTATTGCTCACATCGTCTCTGGCCGCAGGGTCGCGGCAACCATCCACACCTTGTTCTCTCCTATTGCACGAAGCAGATCCTCATTAACGCTCGGTCCCCACTTCAACACCTCCATTTTGACAGCGGTGTACTCCTGAGGGTTTATTGCTTCTCCGCTTTGTCGGTCATGGTCCATGCAAGGCTGTCCGTCTTTAGGCGAGTAGATGGTATACCGCTCCCCGAACTTGATGCGACCTTGGTCGTGAAGCTTGTTCATCTGCCACTGGACGAATGAGTCGTAATAGGGGTTCGCGTCAGCTGAATCAGCTTGTAAGCTTGGCCTTTGCATTTTTGCTTTGATGCGCACTTGTGAGGAACTGTCTCCGCCAATCTATTCGTGCACCTAATCCGTTCAGATCCTGCTTCGCTATCGGCGGGAAATAATGTAGCCAATGATAAGGGTCGGCGAACTGCTTGATTTCGTCGCGCGGAACTCCAACGAGGTCTAGGATCTGGAACTGATAGGTGAGGCCGGTCGATTTGGCGTTCAACTTGCCCTTTTTCGCTTTCGAAGGGTCGATGTCCTCGAGAGCTTTGGGAGGTGTCGGTGTGGGCGCTTTGGGAGCAGCGGTGGCGGCTTCTGGCGCGACATCTGAATAGCCGGAGAAATCCTCGCCAAACATCTCCATCTCCCGGATGAGCTTGTCAGCGGATGCCTGAGGGGTCAGGAGTTAGTCTGTAAGATAATGGCAGGTCAACGACGCACCTTAATAGGCATCCCCGTTGCATGGTAACCAAGTGGAAATAGCACCCTCTTGCCCCTCATTCTCTCGAATCCTGCAGCAAACTCGATCTTGCTGACAGTAAAGGCGTGCCCGAGGTGCAGACTTCCGTTCATATATGGATAGGGGAATGTGCCGAACCATTTCGGATGCTTGGCCTTGACATCGTCCATGGAGTGCTTTGAAGCGAAAAAGTCGGTATAGGAGGGTACACCTTCGGGTAAGGGAGGAGGGTCGGTGTCGAAGATGTGGGATGTTTGCCATGATGCCTGCTTGGATTTTTCGATTTCGATAAGGTAGTCGCGTTTGTCAGTCTGAGCATTTGGTTATCAGTCATTGGCTAAGCAGGACTCATGGAGCTTGACAGACTTTCTCCATCACAACGACAGAGCCTGCGACGGCATCATGTTGAATGGTCGCCGCCATGGTGAGCGTCGTAACCCTGGCAGGACAGACTATCGGACAAGCTGTGGATACAGAGCGAAGGCGAAGGATGCCAGTTCGGGAAAAGGTCCCTTGTCGTTGTCCGTCAACGAGCTTGTAAAGAGTAGGAGCCGTTGGGTACGAGGAGATCCGATAGAAAAGAATGATGAAGAGCTATAACTAGCGTTTTCCACTGCAAGATCAACCACTCATCTAGAGAGTTTACTCGATATCCGGGCTTCTTAAGTAGCCACGACTCGACTTTATCGACCGCTCGACTTACATAGGGCAAAAGTTGGATTTGACAGTCAGAAAGGGGAGGTCTCAGTGATACATCATGACGTGGCACACAAGCACCCTTGGTTGATTTTGTTCTTTCAAGCACCTTTCACGAACCCCATTGTTGAACTGATATTTTCGTCATCCTGCATGGATCGCAAGAGAGGTGTCGACATTTACACGTTTTTATCATGCCTTCGACCTCCCTGTCAATATCTTTACTCCTGCTCTGTTGATATAGCTCAATCCACTCCAAATTGTCGTCCCCGCCACAGCCCATCTATCAAAGGGGAAAGTCGTTATCAGCTGATTCGGGCTTGCACCACTAGACTGACTGCAGATATGACAAAGGCTGCGCCATAGAGAAGGCCAGCAGAGGCGAGACGGTGGTGACACCCATGAGAAGCAGTTGCAGAGCTGTATTGACCTTTAAATCAAGCATTAACCTCGAACAGAGCGTCTCTGATAGGACTGCTCACTTTGCTTATTCGCGTGGGCTTGACCTCCGCTGAGGGTATTGAGGGGTCAAAATACCGTCGTAATGTTCTCTGTGTTCATCAAGATCAGTTGCCCGTCCTTCGCCCACATGGCGATGACAAACGGGATGGGGAAGGGAAATATATCTGAAATAAAACGCTGAGAGGGACAGTGCGAGATCCCGACCGAGTATGATGACGGCGAGCGGTACTGCGACGAAGGCGTCAGCAGGGCATGGTACGAGTTGAGCATAGACGGACGAGGTAGAAAGCCAGACCAAGTCAAGGTGACCACCAAGGTTGTAACTAGCGCTTTATCCGCAGTGGGGTCGAGTATGGAACCCAAAACCGATTGGCTCTTGTAGTGCCGAGCCAGCCACCCATCCAACTATCGTTGCTCAGCCTGACGCCCTTACTCGACTTTTAGAACTCACCCAATCCGACAAACCGCTCACGAAAAGTATCCCAGTCGCCCAAGCAAAGTCCCCTTGGACTATGCAGTATCCCAAAAATGGGCAGGCACATATCCGTGCAAGGGTGATGGCGTTCGGTAGAGTGTAGGGCGATTCATGCAGCTCGACTGAAGCTTCTGATGATGATGAGGGTGAAGCCGACTGGCTCATTCACGAAATCAGCCGGGATAGGTGATAACGTGAGTAAGCTCACAGCAGTCGGATTTGGTGACCCGGGATTCTCGTCTCTCGTTGAGGCTGATGTCGGCGGGATACTGCTTAACCACCTCGCATTTCTGGAAGGGTAATAACTTAGTCGTCGGATCAGTAAGAATGATCGGCACCTTTGTGAAGCGAGACGGGCTGTTGTGATCGGAGACATGCGTGAGGTAGCACGGTTGAGTAGACGGGTGAAGGAATGGGACCGTGATAGGTATCCATCCATAAGGACGAGAGAGGAGCATAGACGGATCGATGGATTCCGGAGGGGCTCTCCAAGGCTCGAGCCTCGGCTTGAGACGGCCATGCTGGTCTCTCACTGCTGAGGACACCGTAAAGGTGGGCGAGAGCAAATACGTCACAGTAGCCACGTGTTAACTCAACATGTAAACAAAGACTACCGAACACTCTCCCGGTTTACCGGATCTCTTCATCTTGCTCTAGACTAAGGAGGGTTCAGAAGGATCCTTGATCTTTGGGCAAAGATGGAGGTTCTCAGTATCCATAGTAAGGTTCAACCACCAGCTGGCCCGTGGCAAGATATCGTGGATCTTACCGACTCGCCTACCACTTCACCTATCGCTCATTCGAAGCAGCCGTACTCGCCAGACAATCCCGTCAAGAACGGACCCACCGCCTCTGCCTCTCAGCGACTACATGATCATCATCCCCTCCCTTCCTCGTCTTTGATGCTGAGGTCAAACGGCTCTACTGTTACACATCCTCTGACTTCGTCTGGAGCGCAGAATCGGCCGAATGGCTTGGCGCAGGCGACTAGCCCTTCGGACGATGTCTTTGGATCGAGTATCAAAGCCGGCTATCACTCCACACCCAGCCGCCATCGACCTATCACCACGACTTATAGCTCGTATATCAAACCAGCGACGCCTGGGGCTTTCAAGCCAAACAATGGGAAATCATCCAACGCTTTCGACAAACCCGCTCAACCTTCAACGTCTCGCTTGGCTCCAAACGGCTACGATAGTGGATGGCCTTCTTGGTTAACACAGGGGCAGCCAAATTTGGGGGTCAAGCCTGTTTCGGTCCCATCTCGAGCTCCTTCTCGCTCGACTGATGAGGAGAATCCATCGGAAAAATTCGACCTTGACACCGCGCCAATCACTGCGGAAGACTACGTCAGGCATCAAGGCGATGCGGATGATCACATGCGAGAACTGCTTTCTGGCGCCATAGGTGATGCGGAGGGAGAGATGGGAGACGAAGCGGTGAAGGAAGGCGAAGATATCATCGAAGGTTTCGCTAAGGGTGTACGATTGATGCCTCATCAAGTACGTGGTGTACGGTGGATGCGGGGCAGAGAGAGTGGGAGAAAGTACGGTGGGATCCTTGCGGATGTGAGTGGATTTTCGTCAGCTGAATCACGCATTGAAGTTCATCTCTAGGATATGGGGCTGGGCAAGACAGTGCAAGCACTAGCCCGTATAGTGGAAGGCGTTCCGACCGCTGCCGAGCGAAAAGCCGGCTACAAAGGTGGTACATTGTGAGCTGTTCATTATTATCTCGTTCATTTTGACGCTGATATCTTCTTGCAGGATAGTCGCGCCTCTGGCTGTGATGGAGCAATGGGCGACCGAAGTCCGTATGAAGACCCAGCCTGGACGTCTCATGATCTCCACACATCACGGACCATCACGAACAAAGTGTACGTTCCGCCCTGCTGCATGAACACTGGTGGAGCTCATCGGACCAGCTGGCAAAACTCTCGAGCAATTCGACGTGATCATCACCACCTTTCAAACTCTAGCCTCCGAGCTGGGAGCGCACGCTATCAGCTCCAAACCGGAGACATCTGGTTCCGACTCGGAGCTGGACGGTAAATGCTTTGGCAATAAGACCTTGAAGAAGGGCGGAAAGGGCAAGAAGGCAGCCCATGCCTTGTTTGACGTGAAATGGCTCCGGATCGTTATTGGTAAGTTTGTAGGTACACAGACGGTCCGGTCACTGAAGATAATAGATGAGGCTCAAAACATCAAGAACAAGAACACTAAGGCGGCTAAGGCGGCCGTCGCGTTGAGGGCGAAGTACAGATGGTGCTTGACCGGGTATGTGCTCACGGTTGACAGCGATAACAGTGTGCTGACTTCGCCTTATTCTTTAGTACACCCATACAGGTGACTCCCTGACCCGCGATCTCCTTTTGGCATTGACTGGCGCTGCAGAATAATGTCGACGAGCTCTTCTCACTCTTCCATTTCCTCCGCGCGAAGCCTTTAGACGATTGGAACGTCTACAAAGAGCGGATCTCGTCTCTGGTCAAGGACGGAAGGACGAAGATGGCGATGAAAAGGCTACACGTCGTGCTTAAGGCTATCATGCTCAGGCGGACGAAAGATGCAACCATAGGTGCGTTTCAAGCAATGTTGGATGACTGGCTGACATCTTCGGAAGATGGCAAACCAATCTTGCATCTGCCCGGCAGATGCGTCCAGGTTGTCCAATGTCCATTCGATGCAGAAGAGAGAGCCTTCTACGATGCTCTCGAAAAGCACACATCCTTGAGGTTCAACAAGGCAAGCCTTTCTAAATGCGCAAGCAACATTCCTGACTGAATTCCTAGTTCCTTCAAGCAGGAACAGCAATGGCAAATTATACATCGGTTTTGACGATGTTGCTCCGTCTGCGCCAAGGTCAGCACATTCCTCTCCTTAACCTCAGAAATCTCAACTGTATCAGCTTGCGATCACCCATCTCTCGTGACAGCATCTCTTTCGGTGGATAAGGAGGCTATCGATGACAGACCTGTCGAAACGAAGCATGACGAACCCGATCAAGCGGATGAGCTCGCCGATCTGCTTGGGGGTCTTGGAGTCGTCAACGGCAAGAAATGCGAGGTTTGCTTCGTGAAGTGAGTCCACCTTTCATATCTTTCATGCGCCGTGCTGACGAATACCCAGACTGAACGACCAAAAGGCCAGCTATTGCGATAGTTGCGTAGAGCTCGCTCGTCAAGCCCGTGCTTGTTCGACAGATAACGATGGAGGTTCACCTCCATCAAGCGCTAAGATCCGTATGCTTCTCAAGCTGTTGCAGGACGTAGAGGAGCGAAGCCAAAGGAAAGAGAAGACAATTGTCTTCTCACAATTCACAAGCTTTCTCAACTTGATCGAGCCGTTCTTGAAGAGAGCGGGGGTCAACTACGTGCGCTGTTAGTAAACTTTTATGACGCTCTGGATGTCGCTCATGGATGCTCGCCGGCAGACGACGGATCCATGCGTAATGACAAGCGATTGGAAGCGCTAGAAACGATCAAGACCTCGACAGCAGTCCGAGTAATCCTCATCTCCTTCAAGTGTGGCAGCACTGGTGAGGCTTTCTTTCACGGATTCAGAACGGTACCTGACCGGTTGACTACAAGGCCTCAACTTGACGTGCTGCAACAACGTCGTTCTCATGGATCTCTGGTGGAATCCTGCGTGAGTGTCCTTGGTCACATCTGGACATCACTAATGAGATTCCATGTCTCAGGTTGGAGGATCAGGCCTTCGACCGTGCACATCGTCTTGGTCAGAAGCTCGATGTCAATATCTTCAAGCTCACCATCGAGGAAACTGTCGAAGATCGTAGGCACAGAGATGAATTGTTCGAGCGGTTCTGACAGTATGGTGATCTAGGTATCCTTACGCTTCAGAACAATAAACGGGAACTCGCGAAGGCTGCGTTATCCGGCGAGGGCGCCAAGGACCTGATGAAGCTCACGCTCAATGACATAATGAGTCAGTCCATCGAACGCGCAACTCGTACCTCTTCTAATGATTGCCTCTTTCTAGACTTGTTCAAGAGAAGCTCCGTTCAAGATGACGATGATGATGACGACAGTAGCGATGATTAAATCACGAACAGCATCTTTGGACATTTCCTACCACATGTTCTCCTGACCGAGCATTGCATCTACATGTTTACAGCTGTTCCTCTCAATCGCTCAATGCATCTAAAATGACATCCAAACCCCTCAGGACTGGTAAAGCCTGTCCTGCCGTGATACACTCCGCCATCATCTCCGCTGTCTCCAGCCAGTATTGCTGCAACCAAGTTGAGGACGTATGCAGCGCACTGGCGAGAAAGAAGAGAGCAGCCGAGACGGGAGTCGAATCTCGGTGGGGATCTCTTGGTGAAAGGGCGAGTCGAAGCTCTCTCATGATGAGCGCGGGGAGGTCCGGTATCAGTGAGGGGATAGCGTGAGGCTGAAGGATACCGAACGAGGTCATGACCTCCAAAATCAAGGCTCGCTCTTCACTGGCCTTATGCGTGGGCGCCATCGCGGTCATCAGATCTTTCGTCACGAGCCAGTTGATGTGTGTTTGGCTATCGATGCCGGATCGATCCCGAACCTCGGCGACTTGTGACAAAAGGATCATCTTCGGAGTGTAAATCGAAGTCTCGCGGTTGATAGCGGCTTTCGAGTCCTGAAGACATCAGCTCGACCGCCATCAATGACCTCTGATCTCACACGACTAATGACCGGCTACGAAAGGAGTATATCAGCGGACTCGCTCACTTTGGCTTCGGGGGAGCTACTCACATTGCGCTCCACTGTGCCGAGATGCCCATATATGCCTGACACCAGCGCCTTGAGGTCTGCATCTAGCTTCTTGTTTCTTCCACCGAAAGTAGCGTGCACCGTGATCAATAGATCGTACACGTCCAAGCCTTCCTGGGGAACCGATATCAATCTGGCAATGGCGTTGAGTGCGGCATGTTGCGAGTCCTTTGGGATTTCCTGGGACATCTCGAGCAGATCGATGGCGAGTTCGGACTGCTGAGCACTGCCCCAGCTTTCGAATTTGGCCAAGTTGGCGAGACCTTGGAAGATGAGACTGAGAGTGTGACCCTCGTTGGGGCGTTGCAAACCGGCGAGGATGAGCTCCTTGATGGGGCCGACATATTTCTTGTGCAAGCAAGGCGGCAGAGCGGGTCTAAGAGTATTAGCCAGAAGTAGGATATACTGTGGACGCGTCGAGCTCACAAAAGGTTACTGATGATGCAAGCTTCGATGATAGCCCGGGTCGGGTCCACACTTTGGAGGAAATCCATCAAACTGAGCGATTGACGGATGTGGCTCCAAGCTAGTGGCTGTACGATGGCGCGATGCGCAGTGGAAAGGTGAGTGAGAAGTTTGGCCCCGACGATCTGGATAGAAGGCTCGAGCGACTGGTGGAGTGCCAAAAGGATCATACTGCAGCTTCGCTCGTCTAGGGTGCTCGTCAATGAGGGATTCGACAGGACGCTTAGAGCCACATGAACGATCTGAGGGTCTACATTTTGTCAGCGTCCAGCTTGCGGGTCGGGAGAGGGCACTGACCATCTGCGAGAAGAAGCTGGGCCGCTTGAAAAGTCAAGGCTCGCATGATACTGGACGTAGCAATATGAGGGTTGATGGCGAGTTGCAAAGCTGCCATGACCACGCCTTTGCCTTTCTCCTCATGTAGACTCCAGAGAACGAATCGTTGTGCTCTTTGACCCAGCTGTGTGTCTCGAATGGGGGTCAGCATGGGTAATATACGTCGCGGGTGAAATCCCTTACCGTTGAGTGGGAAGACAGATAATGCTTGTAGAACAGCTTCGTGCTCGTCTGGCAGCTGGCGTCAGCGATGTGCCTCTCACTAGGTGTACCCTTTACAAAAGCAGGCTTCCCCCGACATGATGTCGTCCACCAAATCCGTTAAGACCTGTATGATCCTCCTTGTAAGGGTCGGCAGAAGTGTCGCAATCGTCTCAAGCAACCCGACATCCGCAAGGAGGACAGACGGACTGCAATGGAGGTATTCGATCATGATATCTAGAGTGATGGGGCCAAGAGAAGCGAGGAGTCTTCCGAGGAGTTTCTGAGCGGCCTTCCGCCTTTCAACGGCCTCAGCACTAGCGGGGAGGAGACCGGATTACAACACACTCTTTTGGGTTCTCCTGCTCCTTCAGGACACCCAGCGCAAGGGGTGCGACGGAGCTCAGATAAGGCTCAAAGCTGGTGAATGTCAGCAAGATGGCGCTCTTCGTGCGACATACCGGTCAAGCACTACGGATGCTATTTGGCCAAGGCCATGCATCGCATATTGACGAAGATGAAATGGTATGTTCAGCATGAGTTGGACAGATCGCGGGACTTGATATCCAGAACTGAACGCGGAGGTGCTCCAAGTTGTCAGAATAGGTAGAGCGCCACACAAAGCGATCTGAACGTCAGAAGTGCAGGCCGAGAATGAAGTTGAGAGGTTGTCGAATATCTTGACTGGGTTGCAGGTTTCGGGACATTGCGCCATCAGATCGAGGCGGAGCATCTACCAGAACTATTGGCAAGGTCTCGCATGTTGGATAAGTGGCGTACCATAGGAGTCTGCTCGATCAAGAAGCAGATCCACATCATGCCCTCCATCTGAGTATGCTTAGTCTCGCAAAGTTTCAAGCTTGCAGATAGGATGGCGTGCGTCAATTGCAAGATCAGCTGGCAAGACGAAGCCTTTTCAGACGGTGAATAAAGTCTCATCGCGGAAAGAAGCGACTCTCGAGCCACGGTCTTATCCTGGATGAAATTTGTCAGTAAATTATTATTTGATAGCACAGGCCTTACCTGACTGTTGAACGCAACGACCTGTATCTGCCTGAGCAGGATTGACAGGTGGTTCTCGAAAAGACGGGGGTTGGACCTCTCCACACCGAGCAGAACGCACAGAACGAGATTGGCTGATGCGGCATCACCTCGATTGAGACTGCAAAAGGGTCAGTTCAGTCCATACAGATCGGATGGAGTCACAGATTGTCAAGCGCGAGTGCCACAGCCTCGACGGTGTTGATTGACATAGCCATCACTTGGCCTATTAGAAAGTGTGGTTGGCCGGACTGCTAGAGCTCATTCAAGCCTACCGAATAGATACGCCGCTACAGACCCATGTCTCTCCTCCACGTCCTTATCGAACACAAGGTTTTCGAGCCGTTCACAGGCGTACGCATGGATGTCCTGCAAACCCTTGAGCATCGGTGTATACATGTCAAGGGTATCGACAATCTTGCCTAGATTAGGTCAGCGTGACGATCAGTGACAGGAGATGTCGACCTACCCAAAGTCTTGAGCGCCGCGCAGAGAGACTCTTCGTTCCTTTGCGACAGAAGCGAGTCGAGGCGTACCCGCTGTCGAAGCCATTCGTCGAAAGTCTCGACGCGCACCGACCCGAGAGGGTACTACAAAAGCGTCACCCATGATAGCTGTAGGTCGAAAGACCGCTCACCTCTGCAGCTTGATTATCGAGCGCGGCTGGTAAGCTGGATAAGCTCCTACGAGAATTCAGTCATGATCGCCCATTTGACTCACTCATCCCCGTCACCAAAGTATTCATGTAGTTTGCGGAGGAACAAGCTCATCGTCCTTCAGTAAACCTTGCGTCGATTCACTTGAAGATTGATATCGGCTCGAGCAGTCCTTCCCATCTATGCGACAATCAGATTTCTGGGCGAAGAAGCCATTGACCACTCCATTCATGGTTCAGCACAAAGGTAGTTGGAAGGGAAAAGATCAGCGCCAGGTGAATACGTCATAGCCTATGCTGTCGTGCAGACTTCTCATAACCACACAGTGACAAGGAAGATGACAGGAGATCAGGAGAAGGTGATCATCAAGTATATCTGTCTGCGATATGTGTCAGAGTCAGATGGTCGGTAGATCACGCTATCATCACGCTTTGACGTCATCACGTGAGTCCCCTCAAGGAATAGTTCGGCTTCTCTTTTTCTTTTCAGTAACACCCCAGCTCACTCGATGTCGTGGTACGACACCTTGAATTCGACACCAGTGATCCTCACAGGTACCCTGGGGATCGCAGCCGCTGTTTACGCCAGTCGACACACCGCCGATCAGGCCATCACCCAAGCCAAGGAGCTTACTGCTGCTGCTGGAGCGGACGGAGGGACGGCGAAGATGGCTCAAGCGGTATGTTGTTCCTTCGCAAGTTATTCAGACTCCGATCGGTGTCTAGTCTGCTTCAGTGATGTCACCGCCTCCTACTCAGCTCGCTCCTCCCAAGGTAAGCATCGACTCGACCTTCAAAGGATCTCTTTGACAGATGATCTAGAACGACCCGATCTCCCCCTCTGAACTCGCGACGCATGACGGCTCAGACCCTGCGAAACCCCTATACGTCGCGATCAAGGGTCGAGTCTTCGATGTTTCGGCCAAGAAGGAGATGTACGGGAAAGGAGCCGGTTACAACGTGTTTGCTGGGAAGGATGCCAGCAAGGGTCTCGGTGAGTCGACCCAAATCGTAGGCTGGACTAACTGGCTGATCATCCCTAGGATTGTCATCACTCGACCCGAAGGATGCGATCCCGGACTACTCCGGACTTAACGAGGCGCAGGTAAAGACTTTGGATCAGTGGGAATCGTTCTTTGAGAAGGTACGTAATTCTCTTCGGAAGATGATCACGCTGACGGTCTCCTGTTTTTAGAGGTACAATATCATTGGGAAGGTCGCCCGAGATTAGACGTATGACAAGCGATACTATGAACCCACGCTGTAGCCATGGCCGATGCAGCGATACATACGCTTCTGCCTCGCTTAAACCACATCCTTAGAATGCTACAGGTGGCAGAAAGGAGCCGATCGATGTCAAGTTTCATCGCACAACCTTCCTTTATTAACTTGACACCTTCATTCCGCCTTTCTCACCTACTCTGCTAGCTCGCTCGCATGAGTCCTGATTGACCAATCTTGCAGGTTACACCCAAAGAGCAAGATGTCAGCTAAGGAATACCTCAACGGTACGCCGCCCAACGTAAGTACTCCTGCTCCGGGCTATGCCCAGAATGCTTCGAGCTACCCTCCGAACGGCCAAACCTACGCTGCGACCGCTCCCGGATATCCTCCCCCCGGGATGGTTGAATACAATCCACAGCCGGGAGGCGGTTCATACTATCCCGACCAGAACGGGCAGAACGGTCAGGCGGGGCAGTTTGGGCAGCAAAGGGAGCTGAATCGCCAGCCAAGTCAATACCAATGGTAGTGAGTCGCTCTCCCAGCATATCGATCAGCGCCATTGACGAAAATACAGTCCTCCAAACCAACCGGTATGATCTGACCTTTTCACGCTGAAAGCACCGTCAGCTAACGCTTATTAGGGAGCGGTCACCGTAACCAACCCCAATTACCAAGCGCAACCTCCGTTGGTGTATCAGCAGCAAGACGCACAACCTCGAGGCATGAGCGGGGGTGCGGAGAAGGGGTGTTGTTATGCGATGCTGGCCTGTCTTGCGTGCGAGGCTTGTGAGTGCTGTGAGTGTATGGAATGCATCAACGGTCTGTGTGGTTAGACAACTCTGCGGTGGCAGCCGGGGAGGAGAAGGACCTGGGGTTGTATGCAGTAAATGATATCGCCCTTCCCAGATGTTAGCTTGCGTAGCGGAGCACATGAATGACTCACACAGTGTTATCTATCGTCATCCTCAACCTCATCCCCACCCTCATCCACCATGAGAGACTGATCCCCCTCCCCTCCCCGATCCTCATCCGCATCTTCATCAACCTCCTCATCCTCACCTTCTCCACCTTCAACCATCTCCACATCCTCCTGACCAGCATTCGACTTCCTCCCTCTCCCTCGTCCAGGTCCAGGTGGTTTCACCTTACTCGCTTTCGCAGCTTGTACGTTAGCTCTATATGCTGCTCAACCCGGTCAGCTTTTTTCGAGCGGAAGTAAGGGGTAAACTGACCTGCAAGTTCTGTCTCGAGAAGTGGAATAAGGTTATCTGCCGGTCCGAAGTCAAGCTCGGTGATCGCTTTCAGCACGTCGGATGCAGTGATACTCTTCCCTGATCTTGCTGTTGCCTGGTCATGCGCTCTGCCCCGTCTTTCAGTCTCACATCCTTATGAAACCAGGTAGTTCAGCTCACGCAGCAGCTGTGGCTATCAGCTTTGACTTCTCATCGAGTACAATAGTCCTCACTAAGATAGCTGATGAACAAAGTCGAAGACCTCAACAAAGCCAAAACCACATCCTGCTGCATCTTCACATTATCCGGTATCTACCGTCCAACGTCCCTCAGTCGGTTGAAGCTAGAGCAGAGCAATGTACACCCACTGAACCCTTTGCGAGCTTCGTCAGACTCGTTTTGGGTAGTTCGAAATCTGCTATACCGATTGAGTTGGCTCTTTGTTGGACCGCGGTGGGTGTTAGGGGACCTTCCGGGGCTGAGGGTGGGGCGAGCTTGCTACCCTTTGGTGGCATAGCGAACAAGAGCGGTGTGAGAAGGATGATGGAGAGGTGGAGCTAACAGGATGAATGAGTTGAACCTTAGCGGTAGAACATTGAGGACCGGTCAGGCTACGAAAGATCTATACTGAAACGTATGGAGGAGGTTTGAGGAAGATCAACCCACGTCTTGTTCCCACGACCCGCGTCTATACTTCGACGGCATGCTTCGACTCGCCACTTCTGAGCCAATATACTCGCATGAGAGCGCATGATGATGAGTGCATGTTAAGTTTACAGTCCGAAAGATGCCACAAGATCGTACAAGCAACACTTCCCGCTCAGACTCAACCTTCCGTATCCGCATTTATACTCTAGATCGGGACTACTTCCCCTCGTCCTCGACCTCCTCGAAACTCCTTCCTACCATCCTAGGTCTTCTTCCGCCCCTCGCATGAGCACCTCCACTACTCTCCGAGCCTTGCCTTCTCGGCGTCACATCGCCTGCTCTCTCTCCTTCTTCCCATAAGAGCGGATCTTCCCCGACCGCAGCGGCAGCAGCCGCCGCAAAAGAAGCTTGACGATCTGTCCATCCTCCACCAGAAGGAAGGTTATTCGGATCCACACTGAGTGGAGTCGGCGGGAACGCCGAAGTCGAGAAATGTCGCGGGGGTGCCAGGCCTGTAGTCGCGGTCGACGATACCGAGGACGATCTATCTGTGCCCTGCGTTTGATCATTCGGATGCGTCGTTCGGAGAAAAGTCACGTCGGTAGGGGAGAAAGGGAGGAACGGACCGAGGGTGGGGTTATACTGAGCCATCGGAAGGAAAGGCTGCGCGGACGATGGGTTATAGGACGGGTTGTAGAAGCCTGCGGGAAAATTGGTCCCGGATTGGTGTTCGTCTGAGCTGTAGAGCTGTGTGGTCGGAGGACGCTGCGATGCTTGAGTGGAAGAGGAAGAGGATAGTTGACGGGCACTCCATTCCGCTGCGAGACGGGAGGATACGTTGAGGAGAGCGGGAGACCGGCAAAGACTTGGTCGTTCTCGTTTGTACCTAAGGCGAGTGAGGTGTACCCCGGCGCAAGATTGACCGCTCACCAGTCTCCGCCCATCTCTCTACCGCCGCCTCGCTGA
>JAABUH010002416.1_pt1 | contig 17967 bp, 15 predicted proteins | sample 5559121 | NCBI WGS metagenome assembly JAABUH01 (sample SAMN10711871, study PRJNA513364) | rock metagenome | isolation source: Antarctica rocks | place: Antarctica: Victoria Land, Battleship Promontory nord | collected 2015-12-28
CCACTCGCCACCCAGTCCGATCCCTTGGAAGATGCGCAGCAGGAGGAGCAGGATCGGAGCCGCGATCCCGATCTGCGCGTAGCTGGGCACGATTCCGATGAGGAAGGTCGCGCCTCCCATCAGCATCAGCGTGATGACCAGCATGCTCTTGCGGCCGACCTTGTCTCCGAAGTGACCGAAGATGACGCCGCCGAGCGGCCGCGTCACGAAGCCGACCGCGAAGGTCGCGTAGGCCAGCAAGGTCGACACCAGGGGGTCGCTCGTCGGGAAGTAGAGCTTATTGAGAACGATGCCCGCCACGACCCCGTAAAGAAAGAAATCATACCACTCGATGGTGGCCCCGATCAGCGACGCGGCGACCACGCGCCCGAGGGCGTTGCGCCTTGCCGGCGCGACCTGTTCCAGGTTCAACTTTGGCATGATCTTCCTCCATGACGATTTGTCTTCCCTCCTCAATGCGGGAGGGTTTGCGACGAGCGCTTGTTGCGCGAAGTCCGTTCGTTCAGTTGAGAGCCGGCTGGATCGACGCGACGGTGACGGCCGCCCTGACTGCGGTCACTGCCGCGGACGCGGCCCTCTCATCCTCGATGATCATGTCCGAGGCTTTCTCGGCGATCATGACCACGGGCGCGCTGGTATTCCCCGACACAAGCGTCGGCATGATGGAACAATCCACGACACGCAGGCCGGTGATGCCGTGGACGCGCAATCGCGGGTCTGTCACCGCCATGCGGTCCGTGCCCATCTTGCACGTGCCGGATGGATGGAAAATGGTGGCGCCCGCCCCCCGTGCGTAGTCGAGCAAGGCGTCGTCGCCCTGCAGGTCGGGCCCGGGTTTGTACTCCCCCGTGATCAGCGACCGCAGCGCGGGTGTGGCTGCGAGGCGGCGCGCGAACTTCATCCCCTCGACGGTGCAGCGGCGGTCGGTCTCGGTGGCCAGATAGTTGGCCTTGATCGACGGCGACTCGAACGGGTCGGGACTACGGACCTCGACCTTGCCACGCGATTCGGGCCGGAGCTGGCAAACCGAGAACGTACAACCCGACCAGGCGTGCACCTTGGCACCCGCGAGATCCGCCGACAGAGTGGCGAAGTGGAACTGAACGTCGGGCGTCTTCGATTCATGCAGTACGCGCGTGAAAAGGCCGCCCTGATTGATGCCGACAGCGAGCGGTCCGGTCTTCTTCAAGAGCCATTGCATCCCGATCCGGGCCTTGCCCAGGAGGGAGCCGAGTTCGTCGTTTGTCGTGATCGGTTTTCCGATCTTGTACATGAGCCGGACCTGCAGATGGTCCTGGAGGTTCTCGCCCACGCCGGGCAGATCGTGCACCACGCCGATGCCGTGTCGAGCGAGATCCGCGGGCGCACCGATGCCCGACAGCTGGAGCAACTGCGGGCTCTGCAGAGCACCCGCCGCGAGCACCACTTCCCGCGCCGCACGCGCCTCGCACATGCGGTCGCCTCGGCGATAGCGGATGCCGACAGCCCGCCGGCCTTCCAGAATCAACTCCACCGCATGGGCATCGACATCGACGCGCAGGTTGGCGCGGTGCCTGGCCGGACGAAGGTAGGCGGCCGCAGTGCTGCAGCGCCAACCATGCCGGGTGAACAGCTGGTAGTAGCCGACTCCTTCCTGGTCTCCCTTGTTGAAGTCATCAGTCCGCGGCACCCCGAGTCCCACGGCCCCCGCGATGATCGCTTCGATGAGTTCGTTCTTGTCCTGGATGTCGGAACACCAGAGCGGGCCGTCGGCACCATGCGCCGGGTTCGCGCCCCGGGTATTGTGTTCGGAGCGCATGAAGTAGGGCAGAACCTCCGGCCACGACCATCCCGCATTGCCGATCTCGGCCCAATGATCGTAGTCGGCCGCCTGGCCCCGTACGAAGACCAGACCGTTGATGGAACTCGATCCGCCCAACGTCCGGCCGCGGGGCCAGTAGATCCGCCGATGGTGCATGGTCGGCTCGGGGTCCGTATAAAATCCCCAGTTCAGCCTCTTGTGGAACATCGTCTTGCCGTAGCCGATGGGAAGGTGGATCCAAAGCGAGCGGTCCCTCGGACCCGCTTCCAGCATGAGGACTTTGCGGCGCCCATCTTCGGACAGCCGATTGGCCAGCACGCACCCTGCCGTTCCACCGCCGACCACGATATAGTCGAAGTGTGCCTGCTGCATGCCACCCTCCCGGCCCGGACCCTCGCACTGCCCCGAGAGCTTTGTCTCGGTTTGCGGTACGCTCCGTTCCAGTCAAACAGCGGAGAAGCAGAGTGTCAAGCAAACCGAGCGGTTGATTGGCGACCAGCCCTGTGACGCCGCCCGTCGTTGACGATAGCCGGTCGGCGACCGACAGGCCGCGGTGGCGCAGCCGCGTTTCTCAGCGGCCATCATGTGCGCACGATGCAATCAGTCGCCCAGATAGAACGGGAAAGCCTCGTAATGCTCGTTACGGGCAATCTGAAGCATATGCCATCTCAGACCCGCCAGGGTCTCCTCGGCCGAAAAGCCGAAATGCGCGCGCTGCGGCATCCGAACCGGATGCCAGTGCGCGAGCCCCACCAGCAGGTAGAACATCAAGGTAACCGGGAGCATCCCGCGAAGTTGGTGTAATCTGTTCATGCAGCTCGCATCCAGCTGTGCATCGTCTATCGCATCCCATGCTGTGCTGCAAATAAATCGGCAATTGATGCTGCATGGCAGCATTGTCAGGGTGGGGCGTTGTGCAGCTCGGCGACGATGTATTGGGCCAGATGTTCGGCCGCCGTGTTGATTCCGGTGGGCTTGCGCTGCAGCACGATGTCTAGGCTGGGCAGGTCGGGCAGACCTTCAGCCGGGCCGAGTCGGCGAACGTGCGACGAGAGCGCGCAAAGCGGGAAGATTGAGACCGCCAGGCCGGCATAGACGGCGGCCTGCAGGCCGGCAATGCTGTCGCACACCGCCGCGATCGTCCAAGGCCGACCGGCATGGCCCAGGGCCTCGATGGCGTGCTGGCGGTAGATGCTGCCGACGGGCAGCAATGCCAGCGGAAGAGTCGTTCGGGATTCCACCGGCGCATCGTGGGCCGCCACCCAGATCAGCGCCTCCTCCCTCACGACCTGTCCGCCGCCGAACTCGACCTGGCGCGTCATGAGCGCGATGTCGATCTCGTCCCGCGCCAAAGCTGCGTGCAGGTGAACGCTCCGGGAGCATCGCATCTCGATCTCGACGTGAGGATAAGCCCGGGAGAAACAACTGAGGACGAGGGGCAGCAGAAAGGACGCATAAAGATCCGGGACTCCCAGCCGGACGTGGCCAGCCACGTCGGGAGCCTGAAAGCGGTCGCGAATATCGTCGTTGAGCTCCAGCAGCGTGCGGGCGTAGCCGAGCAGCATCTCGCCCTCGCGGGTCAGCGCGACGCTTCTCCTGTCACCCTCGAAAAGGCGTTTGCCCAGGGCCTTCTCCAGCCGCTGCATCTGGTGTGTGACGGCCGGCTGGGTGCGCCCGACCTGGCGACCCGCCAGGGTGATGCTCCCGGTATCGTTCACGGCGATGAACGTCCGCAGGAGTGGGATTTCGAGGTCGGGAACCATGTCGATCAATGTCCTGAATGCCAAAGATGCAGACAATAGATTTCCGCTCGAAATCCACAATGGCTAGTCTGCGCCCTCGAGATGACCGCGCGCAGGCTTAGAGGCCTGAAGACGGCTGAATTCAGACAGGATGGGGAACGCTTGGGAGGCGTTGGAGGACGAGATCGACCGCCGTAGGAGTTTGCACCCTGGGTCGACGATGTCCCGCGCCTGGATCAAGGGAGGGCGAAATGCTTGGGTTGAGCCGTTTCAAGGCGAGCGACCGGGTGTTGCTGATCATCTGTCTCATGTATTTGATCACCTATATCGATCGCGTCAACATCGGCACTGCCGCGCCGGCGATGCAGAAGGAACTCGGCCTTTCCAACGTCGAACTTGGGCTCGCGTTCTCGGCCTTCGCGTATCCTTACGCCTTTTTCCAGATCGCGGGCGGCTGGCTGGGAGACCGGCTCGGGCCCCGGATGACGCTTCTCATCTGCGGGACGATCTGGTCGGCCGCCACGGTGCTGATGGGCTTCGTAGAGGGAGCCATGTCGCTGGTGGCGGTTCGGTTTCTTCTCGGCGTCGGCGAGGGCTCGGCGTTTCCCACGGCCACGCGCGCCCTGTCGAACTGGATGGCGGCGGACCGCCGAGGCTTCGCGCAGGGCATCACCCATTCCTTCTCGCGTCTGGGCAATGCACTGACGCCGCCGATCATCGCCATACTGATCACGGCCATGTCCTGGCGCGGCTCATTCCTCGTCGTGGGGCTGATCAGCTTCTTGTGGGTCGCCCTGTGGTGGCTCTACTTCTGCGATGACCCACGCGATCACAAGCACATCACCGAGCGCGAGATCGCGGTGCTGCCGACCGTCACGGCGATCGCGAAGCGCAAATCAGTCCCCTGGCGCCGTCTGCTGAAGCGGATGCTGCCCGTCACCTTGACGGATTTCTGCTACGGCTGGACGCTCTGGCTGTTCCTGAACTGGATCCCATCCTTCTTCCTCCATCAATATCATCTCAATATCGGCAAGTCGGCGATCTTCGCGTCCGGCGTCTTCTTCGCCGGCGTCGTCGGGGACACCGTGGGCGGCGTCGTCAGCGATCGCATCCTGCGTCGCACCGGCAGCGTGTCGAAGGCGCGAGTCAGCGTGATCGTGGTGGGGTTCCTCGGCGCGTTCTTGTGCATGCTGCCGGTCATCGTGGTGACGGACCTCGTGACGGTCGCGATCTGCCTCAGCGGCGCTTTCTTCTTCACCGAGTTGATCGTCGCCCCGATCTGGGCGGTGCCGATGGACATCGCGCCCCAGCATGCGGGAACGGCGAGCGGCTTCATGAACTTCGGCTTCGGGCTCGCCGGGATGATCTCCCCGGTCGTTTTCGGGGCGGTGATCGACGCTACAGGCCGGTGGGACCTGCCCTTCGTGGCGTCCTTGGGCCTGTTGCTCGTCGGCGCCGTGCTGGCCCTGTTCATGCGGCCCGACGAGCCTTTCGTGGACGAGGCCGAAGTCCCAATCCCAGCTCCGACCCCGAACTGGCCCGCCAGACCGGTCGCTTGATCGCCGCAGAGGGCGGACGGCTTCGCACATCCCTCACCCAACTCACACCACAAAAGGATCGGTCATGTCCCTTGCCCTCGCAGCCTCGGCGCCCTCCGGCCCGTCGCCGACCGTCGAGGCCGCCGCCGTCGAGGCCGTGATGGCGCGGGCCCGTGCGGCTCAGAAGCATTTCGGCGAGGCCGATCAGCAGACAACCGATGCGGCCGTGCGGGCGCTCGCCTGGTCGCTCTACCGTCCGGAGCATGCCCGCGAACTTGCCGCGCTCGCGGTCGAGGATACGGGGCTCGGCAACGTCCCGGACAAGATCCTCAAGAAGCAGCGCAAGACGTTCGGTACCCTTCGCGACCTCCTGCGCGGTCGCTCCGTCGGGATCATCGAGGAGGATCACGTCAAGGGCATCGTCAAATACGCCAAGCCCATGGGCGTGATCGGGGCCGTGACGCCATCCACCAATCCAGGCGCCACCCCGGTCAACAAAGCCATGATGGCCATCAAGGCGCGCAACGCCATCGTGATCGCACCCTCCCCGCTGGGCTATCGCACGACGGCCCGCGCCGTCGAACTGATGCGGGAAGAGTTGGAGCGCATCGGCCTGCCGCGCGACCTCGTGCAGATCCTGCCCCCGCCGATCACCAAGGCGTTGACCGAGGCGCTGATGAAGGCCTGCGACCTTGTGGTCGTCACGGGGTCGCAGGACAACGTACGACGCGCCTACGCGAGCGGCACGCCCGCCATCGGGGTCGGGGTCGGCAATGTGCCGGTGCTGATCGACGAGACCGCCGATCTCGACGAGGCGGCGCGCAAGATCTGCGAATCCAAGATCTTCGACAATGCGACGTCTTGTTCGTCGGAGAACGCCGTGGTCATCGTCGACGCGGTCTACGACCGCACCATCGCGGCGCTCGAACGGGCGGGCGCCTATGTCTGCGACGCGGACGAGACGCGACGGATCGCCGACAGTCTCTGGGTCCGGGGCAAGCTCAATCGCGATCTCATCGCGCGCGACGCCGACGTGCTGGCCGATGCCTTCGGCCTGTCACCTGCCGCGAAGGGAGCCAAGTTCTTCCTCGTCGCGGAAACCGGGGTCGGTCAAGCCTACCCGTTCTCGGGCGAGAAGCTGACTCTCGTGCTGACGGTCTACCGGGCCCGCGACTTCCAAGAAGCGAAGGCGCGTCTCTGCGAGATCCTGGAGCACCAGGGCAAGGGACATTCCTGCGGCATTCATACGGAGGACATGGATCATGCCCGAGAACTCGCGGAGGACCTCGACGTCGTGCGCGTGCTGGTCAACTTCGCCCACACGTTCGGCAATGGCGGCGGCTTCAACTCCGGGCTCGGCTTCACGCTGAGCATGGGTTGCGGTTCCTGGCAGAAGAACAGCATCTCGGACAACCTGAGCTACCGCCACTTCCTCAACGTCACGCATCTCGTGACTCCGATCCCCGAGGACCGGCCGAGCGAGCGCGATCTCTTCGGGCCGCACTGGGATCGGATCGGCCATGCGGAGGGGGCGGAATGAACTTTCTGGAACATGTCGCCAAGGTGCGGGTCCTCGCGCCCGCCGATATCCCGGTCCCGCGCGGCGTCCCGTGCGAGACGGCGGACGCGGCCGCTGCGGCCTTCGCGGAACTCGGCCCCTGTGTGGTCAAGGCGCAGGTGCCTACGGGCAAGCGCGGCAAGGCAGGCGGCATCAAGGTCGCGAGTTCAGCCGACGGCGCGCGCGCCGCGGCCCGCGACATCCTCGGGATGAGGATCGACGGTCACAGGGTCGCGTCGGTTCTCCTCGAAGAGCGGGCCGACATAGCGCGCGAATTCTATGCCGCGGTGCTGGTCGACAGCGTGAGCCGCCGCCCCCTCGTGCTGTTCTCGACCGAGGGCGGGATGGATATCGAGGAGGTGGTGGCCCAGCATCCCACGGCGCTGCGGCGCCACCTCGTCGACCTCGACCAGGGGTTCGACGCCGCGACCGCCCGCAGCGTCCTGCACGGGCTCGACCTGTCGGGAGCCGAAGCGCCGGTCGCCGACATCCTGGCCGCGCTCTATCGGGCGGCCGGCAACGCCGACGCCGACCTGATCGAGGTGAACCCGCTGGCGCTGCTGGGCGACGGGCGCGTGGTGGCGCTCGACTGCAAGCTGACGATCGACGACGCCGCGGCCTTCCGCCAGGGGAACCTCGCCGCGGTGGCGGCAGCCGAGACCTCGACGGCCCTGGAGCGCGACGGGGCCGCGAGCGGGCTGAAGTACATCCAGCTCGACGGCGATGTCGGGGTGCTGGCCAATGGGGCAGGCCTGACGATGACCACCATGGACGTGATCAGCCATTATGGCGGCCGCCCGGCCAACTTCCTCGAGATCGGCGGCGAGGCCTACACGAAATCCGACATCGCGCTGCGCCTCGTGCTGTCCAACCCCGGCGTGAGAAGCCTCGTGGTCAACTTTTGCGGAGCCTTCGCCCGCACGGACGTCATGGCCGAGGGCGTCGTCAGGGCCTGGCAGAAGCTGAAGCCCGACGTGCCGGTGTTCTTCTCGATCCACGGCACCGGCGAGGACGAAGCCGTGCGTCTCGTGCGCGACGCCCTCGGCGCCGAGCCGTTCGACCTCATGGAAGACGCGGTCCAGGCCGCCGTGGAGGCAGCGCGATGATCATCTATCGCCAGCACACCCGCGTCCTCGTCATGGGCATCACGGGCAAGCAGGGCAGCTTCTGGACCGAGAAGATGATGGCGTGCGGCACGGACGTCGTGGCCGGCGTCAATCCGAAGCGGGCGGGGGAGCGGCATCTGGGGCTGCCGGTCTACGAAACCGCCAGGGGCGCCATGGCCGAGGCACTGTTCGATTGGGCCGTGCTGTTCATTCCGCCGGCGGCCGCGAAGGCTGCGGCGCTCGACGCCATCGCGGCCGGCGCGAGGACCGTGGTGATCCTGACCGAACACATCCCCGTCCGCGACGTCATGGCGATCCACCACGCGGCCGAGCGCCACGGCACCCGCATCGTCGGCCCGAATACGGCGGGTCTCGTCACCCCGGGTGAGGGATTCGTGGGCATCATGCCGGGTCACAACGCGAACATCTTCCAGCCGGGTGGCGTCGGCGTCATCTCGCGCAGCGGCAGCCTCGGCACGTTGGTCTGCCTGAACCTGACGCGGGCCGGCATCGGTCAGTCGGCCTTCGTGGGGATCGGCGGAGACCCCATGGTGGGGACGACGACGCGCGATGCCCTCGTCGCCCTGGACCGGGACGAACGCACCCGGACCGTCGTGATGGTGGGCGAGATCGGTGGCTCCATGGAAGAGGAGGCGGCCGAATACGCGGCCGGCATGAGCAAGCCGATCGTCGCTTTCATCGCCGGACGCGCTTCGCCGCCCGGCAAGAAAATGGGGCACGCCGGCGCCATCGTCTCAGGGGGTATAGGCACCTACGCAGGCAAGCGGCGAGCGCTCGAAGCGGTCGGCATCGCGGTCGCCGACACGCCCGCCCAGATCCCGCACCTTCTGGGCCCGGGGTTCGAGACGGCGTGAGCCTCGACTGCGGGGTGAAAGGTCGCGACCAGATCCCTGGGTCCGGCCCGGCAACGCTATCGGTCGAGAACGTAACGGCTCCAGATCGTCGGACGCCGTCGCAAGCTCCATGACGGGCCAAGTGCGATGGCCCTGACCTCGATCGGCCGGGGCATTGCCAGGAAGGACCGCAGCCGCCACACTCCGGCCGATCCGGCCTCTCGGGAGATTTCGCCCTTGGCGCTTCCCGCCCCTGACGGCCCCGCATGGCGGCATCTCTTCGGTGACCTGAACCGGTCCGATGCAGCCCTCCAGGCGCAGATCCGGCAGGTCCTGGTGTCGGCCATCGAAGGCCGGACCCTGTCGGCCGGCACGCGGCTGCCATCGACCCGCAAGCTTGCCGAGGTGCTCGAAGTCGCCCGTAACACCGTCGTCTTCGCCTACGAACAACTGGTCGACGAGGGATACCTTGTCTCGCACGAGCGCAGCGGCGTGTTCGTGTCGGCTGTCGGCGCAGAGGCGGATCGTCCCTGCGTGGCACCGGCCGTATCGCGCGACGTCTGGACGGCTCGCTTCGCGCTGCGACCATCGCTGATGCGCCACATCGCGAAGCCGCGCGACTGGCAGGGCTACCCCTATCCTTTCCTCTTCGGGCAGTTCGACCCGTCGTTGTTCCCGACCCAGAGCTGGCGCGAGAGCGTCAACGCGGCCTCCAGCGTCTCGTCCATCAACGATTGGGCGGGTGACCTCATCGACGACGACGATCCCGAACTCCTGGAACAGCTGCGCGCCCAAGTGCTGCCGCGCCGCGGCATCTGGGCCGCCAAGGGCGAGTCCATGATCACCATCGGGGCGCAGCAGGCTCTCTATCTCGTGACGCGCCTGCTGGTCGGCGCCGGAACGCACGTGGCCATCGAGGATCCCGGCTACCCGGATGCGCGGCACATGGTGGATCTGGCAGGCGGCACGGTCCGGGCGCTGCCGGTGGACGGGGACGGTGCGCGATGGGAAGATGGCCTGGCAGAATGTCGGGTCGCGATCGTGACGCCGGGCCACCAGTGTCCCACCACGGCGATCCTCTCGCCCGAGCGTCGAAGGGCACTTCTCGAGGCGGCGCGGGTGCACGACGTGGTGATCGTCGAGGACGACTACGACGCGGACCTGTTCGCCGAGGGCACGCGGGCGCCGCCGCTGAAGAGCCTCGATGCCCACGGCCGCATCATCTACGTGGGCAGCCTGTCGAAGGCCTTGGCGCCGGGCTTGCGGCTCGGCTACGTGGTGGCGCCGGCCCCGGTCATCAGCGAAATGCGCGTACTGCGCCGCATCATGCTGCGCCACCCGCCCTCCAACAACCAGCGCGCCATGGCGATGTTCATCGGACTCGGCCATTACCGAGGCCACCTGCGGCGCCTCGCTGCGGCCCTGGCCGAACGCGCCGCCCTGGTCGATGCATGCCTCCCGCGGCTGTTAGCGGGCTGTGCCGCGCGGCGCGGCGCTGGAGCCGCGAGCGCCTGGATCACCGGCCCGGCAGGCTTCGACGCGCGGGCGCTGGCCGAGGCGGCGCGAGGCGTCGGGGTGCTGATCGAACCCGGCGATGTGTTCTTCGCCGACCCCAAGCGGGGTCGGGCATGTTTCCGGCTCGGGTTCTCCTCGATCCGCGCGGAGCGGATCGAGGAAGGATTGGCGCGGCTGGGGCGGCTGATAGGGCGAGAGGCCGGCTAATCCTGCCCGCTCCCTCACGCCTTCCCCTTCCACGGCACCAGCAGCCGCTCCAGCCAGCGCATGCCGAACTCGAACAGGATGGCGAAGAACCCGATCACCAGGATGCCCATGATCACGACATCGGTGCGCAGGAAGTTCGACGCGCTGAGCACCATCTGGCCGAGGCCCGCATTGGCCGCCACCATCTCGGCCGCCACCAGCGTGGTCCAGCCGACCCCCATGCCGATCCTCAGGCCCACCAGGATGTCGGGGGTCGCGGCGGGCAGCACCACGTGGAGCAGGACCTGCGGTCGGCTCGCGCCCATCGAGCGGGCCGCATTGACCTGGTCGGCCGAGGCCGACAGCACGCCGGCGCGCGTCGCTAGCGCCACCGGGGCGAAACAGGCGAGGAAGATCAACAGCACCTTCGCGGTCTCGCCGATGCCGAACCAGATCACCATGAGGGGCAAGTAGGCCAGGGGAGGCAGGGGACGGTAGAATTCGATGACCGGGTCGAGCACCTCGCGGGCGTGGCGGCTCACACCCATGGCGAGCCCCGCCGGAATGCCGACCAGTGACGCCAGCGCGAAGGCGCCGATCACGCGGGCGAGGCTCGCCAGGATCTGCGTGGTGAGCGGGTTGCCGTCGAAATCACCGGTCCAGGCCTGTTCGAGGGCCAACAGGATGGCCTTCGGGCCGGGCAGGAACAGCGGCTTCACCCAGCCCATCGACGTCGCGGCCATCCAGAGCGCGAGGAGGACCAGCACGGTGGCGACGCTGAGGGCTGGCACGCCTGACCGCGGGTTGCCCTTCGACAGCGCGCGCCGCACCTCGGGCCGAGGGCGCTCGGGTTGTGCCACCAGGATGTCCACCGCGGCGGGCGGCAGTTCGCCGGCCGCCGCGAGGTCGAGCGCCGTGTCGTGCGGCAAGTCACCCGCCGTGATGCTCATCTCAGACCTCCTCGGGCGTCAGGGCGTCGCGATGGTGCACCCGGTCGAGCACGCGCTCGCGGGTGGCGATGAAATCAGGGTCGGCGCGGATGGCCCGCGCGGTCTCGCCCCCAACGAAGCGGCGCGAGAAGCCGAGGTCGAGCGTCTCGACGACGCGCCCCGGGCGTGGGCTCATGACGACGAGCTTCGTAGCCAGAAAGATGGCCTCTTCGACGTCGTGCGTGATGAAGAACGCCATCTTGCCGGTGCGGTGCCAGATCCGCAGGATCAACTCGTGCAACTGGCCGCGCGTGAAGCTGTCGAGCGCACCGAGCGGCTCGTCCATCAGGAGCACGCGCGGGTCGCTGGCGAGAGCCCGGGCAATGCCGACGCGCTGCTGCATGCCACCCGACAGCTCGTAGATCTTGCGCTCCGCGGCCTCGGCGAGACCCACGAAGCCCAGCATTTCGGTGGCGATGCGGCGGCGCTCGAGGGCCGGCATCCCTCGCATCCTCAGGCCGAAGGCGACGTTGTCCCGCACGTCGAGCCAGGGCATGAGGGCATGTTTCTGGAAGACCACGCCGCGGTCGGCGCCGGGGCCTCTGACCGGCACTCCATCGAGCAGGATCTCGCCCATCGTTGGCATCAGGAAACCCGCGATGCAGGACAGCAGCGTGGTCTTGCCGCAGCCCGAGGCCCCGAGCGCCACGACGAACTCGCCCGGCGCGATCGACAGGTCGACATGGGACAGCGCGACGGTTCCGCTCTCTCCCTCGCCGTAACGCAGGCTGACGTCGCGGATCTCGAGCATGGGCGTCCATCCGGGTCGAGCTGCCGAAAGGCGGGGCGGGCCCGCCTCGGGTGGGTTTGCTGCGGCCTATTTCTGGGCCGCCTTGACGAACTCGTCCGTGACGTAGGCGGCGTAGTCGGGGGCCAATGCCTGCACCTTGCCCTGCTCCTTCAGGAAGTCCGCGGTGTTCTTCAGCGCCACCGCGGCGCCACCGCCGAGCCATGTCGCGGAGGCCTGCTGCGACAGGGTCGGGAAGCGGTATGCCGCCATGCCGGCCGGCACGTCGGCCGGTGTGGCGCCGGTCCATTTCGCCACCGCCTTCACGGGCTCGCTGTCGGGTGTCCAGGTCGCCTTGTGGCTCTCGTAATCGGCATCCTCCTGGGCCAGGAGCTTGACGAACTCCGTCATGAAGGGCTTGTTCGCGTCGGCCCAGGCCTTGTCGACCACGAGGCCGTCGAAGGTGGGGCGGCCCTCCCTGGCGATCTCGGCCGCGGAAGCGATCACCTTGCCGTTCGCCTTCACCTTGGCCAGCACCGGGTCCCAGATGAAGGTGGCATCGATGTCGCCGCGCTCCCAGGCCGCGGCGATCTCAGGCGGGCGCATATTCAACACTTTGACGTTGGTCTGCGACAGGCCGGCCTTCTGCAGCGCGTACATCAGCTGGTAGTGCGAGGTCGACACGAAGGGTGTCGCGACTGTGTGGCCTTTGAGGCCCTTGACGTCGGTAATCCCGGTGCCGTCGCGCACCACGAGTTGCTCGGCGTCGGCGATGTCGTCGAGGATCCAGAACAGCTCGACGGCGAGCCCCTGCGATGCTGCGGCCGCTACTGGGCTCGACCCCGCCTCGCCGATCGCAACGTTGCCCGACGCCATGGCGCGGATGACATCACCGCCGCCGCCGAACTTGCGCCAGGTGACCTTGTAACCGGTGGCTTTCTCGACGGCGCCGTTCTGCATCAGCACCCGCAGCGGTACGACCATGTCCTGGTAGGCGAAAGTGACCTCCTTCTCGGCTGCTCGGGCCGGAAGAGCCGCGGCAAGCGCCGCGACGCCCAGAGCCCCGATGCCCAGAGCCCCGATGCCCGACGTCTTGGGAGCGAAACCGTAGAGATTGCGGTGGATGCTCACGCGTGTGCCTCCTCTGATCCGGGCGCTTGCGGCGGCCGCCTCGTTTTCAATAGAGCAGAATTTATACCACTTAGTGGGACCAGTTGAAGTCAATTCGCGCCATGATCTGGACCAGTGATCGATGCGGCGCCGGGTATCACTGCCAGGACCGCGGCAAATATGATGATGAAGAGCGCAGACGTGGAATTCGCTGCCCACGGTTTGTGACCTTGCTCGGAATTTGCGCCGCTTCCGGCGTGGATACGGTCTGGCCGGCTATCGGCGGCCATCTGGCCCTACAGACCCAGGACGCGAACTGGCATGCTGTCGTCCGATGCCGCAGCCTCGCCGCCGACCGATCGATGGATTCTCGATGGACGCCCGCTCCGCCACGCTCGACCGCCTCTTCGCCGCGTTCAACCACCACGACGCGGATGCCGTCATGGCGTGTTTTTCGGACGAGGCTGTATTTTTCACCGCCGCCGGTCCCACGGCCGCGGGCCGCAGGATCGAGGGGCTGGAGTCCCTCCGTGCCGCCTTCGTGGCGGTCTGGACCGAAATGCCGGACGTGCAATGGACCGTGCACCGCAGCCGCGTCTTCGCCGACGGCGGGATGACCGAATGGCTGTTCGCCGGCACTCGTGCCGATGGTGCGCGGGTCGAGGCCGAGGGGCTCGACCTGTTCACCTTCGCGGGCGACCTCGTCGCCTCGAAGAGCGCCTTCCGCAAGGATCGCCCCGCGATCCAGGCCGCTGTTCCTTCTCGGGCCGCCGACAACGCGTCGGCAGCCTGAATCCGCGAGCCGAGCCATGAATATCCACGTCGCCGAGCCTTCCATCCCGTTTGAGCCCTACGACCCGGCCTACGACCCGCTGGTCGACCCCACCCCGGGCCGCAACCGTGATTACGCACCGACCTACTGGGTCGCCTCCGCGGGCACGCCGCCGCCCGACGACGGCTCCGTCACGTCGGACCGCGACGCCGACGTGGTCGTCGTCGGTTCCGGCTTCACGGGGCTTGCTTGCGCACTGTTCCTGGCGCGCGACTTCGGCATCAAGGCGACCGTACTCGAGGCCAACCGCGTCGCCTGGGGCTGCTCCACCCGCAACGGCGGTCAGGGCCAGAACGCATCCGGGCGCCTCAGCCGCTCGCAGTGGATCGCCCGCTGGGGCGAGGAAACAGCGAAGCGTCTGCATGCCGAGATCCTCGAAGGCTTCGAACTCTTTGCCGACCTGACTTGCGAGTTCCCCTGCGACCCGCAGCCCGGCGGCCACCTGTACGTGGCGCACCGCCCCCGGATGTTCGACAAGCTCGCTGCTGAGTCGGAGGTCTGCAACCGTGTCTTCGGTTACCAGACCCGCATGATCGGGCACGACGCGCTGCGTCGCGACTGGCTTGCCGAAGAGGGCGCGCATGGCGCTCTGCACGAGCCGCTCGGCATCGGCATTCACCCCGCCAAGCTGGCCTTCGGCTATCTCAGGGCGGCACGCGCCGCCGGCGCCACGGTCCACACCGCGAGCCCGGTGCTGGGCATTGAACAGGACGGAGCCCACTTCCGCGTGCATACGCCGGGCGGATTAGTGCGGGCTTGCGCCGTCGCGATCGCGACTGGCGGCTACACGGGGCAAGGGCTGCATCCGCGGTTGCGTAACCGCGTCATGCCGATCCTGTCGAACTCAGCCGTCACGCGGCCTCTCACGAAAGACGAGATCGCTTGGGTCAACTTCCGCACGCGCCAAGTCATTACCGACACGCGAACGCTGCGCCACTACTACCGCCTGCTGCCCGACGACCGGCTCCAGATCGGCAGCCGCAGCGCCATAACGGGGCGGGACGCGGGCAATCCTCAGCATCTCGACCTGCTGCTCGCGGGGCTAGCATCCAAGTTCCCAAGCCTGCGCGATGTCGGGATCGACTATTCCTGGTGGGGCTGGGTGGACGTCAGCCACGACATGATGCCCCGCATCGTCCAGCCCGAGGCCGGGCGGTCGTTGTTCTACGCGCTGGGTTATGGCGGCAACGGCGTCAGCTATTCGGCCCAGGCTGGGCGGCGCATGGCGGCCCTGGTGGCCGGGAAGCCGAGTGGCTCGGCCAAGGTGCCGATCTTCCAAGCAGAGTTGCCCGGCCACGCCTTCGCGCCCTTCCGCAGGATCGGTCAACGCCTGCTCTATCGCTACTACGCGCGTCGCGACGAACAAGCATGATCTGAAAGAGACGTGCCAAAGTGCCGGTCAGGATCACCGGTTTGACATCGGCTGTATTCCACCGGATGCCGCCAGTGGGAGACCGAGTCGAAGGCATCTCTCTCTAGCAGGGAGCCCGGTGCTCGTAGGATTCGGGTTTCGTGGGCGACCCGTCGCAGTGCGCTCCGGCTCAGAGAGAGGTTTCAAGTACATACGTGTTCTCGGTTTCATTCTCCCTGGTGCGCCAGCAATTTCAGAGAGGTAAATGGCCGATAGGAGGCCAGCTCTTGAAATGTCGTAATTCCTGGCACAATCCTGGCACAACGGACCTCTGCAGGGTCGCTTGGCACAGGAGCACGGCATGGCGAAGACTGCGCGTGGGCTGACAATCTGTCAGCGGTCGAACGGGAGCTGGCGGGCACAAATCCGCAAGGCGGGCTTCGCCCACGAATCGAGAGATTGCTTGTCCCACGCAGAGGCGGACGCCTGGGGCATGAGCCGGCTCAACGAGATCGTGACCACTGGTCGCCTCATCGACCGAAGGCCTGCAGAACGTACCACCTTCGAGACCGCGCTCCTCGCGTACAAGGCGAAGGTCGTGTCCAAGAGGCTGGGGCAGGAGTCACGCGTGGCAGATGAGGCGAGCATCGGCCGCTTCATCCGGGAAGAGAAGAAGCTCTGCAGTTATGCGCTCGCTTATATCACGACAGAGATGTTGGAGGTGTGGCGCGACCGTCGCCTGAACGAAACCGTTACTCGTGGCACTCCGGGCGGGCGTGGGCAGTTCAAGGCCGAAGTCTCCTGAGCGTGTTCTTAGCTCGTCGAGCAAGGCATGGATCCTGCAACGCAAGGGGGCGGGCGGATAGCCGAGACCTTAAGGACGGCCCTGCCCCGAACCAAGTCCGTCACCAGACAGCGTCGAGACTCGTCGAAGCGGGGTGGGGTATCCTGGACGTCATGGCCCAACTAGACTGGCGGGACGTGACGTCTGCGAAGCGGTTGCGGGCCCATCCCTTGATGCCGGTCGAGTCCCGGCAGGCGGTCCCGAGGCCGCCAGTGAAAGGACGACGGCGCCGGACGGGTGCGGCGAGCATCGAGTTCGAGGTAGACCCTAGTGGACATCGAGGACCGGAGTTGCCCGTAACGTCATCGATGACATGGACCTCGCGCATTTGCGCGATATTGTTTTCGCGCAGGTGCGCGAGTGAACCGAAAATTGGTTCTGATTAAGTCAGCTTGATAAGATCACAATCCAAGTTTTTTCGCGCATATGCGCGAGTTAGTCGGCAGTTGCTCAGCCCTGTCCTTAAAGACAGGCCGGGTTTTCTGCGTTGTGGTCGTTCACTCGCGTTGCAGAGCACGATTCAACTATGATGTCGATTTGATACCTAAGAGTCCGTCCGGGAAGTCATGCTCGGGCCAATCGGCGCAAGAGGATCATGACCGATGCGGCATAGAGGAAGGCTTTTGCGGATGCGATCGTCGCCTCTGGGTCCTTCCAGAGCCGCCTGTTCCGGTTGATCCAGGCGAAGAAGCGCTCGACCACCCAGCGTCTCGGATGGACGGCAAAGCCGATCTGATTGGGCGGTTTGCGGACGATCTCGACGTCTATGATCGTCGCTGCCGCGGGGCGGTCACCCGCATAGCCCGCATCGGCGAAGGCCTTGCTGACGAAGGGGAAGGATCGGCGCGACAGTTGCAGCACCGGTACGGCCCCGTCGCGGTCCTGGACGTTGGCTGGTTGCGGGTCGAGCACGAGCGCCCGCCCATCGGTATCGACCATGACCTGCCGCTTGCGGCCCTTCACCTTCTTGCCGGCATCGTAGCCGCGCGGACCGCCGCTCTCGGTCGTCTTGACGCTCTGGCTGTCGAGCACGGCCGCGCTCGGGGAGGCCTCACGGCCGACACGCTCGCGATCGGCCATGACCAATTGATGATTGATCCGCCGGAACACACCGGCGTCGCGCCAACGGCTGAAATAGCCGAACACCGTGCTCTTCGGCGGCAAGTCTTTCGGCAAAAGGCGCCACGCGATGCCGCCGCGCAGAACATAGAAGATCCCATTCAAGATCTCCCGCATAGGCCAAGCCGGCGGCCGACCACACGTGGCGGCAGGCGGCAGAAGGCGTTCGATGATCACCCATTCGGCGTCCGTCAGATCGGTTTCGTAGCGGAGACCCGTGCGGCTATGCTGCCGTCGGGTGGTCGGGGTCCACATGGCGCTTCCAGGTCAGGCTTCAGCACCCTCCTGGAATCATCTCGATCCCGGCCACTCAACCCTTTCTCGGACGGGCTCTAAGGAGCGTTCGTCGTGTCTTTTTCCGGACCGTTTTCCTAGTCGGGAAATCAGCAATAATGTCGTCCACGAAACCCAGGAACTCGCCGCGACGCCGCCGCTCCTGGTGGATAGCCTTTACCTTGCCGGTTGAGACCTCTAAAAGCCGCGAACAAGGTCGACGTACCATGGCGTTTATAATCGTTGCTTTGGCCGCTCACGACACGGCCGTTCGGCAACTTCAGATAACCCTGCGCGCGCTCCAAGGCCTGAGCTCCAGTGCCCCTCTCAGGTAACTGCTCACGTCTGCTGACCGGCCTGCTGAGGGTGGGTGCGGACGGGATGGTTGACGGGGGTCTGGCGGCATGATTCCACGTCTGGAT
>JAABUH010002417.1_pt1 | contig 17949 bp, 23 predicted proteins | sample 5559121 | NCBI WGS metagenome assembly JAABUH01 (sample SAMN10711871, study PRJNA513364) | rock metagenome | isolation source: Antarctica rocks | place: Antarctica: Victoria Land, Battleship Promontory nord | collected 2015-12-28
TCATTTGCCCTCAGGACTGCATACACAACACAAGGCCATTTCAGCATGTGCTCACACCACAAACTCAGCAACCTATGCCACAGCAGCAGCATCAGCAGGAGCAGCCTGTCTAAACGATGCCCGCATCGATGCCCGCCTCTCAGACATCTCACGCATGTTCTCCCGGGTCACAGGCAGGTCTGCTGACGCAGCATGGCCCTGCAGGTAACATGTCACATGCATCTTGATGTCCACATGAACACAACACAGTTCTCAATTCACAGGCAAAAAGGCTATGCAAACATCGTGAGGCTGATGTCATGCCTTTGCACAACCAGCATGTACCACACAGAGGCTGGGTTGACATAAGGGCTAATTCACCCAAACAAAGTCAAAAGAACTTGGAGTCAAGATGCTGTTCATTGTGTTCACAGGGGAAGCACAGAGCTAAAATGGGTCAGGGGGGGGGGGACTGACCTGCATCCAGGGGTGCTGCAGGGCCTGCTTTGCACTCAGACGATGCTTGGCATCCACCACCAGTAAACGAGCCTGCATTCCAAATCAGTCAGAGTCAGACACCTGGCAGTTGTAATAGACAGCATAAGAAGTCGCACCACACAGCAAGTGCATCGCCAAGCAGCCTTCTGGCGTACATGCCAGGTTATGCACACACTTTGCATGTTGACTGACATCAAGCTTGAACGGCAATGTCACGTGCCTACAAATTGTCGTGGAAATGTCTTGCAGATGACGCTTTGGTTCACAGTATGCCATGATGCCCCACTGTGTGAAGTCACTGTTGCAAAAGCTGAGTTGCATGCAAGAGCTTGGTGATTTTGAGCTGAGATTGGCTGAGTGTGGGCTGCAATATCCAGCTCCTACCTGACTCAAGACACTTTTAGGACACTGAATTAAGCCTAGAGTGCAAATCAAACCAATTGCAAGGCACTGGAGCCTGTCTCTGCAGAACATTTTCAAGACTTTTGACAACCTCTTGACAAATGAAAACAAGCATCCCTCCTGATGCTGAAATTCCAGGACTGAGGAGACACTGACTCCTTGACTCCTCTTCATGCCAGCCCTAACAAGTCCCAAGAACCAACTGCCAGACCCTAAGCCAGCCCTGGAAAGTCCTAAGAAGCAATTTGTAGACCCTAAGGGGAGTGAACCAATTGGGCCTTACCACCAGGTCCTTGGCAGGCAGGGAAACCTGGTCCCAGATTGGGTCATCTGCATCATACTCCCCCTTCTTGATCTTCTCAAACAACACGGCATCATTCTCATCATCAAAGGGGGAGTAGCCTGACAACAAGATGAACAGGATCACGCCCATACTCCACATGTCCACTGCTGGTGAGTACTCCTGCACACATTGCATGCAAGCTGATCAGAATATGTGAGTGACCTCAGGACATGAGGGATGTGGCAGAGCAACAGGCAGCGATCAAACTGCTGTGGCACTTCATATGTCTGCTGCCGGTGGGTATGCCTGCACACGACACACCTGACTTGAGGCGGCTGTGAAAGTACTCAGAATGCTGGTACGCCAGTCAAATTCACAACAGGCAGTATGGGTGTTTGCTGCAGGAGAAGGTATACAGAACCTACAAGCTTGCATCAAGGAGAGCAGCATGCAATTTACTATGCAGGGCCACAGAGCTGCCAAAGGGAAAAGAACAGCACAGCACGCAGGTGTGCTAACTTGCCAACTTCAAATGCCAAGAAAGGTGGCGCAAAAGCAAGGAAACAGAGAAAAGACAGAGCTCCGGGAAAGAAATGGTCGACATGGTTGCCATTACTGCTGCCCAGAGTCTCAGGAGCCGCGTGAAGGGAAAGCTGCACCTAGTGGACAAGTCAGCGCCAGGAACAAAGCAAACAGCAGACCAGCAGCATGTCATGAGGAAGGAGAAGAAGAAAAACAAGAAGAAGGAGAAAGAGATGTGTGCACAGTGGAAGGAGGCAGACATAACCATCCCTGATGTGATTAGCGCCAATGAACCCCAGGATCTCAAGCAGCCAAATAGCGTTGGAAAGCACAGAAACCACACCGGGGGGGGGGGGGGGGGGTGGCAGAACAGCAGCGCGGCTTGAAACAGAGGGCGCAATGGCAATATCGAAAAAGAAGAAGACGGAGACAAAGAAGACTGACCTGGTTGCCATCACTGATGCCCAGGATCTCAGGAGCGACATACTGGGGGGAGCCACACATGGTGGACAGCACAGTGCCTGGAGCAAAGAACTTGGACAGGCCAAAGTCTGCAATCTTGATGGCTGACTTGTCGGTCTTGTCCACCATCAGCATGTTCTCCAGCTTCAGATCACGGTGCACAATGCCTGCAGCCAGCTTTTGCAGTGTCCATACCAAACAACACAACATGAACAGTTGGGCAAATTGACGAGCAAGTCTAAGCACAGCCAAGTCTGGCAGTCAAGGCCTTACAGGGTGAAACCTGCAATGGCCCTGTGTAAGAATGCCCTGTGCAATCATGTGCAAGCCAAGGTCAGCTCCTCTCTGTACACAACTGGCAAGCACTGCCTACTATGCCTTCTCTGTGTTGCCATTTGCAGCACTGAGGATGAAGGCTACCGTTTTTAGCAATAATGATGAAGGCTATCTTGTGCAGCAATGAGGGTGCAGAATACCTTGTGAATGCAAGTAGGCAACACCCTCCAGAACCTGCCTAATCAGATCTGATGCATCCTTCTCGGAGTAATTGCCCTTCTCAGTTACCCTGCACAACAGGCCACCTTGTACATGACAAGCACAGTGAAGCTCTGTCAATTGGGTGTGAAGACAAACAGCCGATACTGAATGTGTTGCCGACACCTGGGTCTGCAGTCTTGCTAAGGTATTTTACTCCGTCGAGGATTTAAATCCGCGACGAAGTAATAGGATGTAATGAGCAAAATCTACAATTTTTCATAAGCTTGACACGGAGCATTACACCAGCTAGGGGGTGTAAGAATACCAATCTGTGCCTAATGGCCACAGCAATCAGCTCTCTGCAAGGATTTGCGGCATGGTTGCAGGCCAGCAGGGACTCATTGGTATGGACTCTGGCACATACATGTACCCTGTTGCAGCATTGACTCTTAAGCTTGAAAGCTGCTATGCAGGCGCATACCTGTCCAAAAGCTCGCCCCCTGTCACCAACTCGGTGACAAGGTACACCTTGCGTGGTGTGATGTACACTGCGTACAAGTTGATGCAGTTGGGATGCTGGACCTGCACACACGGTGTTCAGTAAGCAGCATACACACATGCTGCTGCTGGCAGTCTTAGCTATGATGCAACTGGCTGAAAGCATGCAGCTGGCTCGGCAAGGCCCCACTGCTGAACCAGGACTTGGCAGCAAATGTGAAGGGTCAACATTACCTTGCACAATACTTGGATCTCCCGCTGCAAGCTGTTGTCCCCAGTTGCATACCGAGACTTGTCCACAACCTGAAAACAGCGCAACCTCAACAAGTGATATGAAAGCTGAGTCTGCTGTCCAAGCATCGGGTTGAACCTCAAATGTACAGTGGAAGGCCCTATACCTTGATAGCCACAGGCTGACCAGTCTTCCTGTCTTTGCCCTTCTTGACAACAGCAAACCCTGTGTGCATAGAGTGTGCACCGCTTTAGTCCAGCGTCAGGAGGCAGCAGAACCTTTCGAGACGCTTTGCGAAATGCCATACCTCCTACTCCTACGGTGGCGCCTATCTCATACCGGTTGAGGAAGTCTTGTACAGTGACTGTAAAGTCGGAAGATGCAAGTTGCCGGTCGGACGTTACGTGTTGGCGGTCAGCAATAACTAGACATAGAGCCACTGACCTTCGCAATGTAGCTCGGGGGCTGCCCTGGTGCTAGCCATAGCCTCTCGGGCTCCTGAGACCAGCTTGCAAATGTAAGATTTACAAGCAAACAGCCTCGAAATCTCCACAAGCTGTTCTCAATGCGAGTTTGGCCGGCAGGAGAACCTCTATTGGCGCACAGCTTGATCGCGGCAGCCTAAACGCTTGGGCGATCTAGCTGTGCACCCACCCTGCCCAGCAGGGCTTGCCGGAGTCGCTGAAGTGGAAGCGGTCACTCTGACTAATGCGGACGCTTGAGCTTCTCTGACGGCATCAGAATTACTGGCACGCACGCACGCACATGTGTAACATGTCAATGTGTGCGGTGTCACCATGTGTGTGTTGAAAGCGTGGAGAAAGTCAGCGCGACTTGCAGTCAAAAGGCCATTGACAACTTGCGCTTCTGCCGACTGCATGAGTACAACTAGCTTTTGTCAATGTCATCCCTGTACTGTATCATGATGAGTTGTGTGCATGCTGCAATGCAAGATATGCCGGTCAACGGTGTGGCCGCCAGCGGTTAAGAACGTATAGGCGCCATAGCAGCAGCCAGAAATGGTGGTGAGAGAGACTGTCATTGTCAAAGACTTTATTGTCGTGGCTTCTCGTTCGTCTCATGCTTTGCTCGGGTACCCTAATTGACTTCAGCAGTGCGACATGCGAATGCAAGCGCTGTTGTGAACACATGAGTCCAGGCATTGCAGCGAAATGACGCGTGTTGATTAGACAGGAGCCGACTAGGGCTCAAGACTTGACTGAAAGCGTTCAGCAGCTCGCCTGCAGTGATCTGCTGCCGGCCACTTCCGCCTGCAACTCTTGTATTGCGCTCTGAGCTTAGCCTAGCATGTGCTGTTGATCCTGTAAAGCGAGATCGATCTGCTGTCTCAGTTCATTGTGATTCTGTCTGTGCGCCCTGAGCGCTAGACAACCATGGCCAGATTTGCTGGAGCAGGTGGCCGTGGGAGCAGAGGTGGGGGAAGAGGTCGCGGTCGCAGGCCCCATCCTGGAAGGGGGAAACCTCAGGCCGGTCCTGGAGCAGCCATAGTAGATCAGGAGCAAAGCGCTTCATACAGGCCTATGGGTGCAGCCCTCACGATTCAGGAGGTCAGCAATCAATTTGCCTTTGTGGCACGTGCTTGCAGGTCACACGAGGCAGAGCCTGCAAAGACTTTGCGCCAAGCAGACAGACCAGTCTGTTTGTGCAGATTGCTGCGGACAAGCTCACCAAGATAGCTGAGGAAAACTGGTCAACAGCGGTCAGATCAAAGGCAAAGGCGCCAGCCTTTAAACCCAGCATTGTGGACCAGATCTATACCACAGAGTTAAATGGCGACCAAGACACAGCGCCAAAGCTGAAGCGGGTCATGCTCCTTGAGATATCCCAGTATCTGGAGAACTATCTCTGGCCAAACTTTGATGAGGAAACAGCGACATATGAGCATGTCATGTCCATCATTCTCATGGTTAACGAGAAATTCAGAGAGAATGTGCCAGCTTGGGATGGGTTCAGCCAAAGGGAGGATGCCCTGCCTGGGTTCTTCAACCGTGTCACCACATTGAAGACCGGCAGGCAGCTGCGGCAGCATGAGAAGGTCTCATATCTGATGTTTGCCATCAATGCTTTCCAATCTCTGGAAAACAGCGCTGTCCGTGCCAGAGTACTCAAGCTGGCCAGTTTGCCTTTGTGGCATGCGTTGTCTGAGGGCAGACTGCAGGTGAGCTTACATATCACAGATCTGTCTGTGCTCATGTGCATGTCATTGAGATGCTGCTGCACGGTCCTGTCAATTAGCGTTCTCCTGCACATCAAGAGCAGTAAAACCATGGACATTGCATTGCCCAGAATGAGCAATACCATCCGTGAGACTGTGTTTGCATTGGCATGACAGAAACACCAAAGTGCTGCATCTGGAGCATCTGACGCTCAGGGGTGAGGGCAGAGGCATCCATATCACAACTTCTGTATGTCACCAACTATACACACTGAATCCTGCTCCTTTTGTTACGTCAAGTTCTATCATGATACACTGTCATGTTTTCATCATGATTTCACTTGAGCAGATCAAATTATCAGCGACAAACTTTGTCGCCACATCATATGCAGCATGTCCTCCACCATACAACTGCGTCAAGTCACAATTGTCTAAGCTCTCCTGCTGTCTGGTCCAATCCACATGTGTCCAATGGGCCACATGACTCATTGCTCACTCACTGCTTGCAAACTGTTGCAGCTGGAGCTCCATGCTCACGAGCAGCTGGACAAGGCATGGAGGCGGCTGGCAAAGCGTGATGCCAAAGCAGCACAGGCTGACCCTGCACATGTGCCGGCAGCCAAGCAGCCAGAGGCAGTCTTCCTGCCAGATATGCTGGAGGAGTTCCTGCAGGCAAGTCTTCTTCTCACCTGTTCTCACACCATACCAAGATGCCCGGCCCTGACAGTAGCAGATACGGTTCCCTGGGCAGCCCGGTATAATTATACCTGGCTTCTCATTAAATTGACGCCGAAAGGTGTAGTCTTTTCTTTTCTAGCAGATACGGTGTGTTGACATGGGCTGCAGCATAGCCTATGCACGTTGGTGCAGTGTGTACAACACAGTTCTAGTTGCACAGCTGTGCGCATCTGATTTGCACCACATGCGTGGCCTTTCATCGACCAGCTGCATCATCACTGCTGCTGTGATTATCTGCCTTGCAGCACTTGCAAGATCAAGGACCACAGATTCCACACAGTCACAGCACACATGGGGGGAAATTCTAGGGTTTTAGTGACCCCTTCTTCTGTATCCTCATCAATGCCATGCAATTTTGTAAGAGTATACGAGAAAGAGATAGAAGCCCCTCTGAAAGCAAGATCTACTGAGCAATGAAATGGTGACAGAAAAGGTGTCGTTAGCAGGTTGTGGTACTGCTTGGCAGATGTCAGCCAGATTGCACGCTTTACAACCTGTACACAGCATTGCACAAGCTGCTGATCAACAGTGTTGATGAAAGCAACCTTAACCAACTCCACAGAACAAGTAGAAGCTGACTTGTATGTTTGTTCTCTGTAGTTGTATGTTCGTTTTATGCTTGGCTGACCTGGTATTCATGACGTCCAGGTTCTTGATGACGTGGCACCGGCATCTGACCCGGATGGTATGCAAGAGGATGCGCCACCTGCCTCAGACCTCACAACTGCTCAGAATAAACAGAAGCTGTTGTACTGCGAGCGCTTCGTGGAGTTCCTCACTGATCTGCTGAGCCAGCTGCCCACGCGGCGCTTCATCAGGACACTGCTTGAGGACAGAGCTATCCTCATCAAGTGCCGCATGTCTGCCTTGTTCCAGCACTCACAAGGTGAGCATCAGACCATACTGCCGGTGGCCCCGGAACTAATATCGGCATGCATGATGTTGAGCAGACTTGAAGGCAGAAGGGACCAACCCTGCCTATGCATGCAGTGCTCTGACATTGCTGGATGCTGCCTTCTGCCATCTGCCTTCCGCCTTCTGCCTTCAGCCTTCTGCCTAAAGTTGGTTTCGATGTACTTGCAGCTGTCTTTTGCCTGACCACAGACTGGGATGACGCCAACACCAATGAAAGGCTGTTTCAGATATATGTGCAGGTTTCAGATGCTGTTGCTGACCAGCAAGATTTGCTCACATGGGCGTGCTCCACATGCCAGAGGATTTCTGCTAACAGCCATGCAATCACTGAATGCTGCTCGCAATAGAACTTGGTGCATTGCCTTAATATGCTGACTGTTACAATGCTGTGATTGTTAGCATGCTTCTGTACAACATGAATCATGTGTGCTGTGCAGCGCGGCTGTTTGTGCAGCTGGTGGACCTCTTCCAGTTCTACATGATGTTCCCCATTGACGACCACACCGGCGATCCAGTCAGTGATGAGGATGTCACAGCAGCCCATTATGAGAAAGTTCAGCAGGTAACATGAAGCTGAGAGTTGTTGCATGTGCTCATGACACAGGCAGGCTGGTGACATCAAGCTGCTCAGCATTTGTGCTGCCGCATGTGACCTTACGTGATACTAAGCACTGGCTAGGTTGGCTTCCTGCACAGACCCCTACGTTTGTTTCTGCATAATCCACTGTGTGTCACGCAAGCTCTATGCTCTCCACAACGCCATGGGCAGCAGTCATAGCAGTTGACCAGTTGGGTACCTGTTGCCACAATCCAAATACCATGATCAGGCTGAACAACGTTTTGTAGGACTGGTTGGCAGCATGATTTGTTATTCTGACCATTCTGCATTGATCACGTACAGGTTCAGCGGCTCTTCTTCAAGCATGTGCACAAGCTGAGGGACCTGGCTTTGGCCAATTGTGGCTCTGTGGAGAAGCGTGACACCCTGCGCAAGTACCTCAACCTGCTTGAGCCTCAAGAGCTCAAGTTTCTGGTGACTCAGCAGCTCAGGTGAGCTTACAAGCTGCTTGGTACTCAAATCAAGGATAGTGTTGCTGTTGTTGCAGTACTGCCTTGTGCACAGCCCTGCGTCAGGTGTCTTGTGTGCATGTTTGGCGCTCAGAACGCAGATGCTTTGTTACGCACAGTGTGTGAACAACACCAGTTTTGCTGCTGTTGCGGCTGTATGCATTTTTGCTGTCTTGTGGTTTCTGCTGTCTTCATCACTGCTGCTGCTGCTGTTGCAGTCGTTACTGCCTCTCTTTTGGGACACATCATTGTAGCTGTCCTGTATTGGTGCTGCACATACCCAGCCCACGCAATGACGCTCTGTTATGACATTTGGTCTAGTCAGAACTGTTCACAGCAAATGGTGCGCCCGCCACTCAGTCACTTTACAAGTCTGCCAGCTAAGGGCATGAGCTCTACTGCCTGGCTTGTGTTTTGCATACAATGGCTTCTGTGTCAATCATGACACCATCTTCTCCTTCTCTTCTTCTTTTCCTCTTCTTCTTCTTCTTCTTCTTCTTCTTCTATTTCTATCTTCTCTTCTTCTTTTCTTCTTCTTCTGCTATCTTCTCTTCTGTCAAGCATGATGCACACGCTAAGAGAGCTTCCTGACTCTCATTTGGCAGGCTTGTGTCAGAGGACGACCCTTGGGCAGACCGCATAGACTTTCTCATGGAGGTCATGGTCAGCACGTATGAGAGGCGGCGTTTCCAGACAGAGGTCATCAACAAGCTTCCTCTGTATCCAACTGAGTCCATTCTGTGGGACGAGAACCAAGTGCCTGATGTCCACTACACAGGTAGACGTGAGATCTGTGTTACTGAGGCGCCTGTGACATGCGTGGGTGCCAAATGTTGTTGTGTACAGAGTCAGATGCTGCTGGTGCTTGCTCAGAATTTGTCAGCTGATACCATGTCAAGCTGTAAGCCAAATGCTTGCGTTGATTGGTACAGTGCTGTGCCCTGCCTTGTCCCTGCCCTGCCCTGCCCTGCCATGCCCTGCCCTGCCCTGCCCTGCCCTGCCCTGCCCTGCGCAAAGCAGCTGGTCTGCGCTCCTTCAAGGGCGTGATCCTATCTGTTTACTCAATCTTGTGCTGATGTGCCATGTCTGCCTGTTATCTGCAGGGCAGACCTGCTTGGCATTGCCAAAGCTGAACCTGCAGTTCCTGACCTTCTATGACTACCTGCTGCGCAACTTCAATCTGTTCAGGCTGGAGGCCACCTACGAGATCAGGGAAGACATCTCGGATGTCATTGGCAGAGTGGGAGCTTACAGGTAAGGATTGCGGTCACATTCACATGCTGCAAATCATGTTTTTGTGATGATACAAGGTAGTTTTGTCTGCTGATTCGAGGTAGCTTTGTCTGGTCTTCAAGGTAGTGTTGTTTGCTGACTCAAGGTGTTACACCTGCTGACTCAAAGGCGGTCTTTCCTGCTGGCTCAAGGTGGTTTTGTCTGCTAATGTAACGTAGATTTGTCTGCTGATGGTTGGTTTGTGTAGAAGCAAAGATAAGACTGCTGTGCCTATCAGAGTTACCGCTCAGGCTGTGTACGGTTACTGCCAATGGCTGCATCCAACGTCTATCAAACTGCCATTCCATGACGTCAACAAGCATTCCTTGCTTGCATGCACATGTGGACCTGTGAGCCCAAAAGCAGCAGGGGCAAACACAGGATCTGCTGGTCTATAGTCATTAGCTGTTGAATAAGCTGGCAATGAGTCATCAGCTGCTGCTCGCTGTGCGTTACAGGGATGAAGAAACTGACAAGGTTGGGTTCAGAGGGTGGGCTCGCATGGCAGTGCCCATTGAGGAGTTCACCATCATTGAAGTCAGGAAGCCCAATGTGGGAGAGAACAAGCCAGCTGATGTGACCGCTGACATTGTCATCGACACCTCAAGTGAGCCATCCACTTGCTCCTGTCAGCACAGTATTCTCTTGACTGTTTTGCAACAAGTCTGCTGTGGCTGTGCTTATGCTCACAGCAAGCCTGTAGCTACTAACAGCCACCTCAAGCTGCATGCTTACAGTCAATAGTGGTTGCCAGCTGTCATGCAGATAGGTGTGCCTTCCAGGAGCAACATTCACAGTGCATGGGTAGTTTGACAAATACCTTGTATACCTGACCCAAGGGAAAGACATCAAATGAATAAATGAGTGAGTGAGTGAGTGAGTGAGTGAGTGAGTGAGTGAGTGAGTGAGTGAGTGAGTGAGTGAGTGGGTGAGTGGGTGATATGACAAGTGTTGTGGACATTGCAGGCATGAGAGGAGACATCCGCAGCGAGTGGGACGAGACAAAGCAGCATGATGTGCTGTTCCTGCTTACTATTCGCCCTCCAGACCAGGCTGAGCTGGCACTCATGCAGCAAGACGGCGCTGAACCTCACCCTGCAGAGAAATTTGGCCTGGCATACGTGCGTGGGTGCGAGGTCATGGAGGTCAAGGATGAAGGTACTGTCTTGACCATCATTGCGTGTGCTGCTGTGAATGAATGCATAAGCATTGATGACCTCCTGTGCTGGGGATAGGCTGGCTTTATCTCGTTAGGACTGCATGCAAAAGGGTTGCAAGAATTGCTGGCATGCATGCGTTGCAACCATGACCAAGGGCTGAACAATTGCTTTGCTTTGCTTTGCTTTGTATACAGAATTGTTTTCCGGCATATCTGGCTATGTGTAGTGTATGAATGCTTGAGAGTCAAAGGATTTTGCAGCTTTGTCTTACAGCTATCTTTATTGCTGTTGCCAACTACAACTCTTGACATGGCAGAGGGTGGACTGATGAATGACTTTACTGGAAGAGTGAGAAGGGAGGACTGGCACCCTCCCAATGGCTTCAGACGTACAGTCACCGTAGCCATGGACACAGCGCAATACCAGATGGACATTAATCACATGCAGGCTGCCAAGGGAGAAGACCTATATGGCACATTCAACCGTGTCATGCGGCGGAAACCCAAGGCATGTAGTTACTACCGCCACCATTAGCTGTTGTTTACTGTCTGTTTATTGCTCTCAAGTCTGCATTTGCCTCCAGTCTGATTTTGGTGACACACCTTCTTTTCACTGATGGTCACCAAAAAAAGCTTTCAAGATGCTGTGCTGTATAGCCAACTCAATGTTGTGCCTCAGGATGCAGTTAATAAGCATTTGGCTGGCATGGTTCATCATGGTCACGGTCATCAGCAAGCATTTGCTGGCTGCACCATTGAACGCCTGATGGTTGCTGCAGGAAAACAACTTCAAGGCAGTGCTGGAAAGCATTCGTGACCTGATGAATGAGGACACAGTTATGCCTGACTGGCTGCATGACATCTTCCTGGGCTATGGAGATCCTGCCCAGGCCAAGTACACCAACATGCCTGCTGATCAGCTCCTGCAGACCATTGACTTCAAGGTACAATCCTGGCTTTGCTCTTCAGTGGCGTCTGCCAGCGCTGGACTTGATTGTGAAGCAGGGGATAGCGCCGTGGCAGCTCGGTCATCAGCCGGGCCGAGCGGCAGGCCGTAGACTGTTGAGCGGCGGCTTGGGTGATTTCTTGCCATCTGCTGTGCCGGTCGGCGAGGTCTATCCGACCTCGGCCGCTGCTCCTTCCTCGCCTATTCCGTCAATGTGGTGCTGGACTGTCTTGTCGCCTGGCTGCTGATGACCAGCCTGTGCGCATGTACGCCATGCAAGCTGCGGCCAACAAAGATGCTTGCTTGTCACAGCCCTGATCGCAGAGTGCTGAGAGGCAAGTCATGTTGCAGGACACCTTCTTGGATGCTGCTCATGTCAAGGAGAGTTTCCCAGGCAACGAGGTCACTGTGCAGAATGGCACTGACCTGGCAGAGCCTCAGAGGCCCTTCAAGGTCACCTTTGCACAGCCGCTTGCAGAAGCACAGCCAGACAGCAAGGTAAGCAGATTTGCTCTGAGCCCTGCAATACAAGGTCCTGGATATTGCCCATGATACATCTAGCTCCCGCTGTTTGCTTTCTTCAGTCCTCAGTTGCTCGTGCTGCCCCACTGCTGCTCAACATCAGCTTCCCTGTTGATTCCTCATCCCTGGTGTCTTCTTCCTACTCCATATCCAACTTCAGCTCCTCCTTTGTCTTCATTCTGGACGCCTTATGCTCATCTGTCTTCCATACTTGATGGCTCCAATATACATGCTGATGCTATTGCTGTGCTGACGTTGTTTCTGTTCAACAGTCTGCCAAGAAGCGCAAGAAGAAGAATGCTGGAGGAGACGAAACAGAGAATGGGGTAGCAGCTGCTGCAGAACCTGTGCAACCATCTCAGACACTAAAAGCAGAGTCCTACACCCCACCTGACCCTGGCCCATACCCCCAGGACAAGCCTCCAGAGAACCCAGTTCGCTTCACACCTGTACAGGTGAATGCTTGCGCATATACATGCGCTTGCCTGTTTGCTCTCTCCCGCGATATTTGCCTATCTACTGTCCTTCTCAATTATACACCCATGCACCCACCCACCCACCAACCCACCCACCCCCTCACCCACTCAGCCAGCCAGCCAGCCCATGGCAAGGCAGCCCTGCCTGTTTGTGCTCTGCACTCCATGCATTAGTCACATTGCATGCCCCCAGTGCTGACTGTCAACACCGCACATCTACAGTTTGCTGAGTTCATTCTTGACACCTGTTGGTTTTGCATGCAGGTGGAGGCTATCAAGTCCGGCGTGCAGCCTGGGCTGACAATGGTGGTAGGCCCCCCAGGAACAGGGAAGACAGACACAGCAGTGCAGATCATGCATGTGCTGTACCACAACTGCCCGGGCCAGCGCACCCTGCTCATCACCCACTCCAATCAGGCTTTGAACGACCTTTTCGAGAAGATCCTGGAGCGTGATGTGCCTGCCAGGTCAGTTGAAGCATGTCTTGATTGCTGGTTTCCCTTCTTTGTTTGTTTTGTTGGGCTTGATCTTTGCATATTTTATGTACTATTTAAGGTTTCATACAAGCAAGGATTTAGAATTACCATACATGTCTTGCCATGGTTCTTGTCAGCATGCCCTTTGTGTGGCTTGCTTTGAGCTTGTGTCAAGGACGCACAGCTGTTAGCACAGCTGAAACAGCGTGATGTTACACTACAAAACATCAGTTTGGCAATTAGGTTGCACAGCAGCATTGTCATGATGCAAGCTCAGCTGCTGCAGATCAGGCAGAATGCATGCCACCTCTGTTTGTCCCCCGGGCCAATGCTCTACAGTGCTATACACGCCACAGCACATGCAAGATACCACAGCTTGTTGCATCAGCCTTCTAGACCACCGTGTTCCTGTTGTATCACCGTGTCAAGTCAAGTGATAGCATGCTGTGTTGTGGTCCAACACACTCATGACCTGCAGGTACCTGTTGCGGCTGGGAATGGGGGAGCAGGAGCTGGCCACCGAGATGGACTTCTCCAGAGTGGGCAGAGTGAATGCCATGCTTGCACGCAGGCTGGAGCTGCTAGCCGAGGTACACCGTTGAACTGGCTTGAGCATGCAACAGCTCTGCAACCAGAAAAGACAAGATCAAAGTTGAATATCTGGATTACATGCTTGTACTGCCCTTGCACTGGAAGACAGGACACGTTAGCTGCCTAGCGCTGATACTTCAGATGCAGACAAAATGCTTGTTTGTTGCAAGCCTCAGACATGTGTTGTCTGTGTCATTCACTGATGCTTTGCAAGCCTGACTCGTCAGTCCATTGAGGCAGCAACTGTGGCGTCCATGAGTATGTATCACAGCTGCACATACCTGCTTGCGGCACATGTTTGACCTGGCACTTCCAAAAGCGTATTTTGCTGCTGCTGACATGTACCATTCTGCTGCTGATGTACACAATGTTGCTGGTCAGGTCGAGAAGCTGGCTAGGAAGTTTGGGGTGGCAGAGGACGTGGCCTATACATGCGAGACTGCAGCCCACTTCTGGCTGCTGCATGTACTCAGCCGGTGGGAGAAGTTCCTGGCTCAGGCCCAGAAGAAGAAGACTTCTGACTGCGTTAAGGTGTGTAGAAGTGTTCCATGGCTGCTGAAGGGAGCTGCTAGGTTACCGATGCATGTTGACACTGCTGTGTGCCTGAATGTATGTGGCTGCCTGCTGCTGACCTTGAGATTACTGCTGGACACAATGTAGTGTCAAGGAATCAGAGCTGGGTGCATCTTGGCAGTACTGATGTCTGTCACTGTGCTGAGTGACAGTCCATCATGGTCATTTCCCGGCGTATGATGTAGTGACTGAGTGAGAACTGAAGTGTCAATGAACAATGCGCTCCCCTCCATGACCCAGCATGCTTTGCAACTCTGCAGAATGGCTGCTCTCCTTTTCTTCTTGTTCTGAAGCCCCTGTCGGCTTTTGCTCTGCAGGATCTGTTTCCCTTCAAGGCATACTTTGCAGATGCCCCTGGGACCCTGTTTGCTGGCACTGACTACGAGGCAGATCTGGAGAAGGCTCGGGGCTGCTGGCGGCATCTGAGGACCATGTTTCAAGAGCTGGAAGAGTGCAGAGCCTTCGAGCTGCTCAAGGTATGCTGGCTGGGCAACTAGCAGCATTTGCATATGAACTCAGGTCTCTGCTTTATTGTAGGCTGAACAGGACATAGATTGTGTACAAAACATGTCAGGGTGGATGTCTTGTGAGCTAACAGGAATGCAGCGTCTTGGAGTTATGTGAAACATTGTACAGACTGCCAGCCTTCTCTCATGCATGTCATATCGCTGGACGGCCTGGAATATTGCATGTCATTTACAATGTGTAATCTGATTCTGTCCAAAGGTTGTGCTGTAAAAGTGGCAATGCTGCTCATTGTCTGATTTGCTTCAGTGCTTGCACCAGGAGCTTGTAGTGCTTAAGCAAGGCATGTGCTTAAGCACTACAAGCTTCTTACCAATGCTCTGCCAGCATACATCAGTAGGGTTTGTCTGCTGAGTTTGCTAAGCATGATGAGCTGCACAGCATCACACACAAACGGCTGGACAGCTTGCCAGCCTGCAGCAGATGCTGAGCGTTGCTCACAATGGCCGATTTGCAGGGTCTGGGCTGCCGCCTCAGGAGGCTCCCGTCATGATTGCCAGAAGGTTCCCATCATGGTTTGCCGAAAGGCTTGGTCTCTTCATTTTTCCCCTTTCACATTTGCAGGGTCAAGCAGACAGGGTGAACTACCTGATGACGAAGCAGGCCAAGATTGTGGCCATGACCTGTACCCATGCTGCCCTGAAGAGGCGTGAGTTCCTGCAGCTGGGCCTCAAGTACGATAACCTGCTCATGGAAGAGAGCGCTCAAATTCTGGAGATCGAGACCTTCATACCCATGCTGCTACAGGTGAAAGACTGTACACTGTGGTTGACTCCCCCACAGACAGTCAAGGCAGTCATGATTTGGTTTGCTGCACTCACAATGCCCGTTGTCTTTCTTGTGCTGCTGCATGGCTGCAAGGGCATGACCTGTGCTGGGTCTGTTGCGCCCTTGTGCCCTGTCATGTGTCATGCATAGCTACTGGGCCTGTTTGAAAGATGGTAGGTCCACAGCCTCGGCAGACAGGCTCAGCCCATGCCCGGTCAGCATGCCCTATGGCTTGTGTGCAGAGATGTCTTCTGCCATAGGTTGCCCTCAGGAAGAGAGGTGCAGCTTCCTGAGAGCAACCTGAACGCTGATGAGTACTCCCCTTTGGCAGTAGGTGCCCAGCGTATGTCGCCCAGCTTGCTCTCAACTTGTCGTGATTCAGCAGTATAGCATGTGTACTGCTGGTTAGTGACCCATTGCTACCTACTGCCAAAGGAGAGTACTCATCAGGATTGGCTGACACTGTATTCACAGACAGTGTATGAACCACCAGTGTATTGACTGACAATCACGTCTGGCGGCATGCAGAGGCAAGAGGATGGCTACAGCCGGCTGAAGCGTGTGATCCTGATTGGGGACCACCACCAGCTGCCCCCTGTGGTCAAAAACATGGCCTTCCAGAAGTACAGCCACCTGGATCAGTCCCTCTTCACCAGATTCATCCGCCTGGGGACCCCTTACATCCAGCTCAACGCTCAGGTGTGATGCTGTAGCTCATTGGGTGCCAATGCACTGCTTCACAGTGTGTGTCCTGCTTGTGCTGTTCACTGCTTGGGTATGACCTATGATAGCCTAACGCTCAAGTCTGTTTTGGGTGACAGCCTGTGTTATAAATGTTAATATTGCCCCAGGCATTCCAGACAATACATCCATGCCCCTTGCTCTTCCTCAGTGAATCTTTTTGGTCCTTCCAGCTTTATTTCCTCTGCTCTACACTGACAGTTGACTTGGGCAGCCCTTCCAGGCAGGGCTTACTTGACCCTCCCTAATCTGCCCCACTTGGTCCCGCCCTTTCCTGCTCCTTGTTCCACTGATCTGTCTAATCTGGCGTCCCTGATCTAATGTCTCTGATCCGTCTGATCCAAAGTCCCTGATCTGTCCCCTCCCCTGGGTTGCCAACAATCTGTCTGTCCTATTGTCTGGTCACATCCTGCTCATGCGCAAGCCGGCTGAGTGCAGGGGCGAGCGCGGCCCAGCATATCCAAGCTGTACAACTGGCGCTACCAAGCCCTGGGCGATCTGCCTTCTGTCAGTCAGCAGGAGCGCTTCAGGAAAGCCAATGCTGGGCTTTCTTATGACTACCAGTTCGTAGGTAGGCGGCACCAGCCCATACTCTCCTTCAAAGCATCTTGTGTAACATCGTGTTCTGTGCTTGCGGTTCTATTGTTAATGGTTTTGCACAATTTTCTTATTGTACTGGTTTAGCTACTTGGTGCACTGTCAGGAGGCTGTGCATGATGCCAAGCATTGTCACCTTCCTCTGTCAGTGCACAACTCTACATCATGAAGATGACATTTGAGTAGCATAGCCATACTGTGAGGTCACCTGTGTCTGTCAACCCATGTAATGCTGACTCATGCAATGCTGTGTCAAAGCTTACACTGCTAAGGGAACTCATGCACTGCTGGCAATCATCCATGCAATCTTGCACATGTTTGTGTGCCTTTGCAAACATATACGTCTTCTGTTAACCTTCCTCCTTGATCTGCCCTAATCGACAGTGTGCTGACACACCTTGCTCGGGAGGGGAGGGGGTGGGGGGGGCGGGGCATTTTCTGTAACTTAGCATATAACTGAGTCGGTTTGTGCCTGTGTACAGATATACCTGACTTTGAGGGGCAAGGAGATTACCATGTCAATGCTCTGCTGCAAATGACTAAGCCTGTTTGTGCACGCCTGCAGATACACCTGACTTTGAGGGGCGAGGGGAGACTGTGCCAGTACCATACTTCTTCCAAAACCTGGCAGAGGCAGAGTATGTGGTGACGCTGTATCAGTACATGCGCCTGCTGGGCTACCCAGCTGAGAAGATCTCCATGCTGACTACTTACAATGGACAGAAGGCGCTGCTGAAGGATGTTGTGGAGAGAAGATGTGCGCATCATCCCGCCTTTGGTGTTCCACACAAGGTCAGCACATGTCCAATTGACACATTCTCACATCTTTTGGCCCATGTGGGTGCCACCCATCAAGGAATGGGAAGTTCAGCATTTCTTTTCCCATGCGGCTTTACTGCAAGCACTGACTGTCCAATAGGGTCTATATATCTACCTCAAAACCTCCTAGAAGCTGTCCATTTAGTCGCACAGTCTGCAAATTGAAGACTTGTATACATCACCTGCGTGTGTGGAGTGCTGTATCTATGGGTGGCTCCTGGCTGCTGTGTCTTG
>JAABUH010002421.1_pt1 | contig 17935 bp, 15 predicted proteins | sample 5559121 | NCBI WGS metagenome assembly JAABUH01 (sample SAMN10711871, study PRJNA513364) | rock metagenome | isolation source: Antarctica rocks | place: Antarctica: Victoria Land, Battleship Promontory nord | collected 2015-12-28
AGCAATGTCAGCGGGCTCTTTATCATTCTGTTTATTTCAAAGATACCAAAGCTAGTTTCATTTAATGCATAGCGTCTTTCGTTCGGATGATTCCTCTCGTTATATGCTTGTGGAATGTACATTTCGACCGATCTTCCTGTGTGTCGAAGCCCATGTTCCAGCCAGCGCCTTGCAAGTTCCCTTTTAATCATGATCAACGTAACAAAACGGCAAAACCCTAGCATGGCTCATTCAGAACCTTTACGTTTCCACAACCACTCCCTCAATCCTTCTCCAAATCCTTCGGACTCGGATCCCCGATCCCATCCTCCTTAATGGCAAACAAACAATCACTCTCCGGCAGACACGGACTATCATAAATTTTGCAAATCCGCGTCTCCCCCCTCCCCTTCTTCAAACTCAGCCTCGTCGTACTCGCATGCGCAATGATGTTCCCCCCAATAGGTTTCTTCGGATCAGGATTGAACATGGCGCTCGGGCCCCCATCCACCTGCGCTACAACCTGATTGGAAATGACGACCGCGATGCCAAATTCATCGGCTAGCCGCTGGAGCGTACGCATGAATTTCGCGAGGTGAGTTTGGCGGGAGGAAAGTTCGCCGCGGCCGGAGAAATCGGTGCGGTAGAGGGAGGTGGCGCTGTCCACTATGAGAAGGGAGAAGCGAGTTTCGCACATCATCCGGGAGGCTTGATCCAGTAATTGCAGTTGGTGGTCTGAATTATAGGCTCGGGCATAGGCGACGTTGTCGAGGACTTCTTCGCCGGACAATCCGTAGCGGTTCGCGACGCTCAGCAGGCGGACTGGGCGGAAGGTGCCTTCGGTATCTATGTAGAGGCATTTTCCTTCGCCACCGCCCATGTCGAAGGGAAGTTGGCATGTTACGGCTAGCGTGTGGCAGATCTGGGACTTGCCTGTGCGAAATTCGCCAAATATTTCGGTGACGGAGCCGGTTTCAATTCCGCCAGCTAGGAGGGTGTCGAGTTGTTTGGAACCTGTCGTGATGGAGATGAGTTCGGAGCGGCGTTGATGCATTTCTGTGGCTGTAGTGAAGCCCATAGGAACGAGCTTTGAGGCTAGAAGTACAATTAGATGGGTAGGGAACGGAGCCATGATGTGTAGCATGCCTTCTGCTAATATTTTGGTGGCCTTTTGCTCTGATATGCCTTTTATTTGCTCCAACACCCTCCGTGGTCTAAGTTCTTCATCAAACGTAGCCTTGACACACCTGGCAAAATCCCACCTACGTATATGCAACCGACTCAACAGTATTGAAACCCCCATCTACCACGAGCTTTATATCCCGCGCTGAGAGACCAGCGACTCCCTACCTTAATTATCAGCATTGATGTCTGGACTCAGAGCGTGCACTCTACATGCCTCAAGTACTGAGAGCGGTGTGGGCGCTCCAGGCCCTCCACCGCCGTCGCCATATGCTGATTGGGTCTCATCGGCCTCTCCTGCACTCATTGTGGCGGAATAGCTCGACGGAAGCCAAGGAAGGCTTCTGATGATTTCTAGATGACTTCGAAGCTCGCTCGATGTGGCTGAAGCTACCAGTTATGGATAAATGTTCTGGTTAGCTGCTGGGTGACTGCCGCGGATGTAGTAGTGGGAAAAGGTTGTTGACTTCTTGGTGTGAGTCGTCACTCAGACGCGTTCGCGCCGGAAGGCACGGAGCGGTGTCACGTGATCGGATTAAATTGGAGCAGATGAGATGAAAAAGTCAGATAGATTGCCTGCCAATATCCTTCGTCCACATACAACTTGATGCTCCGTACCCATTTGTCGTAGAGAATCCTCCCTCAAAGTCGCTTTACAGGCTATCACTGTGGTAGAATCATGTTGCTCTCAGATTCAGCCAATTTGTGGTTTCTTGCTATGATTACTGTCATATTCAGCCAGCCATTGAGCAATAGCAACTGGAGAGAGACTGTTTATTATGTCTACACTGTTTAACACGTGCACCTGTAGGAAAGCGTATTTTCAGATGCTGACCCAAATCCGCAAGATTTTGACGCTCCTTGTATGCCCCCGAATCATGAAATGCCAAATGCCAGGATCGACCCGAAAGCATGCTCACTCGGTGCTCGCTATAAGGAACAATCAGTCTTCAAGGGTGTATGAAGATCTGCTAGGTGCTCGTCCTCTCCTTTGGCGCTTCTTCGACTCCCGCTTGTTGGTCCCTCCCAAATCCCCCGTCCATTCGGTAAGGCCTTTGGTCTGCTGAGGCGGACCAAGAGTGCCTGGTCGGAGAATTTGGAATCCTGAATTGACCTTGCGGATTACCTGTGAGCTTCTCAGGCGTCGATTGCCATCAAAAGGTTGTAACGGTTGGGCATGATCCTGATCATAGGTGATTTCATTGTTGTCCATCAGTCGAGCGTGCTGATCGGCGACATCATCGTGCACATCGTCCACATGAAAACTGTGATTACCCCCACTGTTTGGATATATGTTTGGAGTAACGAATGGATTGCTGGTCTTTTGGGAAATCCCTTGAATTCCTTCAGTACCAACATCATGACCCTTGTGAGAAATACTAGTGGTCTCGTTTTGTGGATTTGAGACATGAAGCGGTCCATTCTCATCGACGCAAGAGCTTTGGCCTCTGGAATCAAAGTCCACGTCAGAGAGCTCGTATGCAGCAGGTGACGGACCGTTGGAATGTTTGTGGTATTCCGGATGCAGAAACCTGTTGGAGGAAGCTTCGGATCTAGACTGCTGATTAAAGCTCCCATTGCCACTATTGCTAGATGTTGCAGAACGTGATGAAGAGGGCCGTCCTTCCTCGGTCTCCGACTCGAATCCTATTAGGAATGTCAGCGCACTTTGGCAATTGGAGATTGGATAGCAAGGTCACCTTCCCGCCGCTTGCCAGTTTTCTGGCTCGAGAAAGTCGGAGTCTCAAGGGTTGAGAGAGTCTCAGGGTCCTCAGGATCGAATGAATTGCTGTATCGTAAACCTGAGGATCGGCGGGGCTGATAGGTAGGTTGACCACGTAATTGATGGTCGGAGGTTGGAGGTGGTCCATGCTTCCTCATAGGACGGTCGAAAGGATTCGGTATAGCGGACAAAGAGCTGGAAGGACGCTCAGGCTCAGAGTATTCCTGAGCTAGCTGAGATATCTCTATGCCGGTCATGTTGGATGTTGTGGACGTTCGGCCTGAGGACAACTCTGGGTGAGGTGCTGTCAGTCTGAAGGCTGTTGCAGAAAGTGCGGGGCTGGCAGGCAGGCTACTGGCTGGAGTGTTGGATCTGGATATCCAAACGCCGTCCACCTCAATACCACTCTCTAGTGCGCGGACTCCAAAGGGAACCTGATTGGCTCGACCACGCCTCACGCTCTGTGAGTGTTGCATTTCTTGCTTGATCGCTGCCTTGGCTGCATCGATCTTTGTATACTTTCGGAGTTTCCAATGATTGTAAACGAGCTTCAGACATCCAAGAATGACCACAAGGACCTGTTTCGAATCAGATTCAAGTCTGTAAGGAGAAGTGGCCACGAATACGCACGATGGCACATCCTAAGACCTGATGATACGTTCCGTAGTCAGTTGCAGTCGCAGAATACTCCTTAATGGCTTCACTTACGAAGCACAGCTTCTCCCATAACTGCCATGAGTTCCAGAAGGAAGCTGTCATGATGGCTCCTCGGGTTCAGATTTTGAATCTGATATTGAGCTTGAAGGGATGAAAAGAGTGTTGTGAGTACAAAATTATGATAGGTGATGATGATTTCGAGTTAAAGCGAGTGACCGAAGAGTGATGGGGGTGGTTCAGTGAGTTGGCGGCGAGGGGAAGACGATCTAGTAAGCGTGACCATCGGTCCAAACTTCCGTTCGAAGCTGGTTCTACACTTCGAAAGTGAGGACGTGGCACACACTATCGGTCGATACGGCCTTTGGCAAGGTCGAAGGTCATGTCACAAGAAGAGAAGAGAGCAGGTAAAGTAGGTACATAGGTGTTGAAGTCGTGAAATAAGCGCGCGGTGAAGAGAATTGTGCGGAAAGGTGCCTTGCTTGGGTCATCCCTTTTAGGTTACACAGCTATGCAGCTCCTCGGATGGAGACATCTTCCAGGAATCTACATCTCAATCTCACCACTGACGAGGCCCACATGATCTAGGCTATGGAGAAATACGGCCTTCGGAAGCTGCGCCTCAGTCAGAACACAGTGGTCCGGGCATCTCCTGCATATGATTGTTGACTTTCACATTGGGGAGTCGCGTATTTCTATGCAGGGCAAATGCAGGTACCGATGATTTGAATTACGCTGCGTTGGCTGTCAGACATGTTACACGTACATGGTTTTGGCCTTCCGTATCATGCCATTTCAAGAGGCTTGAAAGAATGTTGCATGCTCGAACGTTAGAGAGGCTGCGATCCTGAAGCCACAGCTTGTGATAACGGGGCCACGGAGTTCCACCGGCTAGCACCCGGGATGGCGTTTTGATCGCCCGCTGAAGTAGTCTTAGCCTCCTGCGGCTATCTTTGGCATTGTGTGGAGAAATAGAGTAGAGAGCACAACCTTTCAAGGCCATAGAACACAATATGTCACCAGTATTGGAGAGACGTTCGTGACGAACGTACCGGTCGAGGAGTCACAGCGCATACCTTCAAAGGCGGGCGAGCTTTGGGCAATTGAGAGCTTACTCGCGACTTCCTCTCAATTCGGCCAATTGAGATCTGGTAAAGCGCCAAGCTTGGCGTCATAGATCTCGGTTGTTGCTGGGATTCAGCTGCTGCGCGGACAATCACATGAAGTACAGCATTTTTGAATTCATACCGTTATTCTCTATCAATCGCTGTTCGCATCGTATTCTTGGTTACAGTAGTACACGCAGCCATGCCTCCCTTTCGCAATCCGTTTGGCAAGAAACCGCCAATGATCAATGGCGCCCCGGTCCAAGATGAGAATGTGAGGCCACCGCTCGCAGTCACAAAAGACGAGGCGTCGCAGAAGTCTAGCCACACAGCATCTCGAGCGTCTTCGTCTTTGAGTATAAAGCCGAGAAAAGAGGAGCCCAGCGAGTACAAGCTTAGTGGTAAACGGCCTCCATAACCATCAATCCGCATATTACTTGAAAGGAAGCGCTGAAAAATCTCCGTAGTGGTCAATGACAGTGGTGTCTATCTCCCTGTGAGTACAGATAACAAAGAGCAAGTAAGTGAGACTATCAAGCGCTGCTGACACCATTCAAGCCCTCGCCGCCAGAGAAGAAAAGCTTCTGGGCTAGATCACCGACCTCCAACCTGCCTTCTAATCACCGAAGCATGTTGAACGAAAACGAGCCATTCTCGATATCTCGCGAATCATTCGAGTCTTATCGGAGGTCATTCGTAAGACCATCCTCATCCGAGTCTATCCAAAGCCAGCACTAACAGCACTCCCTTCGCAGGATATTTCTGCCCGCTCACCTGTTAACCCACATGAATGCTCCTCTACTCGACAGAGTCTAGACTCAAAAATGACCCATCCGTCACGCTCCGCAGCCAAATCAAATGAGTTCGAACGACCTCCACCGACTGATGAAGAAGGATTCGAAGACGTTGGACTCAGCGACGAGAAGAAGGAGCCACCAAAGAAGAAGAGCATATTTGCGCGCTTTGGCGATAGCTCTGACCCACCAGTGAATGGAGATGCACCTCGACCAACCTCGAGTCATAGGGGTTTCCATCTTCCCGGCCGGAAACGTGGGCAGAGTGGTCAAGGTGCCGAGCTCGGTAATATTGATCGGCCGGCCGTCAATGGAAATGATGACGGGGCGGTCCGATAGAATGACAATGGTTGCCGGACGTCATCTTAGCGACGTTGCGTCAAGTCTTGAGACCGTGTTTGGCCTATGGCGTTGGATGTAACGACGTTTCATGATACCAACGCCCTGTCGCTACAACGGATGCTATGGCTGCTAGGCCGCCAATAATATTTAATAAATTGCATAAGAGTTACTTTAGGGGAACAGAATTCAAATTAATAAGATCAATATGTTAAGCTAGGCGGCTGGCTGGAACCCCGCTACAAATCAGAATGTACAGGTCTTCAAAACTGGTTGTACTTGTACCAGCCAATTTCCACTAACCATAATTTGGGACACATGAAGCATCTGAAATCATTTGGGTCACATCTTGCGCCGGTCGGTCTTCTCCACAGATTCAGAACCCATCGCGTTGATGCCTGTGAGTGTGACAGACTTACGATGGTCCTTTTCCAGAGGACCAGACCTCAAGACATCAAGTAACCCTTCATTAAGCACCGTTATGATTACACACCGTTCCGTAATCATTGATTATCCAGTAATCTCTGCCCTTGCACTCCAAGATGTTACACACTGCAGATATGGACGAGGATTGGTTCATCTCGCGTAGTTTGAAAGAATCATGTATATATGGATCGTCTCAAAGGTGGATCATGCCATAACGTATAACGTATCCCATGAATTCTAGCCGCTACTCACTTCCAATCTTCTGTTTCGTGTCAACGTTATGAATTTGGTGAGCCGCTTGATAAGCCGTCAGTCCCCTGAGAAGCTGGCCTCAATCACATCAGGAAATGGTATGGCATTAGCGAAAGACCGAATCGCTACATTGGTTATCCTATCTAGATAGGAGACTCGGTCTGCCTTTGCTCATAGAAGCGGTAGGTGGCTCATTGGCCAGGTCGGTAAAGAAGCCAATTAGATCCCTGAGGCTCAGCTACAGTCGCTCAGGAGCCTCTTGGGAAGATGGCCTTGCCTAGACACAGCCTCCGGCGCCTGGCTTTTGAAGCAGCAGGCGATCGCATCTCTAGCTAGAGCGGTTCTACCGTCTTCTTATATCTTGTCCTCACTCATGGACTGTAACCAGCAACGAGCAAATGTGATCATATTTCGCCCGTCCTCAGATTTCAAGCCATTCGTCGGTTTCGGCACATTCGAGGACCCGAGCGCCTGCTATTCTTCCCAGGCGTGCAATCTCGGATCTAAACCACGACTTTTGCTGGGTACCCACATGGGCAACGGTCGAAGCAATGGACAAAGGCCATACTAGCAGCCGAGCCACGTATGGTTTAATGTCCTCGTTTGTGTTCAACTTAATCGAGTCTTTATCTGAGGATGAGTTGAGACTGGCAGTGACCTTGATTCTTTGGAGACAGAAGGGCACGCTAGATGCTAGGTCATTAGCCATAGCATTCATATTCAAGAAACATTCCAAGCGCTGTTCAGAGAAGGTATTGGTGGAATTCGGGCGACAGAGTTCAAGGATTCGTAACCGGGTACTGTTGATCAGCATTCTCGTGGCGTAATACTGGTTCCAGACAGCTGCGTACGCAGGGCTGGAGTAGCTGTAGACTACCGGCGAATAGAAATCTCTTATTGGCCAAGGATGAGGCTCGGGTAGGGCGTGTCGCTGATAATACCAAGTGCTTGGAAAGTGGGCCGTCAGGTTTTTAACGGTCTTATCAAGTTCTTGCACTTCTTGGTTGAGCTCATTCGCTCTTGAAGCAACATTATAAGGCGTACAGTGTAGTATATCACTCCCATTGATAATTGCAAATAACTTCTTACGAACATTGACAGTTCGTGTGACCATGCAATCATACTTGAGCTCTAAGCCACACTCGCCGAAAATGGTACCATCCATCATCCATTCTGGCAGCGCGAGAGTCCTTAATATAGCGGATCGGATGAGCCCACGTCTAGTGTGCTTGATGACTTCCGTCGCAGGCTGGACCTTACTCAGTCTGTCTTTCCAGAATTTCAGTATTGCTAAAGCCCCATCATGATGCGAGAAGCTCTGTAACGTCGAAACAATTGATGGCTTTAGATTGGATTGAGTAGGACGGTGAACCGCATCCTCGTACCGACTCATGAAAAATATAGCAAGTAAGCAAGCGTCAATGTTCTCTGCGGTCAAAAACAATGTTGTCACTTGGGCAATCTGCAAAAGCTTTTGATAATCGACAGACGCTTCTATGGCTGCTGGCAGATGTCTCTGAGTTTGCGAATAGGTCGCTAGAGCCATAGAAGATACAGCAAGATCGAGCATCTGACACTCGGCTCCAGATTTCCACACAGGCAGAAAATCATCAGAAACACTTCTTGAAATATTCTGAACATTTTCTGGTGTCTGCAAATGATGATACAGAAAGTACGTAATTGCCTGACTTTTCAGATCAACTAGTGGACGTTGCGGGACCACGTCGAGGTTGCGAGCGAGCTCAATTATCGGAGTTGAACGAGGCCCTCTGGGACGTTTTTTTCGGCCACTCGCGTAGGAGTTCTCAATGTGAAATACGGGAGCCTGGCCGATTTTCATCCCATAGCAAGTGCGTCGGGATTTCAAGCATCTCTGACATACTGGCAGAGTTCCATCACACTGTCATAGCGGTCAGCTACTTTGGTGTAAATGCGGCGAATCGCTTGCCTTGATCCGTCGGGTCTTGCATGTCTGGCATCCTGTGCTTGGAAAAGGCATGACACTTCAGGTTGCCCTGTGACACTGTCGCCACAACTTTATTAAGGAGATTCCAAAGAAAGGCACTCTGACGTATATTAGCGGCACTTTAAAGTAGTTGATATCCAGTTTCTTTGGCTTTGTAATTGGTCCCTCCTCTAATAGATGACATGATTGCTCCAAACTCCTTGGTGAAGGAATCGGCGCAATCAAAGATACACGTTTGAAAATGAAATGTTAGAGTAGAAGTAGCAGCGGTACCAAGCGATTCTTTGTACCGCGTACTCTAATAATCACAGATGTTTGCGGTTACTCTCTCTGCAGGAGTGGCGAGATTGGTAGCCCTATTCTAAGGTGTGCTACCTGTGCTAAGGATTTAAGGAAGGTTTTGCCGCACGGGCAAATTTTACGCGACCGGTTGGTGCAAATAATAATTCGAAAACAGGAACACCCCTCTATTCCTACAATAATGGCAGGAGTCAAGCGTAAAGAAGCAAGCACTTTTGTATCATCAGAAGGAAATACGAAGAAGAAGCCCAGGAAAGACAAAGAACCTCCTAAGAATTATGCGAAGAACTACGAAGAAACGGCAACAGACTCGGACCCAATAGTTGAGTCGGATACTGCGCCGCAAAGTGGTGAAGATGACGGCGTGAGCTGGCCATCTGATGGAGAGGATTATAAAGAAGACTGGGCAGGAGTGGAAGATAATGGTGCTGGTGGTGTGAAGGTGGCTGCAGAAACAGCAAATGCAGCACCCAAGCCTCTAGCTTCCAAGAACACTAATACAGGTACACAAGGCTGCAATTCATCTTGATTCCGCTCTGACAGACTTGACAGGTGCTAACTCTTCTAAGGAAGCCCATGCAAAGCAAAAAGTTGAGAGGCAAGAGCGTAAAGCTGCCAAACCCAATGCAGATTCGCTTGCTCGCTCGAAGAAGCTATGGGAGAGACTACGAAGGAAGTCTCATGTCCCATTAGAAGAACGCAAGACACTGATAGCCGAGCTCTTCGAAATCATTACCGGTCGAGTCAAAGATTTTGTCTTCAAGCATGACTCTGTCAGGGTCATCCAAACGGCCTTGAAATATGCAAACGTTAATCAGCGGAAGATGATAGCAAGGGAATTGAAGGGAGAATACAAAACCCTGGCTGAAAGCAGATATGCAAAGTTCTTAATTGGAAAGCTACTTGTGCATGGAGACGAGGAGATCAGGGATCTTGTCATACCGGAATTCTGTGGACACGTCAAACGCTTGATCAAGCATCCTGAAGCATCTTGGATTTTGGACGATGTTTATCGTGGCATTGCCACACCATCACAGAAAGCTACCATGCTACGTGAATGGTATGGCGCTGAGTTTGCCTTGTTTAGGTCAAAGGGAAAAGAGCCTGTGTCTGCAGACCTACAGAATTTACTCTTAAACCATCCTGAAAAACGAACGCCAATTATGCGATCATTGTTCGAGACGATCAATCTACTTGTGCAAAAAAAGACCACAGGATTTACCATGCTACATGATGCCATGCTTCAATACTTCCTCAATCTACAAACGGGTAGCGAGGAGGCGATTGATTTTTTTGAACTCGTCAAAGGTGACGAAGAAGGCGACCTGCTCAAGAACCTTGCTTTCACAAACTCAGGAGCTCGCCTTGTGTGCCTGGCTCTTGCGTATGGCAATGCGAAGGATCGGAAACAAATCCTAAAGACTTTCAAGGACACCATACAAGCGCTGGCATACGATGCATATGCACACCAAGTACTGATTACGATATACGATGTCATTGACGATACCGTCTTGATCTCGAAATCGGTCTTTCCGGAGTTGGTTGGTAAACACCCTGCATCACCCGAAAGGGAACAACAGATCCTCGTTGCTACCTCGCATCTCATTGGTAGGATACCCATTATATACCCATTTTGCCCTCGTTTAATGCCGGCTATCCTACCTACTGAAGACATCAAGTTGCTCAATCAAGTCCATGAGATACGTGCTACAACGTCCAAGAAGGATAACGAAGTCCGTCGAAGGGAGTTGATGAATGCATTATCGCCTTCAATGATCTCTCTTATGACTAACCATACCCAATATCTATTGTCTACCAGCTTTGGGTGTCAGCTCATTGGGGAGGTTCTACCAGAAGCTTCTGGGGATCGGGCTCCCGTCATGGCTTCCATTGCTGCAATTGCTTCGGGTACTGAGGAAGAGAAGTCGCTATTCAGCACGCCACATGCTGGCAGGATGCTTAAGAAGTTAGTGACTTGCGGCCGGTACAACAAGAAGACAAATAAAGTTGACCTCATCGAACCCCCACTTGGTTTCCACGATATTTTCTACATGGCCATCCAGGATGAGCTGCTGGTCTGGGCCACTGGTAGCAATTCATTTGTCATTGTCGCTCTTTTGGAAGCACCTGGGTTTTCGCAGCTAGAACATTTAAAGAAAGCTTTGAAGAAGTCGGAGAGTAGAACACGCCTCAAGTCGGCGGCAAATGGGGCTGGGCGAGTTGCCGTCGCAAAGAAAGAAGATAAGAAAGGAAAAGCAGAGGAACGTGGCGTGGCAAAGGAGAATAAAGGTACTCAACTACTACTAAAGATGCTGGAAGAGTGAAAACCGCAGTAATTTGCGTTTCTCATTAATTATAGAGAAGCACCATAAAAAGCTCTGCCATCTCTATGCCCTTCAAAACGAAGTATTGATAGGTGAAATTCAATGCGCTGTCGTGTACATGGCATGCAAAGGTCTTTCTTCTACCCTCCTAATCAAGATTCAATGGACAGTCACACGAGCCACATTCCTCGCTCTCCCATTTTCTAGGTGTCTTTTTCAATAGGATTCGTTGATATCCTGCGTTCTTACTTACTCAAAGAGCAAACCCTTGAGGAGTCATTATCTATATGATTCAAAATGAGAGAAAATCATTCTCACAAGTACAAACAGCCCAAGCGTGCGGACTTTCTCGGGGTCCATCAAGTGACCTCATTCCCTTACTCCTTTCATGTTCGTGTAGTTGTGTCATTTTCGAGTTGGGCGGATCAAGAGGAATTCCAGGGAGTTCTCAGGGAGGGATGTGGGAGATGATATCAGGAATTGGCGAATCATTGCATGGGAATGCGAGCTAGCTCTGACGGCTACTTAGGAAATCTGAAATTTTCCACGAACGATAGACGTTAGATTATGAGTGGTCATTCTGAACAGGCTACCCCACTCTTATCATGCAAGGGGCGGGATGCCATCATCTTTATGGCCACTCTCCTAGAAAGCTTCACGCCAATTATTTGGACTCCCTTTGGCATACGAACACAGAATCAGGAACAGTGAGCTAGATGAAGCGTAAAAACGAATACAAGTCTACAGGCGTCGTTAGCTTCCAGTCCGGTCGCAGGCAAACCCAACGTCAATGCGTGTGAATTCATCAGAACATTGTGCTCTTTTGGAGACAACACCATTTTCTTCGACCTCAGCGCCCTTCAATCACAGACCTCCGACTCATCTGCCAAACGATATTCCGTCGCCTTCACTGATCTTGAATTAGCAGGTGGAAATCTCCTCTGTGGCCGCTAGCCAGGAATTCAGGAGAGATGAGAGTCCAGTGGCCAGGTAGCAAGAGAAGAAGACGCCATTTGAAGAGCAAGGCGTGGCTACACGACATGATTTGTTTACAACAGTCCATTGTATCGAGGACACGTCATTGCCTAGTGTAGGTAGGTACATTAGGTAAAACCTCGATGTAATCGTATCAATTGATACCTTCTGAATTGTTTGTTACTGCCTTCCTGTCCTGAACACTTTCTCGCGCAATTCGAAGATTCCCACCTCTATCTATCGTGCTTCCGTCTCAACAGGATGGGTGGTGTTTCACAGTTTGCCCATGCTCACTTTAGAAGCCGTTGCGAGTTCTGATAAGAGCGGCTGGGACGGGCCATAGTGGTCCCTAGTGGTCCTTATTTTAAGGTACTTAGGCACTGGTACCGACAGGGGTTGTTGAGGGCCACCACCACAGTGCACAGTGGGGTGTAAGATGCCCGAGGAAGCCAAAACTGCCGGAGTGCGCTTCCTTCACCTTTGGACGTCTGCAACTTCGCAATCCCCGCTCTCATGATCTCTGTTTGCTTGATGATATCGATTCCGTCTGACATGTCTTGATCCAATATAAGGCTGTGTTCTCTGGTATGACCGCGCCATGAAAACTGCAGCCATGTCCAATTTGCGCATGATTGCTACCACGGCTTGCCGCTGCTGGCACGCATAATCAGAAATCACCGCCAGGTCAATGCGCTCCGCATAGCCATTGAAGATGCATGTCCTCTCCACTCCTCAGGTACCCTCCGGGTTACCAAGTCCTACTCTCACAAATCCCGATATGATACTTCCTGATAGCTCGCCCTCGGAATCCTCTCCGTCCACCCCAGGACAACATCAAAGGCTCCCGTCGCCACCACCATTGGAAGGCAATGGATTTGGCCCATCTACCTCTGCGCCTGATGGAACTACCAGAATGAAGGGTGCGATGTACAGTCCTTTCCAGAACGGAGTGTTGAGGCGCCACGATGGTTCTACGAGGCTTAGGTCGAGCTCCGAGAAGGGAAGTAACAGGATCGTTTTCGAAAACAATCGACTCTCCTATCGGCAAGCCATAGAAGTCCCATTTGCGTCGTCGCCTACACTTGAGGAAGACTCCCGCGACAGAATTTACACAGAATCTATCAAGGGCGATTTTGAGAATGGAGAAGGTACATACACCACCCCTGCGATACTAGAGGAAGACGAGGACGACCCCCGTTCGCACGCTGCCATGACTCGGAGGGCTGAGGAGATTTTGGCCAACGCGAAAAGAAGGCTTACGGTACGTGGTTGAGTGGCTCCGGTGTCTCGGACGTAAAATTTAACTTCTTCCAGGATATGGAGGGCAATCTCAATCGGGCTCGGAGCACGCTCCAGACAAGGCCGTCATCATCCATGTCATCCTTTGGAAATCGCAGTCCTGAACCCGTCTCACTTTATTCTATACCCAGCAAAGGCAGGAGTCCTGGTGGGTTTTCGCCCTCCAAACATCGCCAAGCCAACCTACCTAGCCTTGATGAAACAAAACAAAGACATTTGAGAGTCTTCAGCGAGAGCTCGGTGCCATCGTTATTACAGACGGGCTTACCCAATGGACATTCTACCGAAGCAAGCACAGGAGCCTCGAATGGCTCGGTCGTAAACGGAGCGGATGTTACTTCACAAGACCGTCATTCAGAGCCAAGTCGAAATTGGTTCTGGAGTGGCTTGACACGCGATACCGCTCCAAGATATGCGGACCGGCAAGCTAAAGGATTAGAAGCACTCAATGAAGATGGCCCAGCTCCATCATTCGAGCAGCCAGCTGTACTAGAAGAAAACATTGCAGAAGAAAGGCGCAGTGATCTCAAATCCCCAGCTGCTGCGGCCTTCAATGAGCAAAATCCTCCTAGTACCGGCCTCACAAGAGCTCGTTCTACGGCGCAGATGCATGATCTCCGTGAGCAGATGCAGGATCTCAAAGGGAAGATTTCAACATTGAAGAAAAGAGCGAGGGAAGACAACATGCGACGAAGAAGTTTGCAGAGTCTACGAACGCCCAGCCCATTTACTGTGGCGGAGCAGTGGTATACAGGTGCATCCCTGCCTGAAGATATACAACGAGAGGAGTCCAATTCTGGGCCCCTCGAACATGTGCAGTCTTCAGGCGTGGAGGAAACTCCAGCGCAACCTGTACTGCAGGATTCTGGTCACGCTTCCCTTGACGCAGAGCCTATGCTCGACAAGAAAGAAGCCAACAGGTCTCTTGAAGGGGATAAATCGAAGGAGGGCCTTCATGAAGGCAGAGAAGCTATCAAGGAGCCCCCAGGGGATCTTTCCAAGATGGTCAATGGATTTCCGAGCCAGAAAGAACGTCTCGTATTGGCAGATGAGCCTGCCACTGTCCGATTCGATGTCAGCAATCTTGGTTCTGTCGAGGAAGCTTCTCCCGTAGACCTCGAATCTAGGGAAGACAGTCTGTACGGAGATCAAGATTACCATGAGACATCCACATCGCCCATTGTCGAAAGACACGAAGATCGGCCTGATGCTTTCGATTACGAGCACTTCGTTCTCAACAGCGCTCTGGGAACCTACAGTGGGGTAGGAATGAGAAGAAGTAGCAGTGTAAGGAAACGAGCCAAAAGCCAAAGCTCAGAATCCTCGGTGGAGACCACGAAGCCTAGGAACTCCATAGGTGATACACCGCAGGCAGATGCTCTAAGTAATGGATACCATGGCAGGCAAAACAGTGTCAACTCCGTCTCTACTGACAACACTTTTGCTACTGCAAATGAAGGCGCCGATTCAGAAGGAGGTCATGATGACTGGACATTTGGACACACCAAGGCCGGATCTCGACAAGTAGGGGCAGATAGGAAGCACAAACCTAATGGAAGTCACGAAAGCGTTCCTGATCACCTCGTATCGAATGAAATACAGAAACATGGCGGTAAGAAGCACGTTGCGTCGGCACAACAGGGGTATGTGAACGGCGTCAATCGCAAGTCGCCGCCGGCAGAGAATGGAGAAATGCCGCAGCCGCCTGATCTGCTCACCGTTCTATCAAGCACGGGCGCATGGCAAGAGGGAGCACCTCCTACCAAGCTCAAGATGGGCGAACGGGACAAAGAGATGGTGGAGAGGCTGGTCAAAAGTTTGGCCAAAGTCTGCAGTGAAGTGGATACGCTGGGGCCTGAGAGCAGCATCTACGAAGCCCGCCTCTTCCGTCGAAAACTCAACGACGCTCGCCGGGTGTTGGACGGCGAGATGAACGGTGAAGCTTTCTAACTTTCCGGATTGATCAGGTGTTGGACACGGCAGGGGTAGCAAAGCCTTCGACATGGGGGTCATGTTGATTCTTTTGGGCAGTAGACATTCAACAGGCAGCGGTCAGTGATGCGAACGATCGGCGGCACTTTTGTTCTTCGATATACCCAGCCTGGCCTTTGATTTTGACGGTGATTCCCGTACGTTTGGGGTGGATCTATATCTCGCGGCCATCTCAGCCATCTATTTCCATTTATCAGTCATATCAACGACGTTGTGTTTCATGCCTACGACCATGACCGTATTGACAGCACCTCGCGAACGAGGAGAAGAGTGAAAGAGGTCGGGTGCCGCAAAGCCACAGTTGGGGGCCATGGAGGGTACCTGCAAGCCTTATGGCAGTAAGCGGGAAGATGGTGGCGACTAGGCCCCAAGCAGCCTGACGCAGATGCGGCGGTGGACCCTGAAGGAACGATGAGGATCTGAGGAGGATCTGATGAGGATGAGGACCGTGCGTCCCGCCGGGTCATGTCATCATCACTCGCATCTTTTCGTCTCTAGAGGACATCTGCTTTCCTTGGACGTTTTAGCTCACTATGCTGCAATTGCCGTTCATTCAGTCCAATCAGACCGTCGGCGAGTGAAGCACCACCTGCATCATGACTTGTCTTCACTGCTGCTTTCCTTCCTGTTGCCATCGGTGACACTGTCAGTCAAACGTCGGACCGGTGCTGATACACCAACAACGTGATGTGACCCCAGCTTTTCTCATCTAGATCCCCATCCCGCCTATTATTTCCTCCCCTTCCTCGAAGCTTAGCTCTCCTTGGCCCTTGACCTATCATCGCCCTTTCTTTTTCCCTGTTCAGTTCAATTCCTCAGCCGGCGCTGTTCCCTGCTGGCTCCGATCGACCCCAACTGCCTTTCCCTGCCGTAATGACCCTGGCGCGTTCGACGCCTTGGGATTGATACATGCACCCTTCAGACGATGCCCTTGACTTCTACGACTCTCTTCTCATCTTTGATCGCATCTGCCCCTTCGCCGTCGAACACTTGCCCATCATGTCACGCCGTGTCTTCGATGTCGGTTTGGACATGGGACGCATAAGGAATGGTCTCAAGCACAACAAGGAGGGCAAGGAGACGAAGCGTAGCAAAAGCTACAGGTCGACGCACAGCAAGGACGATTCTTACATGGATGACGCCTCCCTTCCCGATCAGCATAACCCACTGGTGCCTCAATTGAAGCACAAGAAGAGCAGCCCTACCATCTCACCGCAGCACACCGGACAGAAACCAAATCAACCAAGTGGTACTGTCGTCTTGCCTTCTCCCCACCTCCAAGACGGACGGAGTTCGGGCTTCCCTCTTCCTCCCTCCAATCGCAGCTCACCTCCCGAGCAAGTCAACGGAACGGGGGAACGTTCATTACCTTCATCCCAATTCTACCCTCCCAAAGGTACCAATGGCAGTCCCGACCACGCCCAGAGTCCGGATCAGCAGATGCGGAGGCACAGCGATGGCGAACAAAATTTCGATCTGCGGCCACCTCCACCGAACACGAAGGTCAAACAAATCGATACACTCTCCGAAAAGCTGTTCTCGGGCGACCATCTGCGCGTTATTCTCAAAGATCCATCATTCTTCCTTCGATTCACAGCCTTCTTAAACCGTTACAAACCTCATTCGGCGCCTATGTTGGTACGATATCTCGAAGCGCAGAAAGCCATCAAAGCTGTGGAATATGCGAATGCGTTGGCAGAGACCATAAAACCTGCACCAGGCGAACGTTCGAGTCCCTGTCCAGCCGCCTCCGTGGATCCCAGGTTCGAGGCTAGATCGAAGAGGTCGTTCGAGTCGTTAGTCAATGATGCTTTACCGGCATACATCACCAATTCCCTGACGAAAGTGGTGACGGAGAGCATGGTCAAGGAGATTACCGGTACAGGCATGCCCGTCATGCGTGAGCTAGTCGGAGGCCTGGCAGAAGTCTTCTGCCTCGCAGATCCCAGCATCAAAGACTGCCCTATCGTCTACGCCAGCGAAGAATTCTACCGTACAACGAGGTACTCACGAGATGATGTCCTGGGTAGAAACTGCCGCTTCTTGCAAGGACCCAAGACAGACAGACCAACCATTGCCAGATTGAGCGCCGCGATCAAATCTGGCCAAGAGATTTGCGAGACCGTCCTCAACTATCGCCGCGACGGCTCTCCCTTCATGAATCTCCTCCTCACGGCCCCTCTGTACGACAACCGCGGATCCGTCCGATACTTCATAGGCGCCCAGATCGATGTCTCCGGTCTCATCCACGAAGGCCGTGGCTTAGACTCCTTCGAGCGATTACTGCTTGAAAGCAGACCCAACTGGAATCGAGACAGCGAACAGTCAGACGAAAGCTACTCCCAAAAACATCTCCGCGCCCTCAACGAATTCGGCCAAATGCTCTCCCTAGATGAAGCATCACTCTTCTTAAAGCAACACTCTCGCGCAAGTTCAGTCGACAACTCCTCGAGCGTCTACCGCAGTCCGCCCAACCGGCCGGATCGCATGCGCCAACCACGCCGAGTGCTAGGCACCGAAGACGAAGACTCCAGGCCCGACGAATGGGCCCTCTCATCTATGGGTCCATCAGGCAGATTACCAGGTGTATATCAAAACGTGAGCCTTCATTTCCCCCACCCCGG
>JAABUH010002422.1_pt1 | contig 17930 bp, 16 predicted proteins | sample 5559121 | NCBI WGS metagenome assembly JAABUH01 (sample SAMN10711871, study PRJNA513364) | rock metagenome | isolation source: Antarctica rocks | place: Antarctica: Victoria Land, Battleship Promontory nord | collected 2015-12-28
ATTCGAAGCTGAAAAGTGTCTCGATCGTTGACTCATGTACAGATCTTCATTGACTTCTGCAATTTCTATCGACGATTCATAAAGAACTTCTCGAAGATTGCTCAATCTATGATAAAGTTGACTTGAAAAGATCATTCATTTGAATGAACAAAGATCTGTCAGACGATCTTTGAGAGACTGAAGCAACAGATGATAACAGCTCTCATTCTGAAGCATTTTGATTCAATCAGAGAAGCTATTCTGAAAATGAATTTCTTGAACTATGTCAACGACGAAGTATTGTCTCAGTATGACGATAAAGACATTCTACATTCAGTGATCTTCTACAGCAAGAACATGATCTCTGCAGAATGCAACTACGAGATTTACGACAAAGAGCTTTTGACTATTATTCAATGCTTGAAGCATTGACGTCTCGAATTGAAATGTACTGATATTTCAATCAAGATCTTCATCGATCATCTGAATTTGAAGTACTTCATGATCATCAAGAAACTGATCAGACGACAGACTAAATGAGCTGAAAAGTTATTTGAATATAACTTCAAGATCATATATCAGTCAGAAAAGCAGAATCTGAAAGCAGACGCGCTGATCAGAATGTCAGACGTCAAGTCAGTTGAATCAAATGATGATTGAAAGCTATATCAGCATCAGATGCTATTGTCAGCAAGCAAATTTGAACTGCAATCAATAGAAGATGATCAAGATCTGACTCAGATCTTGCTCATATTTAGCTCAGATTCAAAATAGAAATCAAAAGCTAACGAGAATTCGATCGAAGAGATGATTTTCATTCACAATCAAATTATAGTCGAAAATCAAATGAATCAACAATGTATTGATATTCGAACAGTCATAGAACAGAACAGAAAAACTTGTCAAGATATGAATCTAGACAATTGCAGAGTATTGAACGAAGTACTCTGAAAGAATGATAGACTGTGAGTTTCTCAGTCAATGATCACTCAATTGATAAGAAAAGCATATGATCTTTCGATCAGTAATTATTCTGACATGAATTGAACGTTAGACTTGTTAAGACGATCATATTGCTGATCGAAGATGAGAACGACAATCAAACGCTACATTCAAAACTGTTACGTTTGTCGTAGATCAAAAGCATCAAGAGATTGAATCAATGAACTATTGAAGTCATTGTCTATATCTGAACAACGATGACAAGACATATCATTAAATTTCATTATCAATTTATTGAAAAGTAATGAAAGCAACGCGATTCTGACAGTAATAGATCGATTATCTAAAGAACGTCACTATATACTCTGTTGATCAGATGACGAAGAAACTTTCGTTGAACAAACAGTTAAGCTGCTGCTGATATAAATCTTCAGAACTCATGAGCTATCAAGATCAATAGTGTTCGATAGAGATTCGCAATTCATATCGATTGTCTGAAAGTCTCTATGTCTGAGGCTCAACATTAAGATGAAACTATTCATCGACTATCACTCACAGATCAACGATCAAACGAAAAGAGTGAATCAGAATATAGAATGATATCTACGAAGCTACTGCTCGTACATGCAAGATGACTGATTCATCTGACTATCTATGACTGAATTCGTCAATAACAATGCTATTTCATCATCAATTGAACAATCAGCGTTCTTTCTAAACAAGAGCTTTCATTCTCATATGAGCTTCGATTTGAATTCAACTGAATATGAGATCATTCGAGCTAGAATTCAAGCGAGCAAAGCAGAGAATATATTCAAACACATGAAATGATCATTAGCGTTGATCAAGCAGACATTAGCAAGAGTCAGAGTCACAATGAAGAAACAGACTGACAAGCATTGAAAGAAAATAATCTACAAGATGAGTGACATGATGTTTCTGAATTCTAGAAACATTACGATCGCAAGATTGTCAAAGAAGCTGAATGATAAGATGCTAGAATCTTTCAAGATTCTGACTGAGATCGAACATGCATATTGACTGAAACTGTCATCGACAATGAAGATTCATTCAAAGTTCATCTTGAATCTGCTACGACTGAATTCGAAAGATTTTCTTGAAGAACAACGAAATGAGTCGCCTGATTCTATAGTGATAGATGACGAAGACGAATGAAAAGTGAAGAACATACTGAACTTCAGACACTACGAACGAGGCAAACGACTGCAATATCATGTCAATTGAAAAGACTATGACGTCGATCTACATTGATACAATGTCGATGAAAATGAGTTCAAAGACTGCTCGAAGATCGTAAATGACTTTCATCAGAAGTATTTGAACAAGTCAAGTTAGAAATCGACTCAACAAGAATCGATCGATCGAACTGCAGCAATGAGAACATTACTAAATGAAGAGAAGAAATAATGTTGCAAGCATGCATCTCTGTTACTTCTGATTAGTCTGATTAATCTAACATAGACTAGTATAGAGCTGTGAGTAGAACTGTTGTTGACACGCTAGCGATCTAGCGTGTCTTCGTGAGTAAAACTCACGTCGTGTTGCATCTTCTTTCTACTTCAGCTTTGAACTTCTAGTTAGAATACATTCATATGATTCGCTCTATGCAGACTCATAACATGCACAATAAGAAAAGAATGACAAGATTAAGAAGAATGATGAAGATGCATATAATGACATTGATTACTAAAGAAAAGAAGATGCATTGAGCACTGTAATCAGTTTGTGTGACTTTAAAGCTATGTTTGCAATAAATGATGATCACGTTGTTAACAGCTTAATTGTATTCAATAAATTTAATGAAGAAAGAACATGCAAAGATAACAGTGAATTGCATGTCTTAATAATATTATTCAACATCGCGACTATCAATGCTACAGATATCAAGATCATGTTTGTTGAATTAAGTAATAAAGATACATAGTGCGCTCATAGAAATTCTAGAGATTTTAACACTTTTATGAATATGTCTCAGCTAAAATCAACGCAAATTTAAAACATAAGATTGAATAAATATTTGAAATATTAATTACTAAAAACGCTAAAATCTGTTTTTATCACTCTTTACAAACTCTTGATGTTGTTGAGAAAAAGATTAGTTTAAAATGCTTTGATTGTAAAGAACTTTAAGATTAGATCAATGATATTAAAAAGCAAGAATGAACTAAAAACATATGTGATGCTGCTAATAAATTTATTCATTGTTAAATTCTTTTATTATTGACTGTAAGTTGAAAGAGAAGAAAGAATACATAAGTCAACTTAAACATGTTTTATTAATACTTTTTTATCTTTCATCTTAATGATTCATCTTTGCATTGTGATGTTCATTTATCTATTTCATTAATTGTCATCATTTCTTCAACAAACATTTATTGAAATGTGTAAATTACTTCTCAATTTGAAAAAGCAGATTTTCAACACAGTTACTAATCTTATTCAATTCTTTCAATGATCATGTGATTAGCAAAGTCATCAGATCAATCAGATTTCTCTTTCTAGATCACTTTGAATATCACTTTCTGTTACGAGTGTATCAAGACTGAACAAGACTGAAGCTCTAATCAATTCGCATCAGGTTTGACTCAGATATGACTCAGATATGACTCAGATATGACTCAGATATGACTCAGATATGATTCAACACTCTTTTTCTTCCCCAACACTCTTTTCTTTCACCAACACCTTGTTCACCTACATCACATCCTTCCCGTGTCACAAACACATCCCTTTCAGACCTAGCGCAGCCTCTGAACATTACATAAATAGTAGCTTTTGTACCAACCTTCTTCTGTATTCTTAATATTCAGTTATAGCTACCTCTAAAGATCAAGCACTATCAACCCTGACCTTCATTGATTGTATCATCTAGGCACGATCCTGACACTTTCAATCTGAAAAGTTTGATGAATTCACTACAAGCTCATTTGATTGACTGAGCGACATGATATGCGCTTGCATGATAGAAGTGATGTGAGCACTTTCAGCTTCATTCGCACTCGAATCAGATGACACATCATCAACTCAGATTTGCAAAGCAGCAAAATCATTGTCAAAATAAACATCAGAACTTTCAGATCTGAATTCACACTTATGTTTTGCTGATGACTGTCGATTTGAGATACCTTCAGCATTTCGCATACTATCATGATGATTCTTTGCAAGGTTTTGAGCATAGATCTGTATAGACTTCTGCTGCACTGATGAATTTTGTTGTGAAAAAGACATGAACTGTGAGTCGAAAAAATTTCCGAAGTGAATGTCGTTGTTCATTCAAAGTTGGTTCGCTTGCTGAACGCTGCTGCCCTATCATTGTCTGTGAAGCCGGCGCGAAAAACGAGGGAGAACTAGCAAATGAAGACGAGGGATCCTGGTAATAAGGGTTTTATGAGTTTTGAGCCATCAGCAGATGTTTCTTTCTCTGCTGCTCGAGAAGCATCAACTGCATCTGATAATCTTGCACCGCATGATTTCGGCCTTCTAGGTTTGGGGCTCCGTTGATGAAGGCGAGTGTGGATTCGCATTGCTGGTTATTGGCAATGCAGAGGTCGCATGGCGTCTGGCCTTGGGCCTTTCTCTTGCACTCCATGTTTGTTTCACGGCAGATATCGCATGCCTGGCGAACATGTCAGCTAGATGATAACCACGAGAGAGTGTACTTTGTGTGTACTTCAGTCCTCTTGTCCCACTCAGCCCTTCTTGCTGCATCCGCCACTTGATTACTTTCCAGCTCCCAGTCAATCCTTGCCTCGTTTATAGCCCCTTCGTCTTCAACATTGGCCTCTTCATCCGCATTGCGCCGGACTCGACATCTGCTGATGGACATTCTCGTGTCGCTCTCACGAGAGCCCACAATGTCCTTCCAAGTCTGGACAGGGTTTCGAAGATGGCGAAGTCCAGACCTTTCTTGTTCCTGTTCCCATCTATAACGACAACGCGTTTCGATGTCGCTTTGCGCAATAGCTCTAAGGCTGGGCTTGATGTGTGAAAACCCTCCACTAACAACGGGGTAAGGAGTCCGATCCGGCTGTTCACTCGATAGCGAGAGATGCTTGATCTCGCCGGCCTGAATTGTGTCAGCTCCGTGTTCAGTTTGTCGCGACGGAACTTCGAGGCCTACCTGTGCGTCCTTCAAAACACACTCGGCCATCTTCTTCTCTTCGAAAAACCGAGCGAAGAGATCTCTCCATTCAAATGAGAGCTCGCCCTTTTGCTGGTCGATGCTCAGGCCCGGCACCACACAATCATTCAGCCCGCGCCTTATCTGAACCACAAATAAACCGGAGGAGTGTTCGAAGAGTCGCAGTCGACCTCCCGGCTTCGATTTGTCTGCTTCACCCATTCTTCCGAGCCCTGCATTGTCGCGAAGATGCTGGAAGAGTGCACGCCGCCAATTCGCATCACCATGTTCCTGACGCAGAGACATGACTGCTCTCTCTGGGTACTTTGGCATGAAACCATCGAAACTATATTTCAACCGGAAGTCGTAGACTTGGCGTCCAACGTTGGAGTAGTTGGAGTAGCTGAGTTCTATGCGATGGATTTGGCATATTAGTCGTGATTATCAAGGCATAGATCTTCTTCCCCTCAGACTAACTGCACTACCGCCGCGGTCTTATAGTGCAGGGAGCTGGGAAACGAAATCAGGCGAGGAAGCTTGCCACCGTTGCAATTTGTTTGGGAGGCATGCAGTAAAAGTACGGTATTGTCAAGTCATGGGTACAGCCGAAACAGAAAGCGAATCAACTCACGAGTATCAAAATGCAACCAAGTCTTAGGCAGATGTTCGATACGAAAAATCTCTTCGATCTCTTCCCGAAATTGCTTAGAGACATGTCTTACCTCTGTCCAGAGGTATTGTAGGTCGTCCTGGCCCTTACGCTCACGGAGATTGTGCAGAGTGAGGCCCCAGATCTCCGGGGGGAAGTGTGGACGAGATGACATGATGCGCACACTGGACGGTTGACGGATTGAACAATGGCGTTGAGAGGAACGGGTTTTCTCAAATACGGTTAAGACAAAGCGCAAGACAACTGAGTGGAACAAACGTCGATGCTACCGAGACGGCGAGACAGCTAGAAAGAAAGAAGAAAGCAATCGGTGTGAACGCTGAAGAAGAAGAAGCTGACTCATGATGCAAGGGGTGAATCAAGCACTCGGAGTGAGTCGGCCCATCCGTACCCCGCACTATTCTTCGCGAAGAATGAGCGAAAGTGCGGGGTACGGATAACCTAATGGGCTGACTGTTACCGTCACGACAGCAACATAGAACGTTCAGTGAAGACCGGCGCCACTGACTCACCAAGGCTGCAACGATGAATGAAGCTGAAGAACCTCTTGTATTCCGTACAAGACTGTGAGTAAATTCAGATCCCACTTTTCGAGGCCTGCGCAGCTCACCCCAGGCCGAATGTAAAGCTGAGCTGACAAATTCTCTCGTCACAAGCTACAGTAAGAAACAAAAGTGAATGAAGTCAATTTGTAGATGGTTAGAAGTTGTCATTGCTGAAGATAATGATAGGGAACTGGTTCCAGCCAACCGGTCAAAAAGGCTGGAATCGCTTGCTAGCTAGGCAAACGGCTCCCAATTCTCCATGCTGCCCCGAGACAGTATTTATGAAAAAAAGTTATCAATGAGAAAGAACTGTCTACCAAACTTGGTGTTCAACTGAGTGATGCGCAATGGAAATCTCGGGTTCCTCGAGGAGGGTGTACATGTAGGCTAGAGGGTGTACGGATAGTGGTACTCTACAGTATTATCATGAACTACGAAACCTCTAATTCTTCAAGTCCTTTGCCATTGCGGACGCACCTCGTACACTTACACCCTTCTCTCAACCTTCTTCCCTCTCCACCCTGCCATCCGTCACTGCAACATCTCTCGACCTATTCAGCGAGCTCGCTGCCACATACGCTCATATCCCCGCACCCAACAACCCCGAATTATCTCACCTGACCTCTTACGCGTCATGAAACGACCTGATACGCCACTTCTGCCCCGCTTGTGGTGCTCATGTTGCCCTTGTATAAAGAGACAGAAGGAACGTTCACAACGGGCGTGCCTGAGAGGACTAGGGGCTTTTAACAAAGGGATTGGTTGTGGGTTGAAGAAACAAAGGATGAAGGGCTTAGCATGTGGTTGCCGGAGCTGCCAGCGGGCAAAGAACATGATGTTGCCAAGGGGGAAAGGCTCGGCTGCCATCAGCGAGAATACGTTTCGGCTCACGGGCGTGGAGAAGCTGGCCAATCGCTCTGGTAGCGGAGAGTCAGGACTCCGGGCTTTATGGTAGCTGTCCCTGCGGTGGGAACCATTTCTACATTACTCATCCTTCAGCGCAACCACCCGGCAACGAGAAGTGGGGCAATTGGTGGCTAGGAAGCTCCGGCAACAAATATGTAGCTGTGCTTGACGCCTGCACGTCCTGCCGCCTGGTAGCGGGACTCGAGATCGCAAGCCGGGCCTATGTGCCACGGCACGTCTGCATCTCGGACGGCAGCCCCTTGAATTTATTCACAGACAGAAGTATGAGTACTTCAGCGCATTACGAAAACTCTACGAGCGTTCCTCGCGAATTTTGTGCCAAGTGCGGCGCGAAGGTACTTTATCGGCTCGATAACAGGACTAGAGATGTCTTGGATATAGGCGTGGGTCTTTTGAAGGCGAAGGTTGGGGCGAGCGCGAAGGAGTGGTTGGAGTGGAATACTGAGGAAGTAAGATTCGCCAACGATGCGACGGATAAGAAGCTGCCGAAAGGTTTTTTTGCTGGTGATGAAAGCCTGGGCGTAGCGAAAGCAGTGAGAACATCTTCTAATAATGTCTGTCTATCGGGCATCGCCTCCGTTTGAATGAGTATATATTATATGTGTTTGGGCAAACCCGACGGCCCCTGGCGGTCTCCAGGGCTAAAATTTGCCCTGGAAGCCGCCCTGAGGTGTCAAGCACTCCCTCTATCTAAGCGACTGAGTCTATGGAGTGGGTGGGTGGGGCAAAAGCGCGTTTCTGGCTGAATCCTAAGGGATGGAGAAACAGGAAGAGATGATGGGGGAAACAGAAGGGGGGACGGTCTATTTATCCCCTTTTCCCTGCTTAATCTCCTTGTTCTCTAGCGGCCGGCATTGGCCGAGCCAAGCCGGCTAGCAGCCACCTTCGCTTGCCGATAGCCTCCAGTCAAGCTGGACCTTCTTGCGGTTAAAACCGAAATACTTGATTAGTCGATTCTGACTGCCATGTGAGTACATGATACAACATCTAAGTCAAAGAGGCCCTGCTAGCTTTGATTAACCTTGACCCTCAACATAAATTGGCCGGATTACCAGAAGCAGAAAGAGGAAGATGTCTTGCTACCGCCCTCATCCGTTCAAACGAAGACCATTGTCGAGATTCCTTCAAGGAATGGAAGTGTTCGGCAAATCCATCGATCAGAACCCAAATAAGTCTTTGCTGTTTGCTCGTCTGCTGGTGCGAACATGAAGATGATTTCACAAAAGCTGAACTCGGACTGGGAGAACAGACATCTCATAGACTGATCATCCCGCGGTAAAGGCAGCTACGTCAACTTCGCGAAAGTGATCAAATTACATCCTGGGGATTGAAGAAATATTGCATGATAAAATTCTGCGAACTCCATCATGATTGGTCTGATATCCCTTACCGCATCCCACGAATATCATGTGAGCGATGTCGTTGGGTTGATGAAGTCAATCATGAGCGGTGTAAGATCTTTGGTCAGGTCGGAGAGAGCAGCACTTGATTGCAGATGTCTCAAGTTTTAGGTCAAGTCAGTAATGATACGACTGGTATTTTAGGCGGGCTGAAACATTCTGCGAAGGGGGTCATCACGCTGAACAGACTCGTAGAGGTCCTCCAAGGAGTAATCGGGAGATTTTGTCGCAGATCCATGCTACGAACCTTAAGAAGTGACTACTCTTTGTGCGTTAACCAGTCGGGCTGCAGAGGATTATGAGAATACCTCGAGAACTTCAAGGTCAATTCGATAAATGTGAAGCTCATTTATTGAGTCTGCTCTCTACGAGCTCTCTATTCTAGCTATATGCACAGAATTGCGTACCATCAACCATCTCAAGTATAATCAGAATTCAGCTTCTTGCAACAATCACGCAACACCTCATTCGTCATATTCGCTATTCTCGTGTGCCGTCGTAAGATGAAGGCGCTTTACTTATCACAGTCTCATGTTGACTGTTTGTTGAAACGATCATGCTCAGCCTTATGATGCAACAGTCTCTGACCTTCGTATTTGCTGAATCTTCTCTCAAATTGACCCGTGGCGCGCACAGTGTGATGGCTTATATTGAATACTTTTTGAGAGTAGATCGTTGACCTCGAGCTCGGCTTGATGCTGAATGCTTGATGCTTGATTCTGGCTCTGTATTCATGGAGACTGTCGATCTTCAGGTTTGGGGGGCCTGACAATTTCAACGATTGTACCATACGGAGTCCAGCTCCGGGCTTCGGAACAATAAGAAGCACAACTATGGGCGTCCCGAAATCCCCAATAACAGATTGTGCGACCGCTTTCCACGAACAGAATAGCGTAACTCTCCAAAACTCCATCTTCAGAGGCAGAGTCCTTATTATCGAGAAGATAGTTTCCATCGAACGAGGAAGATTTCATGAGTTGAGAAACAATGCCGTAACAGCATTACTTGATTGAGTATGTAGAAAAGATGGTAGAGCTGATGAGGTTTATTATCTATATGCTCAAGTAGATGCAATCTCCAATCCCGACTAATGGAACCGGATATCGCACGCTTCTTCGACAATAGGAGGCAATGCTACTTCAGTACGTCGCAATACATTTGCTGCAATGGTCTTAGCAATTCCTCTCATTATGCAAGGGTCTTGAGAGCCGAGCCACATTGACACTTGTATTGAAGTAACTTGATCAGATCGATCATCGACTTCGGAAGCATCAAGTTTCGCTATGCAGAGACCTCGAATACCAGACGTCTGAAGCTTCATATTACTGCCATCCCGAAGCCATTTCTGCCATATCGTTCCTTTCACTTTGACTCGAAAGCCCTAAAGAATACTTTCGTTCATCTCACCGGCTATTTAGACTTACTGAGGGATTTGAACTTGTTATGATTTATCTTTGCCACGTTGCGCTCTCTGTTCTCATCGATATGCCCAGTCGTAGCAAAAGATACTTCATACCTGAACACAATCTCTTCAAACATCTTGGCAATCAACCATTGACGCTAGAGTAGCACATGTCGGTTTGGGCAGAGGATAACTGCAACTTCTGGTAACATTTATTGCATGCATGATTCAGTTGCTTCAGTCAGTTGTCGGCACTTTTGCAGATACCAAGACCTCAGGGGTGAAGGATCGAACCAGAATAGCAGACAGTGAGTATATTGTGGTGAATTTAGCCTTCTGCACCAGCCTAGAGAGCCTCAGTCTCTTCTACTAAGTCTTTGGCGGATTTGCAAGAGCCTTGAGAAATTCTGTGTTAATTGAAAATGTGTTCTAGAACAGTTATTTTTCAACTAATAGCAGCTTGTTGAGGAGTTTTCAAAGATTTCAAGAGGTCAGCCGAGATTTCTTTCGTGAATCCGATCGTATGTTGTCCATATGGTATGTGAACTATTCGAATGGGGTCCTCAAGTCCATCGGAGCAGCACGGCTTCGTGTGCGAAGTTTCAGAAATTAGACCTCTATATATTGGCCTTCTTCTTCTTCTTCTCACAGGGCTTACAAAAACGTAAGCGATACCTGATCAGGATGTTAGAAAACCCTTTCTGCTCAATCCTCCCCTATTGCTTCCGTTGAGATATCGTCTCAACGCAATACTAGCCACATTGACGGAAATAAAACTGTAGCAGCTTCTTTATTTTCTTTGTGTTCTTCGTAGGGTTTCTCGCTCCGCCGGTCGTAGCCCTGATACGGACAAATTGCTTTTTAAGCAATATCACCATTGAAGTCATAAATAAGCCAGACCGTGGGACACAGCGTATACGACTACTATATCAAGCGCGATGCCAAAGTAAAGAGACTCACAGCTGTTCCAAAATATCCACGCGTGCCCTGGCCGACGACGAGAGAGTTTATATCTGTGCTGCCAAGCGCGACGTTCTTACTTACTCCAATCAGCGTAAAATCGTCAATTCTCTTGATAAGCGTCTCGAGGCAGATTTCCCTTCTGCTGGAAAGCATTGTATCGGATTTGGGACACACGATGCCAGCATGATATCGAATGTGACTTGTCTCGGGAAGAATTCGGGATGAAAGAGCACTTTGTTTTCTCATAAATGGTAATAACACAGCTTTGAGTACAAGTAGCGCTGTTTTAGTTTGAGTCATTATCTGATAAGAGGTACTCGGTCATCTGTTGATTTCGAGTTTTTGACGGTTAGCAACAGCATGAAATGTACATGTTGAATGATTTCGAGATGTGTCGATGTCGAGAGCAAGGTCGGATTGGTGAGGGACATCCTTGCTAGTCGAACTCTGGGTAGTCCTACATCTAATATTATTAATGCCACGACACATCTCATCAATAGTCTTAAAAACCATAGCTATATTTTGAACAACTTCATGAACCTTCACGTTCAGAAGCATTTTCGGGCTTCTACGATCTATTAAATCCCCCCCTCGCTCGTCTGCGACAGCTTTCTACGCCTTGCCAGGTGGCATAATGCCTAATTCCGTGCCAGACTGTGAGCTCACTAGGTAGAACCGATAGATGAAGCGGCTATTCTATCACAGGGAACGTGGAAGAGGTATGATCTTAATACCCTTCCAAGCAAAGGATATAGTACCCTAGACCGGGCCTTCTTTGGTGGTCCTGTACTGCCCATGAAAGCCTCTACCGTACCATGGGCTTGGAAGGTTTCCTTAGTACCGGAATGGGAATCTTTGGGTCGTGGCGACTGTTTCGGCAGAGCGGGAAAAAACGATTCCCAACTACAACGCTTTGGTCCCGTGGCCTGACATCCTTCTTGCCTTGTTGCACTCACCCCTTTGAGCCGGCGTCGGTCGGTCCAGGTTTCTGTCTGATCTTGTGAGCAACGCAACGCAACGCATCTAGGGCAATAATCGCATCAGCTTAGCATACTCCTCGTTGAAGATTTATTCAACCGGTGCATTTGCATATCTGCAACAGTGATAATCACTGCTGCTGCTGATGTCACATATTCCTTCCGGCAAGAACTAAGAAACGTATCTCCGTTGGAGTGGCCTTGTGATCTTTATATTTGTGCTCACATTCAGCTATCGCAAGGCTTTTACCATCGAGAAATGGCTGCAATGCTCGAAATTGATGCAAGGCTTGAAGAGTGGATGTAAATACTAACCAGGAAATATCCTTGCTATGGTGTCATCGTGACTAGCGGAGACTATCAGCTAATATTTTAGTTGCAAATGCTCGCTATAAACATCCATGTTTCCTGCCGATGTCCTTTGACGGGAATGTCTCTGATTCACCACGCGCTCGAAAGTTCGTTGACCAGAAGTACGTCCTACTTGGGCTCTTCCCACAATGCAAGGTTCACTGCCCACCAAGTGGTTTTTCAAGCTTCGTGGATACCCAGGCTTTCAAAGCTCCCAGGGAATTTGGTCTTCCGCTCAGGATGAATTGCTCCAGGCCAATTATCATATCACTATCCATGGCCCACTTGGCTATTTGACGCTCCGAGCCTTCTGATATTCGGATCAATCGCACTCCTTTGAGTTGCAAATTCTTCCGCAGTTCTTTCCCTACGTTGAACCAGGTACCGCCTCTGATTTCAGTGGACCAGAGTACAAGCTCCTTCAGCGCTTTGTGGCTAACTAGAAACTCCGTAAAAGGGTCTTCCTTGACGAATAAAGTCCCCAGGTGAAGGACCTGGAGACGAGGCCAGTGGTTTCTCGCAAATACTTTCCAGACACCTTTCTTCCAGCCTCTCTTGCATGTCTGTGTATCTGAATACCACGGAAAATTCATCTTGATGGTTTCAAGATTCTTAGCGCATGACAAGAGATTCTTCAAAAGGATAGCCATTGGTAATCTAGGTGAGATAACCATAATGCTGAATTCTAGTTCAAAACTAGTGAGCTTGTGGCATGATCCTTCGATGTTTCGCATAATTGAATCGGATAGATTGTTGAAAGATGTGTCAGACAATGTGTACGAAGATGGCGAATAAAAACGTTGTGCTGCAAGGTCCAACAGCTCACGTTCATGGTAGAACATCTGGTTCGATTTATCTGCGTTGGCTGTTGCTGAAGACATGGTAAGAAGCTTGAATGTCTTTTCCTGAGACCGCTTCCCTGCACATGAGGTACCCCATGACAATGGTCCTCGGCGGTAGCATTCCCGACCCAAGTCATACGACATTCGGATGCTGCTAATATTGGGCAACAAGTCTATTGCTACATCCGCATCGCAGTATACTATATCAGCCGAGGGTCTATAACCCTTGAGTCTTAAATTTGCGGCTCGAGCCTTAGAAAGAGCTTGCACGCGTCGGTTCGTTCGCCAACCTAAGATCGCGGCATTATCACTAATATGCGCTCTACCTTCCCCAGTCCTGGAGAAGTCCGACGCATCGTAGACCAGGACATCGATGATAAGTTCTTCCACTGACTTGCTGAAGACTGGATGGAGGGCGATTCCAACGAATGCTCTCATAGTGTTGGCCCTCGGGCCGAGGGAGGCCCTTTTTATGAGGAAAGGGGAGCTACACACTTCGAAGCTACGGCAGACCAAACGAACAGACTTGATATCGTTCGGGTCAAGAACGGAGAATGTCTGCAGGAGCAGCTCGTTGCTCAGATGTTTGAAGCCGGTTTTGGAAGCTACTGCATGTCAGCTTGTCATGCAGTCTAGGAAAATCAACGCAAGGATCTTTACCAGGCTCAGGACCGTGGCCATTTTGAGAATGACCGATAGTCTTGGGGAATGGGTTGAACAGGCTTGCAAGGACAAGACTAGTACATGGTTGATCCATCATGCATAGAGCAAAAGTGGCCTGCGATAAATATTCGACTCCAAGTGATCAGCTTTGTCGGTCGCGGTGCTGACTTTGGTTGTAAGTGTAGAATCTTGCTGTAAAGGCCAAAGCGTCACTGTATCAGGTTGCGACCAACAGGCGAAACTTCAGTCAATCTCTATCAACAGAAATTACAGGCCACCACGTCGCCTACCACTGGATCATCTTATGTCCGGGCCCACTCAACACGAAATTTACTCGTCCTGGTCATATACAAGACCCAACGCCTCAAGACGTACGAATAAAGCGTCAACTACGACTGTCACCTTCAGCTTCAATCCCGATCGCTGTATTCCAAAGCCCACCGACCACGAATATCACCATGAACAACAACATGGTGTCTCCTACTTCCCAAACTGGGCCTCGACCCAAAGCCGAAACATCTACCTCTCAAGGTACGTCTACATACGAATCTGAACCCCCTATTACCAAGACCAGACCTGACCCGTCAGGCCCCACAGAAGGACCGCAAGCCGCAGAGACAGCCCCAGCCAACTCCGACCAACAGAACCGCCAGCTTCCCGTAGCGGGAATTGAATTCTCCAACGTTCCAGCCCCTGGCCCCAACCCCAGCAGCAGCGAGCAACTAGATCATTCCAACGCCACCCCCTACCCCACCGAGACAGGCCGCACTCCCAGAAGTAAACCCGACGGTAAAACTCTCCCTCTCAATCACTCACTCAAGCTGTTGATCTTCAGCTCACGCAAGCTCAGGCACCATGTTCCTCACGCTACGCGATCTTCCGGCGCATGCTCTGGAGCTAATCTTGTCATACCTCTATATGCCCCCATATCTCGACGAGGTAGATCCGATGGAAAATTTTCTGATAGCTCTTGGCAATGAGTCGGGGTTTGATTGAGTTATGGAGTAGATACTTAGTCATATGGAGATTCGGCTCCTACCCTCAACAACACACTCAATTACTGCTTCGCTATGCCCTGATGTCGACCGATCGAGCATCCCTTTCACAATGGGCACAGAGCTTTACTGACATCGTTTTTGTTTCTCCAGTTTGCGTGTCCTCTCTTTATCCACACCACATATTTCCAAACCGCATTGATCTTACACTTTCACCCCTATGACTCCAGTACTCCTACCCGCCATCCGCCTCTCTATATCATTTTACACCTTCACATCTTCAGTCCAGTTTCCTTCTCCCCATAGTCCTCTTAGGCTTGTCATCAAAAACCATTCACGATTACAAACATACCGTGCGCGCTAAAACCTTTGAGATCTGAAGGCCAAAACATCAGGAAGAACAAGAGGTAGTTGGGTAAATTTTCGAACGTGCAATATAAGCGGCATGGAGATTTAGATGTATCGCTTTCGTGGTACATATGTTTTGCGATCATATAGTTTCGAAACCGCATTGCCTTTTTTTTTTTGCTAATCAATCCACATCCCAATCACGTCCCAACTTCGACTTCCTCTTTTCGAGAAACCTTACCCTCCACCTCCCTCACTCTAGACCAGCTTCTAGAAGCATATCAAAACGACCACGGCTCCTCGACAACACGCGTCTGCGACTCCTAAAGCCACAACTCTTCATTGCTAGAATCACGCATATCATCTTTTGCTTTTTGTAATGATAACAACCCTCCGTTCCGAAAGGGAAGTTGACGGACGCAAGGGTGGTAATAGAAAACATACCACATTTACATGACTGGGGTTTCCGGTGTTGGACTGGCTAGGCTTCAGACACGAGGTTCGGTTTTTGTTGACTGAACAAAAGACATCAAAACATCTCAAACTACCATTTCTAACCCCCCCACGCAACTCTCACTCCCTCGCCCCAGGCCCCCCATCACACCAGCACTCCACCCCCTTCACCCCCACATCCTCACTTCCAGCAAAAAATCTCCTACTCCATTTTTCCGCACAAACCCGAGTAGGTTTTAGGAGATCTACAGCACCGGCTGAGGAAGCCGAGTCGTTGAGGCAAGTTGTTAGTTAACGAATCGATCAAAAACGTGAACACGGTTTTTTGGAACAATCCGATTCAGGTGTCTGTAGCATATTCCAGAAGCAAGAGGGGAGGAGGGATGGAATGGGAGATCCTAGAGATTCGAGTACAGACGGTAAGAGAAAGGGGCTGGGGCTGGGGCTGAGAGGTTTGGTACGAGGGTGGAAAGGGCAGAGGGCTGGTGTGGTGGTAGAGCAGTATTGGCTGTGAGGGGTTGTGGTTAGGGATGAGGGGGGATGATGGAGGTGGGGGAGGGAGGGGGGGGTTTTATACTTCCAACCCTTCTACCAACAGCCTGTAATCGAATCGGCGAGTTAGGATAGGTGTAATCTCTCGTTCACTGAAATAAATAACACTATTGGTTTGAGTTTAGCAAACAAGACACGAGTAGATAGGACATTCAGCAACTTTCTCAACCCATCATCCCCCTCATTCTTTCTTCTCGTCCTTGACAGCCCAAGCCCTTTCTTTAGCTACAGTACATCCCTACAACCTCAACCCGATCGATCATCCTCATCCCCTCGCTTCTTTCATATCCTTCCCCTTGACACCACCGTTCTAAGACAAACCATGACTGCTAGGTTTCTTCTTCCGAAAGTACTTGGAAGATTAGGGGCAGTGAATGAGGATGGGGTTTATGGTGGCCTTCAAAGATGGTAGACGCGTTTCAGTAGTGGCGTCGAAGTGCGAGTGCGGGTGGGTGGGTTGGGATGACGAGGAGTGAGATGGGGAGTGGCGGCGGGTAGGAACGGTGGCGGCGGTGGTGGTTTCAAATGATGGGGCGGGTTGCGAGGGGGCGAGGCTGGAGAGGGGAGATGGAGGAACAGAGGTAACGAAGCAGAAGAGGAGAATGATGAGGAAGAGGAGGTGGAGGTGGAGGTGGAGGTGGAGGTGGAGGAGGACAGTGATCTGGATAAGGAGGAACGGTTGGATATTTTGAGAGAGTAGCTTAATGGACTTTCCGATTCAGCCTGGGAGGGAAGGAAAATATCGGGATCTTGAGAATTGGCAGTAGAAAGGCAAGGGGTTTTTTCACGGCTAGGAGAATGGGACTTTCGAGTACTCTAGACTCGACATGAAGAAAACAAGAGACTCAACTCTGAACATTGATGACACTGAGTTTGGTTTCGGACTAGCACTTCTTCTCGCTATATCGCAAAACGACAGACAAAAATAAATGAGAACTCGTCCCAATTCGTCAGACTTCAATTTTGGTCATATACAACATAATCCGCGTCCTACAACTCATGTCACAATCTTCAATACACTACCAAACCACCCCATCCACATAGCAGCTCTCAACCCTCGATGCGTGATCAATGACCGTTGGAAGCCCCATTCGAGCCATTGACCCCAGTTCCGTTCGTCCCGGCAGTTTCATGGCTCTGTGATTTATGCATGCCCTTAACCGGGGCACCATTGTTAGCTAGCGCACCTCCTCCGACCCTCTTGCTCATTCCGTTCGCATTCTTGAGGTCATCGTTCTTCGTCATGCCGTTGTGTGTGCCGTTGAATCTAATGTTCGCGATGCCGTCGTAGCCCTCAATGCCGGTGGCTTTCTCAACACGCTTGGCAATATCGGGGCTGACTTCACGGAAAATGGCGATCTGGCGCTTGATGATTTCTTTCTTGGTGCATGTTGACATGTGGCCGGAGACGTTGCTGACGAAGCGCTCGCGGGCCTTTTCGTCCCAGACACGCTCCCACAAGGCGCGGGGAGCGTTGAAATCTTCGGGACGGATTTCACTCAAGAAAGTTACGGCGTTCGAGGTAAAATCGCCGTGGACTTTGTCAAGGTCGACGGCGCGGTCCTTGAAACGGATAGGTTCGATGGAAGACAAATAATTGGGGCGAGAACCCTGGTTGTAAAAAGCCATGTTACCATCGCGCTGAAAGTTGCCAATGCAGGTGCTGCCTAGCTTTACCATTCAAATCTTCCTCGAGTCGACCCTGTTTTTACCCTATAGTCAAGCATTCCTTATGATGGAGGCACCCTTCAGCTTAAGGGTTATACAAACATGGTGACAC
>JAABUH010002423.1_pt1 | contig 17929 bp, 13 predicted proteins | sample 5559121 | NCBI WGS metagenome assembly JAABUH01 (sample SAMN10711871, study PRJNA513364) | rock metagenome | isolation source: Antarctica rocks | place: Antarctica: Victoria Land, Battleship Promontory nord | collected 2015-12-28
CCGCCCCCGGACGACGTGTTCGTCTGGGCGTGGTCGCGCTGGCGCCGGCACCACCAAGCCATGGCCAAGCGCTGCCACTACAAACGCCGCCTCGCCTTGCTTGCCGCCTAACTACAACTGTAGTACTAAGCGGCGACTTGCCCTTTGTCCTGTTGCTCCAGCAACTGTACGGCGACAGCGTGCTTGCAGGGATTGTCCCACTGCGCGGCCGGGCAGTTGCACGCGACCGCGCCGTCGGTGTCGACGTAGACCACGTAGCCGTGCCCCGGCTGCGATGAGCTGGCCACCACATATTGCCCCGGCCCCAGGCGGACCGGGCGCACCCGCTCGTCCCGCGCCCGGCGCGCCGCGTTTTCCAATCGCATCTCGGTCGTCATCATCGCACCCGCCCCAACAAGAACGTCCGTCCTAATAACTACTTGTATTTTACCATATAGGATGCTATGACGGCGCAATGGCTACATTGACCCATTGACCTTGCGTAGACCCCGCGGTCTGCGCAAGGTCGGAGCGGTTAAGCCCGTCTGTCCGCATGCGCTGTGGTTGGCGGGGTCTGAGGGGAGCCGTCGACTCTTCACAAGCTCTGACACCGCCCCAAGCACGGGGTCGAACGCATGCCTCCACGGCCTGTGGTACGCTCAAAATTAGTGGCAATCAGGAAAAGGGGCGCATGGAGAAACCTGCGCGAGGCGTCGCGCCCCTCGACTCGCGCTTTAAGGACGGAACCATGGAACTTATGTATCCCGGCGATCGCGCGCTGCTCATGGTCGGCGAGACGTATTATACCGCCGACCTGTACTACGCGACCCGCTACCTGTTCCCCGATCCCGTGATCTACATCGATAAGGGCGACGGGGATAGCCTCATTGCCTGCGGCGATTTCGAACGCGAAGGGGCGGCCACGCACAGTAAGGCCGTGCGGGTGCGCGGCTTCCAGGACTACGGCGCCGCTGAGCTCCCCGATGAGTTGCACCCCCATCAGCGCCTCGCCGAGCTCGCCCTGCGCGCGCTGCGCGACGAGGGCGTGGCGCGCGCGGTCACGACCGACAACATCCCCCTCTCCGTCGCCGACCATCTGCGCGCCCACGGCATAGATCTGCTCTGCCAGCCCGAGCTGCTCAGGAACACCCGTGAGCGCAAAGACCCGCGGGAGCTCTCGGCCATCGAGGCGGCGCAGCACGCCACGGCCGAGGCCATGGGCCTCGCCATCGAGCTCATCGGCGGGGCCACCGTCGGCGAGGACGATATCCTCTACACCGGCGTGCTGCCGCTGACCTCGGAGCGGCTGCGCGCCGCCATCGACGCCTCTTTGCAGGAGAGGGGGTGCGGCGGCGAGGGCACGATCACCGCCTCCGGCCTGGACAGCGCGCAGCCGCACAACCACGGACACGGGCCGATCCGCGCCGGCCAGCCCGTGGTCATCGACATCTTCCCGCGCCACAAAACGCTGCGCTACTATGCCGACATGACGCGCACGGTTTGCAAGGGCGCGCCGAGCGCCGAGATTGCGCGCATGTACGACGCGACCCACGATGCCCTACAGTATGCCCTGGGCCTGCTACGTCCCGGCGCGACCGGTCAGACGGTGTTCGAGGAGGTCTGCCGCTTCTACGAGGGCCGCGGGTACCCCACGTACCTGCGCGAGGGCAAATTCCCCGCCGAGGGCCTCGTACACTCGCTTGGTCACGGCGTGGGCCTGGAGGTGCACGAGGGGCCGGGCCTCGGCCGGCGCCCCGACCAACTGGAGGAGGGGCAGGTCATCACCGTCGAGCCAGGCCTCTACATGCCGGGCCTCGGCGGCGTGCGCATCGAGGACATGGTCGTCCTCACCGCCGACGGTTGCCGCAACCTGACGAACTACCCCGCCGAGCTCGTCGTTTAAGCTATCAGCTATCGGCTGACGGCCGGCAGCCAGACGGACGGGCGCGGCCGATGGGGCGATGGGAGACATGCAAGTGGGCGAAGAGGGAAGAGGTACTCCGTGCGTGAGACGAAGCTGATCCTGCTCGAAGGCGTGCCCGGCTCCGGTAGATCGACGATGGCCCCGACCCTCCTGCGGCGCTTCGACCGGCAGGGGATCGCGGCGACGTGGTGGTACGAGTTCGCCAACACCTTCGTGAAAGAGCGCGCCGCGGCGGCATGTGCGACTCATGGCCGGTGGGAGGCGGGCGGGTGAGCGACGTGGCACAGGGGGAGCGAGAACAACCGGGGCGGCTGGGGCGGCTGGGGCGGCTGGGGCGGCTGGGGCGGCACGTGCACATGCCGCTCGGCTTCCTAGGGGCCGTGCGCGAGGCCCGCGCGGCGGGCTACGACGCCGTGCAGGTTTTCCCCGGCAACCCCAAGGGCTGGCGCCACGCGCCGCTCGCGCCCGAGGCCGCGGCGCGGGTGCGCGCGGAGGCGCGCGACCTCGGCGTGGCGCCCATCGTCATCCACGCCCCCTACATCATCAACGTCGCCTCAGACGACGACGAGCTCACGGCGAAGTCGGCCCGCGCCCTGATCAACGCGCTCGAGCGCGCAGGCGAGATCGGGGCGCGCTACGTGGTGGTCCACGCCGGTAGCCACAAGGGCAAGGGCGAGGAGTATGGGATTGCGCGGGTGGCGCGCCTGGTCGAGGAGGTACTGCCCGCGGCGCCCCCCGGTGTCGAGCTATTGATCGAGAACAGCGCCGGGGCGGGCAACGTGCTGGCCGGTTCGCCCGCCGCGCTCGGCCGCCTCCTCGCGGCGCTGCCGGCGCGCGTGGGCGCCTGCGTCGACACGGCGCACCTGTGGGGCGGCGGCAGCGACCTCTCGGGCCGCGAGGGCGTGGAGCGCACGTTCGCGGAGCTCCAGGCGGCGGTCGGCCTGGAGCGCGTGCGTGTGATCCACCTCAACGACAGCGCCGTGGCGCTGGGCAGCCGCCGCGACGTGCACGCGCGGCTCGGCGAGGGCGCGATCGGGCTGCCCGGCCTCGCCTGCTGGATGACGCACCCGGCGCTGCACGGCCACCACACTATCCTGGAGACGCCGCTGGAAGAGGACCCGGAGCGCGAGACCATGCGCTGCGCGATGACGCGCCTGCTGCTGGCCGGCGACATGGAGGGGGCGACGACGCTCCTTGGCGATCTGCGCGAGACGGCCGAGGGGGAGGGAGAGAGGAAAAATGGCTGAAGCGGAAGAGGAAGCGGGGGCGCAGCCGTTCGCGCTGCAACGCCTAGGCGTCGTGATGGCCCCCGACCCAACGAGGCCCGAGGAGAAGGGCGGCGTGCTCAATCCGGCCGCCGCCCGCGCCCCGGACGGCGCGCTGTACCTGTTCCCGCGCGTCGCCGCGACCGACGACTACGCGCGCGTCGGCGTCGCGCGCGTTCGTTTCGATGAACGGGGCGACCCCGCCGGCGTCGAGCGCCTGGGCTACGCCCTGGAGCCGCGCGAGGAATACGAGTTCAGGGAGAGGCCAGCCAGGGGTGGCTGCGAGGACCCGCGCGTCACCTACCTGGAGCCGCTTGGACTCTACGTGCTGGCCTACGCCGCCGTGGGCCCCGCCCTCACGCGCGTCGCCCTCGCCGTCTCGCGCGACCTACGCGCGTGGCGGCGGCTCGGTCTCGTCACTTTCGAGCCCGCGCTCGATCCGTCCCACGCGGGCTACGGGTTCGACTTCAACGGCCACGACAATAAGGACGCTGCGTTCTTCCCTCAGGCGGTCGCCGGGCCGGATGGGCGGCCCGCTCTGGCCCTCTTGCACCGGCCCATGTACACCTACGACAAGGGGCGGCCGCCGCGCGGCGTGGGCGACCGGCGCCCGGGTATCTGGCTCTCGTACTGCGCGCTCGACGACGTCCTGCGCGACGTGGCCGCGCTGACGCGCCCGCGCGACCACCACGAGTTGATAGCGCCGCGCCGCCCATGGGAGGATCGGTGGATCGGCGGCGGTACGCCGCCGGTGCTCACCCGATTCGGCTGGCTGATGGTCTACCACGGGGTCAGCGAGCGCGCCAGGAAAGCGGCGCACGAAGTCAAGCCCTACCGCTACAGCGCGGGCGCCCTCGTCGTGGACCGCGACGACCCGCGCCGCGTGCTCTACCGCTCCCCGGAGCCCATCCTCACGCCCACGGCCGGTCCGGAGGTGCGCGAAATGGGGCCGGACGCGGTGTTCCCTACCGGCATCGACGACCGCGGCGACGGCCGTATCGACATCTACTACGGCATGGCCGACTCGAGCATCGGCGCGGCGACCATGAGGCTACCGGATGAGCTGCCGGGACTGGAGAGGGGTTAGGCGCGGCATCATAAAGGGTAGATGTAGTATACTACGAGGTAGACCCCTATTCCCTGCCAAATTCTTCGCCAAGTGGGAGTAGGGTATTTTGGTGTCTTTTTCTAAGGATCGTAAAACCTCTATGTCGCACTACTCTGCTCGCCCCGACCTCCGCAACATCGCCATCATCGCCCACGTCGACCACGGCAAGACGACGCTCGTCGACGGCCTGCTCAAGCAGAGCGCCTCGCTGCGTCGCGGCGAGGGCGGCGGCACCCTCATCATGGACTCCGGCGACCTGGAGCGCGAGAAGGGTATCACGATCCTGGCCAAGAACACCGCCGTGCAGTACGGCGACGTCACGATCAATATCATCGACACGCCTGGTCACGCCGACTTCGGCGGCGAAGTCGAGCGTGTGCTCAACATGGCCGACGGAGCTCTCCTGCTCGTCGACGCCGTCGAGGGTCCCATGCCGCAGACGCGCTTCGTGCTCAAGAAGGCTTTCGAGATTGGCCTGCACCCCATCGTGGTCATCAACAAGATCGACCGGCCGATGGCGCGCATTGACTGGGTGCTCTCGCGCACGCAGGACCTCTTCCTGGACCTGGCCACCGAGGACGAGCAGCTCGACTTCCCCGTGATCTACACCATCGCGCGCGAGGGTGTCGCCACGACCGACCCGGCCGTGCCGGGAACCTCGCTGCAGCCGCTCTTCGAGGCCATCCTGCGCCACGTCCCCGCCCCGGCCGTCGACCCCGAGGGTCCCTTCCAGATGCTGGTAACAACGCTAGGCTACGACAACTACCAGGGCCGCCTCTCGGTCGGGCGCATCGCGCGCGGGCACATCGCGTCCGGGGACACCGTGGCGCACATCAACCGTCACGGCGTCGAGCGTCGCGCCAAGATCGCCAACGTCTATATCACGCGCGGGCTCGAGCGTGTCACCGTCGACAAGGCCACGGCGGGCGACATCGTGGCGCTGACGGGCCTGACCGAGTCGGGCATCGGCGACACGGTCGCCTCGCTCGACGCTCCGGACGCCTTGCCACCGATCGACGTGGAGGAGCCCACGGTCAAGATGAGCTTCGGCGTCAGCACTTCCCCCTTCGCGGGGCGCGAGGGCCAGTACGTGACGTCGCGGCAGATCCGCGAGCGGCTCATGCGTGAGCTGGAAACGAACGTGGCCCTGCGCGTGGAGGAGACTGATAGCGCCGACACCTTCCTCGTCTCCGGCCGCGGCGAGTTGCACTTGGCCATCCTGATCGAGACGATGCGCCGCGAGGGCTACGAGTTCCAGGTCTCGCGCCCCGAGGTCATCACCAAAGAGGTCAACGGCCGCAACTGCGAGCCGGTCGAGCATCTCGTGATCGACACGGTCGAGGATCACGTCGGCTTCCTGACCGAGAGCCTCGGCCGCCGCCTCGCCGAGATGATCAACCTGCACAACGACGGCTCGGGTAACGTGCGCCTGGAATACACCATCCCCACGCGTGGCCTGATCGGCTTCCGCAACTTGTTCCTCACCGCGACGCGCGGCAACGGCATCATGGCCTCGCTCTTCCTGGGCTACGAGCCCTGGTACGGACCCATGACCGCCACGCGCAACGGTGTGTTGATCGCCTCGGAGGATGGCGCGGCGCTCTCGTTCGGCCTGGCCAACGCACAGGAGCGCGGCACAACCTTCATCGAGCCGGGCGCGGACGTTTACGAGGGCATGATCGTGGGCCTCAACAAGCAGGAGAACGACCTCTCCGTCAACGTGTGCCGCGCCAAGCAGAAGACCAACATCCGTTCGAGCACGGCTGAGATCTCGGTGCGCCTGACTCCGGCGACGGTGCTGAGCCTGGAGCAGTCGCTCGACTTCGTGAACGAGGACGAGCTTGTCGAGGTTACGCCCAAGTCCTTGCGCCTGCGCAAGCGCCTGCTCGACGCCAACGACCGCTCCCGGGCCCGCAAGGTCGCCTCGCTCGCCCGCGCGTAGGCGCCAGGCGAGGCGCACATGCTACTTGTCTAGGGAGCATGCGCCGTATCTACTGGCAGCGCAGCGAGAGACGGCGCTCCCAGTAGCTGACGCCTGGCCCCTTGGCCCCTCGACCCCTCCCCCATTCGGGCTATTGCCGCGTAGGACGGCAACGTCTATCCTACTTTCTAAAGACGCAGCATCCCCCCACATGGCCTCGCCCCCGACCCCCTCGCGGCGTGGCTAGATCGGAGCGGTAACGATGCAACATACGGTGCTCATCGCGGACGACGACGCGTCGATCCGCGACCTGCTCCTCTTGGTGCTGGCGGAGAAGGGCTATGCCACGATCGAGGCCGACGATGGGCGTAAGGCGGTGGAGCTTGCGGTCGAGCATCACCCCGATGTCGCGCTCCTCGACGTGATGATGCCGGTGATGGATGGCTTCGCGGCCTGCCGCGCGATCAAGGCCGACCCGCGCACGGCCGATATCCCCGTGCTGCTCCTCACCGCCCTGGCGCACACGGACTCCAAGGTGCGGGGGCTCGACGAGGGCGCCACTGACTATATCACCAAACCCTTCGAGAGCGCCGAGTTGCTGGCGCGCCTGCGCAGCGTATTGCATGAGAAGGGCCGCCGCGACGAGCTCGCCGCCGAGGCCCTGGTCGACGCCCTCACCGGTCTCATCAACCGGCGTAGCCTAGAGCGCCAGCTCGACCAGCTTCTGGCGCATGCCAGCCGCGTCGAGGAGCCGCTTTCCGCGCTCCTCTTCGACGCCGATCGCTTCAAAAACGTCAACGACACCTACGGGCACGAAGCGGGCGACGTGGTGCTGCGGACGCTGGCGCGGCGCGCCCAGGAGGCGGTGCGCGCCCAGGACATCGTGGGCCGTTTCGGCGGCGAGGAGTTCCTCGTCATTCTACCGAGTGCGGGGCCGACCTCGGCCTACATCGCGGCCGAGCGTCTGCGCGCGCATATCGCCGCTACGCCGATCGCTATCCCGGCTGGCTCTATCGACGTGACGGTTAGCGTCGGCGCGGCGACGGCCTATCCTGGCATGGATATGGAGCGCGGCGCGCTCGTCACTTCCGCCGACATGGCCCTCTACAACGCCAAGCGCGCCGGCCGCAATCGCGTGGCGCATGCGGACGGGCAGCCGACGGCCCCGCTGATCATGCCCGAGGCGCCCGAGCCGGCTCGCGCCCTCCTCGCCGCGCTCGCACTGGTCGATGAAGCCTCGGCTAAGCGGGCCGGGGAGGTCGCCCAGTTGTGTTGGAAAATCGGCGGTGCGCTGGGGCTCTCCCCCACCGAGCGGGTTCGCGTCGCCCTGGCCGGCCAGTTGCACAATATCGGCGCGCTCGTGGCCGCGCGGCCCGCGCTCGCGGCCGCGCAGCCCGTGCTTGTGGCCGCCGGCCCATCCGTGGCCGAGGGGCGCGACAGCGGTAGCGACAGCGGCGAGGACTGGTCGCAAGTGGGCGTGGTCGAGGATCTGCTGCGCCACCTGCCGTCGTTGCAGGCGGCGGGCGCGCTCGTGTGCGCGCAGGGCGAGCGGTGGGACGGTTCCGGCGGCCCGCGCGGGCTACGCGGCGAGGAGATACCCTTTGGCGGCCGCATCCTCGCCGTCGCCGCGGCGTACGAGCGCGCCCGCCGCGACGGTCCCGCGCGCGAGGTTGCCGCCGCGTTCGCCGCAGCCGCAGGCGAGCGCCTCGACCCCATGATCGTCGCCGTAACCCTGCGCATCCTGCCGTAACACCTCTCCCCCGCGAGCCAACCCCCGGCTATTTCCCGGCTATTTCGAAGATGGAGACTTGGCGCGCGCCCGTTTTCGCGCGACGGCTGTACCCAGGATGCCCGGACAGCTTATAATGGCGACATGAGAACTGTATTTGGCGGTGTCGAGGGCGGCGGCACCAAGTTCGTCCTCTTGATCGGCACGGGGCCGGACGACGTGGTGGACGAGACGCACGTCCCCACCACGACGCCCGTCGAGACCCTGGGCCGCGTGGTCGAGTTCTTCGCGCGGCCCCGCCCGGACGTGCGGCTGGCCGCGGTCGGCGTGGCCTCATTCGGCCCCATCGACCCCGACCCGGCCTCACCGACCTATGGCTATGTCACGACGACGCCCAAGCCGTATTGGCCGCATACCGACGTGGCCGGTCTGTTGCGCCGGCAGCTCGGCCTCCCGGTCGGCTGGGACACCGATACGAACGGCGCGGCCCTCGGCGAGCATCGGTGGGGCGCGGGCCGCGGCGCCGACTCGCTCTACTACATCACCGTCGGCACCGGGATCGGCGGCGGCGGCCTCGTCCATGGGCAGTTGCTGCATGGCCTGATGCACCCGGAGATGGGCCACCTGCTGACGCCGTCGTTCGACGGCGACACCTTCGCGGGCGTCTGCCCCTACCATGGCCGCTGCCTGGAGGGTGTGGCCAGCGGGCCGGCCCTGCGCGCGCGGTTGGGGCGGCCGGCGCAGGAGGTGTCCCCCGACGACCTGGTGTGGGAGCTGGAGGCGCAGTACCTGGCCTTCGGGCTGCTGTCCATCACCCAGATCCTGTCTCCGCAACGCATCGTCGTGGGCGGCGGCGTGGCCGGTGTGACCGGGCTGCTCGAGCGGGTACGGCGGCAGGTGGCGCGCCTGAACAACGGCTATATCGCGCGGCTCGGCCTCGACGACGGGGTGGACTCATACATCGTGCCCCCCGGCCTCGGCGGCCGCGCCGGCGTCATGGGCGCCCTCGAGTTGGCGCGCCTGGCGTACGAAGAGGACGTTCACCACGGAGACATAGGGGCGCGGAGATAAGAAGAAGCCTCCGCGCAGCGAGAGACGCCGCGACTACGCCTTACTGTCGGCCTGTCGGCCTGTCGGCCTGTCGGCCCGTCGATCCGTCGATCCGTCTACCGGCCGGCGCGCGCCTCCTCGCGGGCGACGCGCGTCTCGGCGATTTGCACGGGGTCCTCGTCGGGGAAGGGCGGCCGCTGGCCCTGCTCGTAGGGGGTCCACTGGCCCGAGGCGATCAGGTCGGCGGCCGTGTGCTCGAGCTGCTGGATGCGCGCGTTGGCGCGCAGGGCCTCGCGGATGGATAGGATGCCCACGGCCGGATGCTTCTTCTCGATCACGTGGCGCAGCATGGAGAGGTGCGCGTTGTCCGGCACCCCCGGTTGGCGGATCGGGCGCGTGGCCGCGCGCAATGCGCTCTGCGTCCCGTCGATGGCCTCGCCCTTGCTGAAGTCGAATTTGTAGAAGGGGCGACGGCCGCCCATGCGGCGCTCGCCGCTGAGCTTGATCGACTTGGCGTTGGCCACGCCCTTGCCCACGTCGATGGTCACGCGCACCGGCCGCCCGCGATGCTCGAAACTGCCCACCAGGCGGGCGTACGTTTCGTGCTCCGAGCGGGTCGGCTGGTAGCGCCCAACTTGCAGCGGGAGATGTGCGGCCAAGGTCAGCCGGTCGAGCGGCGTCAGCAGCGAGAGGATGGCAAAGGCGTGCGGGATGAGATCGGCGATCATGCCGATCTGCGCGCCCGAGCCGCCCGGGGCCTGCTCCTCCAGGATCTCGACCTCGACCTCTTCGATGTCCTCCAGAAAGGCGCGCAGGTTGCGCTCCTCGGTCAGCAGGTTCTGCAGCAGGCGCACTTCCGTCTTGAACCAATAGTGGTCGGCGGCCACGATCTGCACCGAGCCGTCGGTGCGGTCCAGGAAGGCGCGGTACTCGTCGGGCGGCGCGCCCAGCGGCTTCTCGATCAGCACCACGTTGGAGAGCGGGTAGTAGGCTTTGAGCACGGGCAGGTGCGTCTCGGCCGGCGTGGCGATGTAGGTGATCACGTAGCAACTTGGCTCGAGCTCTATCGCTAGAGCGTCGCGCGCGGGCGCGCCCGGCGCGTCCCAGTAGAACAGGTCGCCGTTGGCCTGCACACTCTGCACCGCGTCGGCCAACTGCTCGCGGCGGCCGGGACGCTCGGCCTCGACCACGTGGGTGCGGAAGTTGAAGAAATTCTTGAGCAGCAAGAGATGCTGGTAGGCCTTCTGGCCCCACTGGCCGAAGCCGATCAGCACGACGTCCTTCTGAATGTGCTGCTCCTCCTCCTCCAAGGCGTGGATGCGCGCGTTGTAGATCGCCGCGGCGGCCTGCCTGACCAGCATACCGGCGCGGTCGACCTCGTCGGCCGTGAACAGGCGCTGGCGATCGCGCTGACCCAGGAAGACTGCGCCGATCGCCTCGCCCTCGTCGGCTACCAGGGGCAGGGCTATCAGGGAGCGGATGCCCAGCACGCGGGCGAAATGTGTGGAGATCAGCTCGTGGTTCAGGGCGTCCTCCACGACCACGGGGCGCTTGCGCTCGGCCACCTCGAAGACGATGCTCTTCTCGGGGCGCTCCACGCGGCGCTGCCGCCACACGTCCTCCGAGTCGGAGGAGGCGGCGCCGTACCAGGCCGAGTCATCCTCTTCGAGCAGCGCGATGAGGCAGACCGAGGCGTCGACGGCGCGGGCCATGTTGCGCGCGACGAGATTGAGCGTCTGGTCCAGGTCGATGGAGACGGCAATGGCGCGCCCGACCTCGCCGACGATCTCGAGCTGCCGCGCCCGGCTAGTCGCCTCCTCGTACAGACGGGCGTTCTCCAGCGCCGCGGCGACAGTGGCGGCGCTGGCGCGCAGGGCCTCGATCTGCACGCGCTCCAGGCGGTTCTGGCGCCTGTGGTGGTAGCCAGCCTCGAGCACCCCGGCGGCGCGCTCACCGGCCGCGTCGGAGCCGAAGGGCACGAAGATGCGCACCAGCGAGGCGTGGTCGTAGCTCGCGAAGAGGTCCTTGTCGAGCGTGAACTCGTCGGTGGCGCGATAGGCCGCGCCGGTGGCGCCGGCGTCGTCGGCGGAGCGCGTGGGGGCGCGGTCGGCGTGGCCGCGCAGGCGGGCGGCGCGGATGTGCCCGTCCCGCGAGCCGTCGGCGCGCAGCAGTGCGACCTCGAGCCGCTCCAGGCGGTCCTCGGGGTAGCCGGTCACGAACAAGTCGTCCTCGTGCGCGTTCTGCGCGGCGACCACGACGGAGCGCCTGCGGGTCGCCACGTAGGAGACGATATCGTGCGGGTCGAGCGCGCGGCGGCTCGGTTCGACCCAGCGCGGCACGCGCCGGTCGCTGCCCGCACCGCCCGCACCGCCCGCACCGCCCGTGCCAGTCGCGCCTGGATCGTGGACGGCGTCGATGGCCGGCGAGGTGGTGGCGCCCGCGTTGGCGCGCACGATCAGGTGGCCGTCGTCCCCGGCCTCGAGCTGGTAGACGGCGGCAAACTCGAAGTCGAGTTCGGGCAGCGCCGGATCGGTCAGGGCCGCCACGGCGGTGCGCATGGCCTTCTCCTGCGTCGCGCCCGGCTGCAGCAGGCGGTTAGAGAGGCGGGTCACGGCGCCGAGGGTGCGGTTCGACTCGTCGAGCTGCTCCACCAGGTGACCCTTGTCCAGGATCGTGCCCAGCAGATCGGCCGCTGTCTGCAACAGTGTATATCTGGTGGGCACGCCGCGCTGCAGGGCCAGGGGATCCTCATCGGCCAGCACGAGCACGCCCTGGTGACCCTGGCCGCGCGGGGTCAGCGCGACCAGCGGGTGCAAATCGTCCGCCGCGAGGGCGTGCACGACGGCGTCGTCGGCGACGATGGCGTCGGGCTCCTTCTCGGGGATGGCGCGCGCGGCCTGCCCGAGCGTGGGGCAACCGTAGGTGGCGACGAGGGCCAGGTCGGCGTCGCCCGAGGCGCCGGCGTAGAGCGCGGCGGCGTCGAGACCGGCGGCGACGAGCACACGGTGCAGCCCCGCCTCCAGTCGCAGCGTCACCCCGCCCTCGTCGTCGACGGCGAACGGCAGGGCCGAGAAGTGCCCCACGAGGCCGGAGAGCGCCTGCAGGATGGCCGACTCCTCACCGCGACGGGCTGCGTCGATCGAAAGCGCGACCTCGGCCGCGGCGCCCTCGATCCGCGCCACGTATGACGCCTCCGTCACGTCGATACGCCCGTCTCCATCCCCCTCTTGCCCGTCCCCTTCCGGCCCTGCTTCGGTGTCGCTATGCCAGACGTAGTTGAGGTAGAGCAGGCCGATGACGCGGCCGCCGGCGAGGAGCGGGAGCCCGACGATGGCATATATCTTGTTGCGGCGCACGAACGAGCTATCGGCGTCGCGGGTGGCGTCGGCGGTGATGAGGGGGCGGCGCGTGGCCACGAGCCAGGCGCTGGAGCCATACTGGCCTGGCTGCAGGTCGTCGGGCGTCTTGCCCTCCGCCTCGTCGGCACGGAAGCGACGCAACTGGTCGGCGAGGTCGGGCAGGGCGCGCACGAGGCCGTCCTCAGCGAGGCCAATCGCGGCGGGCGCGTAGAAGGTATCCGTCTCCTCATCGTAGGGGTAGAGCGCGGCGATGTCGGCCCCGCTGACCTCGCGCATGTGCTCGACCGCGGCGCGCACGGCGCCGGCGAAGTCTGTTTCCCTCTGGCGCCCCTGGTCCCGCATCGTCATACCCATTATGCCTGTCCCCCCTCGCCCCTTCGCCTACTCTCTACCTCGAAGGCGTTCTACATAACGCTATCACCCTGCGTGCCGGAGAGCAAGGCGACGTGCAGCCGGGCAGCCGGCGCAGGGCTCGTGAAAAGTCGCCGGCGCCCCTCGTCTACCCTCCACCCATGGCTGACCGGCCCCCTCTCGCCCCCTCCGCCCCTGGCTAACTGGTCTCCCGGACCCTAGCCGCGGGTCCGACGTTGGGGCGCGCCTCCAGGGGAACCTGGGGAGATGCCTCCCCCCAGACCCCCGCCATCCACGGCGCGTGCAGCCAGACGGGCTCAGTCGCCCGACAATTCACAGACCCTAGCAGCCGGCGGGTGCGCCACGACATGGCGGGTGCGCCACGACATGGCGGGTGCGCCACGACATAGTGGAATGCGGTGGTGACGCTTGCGACCGCCGAGCCCCCGCTGGCCGCGTGACGCCGGCTGCGGACGGGCGGGGACGCCCGCGCTCCCCGCCCGTCCCAGCGCCGTAGTGCCCTGCGACCGCCGTCGTAGGACTCTGTGCGCTCGGCCCCACAATTCTAAGGCGCACCCTCAGCCGGCGCATACGGCGCATACGGCGCACGCGGCGGACCCTTATCCGTTTCCTATTCGCGCCGCGCCCCGCGCCCCGGCCCTACGTCGCCCGCATGGGCATGACTTCCGGCGCCTTTAGGACATGAGAGTATTCTATCCATCGGCACATCAGGACATGACCTGGCGCGGTGTACGCTGGGGGTGCGGCGACGTTCGCGGTTCATGGAGGGAGGATTTGGCTGTGGATATGCGACGGGGACGCATGGGTTAAGGTGTCTATCTATCTCATCCTGGCCCTGGCTATGCCGGTGGGCTCCGCCGCACGGGGGGCGCACGGGGCGCACGGGGCGCACAGCGTGGCCTTCGCGGCGGGCAGCGGCTGGAGCACGCAGAGCGACCCGCAGCGGCACACGCTCAAGGCCGTGGCCTGCCCGAGGGCGCGCGTCTGCTACGCGACGGGCGACGACGGGACGATCGTGGCCACGACCGACGGCGGCGGCGCCTGGCGTGCGCAGCGCAACCCCTTGAGCGGCAGTTATGGGACCCTGGGCGGCATCTCCTGCCCCACTGCTAACAAGTGCTATGCCGTGGGGAACAGCACCACCACGGGGGTCATCCTGGGGACCTCGAACGGCGGCGCGTCCTGGACGAGCCAGTCGTATTCCGGGCACGACAGCCTCGCCGCCGTGGCCTGCCCCGGCAGCAGTGTGTGCTACGCCGTGGGCGAAAACGGGACGATCGTGGCCACGACCGACGGCGGTGCCTCCTGGGCGCCGCGGCCGAGCGGACAGACGAACAACCTGACCGGCGTGGCCTGCCCGACCGTGTCGATTTGCTACGCCGTGGGCACGGGGGGCACGCTCCTGGTCACGACCGACGGCGGCTATTCCTGGCGCGACCGCGGCAACCCGACCGTGACACGCAGCATCCTCACCGCCGTGGCCTGCCCGGACGTCGCGACCTGCTACGTCGTAGGCGAAGCCAGGACTATTCTGACCACGACCAACGGCGGCGCCTCCTGGACGACGGGGCACAGCAGCGCCATCTACGCCCTGTCCGCGGTGGCCTGCACGGGCGCGCGCGTCTGCTACGCTGCCGGCGACTTCGGCAAGCTCGTGGCGACGACGGACGGCGGCCGCGGCTGGCGCGACCAGACGGTCGCCACCAACGACGGCCTGCGCGGCGTTGCCTGTCCCGCAGTGGGCGCGTGTGACGCGGTGGGCGAGTCCGGCACGATCGTGGCCACGACCGACGCGGGTGGGCGCGGCTGGCAAGCGCAGGACAGCGGCACGGCCCAGGTGCTGGACGGGGTGGCCTGTCCCACCGCGCGGGCCTGCTACGCCGTCGGCGCCGGTGGCGCCATCGTCTACACGCGCGACGGCGGTCGCAATTGGGACGGGCAGGCCAGCGGCACGGACACCACCCTGAACAGCATCGCCTGCCCGTCCCTGCGTATCTGCTATGCCACGGGGAACGGCGGCGTGATCCTGGACACCACCGACGGGGGCGATACCTGGAAGCGCCAGGCCTATCACAAGGACCAGGACGACAACGTGACGACGGTGACCCAGGAGGACCTCAACGGCGTCGCCTGCCCGAGCGCGCGCGTCTGCTACGCCGCGGGTGGCCGGGGCGCGATCGTCGCCACGACGGATGGCGGCCGCGCCTGGCGCGCCCAGTCCAGCAGCGCGAGCGACGACTTCTACGACCTGGCGTGCCCGAACACCCGGACCTGCTACGCCGTGGGCGACAACGGCACGGTCGCGAGCACCTCGAACGGCGGCCGGACCTGGCGCAGCCGCGCCGCGGCCGACGGCAAGGAGCTGCACGGCGTGGCCTGCGTGGACGCCGCCGCGTGCGTCGCCGCCGGTTTCTACGGCACGCTCGTGCGCCTGGCCGCCGATGGGCGCCATTGGTCTCCCATCAAGAACCCTTACAGCGACAGCTACGCCGAGTTGCGCGGTGTGTCCTGCCCCACCGCGGCGGTCTGCTACGTGGTCGGCGTCACCGCCGACAATGGGGTGGCGATGGCCTCGCTCGACGGCGGCCGCGCCTGGAGCACTCAGACCAGCGGCACATCGCAGCGCCTCTACCACGTGGCCTGCCCAAGCGCGAGCGTCTGTTACGCGGTGGGCGCCCGGGGCACGATCGTGGCGCGCTCGTGACCCGGCTTGGGGCGCACGCGAGCTTGACGAGCGGCGCGCCCCATCGTCGTCCCGGCGACGGCGTCGGAGGAGGTGTGGGCGTGGCAGGAGCCGGCCGGCGACACGGATGACTACCTCTTGCTCGGGACCTACCTCGCCGGGTGCTAACCGCTTTCACCTCGATGGGATTGGAAGGGCTAACCGTGGCGAACACAGACATCATGGACGTTTCGGCGCGTGCTCCGCCATCGCTCTAGACAAAGGGGCCAATAGCGGGTAGCGGGTGTAGGTTGGCCGCGGCGCTTCTAATTGACCGCTTGGGCAGTCACCGCCTCGGCGACGACAGAGCGGGCACTTTAGCGCGCGTTGATTGCAGTCCTGACGATAGACCGCACAAACTCTTCGTCAAGAGGTTCACGAGAAAACCAGCGACGGTAAAAGAGAGGGCCGACAAGGGCTGCGATCATGTCGGACGGATCAGTGCTTGCCGGTATGTCGCCATTGCGCACCGCTCGCGCGATAACTGCTTGAAGCGGCGCCGTGTGCCCCATTTGAATCCTCCTATGAATGTGAGCAAGTTCAGGATCATGCTCGCCGGCATCGATAATCGACGGCACGACAGAAGACCATCTTGCGGTGGCCAAAAGCTTGGCGAGGCCGGTCAGGAGAGCCGTCACATCACTTTCGAAACCGCCCGTATCAGGGACCTCCTGTTCTGCGCTTATGCGAGAGCAAGCGTCCAGGATAAGAGCGGATCGTGTGGCCCAGTGTCGATAAATGGTGGTCTTGGCGACCCCGGATCGGCGCGAAACCTCATCGACACTGACGCCGCCCAATCCGCTCTCGGTCAGGAGTTCGAAAGTAGCCCCAAGCACGACCTCTTTAGAGCGACGCACACGATCATCGAGCGCCTCAGGGCGGCTGCGGTTCGTGGGTTGTGATCGCCCGTGCGCATCCACCAAGCCTGACTTCGACACGTCTTGATACTCCATTTATACTCGTGCTACGCTACGGTATCGTAGCATAACGAGCCTACGCGTGCAATGGAAGGAGTTTATCATGGATTTGTCTCGGTCCGCGTGATTACAGACGACGTGCGGCGACTGGTTGCATTTTATGAACAGGCGACCGGGCTACCGGCCAGATGGGCCACGGACGACTTTGCGGAACTCGTCACACCGTCCTGCACGTTGGCCATTGCCAGTACGCGCACCATGCAGCTGTTTGGGGCAGGCGCCGCGCGCCCGGCGGACAACCAGTCCGCCATCATCGAGTTCCGCGTCGACGACGTCGACAAGGAATATGAGAGGCTGAAGACTGTGGTCAGCGCGTTTGTCCAAGAGCCAACGACGATGCCGTGGGGCAACCGGTCGTTGCTTTTCCGCGACCCTGACGGCAATCTGGTGAACTTCTTCACTCCGGTTAGCGCAGACGCCGTCAAGAGATTCGAGCGCTAGGCGCGGCCTCTACTGTGCGGTCGCGGCGACGCCGAGACTGACTATCAGCAGCGACAACGCGGCGATCGGGGCGATCGGGGCGAGTTCCGCTCTATCGCATCCTAGCCGCTAGGAGGCTCCCCTTGTCCGTGCCCGTGCATCCGCGAACCGCGCCGTCCCTCCTTGCTCCCGACACCGCCATCGACCTGCAGCTCCACTCCGCGTACAGCGATGGGGTGTGGGACGCCAAGGAACTTCTCGATCACGTCGCCGCGGAGGGATTCGTCGTCGTCGCGGTGACGGATCACGATCGCCCGGATACGACTGCGGAGGTCCAGCGCCTCGCGGCCGAGCGGGGGGTCCGGGCAGTGCCTGCCACAGAGATGACGACGCTCTGGGATGGAGAGCCCGTCGATGTGCTCTGCTATGGCTTCGACCCTGCACGGGGAGCCCTCGGTGCGCTCGCCGCGGCAACCCGACGCGCCGAGTGGGAGAACACGGAGGTGGTGTACGCGAACGTGTTACGCGCCGGCTATCGCTTCCCCGACGCAGGCGAACTCCTGCCCGTGAGCGAGGGCCAGCCCCGCCACTTCGCCGATATCATCGCGCTCCTCCGGGGGCATGGCCATGCGGACAGACTCCGCGCAATCGTTCTCGAGGCGGGCCACCGCTGGGTCGGAGCGGAGCTCGCCGCGGTCGTCGCAGCCGCCCACGCCGACGGCGGTGTCTGCCTCATCGCGCATCCGGGGCGGGGAGCGCCGTATGTGTCCTTCGACGCGCCCCACCTCGACCGGTTGCGCGCAGCCGTACAGATCGATGGATTGGAAGTCTGCCATCCCTCCCACCCCCCGGAATTGACGGCGACCTACTTCTCCTATGCGCGGACGCATCACTTGCTGGTCAGCACGGGCTCGGACTCCCATGGCACACCCGATCAGATGCCCATCAAGTATCGGGCCGAGATGAGCCGGCATCTGCTAGCAGCTTGTCGGAGAGAACGCCGCTGCGGCTTGCACGGCTGGGATACCGCTGTTCGATGAGGTGCCCGGTTGGCGACCGCGCGTGAGTAACGCAGGACACCGGCAGGGCACGGTCGCGGATGA
>JAABUH010002424.1_pt1 | contig 17925 bp, 23 predicted proteins | sample 5559121 | NCBI WGS metagenome assembly JAABUH01 (sample SAMN10711871, study PRJNA513364) | rock metagenome | isolation source: Antarctica rocks | place: Antarctica: Victoria Land, Battleship Promontory nord | collected 2015-12-28
AGGCGAATCAGTGGTGGAGATTGCGGCAATGACGCTGATGTGTATATCATCGGCCAAGGAGGACTGGGATTTCGATGAGGAGGTGGTGGAGGCGACTCTACGTGTCCGCCGAGCTGTAGAGAGGTTTGATCCGACCTCATCCATGTTGTAGATGTTGCCTGGGGTGTAGAGACCGGTACAAAGCGCCTCTTTGACCTGTCAATGGTCAATATTTCGATCGAGAAACATGGGTGGACACTCACCAAGGCGTAGAATGCCTGTCTATCCTCGAAAGTGTCGGCTTTGAGGCCTGCAACCTCCTGTATCCTGTAGAATTTCGAGGATACCCGACTTTTATGACGAGAGAGAAATCGTGTCGTCCAATTCACCCCCATTTCGTGGTCACACAGGGCTTTAGCGAGATCGCTGATGTGCGCAGGGGTGAAGAGGGTCCCTCGGTCGGCATAGGAGTTGATTTTATCGATCAGAGCGTCTTCCTGTGGAATTGAGATGGATCTATGGACGCGTTCCCCAGGGGACGCGTGCTTGCCAGTTGAACGATCATGGTGAGTGGACGAGGGGATTTCGAACGCGTCTGCAACCTTTCTATAGGACTTCTGGGTGCTGAGATGTCTCTCTGAGAATGCGGCCTTGCATTGTATATGTAGAAGTATGAGAAAATTCAAATCAAGCTCAATATAGTAAAAGAAGTAACTGTCCGAACATCTGGTGAGGTCCAAACATCACGTGGGTACTCGTACTGATAAGCAGCGAGGTATCAGTACGACAGATTAGCATCTACCATCTCAAGCCGAATCGTCGAGCCGGATGCAGGTGTTGGCATGTCCTACCCTCCGAATGCCGGGCGAGATGAAGAGGATGGAGCCGCTAGTCCGTTGATGAATGGGGATGAGCATGCTGGTCATGAGAAACCCGAGGAGGACGAGGAGGAGATCGACCTGATCAGGTGGGTCCTTCTGTGTGTTTGATACCTGCAACTAATAATCGATCAGGCGGTATGAAGACTTCAGCACCGTCGGTAGTCACCTTTATCGAGTTACAGCGAGCATTCGCTGACTGGTTGGTAGATTGGATCCAGGATTCTCTGCACGAGCGAAACATCCGGGCGAAAGGACCACCTAATCCAAACGCTCCCACTTCCCGACTTGACAAACTCGATGGTGCTCCTGGCTACCTGTGGAAGCTATTACGGCAAGCTCTTGAGGAGGGACAAAGCTGGGTGGTGATCACTCTCGTCGGTATGTCCTACTTCTCAGAAGTTGCCGACAGCTGAGGGGTTTAGGCGTGGGTATCGGTATCAGCGCAGCGCTAATCTCGGTGATCACTGTCTGGCTCTCCGACAAGAAGATGGGATACTGTACGACAGGATGGTGGTTGAGCCAGAAGTTCTGCTGCCTCGAGGTCACGGATGAGGGCGAGGGCTGCGCAGAATGGAGAAATTGGGGTGGAGTCGAACCGTTCAGATGGATATTCTACGTCATCTTTGCGGTGAGTAATACCTTGAGCTGCCTTGAAATTTATCGCGATGGTAGCCATTTCATCATAGCTTATCTTTCTCCGGATCAGGCGATGTTCTCCTTTTCCGCTGCTCATCTCGTCCGCTCCTTCGCCCCATATGCAGCAGGCTCTGGTATCTCCGAGATCAAGTGTATCCTTGGAGGATTCGTGATCAAGGGCTTCCTGGGGTTCGAGACTTTCTTTATCAAGGGTCTGACCCTGGTGAGCACATACACCTTCCACGATTTCAAGCTGAAAAATCGGTAGCCTTTGGCCATCGCGTCTGGCTTGTCAGTCGGTAAAGAGGGACCTTCGGTACATGTGGCTTGTAGTTTCGGCGACGCCGTCGCCAGGCTGTTCAGCCGCTACAATCGAAGCCATCGTATGTCTAGGCTGATACCGGTCGAGCTTGCCGCTGAGCTGTAGACCGTCAGTCAAGATGAGGGAGATCGTGACTGCCTCTAGTGCAGCGGGAGTAGCAGTTGCTTTTGGTTCGCCGATTGGCGGAGTCTTGTTCTCTATCGAGGTAAGCGCTCTTTCGCCTGCAGATGTTCAGGCTGATGGTGCAGGAAATGAATCAAACCTTCTCGAATCGAACCATGTGGCAGAGCTTCGTATGCGCCCTAGTTGCGACCTTCACCTTAGCTGTATGATCAAATTCCCGTTCGGCATCTGACATCCGCTCACAAAAAAGCCAGTCAATGGACCCTTTCCGAACGGGCAAGCTCGTCCTGTTTCAAGTTTCCTACGACCGGGACTGGCATTACTTCGAAATCCCCGCTTATATCGTGATTGGTATCTTCGGAGTGAGTGCGTCGTGACCTTCATTGAAGCGGGACTGATACTTTGATCAGGGCTTGTACGGAGCATTCGTGATCCGCTTCAATCTTCAGGTCGCTTCATTCCGGCGCAAACACCTTGCACAACATGGCGTAGCCGAGGCGGTGACCTTGGCCACTATCAGTGCTTTTGTCGGTTATCTCAATAGGTTCCTTCGGATCGACATGACGGAGAGCTTGGACATCCTCTTCAGGGAATGTGAAGGTGGGGGAGATCATCAAGGCCTTTGCCAGTGAGTCTATTTCGACTGATACAAGCCATGCTGAGATCGCCATAGGACATCCTCACAATGGCAGATGGTCAACTCGCTGCTTCTCGCTACGATCGTGCGGGTGATCCTTACTGTCCTCTCGTACGGCTGCAAGGTGCCTTGTGGTATCTTCGTGCCCTCCATGGCAGCTGGTGCTACGTTTGGACGGATGATCGGAATCCTTGTCAAGGCAATGCGCAAGTAAGTATTCATCAGCGTCACAACTTGTGCTGATATGCGATGCAGTGCTTACCCAAATGCACCTTGGTTTGCTGCATGTCAGCCCGATGCGCCTTGTATCACGCCTGGGACTTACGCATTTCTGGGAGCGGCCGCAGCCATGGGGCGAGTGAATCTGCCTTACCTCCAGGATGTTGCGCTGATCAATCGAATAGCGGTGTCACACGCCTCACAGTCACGGTGGTCGTAATCATGTTCGAGCTTACTGGCGCTTTGACCTATATTCTCCCTACAATGGTATGTTTCCACGTCACCTTATGAGGTTTATATTCACGTACATGAAGATAGTTATGCTGGTTACCAAAGCCGTTAGCGACCAATTCGGCGGTGGCGGTATCTCAGACAGGATGATCAGGTTCAATGGCTATCCTTTCCTGGAGAAGGAGGACAAGGAGGACGGTGATCATGCCTTTATCGAACAAAGTAAGTTGATCAAGTAATTCCCGGCAACAGTGCTAATAGAGGACAGTTGCAAACGTGATGAAGAAGGACATCATCGTTATGAACGCCTCTGGCATGCCTCTTCAGGAGATCGGTAAGTACCATATCATCTGCCAGTACAGAGGTTGATTCTGCTAGGTGCGATAATACAAAGCACGAGTTATCAGGGTTTCCCGGTTGTTCGCAGCGAGGAGGATCCGACGGTAACTGGCTTCGTCCGGAAGACCGAGCTACGATATGCCTTAGGTCGGTCACTCACTGAACGCAGAACATCCAGACATACTCACAATCTCAGACAAGGCTCGGAGAACCCGCAATCTTGCGGATCATGCCACTTGTACCTTCCACTGCCTTTCAAATGACGCGGGAAAATCGACAGCTCATCTCGCACAACCGGATATCGTTGTCCCAGATCGGCAGCGTAGTTTTACCCGTTCACCTTCGATCAACAGGGGTTCGTTACCGAGGGGAAGCGGGGTTGAGGCGGAGGAGGTGGACTTTGGGCAGTACGTGGATGAGGTGAGCGCAGCTCATTGGGCTGAGCAGGAGGCTGATGGTCTGCAGACCCCATTGACAGTGAGCCCGAAGATGCCACTGGAGATCGTGATGCAGCTTTTCCGGCGGATGGGGTCTGTAACGCTCATAGGTTAGACTTGGACTTGCTGATGAAAAGCTAGACCGCGAGTGATCCTTGTATCACACGAGGGTCAACTTGCCGGCTTGGTCACCGTCAAAGACGTCCTCCGTCACGAAGCGAGCGTAGCACATCGAGAATCCAAACCACCTCCCACACCTTCTCCTAACCGAAATGATTCAACCGAGTCCTCCAATGGATGGCACGACTCCTGGGCAGGTGTGGATGCTGGAGAAGAGGAAGCGAATGGGTTGGAAATCGCTTTAGGGGAGGCATTCGCTTGGTTGCGGATACGGGGGAGCATGATGTACAACGTGATGGACGGATTAGTCAGGCGGGCCAGGGGTCGGCCTAGAGAAGCGGCAGAACATGAGGCGGCTTATGAGTTTGAGATGACGGAAGAGAATCGAGATAGGGGGGTTACATAGATGGGGTAACTTATGCAAGGGGGTCTGTGGGCTTGAGGTACGAGTCGTCATGAGCGCATGTTGCGAAGGGAGAGGTTCAATTCAAGCCAATACCTCAAAAAGGTCTTCGCGCGTCTTGATGTGTCCGAAACTTACGATCCGAATGGCGGCGAGTGAGCAGCAGAGCCTATCAAGCGATGAAGAAGGGCTACGGCCGAAGGCGCATCCGATGTCAAAAACCTCTCGCCAAGTGATCTATGAGGAGACGATGTGCAACGTGACTGTGGATAATGGATTTATACGATGATCATAATTATAGTCGTTCATGCTGAGCTATGCTATGGACCGTGTACAAATATTCAAGCGAGGAGACTTGACATTATCTAGATGAGCTCGTAACCCTCTTCCTTCTCATCTCCCTTCTTCTCATCTGCGGTATGCTCCGCTACCTCTACCTGCTCAACCTCCTTAGCCTTCTCCTCGGCAACCTTCGCTCCGTAGACAGACTTGCACTCGTCGGCCTCAAACCCTTCAGCGACCTCAGTCCTTTCCACCTCTTCGACTGCCTCAGTGGCAGGCTCGACAGTCGTCTCCTCAACGACAGGTTCGATAGCCTTCTCTTCGCTAGCGGACTCGGCAGGAGTAGCCACGTGCTCGGTAACGACCTCGGTGACTGTGTGATTCTCCTCGGTATCGACCACCGAAGACCCACTCGAATGCCCATCTTCATCCTCACTCTCAACCTCACCCTTCTCCCTCCTCTCCTTGACCTCCAACCAAATTCCATCCCTCTTCTTCTCCAACTCCTCGATGGCACCTTCAACATCCTTTACCACCTCCTTACGACGCTTCCTCACTTCCTTGTCGCCGCCTGATGAGATGGAATCGGCTTGGAGGAGGAGTTGGAGAAGCTTGTGCGCTTGAGAGTGGTAGGGCGAGTTGATTCGGTTGAAGAGAAGAGGTGGGGAGACGTCTTCCGAGGTGGCATTGGAGAATGTGAGGCGGGTCGGGAATGTGAAACCTGATTTGAGGCTTGAGAGGTCGGTCCAGATATGGTTGAGCGTGTCAAGTGACAAATTGGAGGTGGTCGACTCATCGGGAGTAGATACTTCGGAAGGAGTAGGAGTTGGAGCTGGTGCGGATCGAGCCCTATTCTCACCCTCTGCCACGCCCTTGCCCTTATCCGTGTTCGGCTTGGACTGGTGTTGCTTGACTCGCTCGGCGGTGCCCTCGGCGAAAGCGATCTCGACGTTGGAGAGGATGTCTCGGACGAAAGCGGGAATGTCGGCGAACTCGTTCAAGAAGGAAGTGATGGGAGTGTCGCGCTTATCCGCCTTGGAAGCGTCGGTACTGGCATTGGGAACCTCAGTACTGGCAGCCGCTTCCGGCTGATCGACCTTGTCGGGAATGGTGGCGGATAGAGTAGGAACAGCGGTACTCTCTCCGACCTTCTTTTGAACTTCGGTGACAACGGTCGATGATGCGGACGGAGCTGGGACTGTGTCGGTCATGCCGGAAGAGCCCGCAGCTTCCTCCTTCTTGTCCTTTTCAACCTCCTTGTCCGTATGAAAAGGCTCAAACTCGAGCCCGAACCTAGAGAGCAGCTCGTTCAAGCCTCTCGGGGCTTTATTTGACTTGGCGGCATCGGAAATGGTCGCTCCGGATGAGGCATCGCCTGCTAGCGGCTCAACGCGAAGACCAAGGAAATGCGATAGGAGCTGATTGAGGTCTTCTGGGAAAGCTGGCTCGTCCTTCTGCTCGGCGGCGGTGGGGGCGGGAGCTGACTCGGTGGCGGGTGCCGAATGAGCGGGAGCAACAGCAGCAGTAATTTCGACAGAAGGCGCAGCCTCGGCGGTCTTCTCCACCTTCTCCGTCTCGGTGGACTGCTCAGCAGGCTTCTCCTCCCTCTGCTCGGCAGGACTCTGAGCGATATGAAGACCGAGCAGCGCACCGAGAAGACCGTTCAAACCGTCACCACGTCGCTCGGTCGGGTCAGCCCTCCTGGCAGAATGTCGCCTGGTCCTCTCCTCGTGATTAGCCTGTCGGGCCAGGGCATGCTGTCGGCGAGCTCGTTCGGCACCGACGACGGCGAGCTCACGCTGACGCTGTGCTTGAGCGACGGCGATCTCGCGGTGTCGCTCAGCCACTTCGAGAGCTAGCTCGCGCTCACGTTGAGCCTTAGCGATGGCGACTTCCCTTTGTCGAGCGGCGAGTTCGCGTTGACGCTCGGCGAGCTCCCTATCGACTTCAGCTCGGATGGCGGCTTCCCTCTCTGCTTGAATTCGGGCTCGGACAGCAGCCTCGCATGCACGGACGCTTACAACCTCGGCCTCCTCACGACGACGTTGGATCGAAGCGAGGTGGGCTAGAGCGATACGCTCTTCCTCGTCGAAGTCGGTGGCGGGTGTAGGTGATGGGGCGTTGTAAGGGGTAGCAGCCGGTCGACCGTAGGTATAAGCTGGGTGAGCGGCGAAGGGGAAACCGCGATGGAAAGGGTTGTTATGCTCGTGGAAAGGGAACTGAGGGTGATTCAAAACATTGAAGGGGTGATTGGGGTGGTAAGACATATTGACCGGGTGCGATCTTCCTGTTATGGGTATTGTATGGGATGAGTGGTAAGTGGCAAGTAACTCATGCGAAAAGATGTGAATGTTCTGATAGGTTGAAGCTGGGGATCAGCTCTTATACCTAAATCGACGTCGGACAAGCTGATCAATCGTTGCATTGAAATGAAGACGCGCGGCCTTCGTGTCAAAATCGGATTGTGGAACTTCCTGGTCGAGCTGGGGTGAAAGCGTTTCTGGCAAATTCTCTGAGTCACGTGTCCTAAAGCGGCGATTTTACACCGGGATCGTGCAGCGGGGCTGATTTTTGAAGGATACTCAATGGGAGACTTTTGATGCCGAACGCTTGATCTGTGGTTAAAGCTTGCTGCTGAGACATGCATACAGATCACCAGCACCCAAAAAAGGAGGGAGACAACATTCAACAAATCTCAACCTTTCACTTGGTCTCACCTACACCTACTCCAGTCTGACATCCCTCCGACGTGCAATCGATCGTCCTCCGTCAGAGCATTCCCACTCTGCAGCGCTCCATCTCGTATACTCCCGACCACGTCGTCCGTAACCCCTATGCGGCAGTCAATACTGTCCTCATTGTTAATGCCTTGAATTATGCCGGATGTACTTGGTAAATCTGCAAGAAGCTTGATGGGATCTCGGTAGGGAGGAGGTATCCTATTGATCGCGCGCTCGGCCAAGGATTTGACAGGTTAAGATCGATGAGATCGGGAAGAGTCTTGAAAGAATGGATCAGAGCATGAGGAAGATTGACGAGAGCTTGACGACTATCGGGAAAAGAACGTCATCAATCCAGAGGGAGGAGAAGGAGCTGGATGGGACGTCTTGGGGGACGAGCAGGAGCAGAACAAAGGCGGGGAGAGAATGGAGAGGGGAGGAAGGAGTTCGTTTGTGTTGAATTTCAACGGATTGTGAGGCTTTCTTCGAAGAAAAAGACATGTCGGAAGCTGAGATATAGTTCTACAGGCAGATCTGCATATGAGTATTGTGTAGATGAGCGTTCATACATACATGTATGAACATGTATGAAGATTGGATGTTGATTCTCGTTCTTGTTGATAGGTACCTTTTCCCCACTTTAAGGTTATCTGTCACTTTGATCTCTCGTTTGGCGTTCTTTGCTGTGGGGTCATCCCGCAGAAAAGATTCTCTCCGAGATAAAAACCGGCTGGTCGTTTCCTGACCTTGATGAGAGACTGTGAGCGGGATGTTTCACCCCGCTAGGAGCAGACGTCGTACCCTTCTTGACTGGCGAGCTGAAAGTACTGCACAGTCGACACTACATAATGCTTTTGCCAAGTGCTGGTCCTTTATGATTACCTTTTCGAAACAGACAATATTCACGCATCATTCGTCGTCCTTCGAAGTCACTAGTCATGCAGCGTCTCTTACTCCGCCAGACTGCTCCCACACTTCGTCGATATGGCTCTTGATGGCAACATTCTCAACCGACGTCCCCCGTAGTTCGGCCTCACCATTCGTCGTCCTCGCCGGAGTGAAAATCATAACGATAGTAGGATGCACATGGTACGTCAATCCCGGGTACGACATCCTTTACGTAAATCCGTGATTATACTGTATTTCACATTCTCGAATTTATTGGAATACGGAACTGAGGAGTCAGTCAATGCGATTAGAAAGAGCGTAGATAATCTTGAGAAGAACATGAAGGAGCTTCGAGAGAGCATCGACGAGTCCAACAAGGTGAGGAGGGAGGGTCTAGCAGATCTGAGAGTGGCTGTAGGGAGACTCGAGCAAGGGTTGGGGAGACTTGAGAAGGCGGTCTGAGAGGGTCGCGTGATTTCTTGACAAGCTGCAAGAGGGTGTTCGCCGCGGGTTGCATTAGGACGATATTTATAGATGACACTAGGAGGCGATGCATCATCGAACCCCTACTCCTAACAAAGGATCTACCCCGCCTCCTCCACCATGCGGTCCTGCACGTCGCGATCCATTTGCCTTTTCAGTGCTCACGCCCATTCCAGCCAGAGGGTCACCATTAGACTTAGCGGGTTGGACCTCGCCCTCTTGGTCTACTCTCGTTGATCCGGTCGTACCGTGGTTATCAGCTTGTATACCGTTCGCGCGCCCTTGAAACGATGATGTCGACTTTGTCGCATGCAATGGTGCAGTCATCGGTGCTCGAGGTAACGAGGCAATAGGCTTATCGTCTCTCGTCGACAGGTGTAGCGGTGGTCGAGATTCGCTGGCATGACTTTGCAGCGGTGCGGAGTGCGAGAAAGTCAACGAAAACGGCATCGTCGGGGTGAAAGGCATAGCAGGAAAAGATGGGAATGTAGGTGTGACTTCGCCTGCGTCAGAGACTAGCTCGTCCGATACCGGCTGAATTGTCGACTGATCGCCTGGTCCTGGACCCGACGTGGAGATAGGCGTTGGTCCTCGGCTCCGCGCCGCTTTCAGTCCCTCGTGCCATACCCACTCCTTGACGATATCGTCGACGTCCTTCCCAGCCGAATCTAGCAACGTGTCTCGTATACGCTCAAGTCCTCGCGTTGCACTTACATGCGCTGCAGTCGGTTCCGACAGGGCAGGAAGTATGGTAAGCCACTCGCTCATTGCCTTGCCCATGCCAACCATAGCAAGGCGGAGCTCCGCCAACTCCCGCTCCGCGTCGCGCAAAGATTTCATTGAAGCGGTACTGTCGATTGACTTTCGCTCGGATATCGGTGGTCGAAAGGTGGCTGATGGCGGTGAAGTGGGGTTCGTCGAGCGGTAGTGAAAGGAAGCTGAAGTTGGAATGGAAGAGAATGGAGCGGCCGCGTCTCGAGCAGCAGGGGATTGAACAGGTGAGAAGGGATTGGGCAGGTAGGTGTAAGCTGCTGCGGAGTCTGGTAGGTTCTTCTGCAGCGGTCTCAGCCCTGAGATTGATTTCGAAGGAAACATAGACATACTCGAAGGTCTGCAACGGTTGACAAGATAGCTTTATCAAGACCTGAGCCCGTCAGCAAGGTACCGCAGGCCAGTTCGTAGGAACTCACCAGCAGCTTGAGCCCGCTCGAACAACCCCGCCGCCAAGCCCTGCATACTTTGCAAACCTTGACCGCCTGCTGGTCTAGGCGGTAGTCTCCTCACGCTCGCACCCCTCGGTATACCTCCTCTCCCTCTGCTTGGCGCCAATTCCTCTCGTTCAGGCGGTTGAGCCTCGACACCGAGCATCTCCTGGTTCTGAATGACCACCTGCACCCCGCTTGCTGGGGATACGTTGTCGCGTAAGAATTGGGCTTGCGAGAGGATGAGCGATGGGGAGAAGGGGTAGTTAGTCGATGGAGCGGGGTAGTGGAGTAAATGGGTGAGAAGTGTGGGGTAGTCCGCCTCGAATACTGCATGACGTCAACTTCAATCTCGCGAAACCGACCTTGACGCACACTCGTTCCGAATTAGTAGCAACATAGCAACGCAAATGAAGTCGAGTATTCCAAGCCCCGGATCTTCAGCAAATACTCCATCCCAAATCCGCATAGCAAGGGGAAAGGGCAGCTCGCGAGTGAAGATCAGTCGTAGCCACCGACTACGTCCACGTCCTCGTCAGCTACCTCAGATGGGATGAAAACTACTTACATTGCCCAGATCTGAGCTTCTACGCCCTCGGTTTCCAATCTCTCCCAGAGCCGAGGATCAATTCGCCGTACGAGATCGTTATGGATATGATTACACCGAGTGATGATGCGAGCAGGCAAGGCGGCAGGGTTCTTCGTCCTCTACAAGCTCTTTGTCAGCGCCGGCATGAAGGACGAAACCCCTTGACATACCGGTCCTTCCTCAGATCTCCATTCGTAGAAAGGCTTCGCACCCTTCATGAGAGCCTGAAACAGCTCAAAAGCGTCATGCTCGATATACCGTCTATCGAGAGTAGCCATCATCGCTTCCTCTGTCCCCGGCTTTTCCGGGGTAGGGGACAACGGATCTCGCTTGGAAGTCATCGTAGGTATTTCGAGCGAGTCCCGGTCGACGGCGAGGAAGCATACAGCCAGTAACTCGTGCATCCCCTAACCTCACCTCATCAGCTTCTCCCATCTCCCAAATCGCATATGCAGAGAAGGTTGACCTACCTGTCGATAGCCCACATCCGGGTTCAGCACCGCAAACAAGAAAAGCATAGTGACCAAACTTCTCCTAACCCTCTCGATCCGGAAATACCCCATATCGGGATAAGTCCTATCCACATCTTGTCTTATCGTATTTCTCAGATCTAGATGGGCGAACCAAGCTTTCCATGGACTTCCTCCATCCAGACTTAATGGATCCCATTCACCTCCTCCTCCTCCTCCTCCTCCTCCTCCTCCTCCTCCTCCTCCTCCTCCTTCTTTCCTTTGGGAACTTGGACCAGAGTGGGAAGAGGAATCGTAGTTTTCGGAGCCTGTACAGTCTGATGCCCATCGTCCATCAGGGGCGACTAGATATCGGCGACGTAGGGCTGAGTAGGAGGAACGGGTGGATAAGAGGTGAGAAGGGAAGAGGTTGAGTGATGTAGGTGGTGGGAGAAGGTCATGATAGAACTACATATACGCGTCAACGTACATACAGAATACTGTACAATGAGAAGGGAGTTACACGCCAGTATATGGAACGGAGTAATACACCGCCATCTGATGAAGAGTCGCCAAGGCCGGACTTGGAGAGGGAGGTAGATCTAAGCTGTGATAGGGAGAGGAGAGGGCCGGAGAAGAGGTCTGTCCAAGCTGATCTGCATAAAGTCAGGTTATCAGGCAAACATCAAGGAAAGAGCCTATGAGATGAAAGAGGAAGAGACAAGCTGGAACTCACTGAATGTACTCTCGAGCTGGACGAACGAAGAGCTCCTCCCCGCCGAAAATAGGCTCACTCATCGAATCCGATGACCCATTCACGTTCTAGCTCAGCAGTCTATACCTGAGCGATGGGGAAGGGCCCTGGTCTGTATATCGCAAACTCGCTAAAGGAAGCTTTAAAGGGAAGTCATCAATCGCTCTGAGACTCAGGCACCGTCTTAACACGCGACGGGATGACGCACAAATGCAGGCGAAGCTGGATTTCCCGTCAGTGACCATACCTTATGCATGCAGGGTATAAATTATGCAGCGTATATGGACCAATGCACGGTATCAGGAAAAGTTATCCATGTTGAACTCCGCAGCACCTTGCTGGACATCCTGCTTGATTTCCCTCATCAGATTGCCCGCCTTCTTTCGAGGTTCCTCCTCTTCCACTATCGCAGATTCCTTCGAAGCTACCTCCCCATTGGCCGCCGGAGAAGGCGAAGGCACACGCGTCGCAGGCTCACTCTCGACCAAGACGTCCATGTCCATGAACATCGATTCGTGCCGGCCATGTGAGGATAGCATAAACGATGGTCTGCGCGGACGAGGTAGGGCATTCCCGTTAATCGAGGGTCGAGCTGGTGATTTTGTCGAAGTAGCAGATGATTCGGGCATTGGGGAAGAAACTCTTGTCCTTGCTTTCGGAGCAGGGAAGAAAGGCCGGTCGAATGACCAGGATCGTAGCAGATCGAGGGCAAGGGGGTGACAGCCTGTACATCGCGCTCAGCAGTTGTAACAAGATCTAAGCGAAAGCAGCTTACCCATACGGAAGAATACCCTCGCATTGTGCAGCACAAAGTCGAACTCCAGCTTTTCTGGAATCTCGCTTGTTCCCTTGGCAGTCTGTAGAGATTTCGACTTCAAATGTTGGAACAGCAGAAGAAGGCTAGGATCGTCGTTCTCCGGGTTGCCGACATCGAAATGCTTATCGGGAGACCAGGCTTCGGCTACGTCTCCCATCGGCGACTAGTGATTCTTAAGCATCGACATTGAATACAGATGGCGTACGGCTACTTACGATAATCACGCGTACAGCCAGATCGCGCCGTCCCAACAGCCAAAAAGTCCAGGTCGCCAACCACCGATGCCCACCGGCAAAGGCGAGCGGAATCACCGTGTCCGTTAAAATCGACCTCAAAAGCGGTCCGTCTGTCCCGCCTTCAACAGCTCGAGCTAGTGCGACGGCTAGCTGCCAATCGTCGAGTTGTCGGAGACAAATGTTGATGGCATCTTTAGGCGAGTCGGCGAGCATGAAGAAAGCCGCGGCGTATTCTGTACTGCATAAGCGGTATATAATATCAGGGGTCTGGCCACTGACCATAGCGCTGCTTAGCCAATAGCGCATAAGCGTTCTTCATCGCCGCAGTCTTCCACTTCTCCAGCTCAAAGTCATTCGCCAGGAATTTAAGCATGAGTCTTTGCTCCTTATGTCCCGGTGCCTGCCTCCACAGCCCATGGACGACCTTCTTCTTCCCCAGCGCGAAAAAAATGAGGGAGCAAGAGGTAGGGTCTCGGTCCTCTTCGGCCATGAAGCGATTACGTGCGATGACTTCGAGCTGTGATTTCTGCCGCATCCTTAGCTTGATCGTGAAGAGACTGAACAACTGACCACAACTTCGGACGAGCGGAGCCAGCAGAAGACTCCGAGACGCTTCACGTCAGACCACAGCATCTTGCCGTTCGGACAGCATTCCGTAGCAGCAGAAAGAAGCACGTCTTGACTTTCGCTGTGTGTCGCCCACACGATGTTGCGGAAGGAGATGCGACTTCGATCAGAGGTCCCGCCGCCCGAAGTGACACTGCCAGAGGCAGAGGTGCCTATCCCGCTTGCGCTAGCTCTGCGATTTTTATTGACTGACATTCGGATCGTGATCAGATATCGTAGTCCACAAAGATCGAGAGATCGCCTTTGCATCTCCACCTGTCTCCTGCGTCAGCGAAAAGAGGCCATCCTGACCCCTACATCCCGTACCTCGACGGTTGCTTGAGCGATGGTCGCCAACATGGATTTCTCTGTATGTGATAGCGTCATGGCGACCGCACCGTCCATACGCTCGACGAGATCTGTAACCACAGCTGGCGTGAGATTGTCGCTGTCCTCTCTGGGCTCATGAGCCGTGTCGGACGTGGGAACACCTAGCTCACTGTGTATGCGAAGAGGGGGTTTCGAACAGGGTGTCGTATTTGCGGGACAATTGCTGCTCACGCGTGTCAGGTGAGATTGGATGGATGGATACGCGTACTCACCGCCTTGGCTATATAAGGCCTGCCTCCTCTTGATGTGAAGAACTCCATGGGGTCCAGCCTTGCATATACTAGCCGTCTTCTGCCTTTCTCCTCGCTTGCTCGCAGGCTGTTCACCAGTCCCACCAGGATAGCCTTGACCATATGTATCTTGTCTGATGAGGATCAGCCGAGAACAAGCAATATCACCTGAAGTACGCACCCCAAAGTAGACACTGGGCCAACATCGTAGGATGATAATCCCACAAGGGCCCGTTCTGATGCGCGATGAGCTGGAAAATGTCTTCCGGCTCGTCCGTGTCGAGTTGTATGCTCTTCACTGATGCTGCAGGCGATGGAGTTGGAGTATCTCGGTCGAGGAAGCGGCTGAAGAGGTAGATTTGATTTCCAGCACCGATAGCAAGCGATCCGCCTGCTAGCCATATCGAGTCGTTGATCGGCATGGAGGTGTACCTGAGTACAGATATCAGATGACTACGGCGGAGGGCAAAATGAACGTACCGCTCGAGATCGACAGTGAGGAAGGGTGCCCAGCCTGGCAAAGATTCGACATAGCTCATACGTTGCTCGCAGATCAGAACCACTTTATGTGGAAAGCCGACAGCGAGCACCGACTGCAGATTGGATGTCGTCGTCCAGTCGAGGTCCTGAATCGTCTCGCCTTGCCTGCACCACATAATTGATTGCGACACAAAGCACCTGAAAAGTCTTACATGAAGGTATGCACCAGCTCCAAGCCAGTAGAAAACTCGCTGACATTTGAGTCCCAGATTGATATTTCGTGGGATCCATCGGGATTTTCGCAGACTATGACGCATTAGCAAAAACGTGTACGAAGCTCAGGAACTAACCAAGTACTGTCTTCTTGCGGGAACTACACCGTGCCATGACTGCATTTGCCTTGCCTGTATGTATCGAACCGCTGCGTGTCCACGGGTCGTGCTCGTGAGTCCTGTTGTCGGTGTGATCGTAATTTCCGTTCGGGACACCATGCGATGACTCGAAACTGAAATGGTGTCCCAGCTGCGGCGTCCAGAACTCGAGATTACCCTGGGTCGATACCGTCAAAATCATGTCTTGAAGCGCCGTGTCCGTCTTCCAGTCGACGACCGACTCGTGCCATCCCATAGGATCAACCTGTAGAATGAGGTGTCGCTTTGTGTCCTCGACCGGCAAAACATACCGGGACAGCAGAATGATGTCTGGATAATTATCGATAATCTCTGCGCCATGCGGAGCATCATTCGCTGCCTTCGGAGTGATGCGCCAGACCCAAGCTTCTCCAAACTTAGTCGCAGTGATGACGATGGCTCGTTGAGTTTTGCAATGTCGATTGCCGTACCCGTCATCGACGTCAGACACAGCGAGAAGCATAGCCACCTCGTCGTTTGGTGAGAGGCTGAACTTGGGTAGCGTGACGGGTGTGGTGGGCGATGCCGAATCATCATCGAGGTATTGGAGGCTGATGGACGTCGTGCCGTCCTCGCCTGTGGTACAGAACACGACAGCCCGTCCCTTAGCAAACAGAGCGGTTAGCACTGCGTGCCGTGGCTGAGACCAATGCCCTCTTCCAGTGAGAACCCATGGTGCTCCTTGGCCTTTCGGTATCTTGCCGTCCTTCTCCTTGAACCAGACGCCGATCTCTCCATACTCCCCGACGGCCATGAAGCCACGACCATTGGGCGTTCGAACGAAACGCTTGATCGAATGCTCCATCTGTACGGCTGTCGTTTCCGTTCCGTCGCTTGTTTGCCTGAGTCTCATCAGTCCAGCGGGTCGAGAGGATACGAGATCTATGAGGGCTATCCGTAGGCCGCCAACAATCGGTGCGTCTGGACTCGGTCGATTGATGATGAACATGGTTGGAGGCTCTGGGACTTGAAGCAGTCGAGCAGCGGAACGCCAAGCCGGCTGAAGCTGGCGATTGGCATCGGGAGGAAGACTCGCTAAGGGGAGGGATTTGAGCAGGGTCGGTGGTCTCCGGTCCATATTCTACGGATTTAAGTATGGGAGAGACCGATCTGTGAACACATACGACTATGGACCGCAGAGATATTGATCCATCGTTTCCAAGCCAAGTGACGACGTCGCTCTCTTCCGCCGCGAGCGCCTCCATGACCTTCATCGACTCCGCTGGCACCCTCTCACCACTTTCTTCCACTCTTGCGATCTCAGCGGCCAGTCCTACGCGCAAGACCTCTGCGTCCATCACGTATAGCGTTCCAGCAGAGAATATCGGTTCCTTCCCCTTTGCTGAACCGATAGTCCCCGTGAACGATCGACTGTCAAGGGAAAATAACAGCTGAAACCAACAAGGGTCATCGAGAACAGGGGAGTATACTCGAAGTACCGAGTTTGTGGAGATGGTATATAGGTGTGCGTCCCCTCTGAGCCGACGACGCTTCAGCTATCATGTTATCTTATGGGACCCAGCTCACGTATCGGCCTTGGGCTTTCGCCAGCCGATCAATGAGACCTCTCGTGGATGTCTCAGCTCCTGAGGTATGCCCACCGCCCGTCCTTTCCGATCGATAGTAAGGATACGAACGGACTTCGCCTGCTACTCTCAGCAAACCACGATCCATGCACAGCGTGTAATTCACTTCTTGATGCCAAGCGATATGGCTACAGGAGGGCGAGATTTCAATGGCCGAAGGCGCAGGGTATGACCTACGACCGATCAGACCGAGTTTCCTGCTAAGAGCTCACCTCTCCCATATCCTGTCCCAAACGACCACATCCGATCCCGAGTCGATCCGCCATAAATCGACACCATTCCGCGTTCCCAGGACGAGAGTACCTGTAAAAGATATTAGTTGATATCACCGGCTCTGGCAGACAAGCTCTTACCGTTCCGGAAGTTTACGCAAGTGATTGGTGTAGAAGCAGTAACCGTGGAATGCACGCCCCAGCCTGACCGACGTTTGAAGGGGAGGTACTGCCATATTACAACTTGAACATCCGACCATGCTACGATCTGCATCGACGATGACGTGAGCCTACGAAGGAATTGTGGATCCACTATGACTTACGAGACCATCGGGAGAGCTACAGCACACCCCTTCGACAGCCCGAGCTGAAGAGCTTGCTCGATGAGGAAGGGCGTCCCAAAATGGGAACGTGTCGATAAGCTCGAGCTCGTGATCGAGTAGCACGACATTCGATGACGATGTATAGGCCTGAAGCGTACTCAGTTGCAGAGTCTGCTCATTCCAGTGACAGAACTAACGATGAAAGCCCGCTTTCCTACGGTTATAACATCGAGGTTCTGCTTCGATAGCACTGAAGGTCGACCGGCGACAGTCTGGCGCAGGAGAAGGGACATGCCATACAATCAAGACTCGACCAAGGCGGCGAGTAAACTAAGCGATGGCAGTTCGAGGTCAGATAAGCGGACTTGAAGGCAGTAGGTCGCACCGATTCTCAGCTTCCTCCACTTTAGCTCAACCCATGCATCGGATCTTTGTCCCTTAACGTGATTCACCTATTATTGAACAGACCCCTTTATTGAACACCTCCACGTCCCTTTCTCCTTTATTCATCTCTCCTCTGTAGTCCCCATCAAATCCACCTTTCTTGTTATGCAGCAGCCTGAGACCCCTCTCGAGCTTGCTATAGCTTGCTATAGAGCCCAGCAACACATCCACACCAAAGACCGTTCGAGCATGCGCACGATCGCCGAAGATTTCGGCGTCCATCCTTCAACCCTCTCATATCGCCTCCGAGGGGTTACCGAATCGTATTACCAAGGCCATGCGTACCGCCGAGCCCTCACAAATGACGAGGAACACTGCGAAAAAAAAAGAAGTTAGCACCATGGTTTGCGGAGATGGGCACGATCCTTGACGCAACCGCTACAAGCCCAGAGACATCTTCAACATGGACGAGACAGGTCACGGGATTGGTCTCACTCAGTCCACTCGATGTCTGGTAGTCAGAGATACAGAGACTAAAGGGAAAGGGAAGAAAGGGA
>JAABUH010002427.1_pt1 | contig 17911 bp, 12 predicted proteins | sample 5559121 | NCBI WGS metagenome assembly JAABUH01 (sample SAMN10711871, study PRJNA513364) | rock metagenome | isolation source: Antarctica rocks | place: Antarctica: Victoria Land, Battleship Promontory nord | collected 2015-12-28
ATGCACATGCAATCATGCTGTCAGTATGGTGAGTCATGCTGCATGCATGATCTGGCATAGCATTCTGTGTAATCATACTGGGAAATGCAAACATGCTGGACATTACATATGCCTAGAGCTGTATGCATGTGAAAGCATAGGAGAGTTGAATGTGGCCTTGGAGGAGATCAGGCAGTCCATCCCTGCTAGCATGTTGCACAAGTATTTCGATAACATGGACTGCAGAATGAAGCAAGTCTTTAACCTGAACGGTGACTACATTGGCATGTGATCCAGCTGAAACCTGGCTAGCCCATTATCACTGAACTGCTACAGACTCTGCTAGACACTGTATCAACTTGTCAATGCAGTTTGTGTTACTTGACCAGAATGTGATATGTCATGCCATGTCAACTGATGACGGATCTGTGAATGTGTCAGAGCTTTTGTAACCAGTGTTGGCATGATCCTTGTACTCGCACTGCACACACCATCACAAGACATGTCTGCCAATCACCAAAACATATGGCTGTGTTTCAGTGCTCGGAAAAGGCTGTGTGCTATGACCATGTTGCTGCACCAAAATTAGCAGGCATCCCTACAGTGGGGCCCATAAGTCCTGATCAGGACATTTGCGTTGCTGGAGACGGCATAGTACGTTGCCATCCATGACCATGAAAACCCAGTGACTCAGCATGGTCTTGCATTTTATGTGGCCAAGTTTGAATGCCAAAGCTTTGAACTTTGTTCAGAAATAGGGGTAGCCTTTGCTCAGCAAGAAAGCTGCTGGCGCATTCAGCAGTCAGCGTCAAACTCAGAGTCAAGGGGCAAGGGAACGGCCAAACTGCGGCAATTTTTTTTGGGCTGGTAATTAAACTGCTGTGTTGTGCATATGCAAGTTACTGCACTTGAAACAACATCTCGCTGACTGAGCCGGCTCTCCTTCTGTCAAAGGAAAGCATGTTCATGCGATGATCAGGCAGCAAGCTTCTGGACCTTCTTGTGCCAACGTTCTTGTTCTATACCTGCTGCTTCACTGAGAAAAGTGGATACTACAGGTCAAAGCTGGCGAACTTTACCGAACACCGAGGGTGTCACAGGCTATCATTGTGTATGTCTTTTGCATGCCGCACAGCTGCCAAGTTGGGGCCCTGCTGTCAGCCTTGTTTCACTGTCACAGACCTGCTGCTGTACCCAAACACATGGCGCCACACATGCGCTACAAGCGCTTGTTGCGCCAGTGAAGCCAGACACAGAAAGGTGTCCTGGTTGACTTTTATTGGTGCTGGTTGGATTTCACACCTTCAGCCAACCAACTAGGTTGTACAGATGTGCCAGGGTTGTCAGTAACCTGGTTCTGGCAAGCGCAAGAAGCTGGCGTTGGGGATGAATCTCATCTTGTCTTTGCGTGTCCACTATGCAGCCATGTTGAATCTGTCCCGGTGGTCGGACGTTAAATGACTGCTGGCTATTGAGTGAAAGGTCTCAGGTTAAAACCCCAGGTCTGCAGACTTTGACTTCTCTGTAGTCGAACCGGTGACATACTTCGGAACCCTGGTCGACCTCGCTGGATGGTCAAGCAGGCAGAGCGCACAAGGTTCGAAACCTTACGGGCTTAATTGCTTCGGGCTACGTTCAAGCCGTATGGCGCGTTCCCGTTATCACGCCTAACGGCGTAGAATCTTCCTTTTCTTTTTCTTTGAGGTGTTTTTCTTAGTGGTGGTGGATCTAAACGACTTTTTGTCCTTGGGTTTCTTTTTTTTTCCTTTTTGGGAGATTACTTCTAAAGTTTCCACACGCTCGGATTATGTTGCTCGGACGGGACACGCGGGACAATGGGAGTCCCACGGGAGTCCTAAAAGCACGTTAGAGAAAAGTTTTGGAGCTGTAGGATGGGTGTGAGATGTTCATGGATTGTGATGGAAAGTTCAAGGAGTGCTGGGAGAGAAGCAAGGAATGGTGACGTTGGGAAGACACTGGGAATGTTTCAGAAATGTGAGGAGGGAGAAGTCCTTGGCCAGTCTTAACACATTCTCATCTTGCGCGATGGGCAGCTCAGAGATCAGACTGGCAAGGCAGCAAGCAATGGTGGATTCAAGAAGATGCTAACCGATCGGCCATAAAGTCGGTTTTAGTACGTTGGGAACTTCTGATGCCACAAGGACGACATCGAGAAATTGAATGTAAGCAAGCAAACGCGATCCAACGGAACAAATTTGTTTAAACATGTTTATAAACATGTTTAATTAACACAGCAGTCTAGTCAGCCCATGGGCCAATATTGGCCCATTGGCCAATGCAAACATGTTGGGCCGCCCCCGTCACTGCGTAGATATGGTTCGTCACCAACAATATTACAATAGATAGGAAGTAAAGAGTGTAATAATAACAGGTAGGAAAGAGTCAAGGTGCAGCCTGTGCTGTAATGATGATAGGTATCAAAGAGTGCACATGTGCTGTAATAATAATGGGTAGCAAAGAGTCAAGGTGCAGCATGCGCTAAGGTTCGACATGCAAGTAAGAGGTAGTGAGAAAGGTCCTAGCAGAAGGAGTTGATGTGTATAGGATAAATCAGGCACACACACGACTAGAAGTAGTAGATAGTAGGTACATGCAAGCAAGCTGGAAAGCACGTGTAATAACACTTAATATGTACAAGCTTTTCAGACCTGTAACAAGTGCATGATACGGCATGGGACACCTCATGGAAATAGGCCAGGGATAGGCTACAGAAACCAGTACCGCTTGTCAGTGCTGGGGGCTCCTTTGCAAATGTTGTAGCCAGCTGCGGCCTGGGTGATATAGTGTCTGATTCAATAGTACTCTGCTTGCTTAGACTGCGCTTGAGTGCAGGCTGTCTCTAGGCATGTCATCACAAAGTTGTCCTCAAAAGGCTGGTAAAGGGATGCATCAGACGTCATCCTATTAGGTGGCTTGCGCTTGTGTTGCTCGTATCTGTTGTCCATGTCAGTCGTGGAGCCAATGTAGCGCCGGTCATTGGCTATGTTTCTGATGGCATAGATGTAGATGGCATGGCCTTCACTCCTGTGAACATCGTGTGACGTTGAGGGGCTAAGCAACAAATAGTGGTAAACATCATTGTTGCAAGTGACTTGCAATGTATGTGCATGAGTAAAGGAGACAATTGTGAATCATAGAGATCTGTTCTAAGGGGATGTAACAGCAAGGGTTGCCAAAGTGCAATACAACAGCTGTTGATGCGTGTGACACATTAATGTAAGTCCATGAGCCTCACCCAGTCGGAGGTGCAGGCTGGGTTTCAGCGGTTTCCTCGGCCACCTCGGCCTCCAGCTGTGGCAGGTCGTTGTGCTGGAGGGGCTGCAGCAAGCTGCACCATAGTCACCAAAATAGGTGGGCCACATATAGCGGGAGCACAATGCAAGCAAAGGGGTTATTTTTGCATTGAATGACCTCGTAACAAGCAGATGCGATTAGGGATGTCACTGTGGGTGGTGTAAGTCTTGGTGTTGCATTCCGATCATGTCACACAGTGTGTGCAGCAGGTGTTCACAAGCATAACATGCAATGCAGGGGAAATATTGTGACAGCAATAGACAACAAGGCAGGGGAGGTGGTGAAGCAGGTGCATGTTTGCCTGGTCATCATCTCCTCTGGCACGCTTCCTGATGTTTGTCACCAGGGAAGCTCCTTGTTCCCTGGATTGGATCTTCTTGAGTGCTCCTATCATCTCCACAGTGAAATCATGGTTGAGGTACAGGTCTAGCAGGTGGCTCTGATCTTAAATTGCTCAGACACCAGCTTGAAGCCATCATCACGGTCCAAGCCATGCAGTGTCACTTGGGGCCTGAAGTTCTTGAGCAGCCACTTGCACCCGCCTACGAGTACAAAAGGGTGTAAATTGTTGGAGTGCTATTGGCAAGCTATGCTGGTACATGTTGGTAAGCGTATGCATGTGCGGTGTGAGATGTTTGCCATGCACATGCTAGCACATTCAATCACATTGAGATGCAGAAACAGAGAGTCGTGAGCTGAAGTGCACACAACCACAGGTGCAGCGGCAACTAACTTGTGGCAACTGCAGAATGATTTTTGTCACTCACCAGATGCTGGCTGCTTTCCGGGATGAGCAATCTCGAAAGCCTCACTCTCTGCCTTGCCTTCATCATAGAGGGTGTCAGGGGCCCCATCGGTCTTGCAGCGATCAGGCTCCACGCCACAGTAGTCCTCACCACGTCTTAGCCAGATGTCTACCGCTGAGACCATGCCTCCAGGTCGTGCGTCCTGCTTACCGACCGACAGTCAGGTCAGATATGGCCAACGAGGCAAGTGAAGCGAGTGTGACAGCGAACTAGCCTTACCTTGGGCATGCTGCCATCAAGCCGTGTCCCGTCGCTGCCAGATGTCTACCGCTGAGACCATGCCTCCAGGCTGTGGGTCCTGCTTACCGACCGACAGTCACGTCAGATATGGCCAACGAGGCAAGTGAAGCGAGTGTGACAGCGAGCTAGCCTTACCTTGGGCCTGCTGCCATCAAGCCGTGTCCTGTCGCTGCCGAACCGCTGACGCTGCCACTGCTCCGCTTCGCCAGCGCGCAACCAGGTGAGTCATACGGCTCACCTTCAAGAAGCTGGGGCGCGAATATGCGCGGGAAAGCGAAGCGAGCGTGGCAGGCAGGGCGACGGCCGACAAAACGTACACAGGGTTCCGGCAGGGTTCGGCAGGGTTTCCCGCGGTCCTAGGGCGCACGGAGGACCCACGCGCTCTGGGCTCCATATGTGGGGCCGGCCAAACGGAGGGCGACCAAACATGATGGGTCGCCCGACTCGGCGTCTGGAACCCACACGCACGTGGAACCCCCGGGGTGCGGCCAAACGGAGTAGGGCGACCAAACACAGTCATTTTGGACAATAGCCTATATTGCATGGCAAGCTTTTAAAGAATTTCTACATGCAGCCTTAGTACATCCTACTGCAGTCGATCAGGTAAGCAGTCACTGATGGACACTCAACTCAGGAAAATGCAGGAGAGGCTGAAAAGCTTCTGGCTCAGAAGTGATCACTCTCCAACGTTGTACAGAATTAGTAACTGTTGCCTGCCCCGGTAACTGTTGCCAATGGGTATTTAGGTCTGATCTTCTGGAAGTTGCAATGCAGGACCACGCGAGCTGGTCGGGCTAGCACTTCTAGACTGCAGGTGAGCTACTTCAACATCGACAGACGACGTATGCTTTATATAGACTCTGTACCGTCTCCATGGCGTGTACATGCCGATTGTTCCGTTTGCCGGCCAGGGTCCTAAGGATGCGTGGCTATTCTGTGTAAATCCCTGCGTAAGTTCTGATCGGATTTCGGGTGGTGCCTCGCGGTGTTGCAGGTAGAAAAGAAAAGACTACACCTTTCGGCGTCAATTTAATGAGAAGCCAAGTATTATACCGGGCTGCCCAGTGGTGTTGCAGGTATTTTTGAGGCAAAGGTTACGAAAATCGCCAACAACGTTGGAAGCATCAAGTCTTGTTCTTGACCTAACTATTCAAATTTCGAAGACTGTTGCCTCGACTTTTGATCAGGTAAGTAGGCTTACACTGTTCTGTGCATGCATTTTCGTTTGATTCGCTGCAGTGTTGTGCATAACGGCTCCCGCGCATCACACGCTCAGATGAGTGCGTGCGCATTACCGCATGGTACGTTGCGAGATTTTGTCCGGAACCCAATGCGTCAAGCTGTTTAGCAAGTTTTCTATACTTTCTACGCTGCGTGTGGCGCATTCTGTTGCGCGTGTACAGCTAGTCTGACCTTCACGTCGGATCTGATCATGACCTGTTTTGCAGAGCTCTCAGAGCATGTCCGTGTGCCATACGATAGCGTCACACCGAAGAGCCCTTAAAACTTCGACGTCATGTGCCCTGTTGCGTGCTTGTTGGACATGAGTGCTCAAGCACCTGTTAATATCAAGAAACTTCCCTGTTCAAGTTTCTTTGGGCACATCATGCTATATCTTATAACTACATGCAGGAAACATGTCCACCATGTCAGAAGATGGGCTGTCATCAGATGCAGAGACCCTGCCATTGTGGGGCCACTTCCAGAACGCCTTGGAAGAGCTTGGGCAAGACCGATCTCAAATCGGTTGTCTTGATGTAGCTGTCTTTGGAGCCCAAAGCTCTGGCAAGAGCTCCTTGTTGTCCACATAGTGTGGGCAGCGATTGCCTACTGGCACAGGCTCAGCTGTGACAAAATGCCCTACCCACATCTCTGTCACAGACAACAACGAGTCCTTCCTTCACATGCTTGGCCGCAGGCAAAGAGCAGATCCCAATGCCTCAAGCTGGCAAAAAGCCGTGCTTGACTGAGCACATTTACAACCAGGCTCTGCACCAGCTGAGTGCAGGAGCCATGACTGCCAAAGAGCTGGAGATCAGAGTTGGCCGTCCTGGGCACCTACCCCTCAACATTGTTGACACACCTGGCCTTGATGTGTCAGACAGGCCTGTGGTGGAGGAGCTGATCAAGACTGTGCTTGCTGGCTCGGGCCAGCCAGACAGGCCTTTGCTGCCCATCATGACAGGCACAGGCAATGATGTGGACATTAACAACCTGCGCACCAATCTGGTGCGAGGAAGGGCTTTCATCACCGTCTTCACTCATGTGGGACAGATCAGGTGGGACTGCCATTGCATTAACTCTTGACTCATGAGCGACTCAAAGCTGCTACTGTGCATGCTTGAGGTTTCTTCTGTGCAATAGTACTGCATATGCTGCATGCGCTGTGTTACAAAAGTCTGTGTTGCATTGGTGCCACCATGTGTTGAAAGATACTAGCGTGGTGCATGGCCATTGCAATCTGCATCAATGGTATGACTGATTCAAGCGCTATACAGTGAACAACATGATTGACATTGCTGACGATTTCTAGACTCTTGGCATTTGCAGCTTGCTGATAGCTGCAGTTCAGTGGGTACCGTACACCAATTTGCAAGACGCACAATGCAGCACATAATGTACTTGCCGCGAATGTCTTATTTGTTGGACCGTAGCCTTGTTTTCCTGGTCTGTCACATAGCCTAAAGTCATGTCCTGGCTTGCAGCCCAAAGTCAAGGGTTTGCGGACCTTGATCCAGAACTGAACAACCTGGGATGTCTGCGCTGTTTCCTGGTAAGTTCTGAACAAAACGTATGCTGGCATTTTTTCAAATCAGTCCTTCTGTACAACTAAACTCTGGATGCCATTGTCTTGACAGGTCCACCAGCCTTCTGTCTTTTATGCAGCTTGGACCTCCTGCAGCACTGTTGTACTATTGCAGACTTTATGACTTTGTGTGAATTAAATGCATGTGGTGGTTTCCTAAGGGAATGCTTTGCATGTAGGAAGCAAATCTTGTCTGTATGAATTCACTGAACTGAACTTCTTGTCTGTTGGGTCCCAGTTGCCCCCCAGGACATTAAATATATTGATTGATTGATACTTTGGGCTGGTCGGATTTGCCAAACCGTCGGCGGTTGGCCCAATTGGTCGGACCAGCCCCGACCAGGCTAATGAGAACTCGGCTTTAAATACGACGCAGCCGCTTGCAGACACTCAGTGCAGATAGCGCAACGTCGCAGGCAGGACGCAATGAAGATCCGGTCCAGCAACAGCACGTTGCCCCACGCATGGCGCGGCCGAGCGCCGGCAGCAGCCCCCGGGCGGTATCCAACGCACCCAAAAACACACGCGTACCGCCGCAATAACTATACAACTTCCACCGACCTGCCGCTGAGCCAGGGTCGCGGTGCGGCGGGGAATCTGAGTTTGGATAAGCAATGGACAAGCAATGGATCACGTATCCACCCGAATTCGCCGATGACGTACCCAACGCACCCAAAAAAACACGCGATCCATACATTATTCAACTTGCGCCGACGATGATTTGGGTACATGGGCAGCAGCAAGAGGCAGTATTGTATATTTGACTAAAGCGGGTGGTCATGGTTCCTGAGGCTGTGATGCAGCAGGACAAGATGATAGCCCTAATACCGCAGGTGCCTAACATGCCGATGGGCTTTGCAAAGTTGCTGTCATCTCTCAAAATTGGGGTGGTGTTTGACTGAGTATATCCACGTGTCATACAGTTCTGCTGAACCCACTACTTTCAAACATCTGTAAAGCACCTTTTCATGGGCCACACAAGGTGGGATCACACTCTGCAACAAGGCCAAGGGTATACCCTGCACTCATATAAACTCTCAGCTCAGCCCTTGAGTGGCTCCATATCCTTGTCAGCCTGTGCCAGACCGCAGGCTTGTGGATTGACATACTTGCACAGCTTGGAGATCCACATCTCTCCACAGCAATGCATGCCTTCGTGTCATAATGCCTGTGCAAGTGAATCAATGCAACTGCAAGACCTAGGTACCTCGATGCTGAGGTAAAGCCGTCTTGAGAAGTCTGATTGTCTTTTTTGGCTCTCCCTGAGAGGCAGCGCCCCTTTTTGCTTGGGTATAAGATGTCTATTACACATATACCTGTGAGTTTGTGAGACAACAGACAAGTTTAGTTGAAGGCATGCCTGCAAATCAGCTGTATGCATTTTGAGGCGTCTGAGACACAGGCTGCACTGCTGAGAATGACACACGCCTGTACAGACTCAAGCAATCGTTTCAAATGTGCTGCCATCTCGTGGTTGGATTGAAATGTGTCTGGGCTTGATTGGGTCAGACTGCATATAGCATGGCCCCAGAATGCTGCTGAGTGAAATGTTATCTGGACATGACTTTTGGCCTTTTCTGTTATTCCCATTTCAGCCCCAGCAAAATGAGCTTCTTAGCATGTTTCCTGTCTTTCAGAGCAGAACGCCACAAGCCATTAGACAAAAGCTGCCTTGATTTTGAAATCCAACGAGCTGGTGTATTTGAAGAGTACCAAGAGCGTCGCAGAACCAGACACCGTTGTCTCCTCTGCAACACACCATGAACGTACAGGCATCAACAATGAAGTGCCTAGGCCTATTACCAAGGGTAAGCTGGTCTCGGCTGAGTAGAACGTGTCACTTGTAGGAGTCAGCACATTGTCATGTGTAGGCATGCGCTTGGTGACACAGACTACTAAACATTTGTAAGAGACAACTGTGTGCAAGCTAATCACAAATATCAGAGCACCATTGGCAGAGACAAAATTGTACAAGTCAGGAAGTCGTTGAACAGCAAAGGTACTCTGTGAAAGTGTATGATCCTGCCTGACTTGGACACTATCCTGACGAGATGTTGTCGCATGCAGGGTGATGCCCTGGTGGATGGAATCTAAATGCAGCTGATATGCTACTCTCAGCTTCCCTGCCCTTAATCTGCAGCATCAAGCATAGCCATTTGTTTATTACAACTCTTGATAGCACAGTAAGGCTACAACTAATGAGGAGTGCTGTGCCAGTCATCTTGTACATTAGGCATCCCAGATTCAGCAACAGGTGTTCTTGCATATGACCTGGCTGCAGAGTGCAGGGTGCACAGCGCTCACCTGACATTATGCAAGCGACATGGTGCAAACAATGCCTGCCAGGGCTGGCAAACTGACCAGAAGCTTCTGAAGTCTTGGAAAGGCTAATCTGTAGTCAGCCTCTGCAGGACAGGGTGCTGATCTCATGAGGCTGCAAGGCTGGGCTTCTTTGTCTGCAAGCTGAACCACATGGCTTGCATGGCTGGGAGGTGACTTGCGGTGTTCTTAGGCTGCCGCTGTCACTGCTAAATGCAGATTTGCTACTTGGCTTCTGTTTGCTATGCTGACTGTACTCAAAGACATCTCGTATGCTATGACGAAGTGGCCTAGACTTTGGTTCTGATGTGCAGCAGGAAAGTCACAAAGCAGTTTGGTTGCTTTGGGCTGCCAGAATCATCTGTGACACGAAGCTAGTACTGACAACAGGAGACAATCTGGTACATAACCCATGCACCACATTGGGTGCTTCAATTGTGCAGACTGCGTGTGGCAAGAAACAAGCATGCACAAGTGCTGCTGAAACCACATGAAAATGTTAAGTCTTGGCATACATTATGTCCCACGTCTGTGCTATGCATGCACCAAAGGACACTAAATCGGAAGGCATCGGCTTCTGATGGCACAACATAAGAAAATGATCAGCTGTTGCCATTACGACAACAGTAAATCTGTATAATCTGCTCAGTTCTGCTTCCCGACTTGCGGTTTTCCAACAAGGTGAGAAGATTGTGAGAAGGCTGTACGACAATTGTGAGAAGCTTTCTTCTCAGAGGCTTCTCTCAAGATGAGACGGATCCTGTGAAAAGATGACCGAAGTGAAGGTTCCTGGATCGGTCACTTCTCCATTGCCTATGGTTCTCAGAATGTTCTCGTCAGCGTCTCCCGATCGGCAAGGTGTCGAGCAGGCAGTGCGATTTCTTACTTAATACAACGAATATGCGACAAACCTGACCCGGCAAGAAATTTTGTTCTCGGTATCGGGAGACCATGATGCGGAACATTGAGCGAATGAGACTCATATGCGAAAGATTTACTTCATTCAGCGGATCACTCATTTTTGCGCGATTTCCTTTACGATATTCTCATTACTTTCTTGTATTGAATTACATTCTGCATGCAGCAGGGGTATCACTTTGATGCTATAGACAAACCTACAGTTGCCGTCAAAAGTCTGCTTACAGTATTGGCACTGCTTCAGCAGAAACCTTAGAGTGAATGCTGTGCGCAATGCAAGTGGCGGTGAGGCCAGCCAGTGATAGCAGACGAGCCTGCGCACTCGCTGCTGTGACCGTTGCCGTTGAAAACGCTTGTGCCGCAAGCTGCAAGGCTTTGGCTAAAGCAGGTGAGTGAGGCAAGAAAGCTGGTGTCAGCCAACAGTCAGGTTCGAGGCTGCCCAGCAGGCAAGATTCATAAAAAGCAATACCCTGTGAAGGTCAAACCCTTCTGGCAAAACAGGCCAGCTGTCTTGCCTAGTATCTACTTTTCTCAGCAAAGCAGCGGCTGTTTACACAAGGGGTTGCAAAGGCTTGCTGCCTGGACAAGCTTGCCTCTGACAGAGGTTGAGCCTGATCCGTCAGCAGTTGTTTTCAGTGCAACCACTTGCAGAGGCTTACCTGGCACATTGCACAGCCTGTGCAGAAAAAAATGCGAGAGTTTAGCCCCTAGTTCCTAATGACTGCGTCACCCTTTTGCCAACAGCTTATACCGTGCTTGGCTGGAAATTTGAATCTGGCTAGAATTTGCAGGAATTTGAACAGCTGGGGTTGCAGAGTTGAGTGTGCAATCCCTGATGGTATGGTGACTGATGTTCATATGTCAGTTGGGGATGCACAACAATGTTCAAGGCCACAGAAATGCAAATGTGTGTAAGCAGACTTATGATGCCAGCTGTAAGTCTTACATCAAACATCATCAACAGACGTATCATGTTGACAGACACCAACACAGCAGCGGAAAAGTGTGGCAACTTCGAAACTGAGCATGCTGAACCTGATGCTGAACAGCATGCTTGGTAAACATGTTACAAACAGGCTTCATGCGTGCGTGGGACTCGAGTCTGTGCCCAGGTAACTCGGTCAAATTGCCAGAACAGCCGCAGATGTTTCCTCAGGAATACATCTGTCAACAGGACAAGTCAAGCTCAACCCGGCTGACACGAAAGTATCGAAGTCACCTTGCTTGCTGGCAACCGCAAACAGCCACTAGTCGTATACAAGCCAATCGCACCTCAGGCATAAGGCTCAAACGTCTCGTGAGCGATGTTTAGCGTGGGTACAAGTCTTTTCTGTCTGTACACTATTGCTGCACACTCTAATTTTGCCTAGGACTATGATACTGCATCAACCATTGCAGTCGCCACTCAAGAGCAAGCAATGCCGCGGCCGTGCTCGCAGCAGCCCGGACTGGCTGATGACCTCATTGTGCCAAAAATGGATTCCTGTACGATCCTGTTTGTCGGTGTAACATCTTCTTGAATTGAAACACATACGTGAAAATTTCGAAATTTGTAAACACACGATCACCCTAGCCTGGCCTTCACGACGGCCTACGGGTCTCTGACAATGTACCCGCTTGTACTGCGCGGGGTTTTGGGCATACAGCACCGAGTGCTTTCTGCTTTGCAGCCATGTTGTTCCTGAAAGCGTCTCAAGTTCCCATGTTAGCTTGCACTATTTTGGTCGTCTGCACCATGTTGGTAAGTAAACACTGCTTCAGTCGCATGCAGACAAAAGGTTTATAAACGCGTGTAGTGACAAAGCTTAGAGTGGCCAACGATGCAGGGAGGCCTGACCACCTTTTACCGTTTTCACGACAAGTATATGGCATCTCAGACCAAATCAGGTGAGCTCAGCGTGTTCGCGAAATGGCTTGATGAGGTTCCTGATCTGTCAGCGGACCTCCCGGTGCAGTTTATGAACAAGACAGACAGTAAATTCATCCCTGCAATTCCGCGCATTATCCATCAATCCTGGCGCACCAAAAGATTGGAAACATTCCAAAAAGAGTGGCAAAAATCATGGCTAAGAAATCATCCGGAGTGGACATACATGTTCTGGACCGACAGAGACAACCGGAAGTTGATAGCCCAACATTTCGCCTGGTTTTTAGACGTATATGACAGCTTTCCGCTAAATATTCAGCGTGCTGATTGCGCAAGATATTTTTATATGTTACGGTACGGCGGCTGTTATGTGGACCTCGACTTTGAGTCGATAAAGAGTTTGGATCCTCTGCTGAACAATATACAAGTGGCTCTAGGTTACATGACAAACGATGTCCAATCCGAAATCTCAATTCCGAACGCCTTTCTTGCTTCAGTGCCTGCTCATGAGTTTTGGACTTATGTCATCAAGCATGTCCTCACCGCCTTTTCAACGGACAGTATCAACAAAGCCGACGCTCACCGATTGACAGGCCCCATCATGCTACGACAAGCTGTTCAGCAATACAGAGATGCATCACCAGCTCAAGACCTATCTATATTCCCGGCAGAGACTCTTTATGGTGTTGATTTCAACTGGAGGGATGACCCAAAAATGAATGAAGTGTTTTCAGTTTGCCATGCTGCAAGTAACACCTTCAATGCCACGCAATGCAAGACTTTTTTCCCAAACTCCTACGCTGTTACATATTGGTCTGGGGACATTACCTGGATGGCTAGGTGAGTAGAATAACAACACTGTGTAAGAACGAAACCAGAAGTTTGCACCTTTCAGCAATGATAACCGCAGCCCGAAGCTTAGACAATAGGCCTTAGCCCAGAGGGAAATCTGGCTCATGCAGGCTTTGGTTTGTGATGGCCCCTCTGCTGTCTGGCCCTGAATTTTCTTGCTGCATCCGGTGCTCGTCCTTGTGCGTAGTCATTAGACAGGTCATAGTCAAACTGCCTGCCCATGTAGCATTCATCTGCTGCTTTGTTTGTAGTGCTTATCAGCCATCTCATTGCCGTGGTGGCTGATTCTACATGCGAATTCAGCTTGAGAAGGATAGTCTCATCGCCCGCCTGTGATCGTTACATGAGCTCGGGTTTGATCGCTTGCAGCGATGGTCTGTGGCAGTCGTCAATCGCCGTTGACGGTGACTTTAGATGTATGCCAATTGTCTGCTTCAAGCATATCAAGTCTGTTGCGGTGCTTTCCGTTACGCCCGGTCTGCAGTGCCTCAAGGCGATTCAAATTGTTACCAGTTTGGTCCTATTGATGGTGTGCACAACGCTTCGCCCATATGGATACACCTCAACACTCAGGTGTGTATGCTTGGGTTCTCCAACATCTCCTGAGCCAATGACTAGACCTATGTGTGGGACCTATAAATCTATACAAATAGATTTAAATTGCCTCTAAGGCTGATTGCTAGTGTATTTGCTGTTCTGTGTCATCTTGCCCATGACATCCTCATCACTTTCTAAGCTGCTGCCTGTCTGGACCCTGCTCTTGTTGTGCCTTGGGTTGGGTCGATACTGGATGTTGCTCTCACAGGTGTCTCCAAGCACGCATTCTTGCTGATTGCATGCGTACACTGGAGGAGGGTGAGAAACTTGTGCAGCATGGCTAAGCAGCAACTACAGGCCTGGGCAATTGTGCACAAGGAATGTTGTTATGAAACATAAGTAGCCCAGCTCATGCTCCCAGGCAAGCACAATATGGCTATGGGAGCCTTGAGAAGTTAGGCAATGCACACAGCACCAAGCACATCCAACAGAATGTATTGCTACTCACAGCTTGAGCATCTGAGGGGCACTTTGGTCATCCTGAGGTTGGCTCTGGGGCTGCTCAGTACCCTGCAGTAAATTTTGGTTTGTCAAAACCATCATGACTGCATTGTGGCAAGTCTGTAGGTTGGCATAAATGGACAGTGCCCTGCAAGCCTGACGCTGACAAACAACAGAATGCTGGACATGCATATGCCATGAATAAATGGATGTTTGCAAGTCTGTAGCGCGAGATTCTCATTGCAGGCAACCTAGACGTTGGCAGCTGTATGAGATACACAGGCTGTGCATGCATTGAAGGATGAGGCACCTGTGCAGCATGACTTGCAGATGCAGAGCATGGGAAGCAGCTGTGCATGGGAATGACAACATGATATACAGGTAGCCCAGCTCTGGCGAGCACAACATAGTTGTCAGAGCAGTACATGCTATGCACACAGAACCAAGCATTCCCAACATATTGTATTGCAACTCACAGCTTCAGCACCTGTGCGTGGGGAATTCTGAGGTTACCCATTGGACGGCAGGGAACCCTGCAGTTGGTTGTTTGTCAGCACCATCATTGTTGCACTGTAGCAGATCCAGAATCGGTAGGCTGGACCTGATAAGGCATGTCAACGGGAGGCTCATGATGCACACATAAGCCTGAAGAATAATGATGTAATAAAGCTGTATAGCCCACTGGCTGTCATACTATTTTGTGGCCGACAATGTCAAACCTCTTGGGGTCACAACTGGTTTGCCCGACCCATCTTCATAGTACCATGCTTTGTACCACAATTGTCGGCAAGTCTGCCTAGACGCAACTGAATTACTTGCCTCAGAGCGTCGCATGAATAGATGAACTTGGGTCTGACTGGCTGGAGCAGCAGACCACCAGTCAGACCCAAGCTCTCCTGTCTCCCTAGTGATCCACTTTTCAGCAGCACCATTGACATCATCCTTGAATGGCACTTGACGCCTGTTGGCTTTGGATACCAACCTGAGACAAACACACACCATGCTTTGCAAATTCTGGGCCAATCTGTAACAAACCATGAAACATGTCATTGTGACGTTCCCTGGGGACAGGCAAGGCTATGGGAATCAAAGGCAGAACTTTGCTGGTACAGCAGATGCATATATAGACTGCCATAGTGTGCACAAATTCTGGCCAAATGCACATCGTCACAGAATACGCATCCTCCATCACAGACACCTGACTTTGCTGTACACGCAACAGGAGTTGCAGGTGTCAGAGCATCACGCAAAGGTGTTGTCGGTTTACACAAAAAATTGAACAGAGTCGCATCTAGCAAGCAGGCACTCACCAGCACATGCCATTTATGTAACGGACGAGCCTTAGACCATAGAAGATAGTGTGTAAACCACACAGTTGAAGTGTGTCCTTGTGAGCAGGCAGCCGCCAATCGGCATACCTCTTCCTCACATGCTCACCTATGAGTCATGTGCTACAGCATTGACCAGTCAACAGTGCAGACCGTTACATTACTCCCCCTGTAAGTGCAATGCTTTCACGCATGCACAGTTATCTGGGAGTGTGTATAGAGAAAGCTACCAGCACCTTTGCTAGCAACCATAACTGCACCTAGCAGGATTGTGTCATCTCAAGTGATTCCCGCTATTGCTCACAAACTCCATGTCATGTGCATCCAGCACCCTCATGTGACTTGCCTGTTTCTGTACCAATGTTTACTGAAAGAAAAGAAAAGTTTACGCTTTTCAGCGATCATACCGGGAGCCTCCTGAGGCGGCAGCCCGGAGCTATGACCATAGGCCATAGCCCAAAGGGAAAGGAAAATTCCTAGACCTAAGGTGGATCAGGCCTGTTCTGTCTGGTTTTGTCTGTCTTCTCCCTCTCTAGTACTCTCCTAGATGTCAGAATCTTGTGAAATGTCGAAACAGAGTGCTCATGCAATTTGGACATAACTTTGCTTGCGGGTCCATGCTCTATACCAATCTTTGCTAGAGCGTAAGAGGTAGTGTGATATTGTGACCCAGATTGTCCTGTGATTATAGGTAGTGTGGTAACATTGTATCCATAGTCCTTGAGAGCTCCCTCCAATGCTTGAGGTTGTGCTTCCTTTTCTTGCAGTTTTTCCTCATATCTTGTATCAGGGTAGCATCCTCCTTCCACAATCTTTATGCTCCTTGGGTTTCCACTAGGCATCACTGGTGTTAAGGGTGTCAGTCTGGATCCAGAGTTGTCATCATGACGTAAGTATTGTTGTTGTTTCTGCTGTTGTCATCTCCCCTATCATCATGTCCGGCCTCATCTTGCTCCGTGTGTCTGCCACTCCCCTCTGCAAGAAACCTCTCTCCACCGTAGGGTCCAAGATCCTTGCTTGTAAACATCTGTCTGGGAGTACAAATGCTGGAATTCTCTTGCTGTGCACGCCCATATCTTTGAGTCCCTCAACCTTTCCTACATCTGCAATCAGGTAGTGACTACCACACTGCCCTTTAGTAAAAGCTTGGATGACTGTTCTCATGGCTTTATCATGTCTAGCTATATATTGCTTGCTCATGTCTGGGTGCATGCAGCTCCCAAAGATGTGGCCCTGAGAGTCATCACCTCTACAGAGCGGGCATCGTGTGTCCCTGGTTATTGGTTGCCCAGGCATGCATGGCACATGCCTCTTAAAGGCCATGTTCTTATTCCAGATTTGGCCTGTCCTCTATTTGAAGATGTTCCTCTTGTGTAATTCTGGGATTTATGGCATGGTCCACAGCGCATCACTGTGTGGCCTGACCCTGAATGGCTGCACCTTGTCCCACAGTTGAAAGCACAGTGAGTCTTGACTGGCCCAGTTTGTGCTTATCATGCAAAGCTTTTCTCACTGAGTCATCCAAATCTCTTATGCAAGCTCTGGTTTCTGCTGGCCCTTCTGCTGTCTGGACATGAATGATCTGTTGCAACCAGAACCTGTCCCTGAATGGTTGTGTGTAGTCATTAGATAGGTCATAGCCAAAGTGCCTGCCCATGCAGCATTCATCTGCTGCTTCATTTGCAAGCTTATCAGCCATCTCATTGCCGTGTATGCCTATATGCGATTTCACTTTGAGCAGGATTGTCTTGTCGCCCGCTTGTGCTCGCTGCATGAGCTCATGTCCGATCGCTTCGAGCAGTGGTCTATGGCAGTCGTCGACTGTCGATGACGGTGACCTTAGGTGCACGCCAATTTTCTGCATCGAACACTTCGAGTCTGTTGCTATGCTCTCCGTCACTCCCGGTCTGCAGTGTCTCAGGGCTATCAAAAGCGCTACCAGTTCGGCCCTGTTGATGGTGTTGAGCATGCCCTGCTCATATGGATGTACCTTGAGATTCAGGTGTGCATGCTTGTGTTCCCTAGATACAGCAGCAGTCAAAAGTCTGCATCCAAACGTGTGCTTGGTTGCACCCCCAACTGCCATGGTCTCATGAGTCAGCTCATCACTGGCAATTACGTGATCAAGTTTGAAAGGAATACCTTTAGAGTTCAGCTGTCAGCGAGGGGTATAGCAACTTGCTTTGCCTCGGCGCAGTCAAAGTCAAAAAGTCAAATAGCAACCACTCTGGCAAATTTTCTGGCACCTGCAAGTGATTGCACTGAAAACAGGGGCTTGCTGGTTGCACAAGCTTTGCTTCAACTGACAGCAAAGCGTGCTCAACAAGCAAACTCCTTGTCTTCTGTGAAAATGCTCTGGCTAACAGCACACTGCTTTGCTGCACAAACTGGATACTACAAAAGAAAGCTGGCCTGTTTTTACAGACAGCACTGCCCTCTTGAG
>JAABUH010002428.1_pt1 | contig 17906 bp, 24 predicted proteins | sample 5559121 | NCBI WGS metagenome assembly JAABUH01 (sample SAMN10711871, study PRJNA513364) | rock metagenome | isolation source: Antarctica rocks | place: Antarctica: Victoria Land, Battleship Promontory nord | collected 2015-12-28
TTGAACATGCCTGCAATGGTCAAGCGAGCTTAGCTATGCTTTATCTGTCAGGAGATGCTTCCTGGCTTTCGCGCTTGCTGCGATAGCGCTGGTATCGTCTTGAGAATGCAAAAGATATCGATATGACGTAGCAGGGTCATAGAGTCATTCAAGGGCTCCGAATGCAGCGCTCAACGTGCTTCCTACTTGCGTATCTGGTAGTGGTGAGTGGACGAACCTTGAAGGTAGCAGGTGCTCCCGAAAACTCGGTGGTTTTGAACAGCAGCTGCCAGTTGACGGTCGTGGGCATCACTGGTAGTCCTGACGCACTGCGGCATGTAAGCGTGCACTGTACAGAGGCGCAAGGACTCCAATTCCTGGTGGATCCGATTGTCCAGCCGTTCCTCAGCTTTTTCTCAGGTGTTTATATTCGTGCATGTCATCCTTATGCTTCTTAGTGCCTTGCAGTGCTCCGCTTTTCCGCTATGCAGTTCAAGAAGATGCGGTGCCGAGCCATGAAGCAATGCATGCTGTTTTTGTTTTCACTGGTTATTGATTGGTCTGTATTGAGTCCAAGCAGACAAAATGTAAGTACGTACTGATCTCTAGCCAAGTTTTGTTTGGTATAGGTGTTAATGTCAGCGTCATCGACCCTCCAGTTGAGGGCATATCAGCCCTGTTCTCAGTCTTTGGAGACCACATCAACATGATTGATGCCTCCATTCAAAATCTGACCACTACAAGGGACGCAGTGCTTCTTGTGCAGACCAACAGCATGTCTATGACAGACAGTATCTTTGTAAGCAATCAAGCTCAGCAGACAGGTGGCTTGGCTGCTCAGGGCCTGGCGCACATGTCTGTAGACAACTGCAGCTTCTCTGATAATTCAGGTAACTCAATCTTCATGTTCCAGGAACTCCCTTGGCAGTTGTGGCAGTGGCATGGACACATGCATGCGTATAGCATGCGCTAATGACAGAAGGAGCTATGCTCTAAATGGGACAGCATGACTATGCCTTGAGATGCCAGGACTTGTACTGACACCTACAGATGTCTATATGCAGTGCAGCCTCAGTGCTTGCCGCTAGGCTCATTCCTGATGACACTTGGCTACTGGTGTGCTCAATGGTGATGCTGACACTTGCCTCCACTGCTGCAGGTCAGACAGGCGCAGCACTGTACTTCAATGCTTCATCATCCAACTGCACCCTGACACAAGATTGCACTCTAGACATCAGCAATTCTAACTTTGTCAACAATAAGGCTGGACTGACTGGAACAGTCGGTGCAGTGTACATGGAGCTGGATGGCTTTCAAATCATCGTTTCCAACAGTACATGTCTGCAAAACTGGGCAGGCGATGGTAGTTATGATCCCCTTGCAGCAAAGACTGTAGGTGGCATGGCTGTTTCAAGTGGTGAAAATCCTGTCCTGGGCCAAAACTTTGGGAGCATCTTGTACATGGTCAACACTTCCTTTGACAGCAACACAGGTGGTGCAGTAGGGGCTTTGGATCTGGAGAGCTTGCAGTGCATTGCCCTCTCTGCCACCACCTTCATGAACAACAACGGCCCCATTGGTGCTGTAAACATGGCGCAGGTCTCTGGCAACCCTACAGCATGTGCCCAGCATGCGCAAGCTGCACCCTTCGCTGCACAGCTCCCCTCATACTTTGACAATCTGCTTGGTGGCACCTGCAACATTGACATCAGAAACAGCAACTTCACTGGCAACTCCCGTGCTCTGTACTTGGATCAGCTTGAGCAGCCGGTGTCAGTGGCTGAATCTGTATTTGACGGAAATCAGGCAGTTGTTGAGCCAGGAGCAGGAGGGGCTGGTGGTGCCATCTTTATGATTGGAACCTTCTACGCTTACATTACAATCATAGACTGCCAATTTATCCAGAACAACTCGCCTTTCTTGGGCGGTGCAATCTTTGCTCTGTCCTTCTCATACTCACACAGTATTGCCAATTGTATATTTGACGGCAATCAGGCAGCTGTTTCAGGTGGCAGTCTTGCCCTGGTTGATGGTAGCTTTGAGGTAAATAGTAGCACTTTCATTAACAGCGTTGCTGGCAGCGAAGGTGGGGGAGGCATAACCTGCAGGGACTGTGTACGGTTGAGTGTAACGAACACCAGTCTGGCAAACAACACATGTGAGGAGGCCGGAGGCGCCATCAAAGTGAGTGGATTGCCTGCCAGCGATGTCATTCTGGACCAGATCAACGCGACAGGCAACATGTAAGCTTCTGAGGTGCTCTACATGCAGGTTGGCCATGCTGATTCACACATCTCAGTCACAAACTAAAAACCTTCTGCCAGACCTTGTATGCCATTGCTGTGCAATTTTCACATGCACTAAGTCTTGTGGGGCCAAAGATCAACACCCATAGCCTCTCACTTGAGTTTTGTCATCAGTTTGCCGAGCTGCATTCACCTCAGCAGATGGCCATATGTTACCAGCATGGTCTGTATGTGGATGGCATCTGTCTTTCACTGTTAATGAGCAACAGCTATAAACATTCTTATCATGATCGTTTGATCTGTAATGGATAAAATGTGCTTGGATGACATGAGATGCATGTTTGAATACAGGGCTGTGGCAGGCGGTGCATTGAGCGTTGACAGTATTGGCAACCTTGGCAATGTATATGTCATCATCACTCAATCAAATTTCACCAGAAACTCAGCTGAGGGCTCATTGTCAGGCTCGGATTTTACCACTCTAGGAGGGCTGGGAGGTGCCTTGCGCATATTTGCTGCTGTGTTATGGCTTGACGGCACCCAGTTCACACAGAACTTAGCTGGTACTGTTGGAGGAGCAATATTCTTCAACCAGTTATGTGCATTGGTGAGCCGCTGTAGTCTTCGCTTGGTTTGTGCAGAACTCACAACTCACAGAACAGCTGAGCTGAGTTCTCGTCATGCCATGATGATTTTTGGAATGTATGTTGATGTATGTTTATCAAGCTGCTACATGCCTCATGCAGTCTCTGCTGCTCAGCTTCATGTTGACTCATGTTTTGTAAACTGTAAACACGGGCTTGGTACTGCAAGTTCTGATCTTATTTGTTACTGCTGCGGCCTTCTTCCTCCCTGTTCTCACTTGGTAGATTGCAAGCACCAGCTGACATGCACAGATGCTGCTGTCTACAGGCTCCGCTGGTGTACTACGCTGCACAGCATCAGCTTGACCTGGGAAGCTACCTCCAGAATCAGACTTGCACCTTGTTTGTGGTTTCGGAGACGCAACTTGCGACCAACGTAGCACAAGGTGCTGGAGGCGCCATTTACACCACTTCACCCACCGGCTTCTACACAGTTTGTGCTGACAACAGCAGCAATGCGCCACAAGGTACTTCTTGACTGTTTCGTGGTTTGAGCTGTCAGTCAACTGTCATTGACATGCTGGTACATTACGTAGTGGCATTTGTTGGCTCTGAATCATGGCAAGCTTTAGCATATTATGTGTCATAGTGCTACCTTGATTGTTACTGTTGTTATTACGTTCATACCAATGTTACTGTTGATGTGAATGACAAGGTTGATGGTATTTCCTTTGTTGGTATAAGCATCCTTGGCCATCTGAGCCATGATTTGATATTGTGCTCTTTGCAGTTTTGGAAAGTGGACTGCTCGTTGACATGGCAAGACGCATTTGTGACTTGAACTTTCTAACACTTCTACCAAGACTGAACAGAACTCTAGATACTTCTGCCACAACACTGCAGCAAGCGTGAAATCATGTCTCTGTCATTTGCAGGTGCCTTCAACCTGGCAAACCTGTTTGCTTACTTCAATCAGACAGTGAACAGCACCACGTTGTTACCCACAGTATGCCCAGAATGGCAGTCAGCTTCCAACGCAGCTGCTGAATATGGCGACATAGTTGCCTACCCAGCAGCACGGCTCCTCATCCAGTGCATTGCGTATGCTCCAAATGGTTACACATGCGCTCAGGCTGCTGAAGTGCCCAACTCTACCGGTGTCATTGTTGACAACTTCTGGAGTACAAGCGCAGTTGATGCAAGCATGGACCAGCCAGTTTCAAGGCTGCTGCTGGACGTAGCTATGCTAGACATGGCGGGCCAGACAATGCTTATGGGTATGGCTTCAGCAATGACACACAGACTGGAGTTTTGCATGGATGTGGCACTGGCAACGCTGCAAGAAGTGTGCCAATGGTGAACTAGTCATATGTGCAAAGTGGCAGTGCACTTGCAGACTGTATCATCAGTGAGTGTCAGCTGAGTACTGCATGCATCAGGCATGCCACACCCGCATTGTTCCGAAGGCCATTCCTGTGCAGATTTGCAAACATAAGGTGTGTAAAGTTGTGCTGTCCCTTAGTCATATCCGGAATACAAGGCCTTGGTCTTGACACCGCTGTCTGTGTGCATGCAGACTACCCACAAGCACATCCTCCAGTGATCAATGTGGCAGCACCAACAGACACTCCAAGCCTGCTCTCTGGTCAGCTGAGCGCCACCGTTAGCAGCACAAGCCACTCTGCTGGCTTCACTACCCTGCTAATCAAAGCGCCGCCTGGCAAATACAACATCACATTCACGGTCTCTAGCCATGAGGTAGTGGAACATGATCGTCTTCCTGCCCTCTGACTTGTCAATGACTGTAGCAGGTGTGCATCCGTGCAATGCAGTCCCCTCTACAGTTGTCTCTTGTCAAGGAGCCTCCCATGCTGCCTCTGTCATACAGGACCTGCCCCCTGCCTTAATCTTCCTGCAAATTCGTCCCTGCCTACACGGAGAGATCGTTGGTCAGCAAGGCGACGTATGTGACCAATGTCCGGATGGTCAGTACAGCTTGGATCAGGCGGATCAGGCTTGCAGCCCATGTCCAGACAGTGCAATGTGCCCAAATGGCACCACGTCCTTCATTCCCGCAGAGGGGTTCTGGCACTCTGCAGCAAACGCAACTCTCATGCACAGATGTCCTAATTCCAACGCTTGCAGGTAAACTGCTGTGCTGTGCTGTGCTGTGCTGTGCTGTGCTGTGCTGTGCTGTGCTGTGCTGTGCTGTGCTGTGGATGCCATTCAACCTTGTAGTGTGCATCAGGCTGAGGTCATGACACCAGCTGCATTGGTGTCTAGTGTTTCATGCTAAGTGCACCATGCCAAGTTTGCCACGCAATTTGCGCCATGCCTGCTTGACTCAGTGCACGGATCTGTGGTGATGATCAGGCTACGCAATCCAGTCTGACGCTTCCTTCTGATCAGATTTGTTGATCAGATCACACCAATTTGTTGGTGGTTTCAGAAAGCAGAACATGCATTGCTAGCCCTTTGATAGTGACAGTCCAAAAGTGTCAATCAAGTGGGCACTAGTCAGCGTTGTCTTCCCATTGACCTTGCGCACCCTAAGTTTTCAGGGATTGCTCAAAGGGAAAGTGAATGTGCATGCTACTTTTTAGGGGGGATCGCGCAACCTTAGAGATGTGTCAGCAGATTTGGTATGCTGACAGTAACAACCCACAGGAGCAGGCTGACTTGGCATGCCAGCTTTGGGGGGATGGCCCGGAATCAGGCCCATCCTATCTGACCCACCAATGTAGCAGGGGGTATGAGGGCCCAGTATGCACTATATGCTCTCCTGGTCACGGAGTCTCAGGTAACAGCTGTTACTGTTGCCATGCGTGTGTGCTGCCCAAGTGTTTGGAAAAGTGCATTGTAAGGCTGTCAGGCCTGGAATGTGCGCTTTCTCCTGCTTCCTTTGTGTGCTTGTTGCCCTGCGAGGTTCAGTGTGTTAATGGTGAGCACTCTGTCAATAGTACACATACGCTCTTGGGTCGCCAGTAATGAATCCATCTGTATGTTCCCTGATGGGCTCAACGAACAACAGCGAGGCAGATAATGGCGACATGCAAAATGCGTGACACAGTAATTGATACAGGTCGCTTTTCGTGTGTCTTCTGTCCACATCATGGGATAGCGGCATTTGAGTATTTCCTAGTGCTGGCTGGCACAGTCCTGGTAAATGCGTTCCTGATTTGGCGCTTGTTGGATGAGAAGTCCACAGGGTGGGACCAAGCAGAGGGCTCTGATTATGTTGAGGTATGCAGACAAACACACATGTTGCTTGCCGGGCGCTTGTCAATCACTGACTGCTCATATGTCAATGCCTGTGCTTTTTGTTCATACATTCACCAAGAATGCCCTATTGACCTTCTTCAAGTTGCGATAAATCATATTTTTCCTTCGCAGGGTCTACAGGAAGCCTGACTGTACATGTACATGCTGCAATACGACTGCACCATGTACTGACTAGTGCAGCAGGTCAGTAGCGACCAATGCCTGTCGCACACAGCTGCAATGTGAGCATGCACTGCGACACGGACAGAATGTTGCTGAATGGCGCTCATACTATGCAACACTGTGAATGCAGGCCTTGCTGACATATGTGCAGTTGGCTTCGCTTCTGGGCCTGCTGGACATCAAGTGGCTCAGCCTGCTTGGGGGCCTGTTCAAGGCCTTTGCATGGATCACTCATGTCAACCCACAGGTGTGTCACCCTGTGCAATCAATCTCTCTCGACTTACTAAGGAAATCTAAATTGCAAACATGTGCCTGTGCATTTGTCACTGGTTGCCATGGATTTGACCAATGTGTGATTTATTTCGCTCCTTCCATTCCTGCCTTATCTGCAAGATGTAATAATAATAGTAAAAGTTAAAAAGAAGCTGAGCCAGCAGGCATCAGATGCGTGCGATGCAAGTCAGCTCCCTCCAGACAGGCTTCTTCAGAGCATCACGGGTGTAGAGGTTTAACTTCAACTTGTGGTTCTCAGACAATACAATATTGTTTCAAAGTCCAAGGTTCGCCACAACAGTTCTGGCCTGCTAAACGTCCATGCAGCAGCAATTTGGGCAATCTGCTGTCAGGCATCCTGCAGATATGACTGACCCATTTAAGCCTCTTGCTTCTCAGCTGAGAGTCAACATCAAAAGATTCACGCTGCAAGATGTCCTGGTTTGTGATGTGGTCTCTCATTGAGATGCCACAAATCTGCCTTAAACACCACACGTGAAACTCGGACAGAGCATTGAGATGCATGTCAAGTAAAGACCAGGTCTCACCTGCAAGATGTAAGTAGACATTATGAGACAATACAACAGATATGCTATTTGCTATGTGGCAAGAGCAGAACCTGCACTGCTGGAGGTACTACTGCAGAGGTTGGCGGGCTACCCATAGGCCCATATGTGTTTGATTCATTTTGCTCATTCTGGTTTTCCTGTGTGCTGTGCAGAGCGCAGCCATGGATTGTATCTTGCCCCATAACAACAGAGGCCTCCCATTGGCAGTGACCCGGACGCTGGTCCAGCTAGCCATCCCTCTCGTCCTGCTGATCGCATTCTGCACAGCTTGGATTGCTGCCTACATCTACCTGCAGCGCTGTAGGCCATCAGACAGCAGAGGAAGGGACTGGCTGAGCAAGCGACTGATGCTAACATGTTACTCAGTTCTGGGCTACTTCTACCCCTCGTTGACACAGGCAGCGCTTGGCGTGTTTGCATGCTACCCAATCGACCATCCAATCCCTTCGGGCACACTCTACCAAACGTTTCTGAAGGTAACAAGCATGCACCCTAAGCTGTATGACTGCAACATGCACTGCAGTTACTATATGCGAGTTTGCCATTTGATCTAGCTCTGACTGTCAACAACCATAGGCCCGAGTTGTTGCATCAACACTTTACGATTTATGAACTTTGATCAGCACAGCTTAATGGCATCATGGATTGTTGGCTTGTGCTGCCTTGAGCATAAGCACATTCTCTGTGTCAAGGAACCAACTCCTGTGCTGAAAGAACCATATTGCTGCTTTCAGGCAACCTGGCCAGCAGGATACTGGGAGTCAGACATGCGACATGCATGCTTTGCCAGCTGGCATCTACTCCTGACACTGGCCCTGGCCTTGCCTGCCCTTTTGCTTTTCAGTGTAGGCATTCCATTAGTCATCTGCGTGGTGCTGCTGTTGAAGCGACACCAACTGGAGAGCGTGTCGTGCAAACAGCAGCTGGGGTATGCATACAGGAGCTACAGGCTGAACCGCTGGTGGGAAGGCCCATTGTTTCAGTTCAAGCTCATGGGCTTGCTATTGGTGATTGTGAATGGCAGGCCTCTAGGCGTGTATCTTCCGTTACTAATGGTGCTTTGCCTGCTCTGCTTTGAGTACTTGTACCAGCAAGTGCTGCGGCCTTATAGAACTTGCGATTTGCAGCGTGTGCAGATGGCAACAGTGCTGCTGCTGATTGTTTCTGTGGTTGCTGGATTGATGCTGCAAGATTATGAAGATGAAGCTTCTCAAGCAGGGCTTACAGCTGTTGCCATTCTTACAGGTGTTGCAAATTGCTTGTTTGTGGCTTATCTGTTGTATGCTATCTGCAACAAATACTTAGGCACCATGAAGCAGGTTGTTTCCAAAGTCAACAGCAAATTTGTGCTGTTGAGACAGGAAAGCGGGACGCTTTCTGCTTAGTAGCTAGTAGGATTCAGCCACCTGGCTTGTTCAGTCCAGAGATATGCCTGCAAGCATAATGCAGCTGTTTGTTGGGTTCATAGTCAAACGCTTGCTTTGCCTACCTGGCTTGTTTAAAGACATGAGCACGCTTGGTACCCTAAACAAGCATGTTGGACATTGCAAAGAACTGTATACAGCTGAGTGACTGTGCTGTCAACGTCATGTAATCCCACCAAGCAAGTCACATCAGCTGCAGCTGCAGCTGAGATCCTTCGTCCCTAGCACATTGTGACACACAGTTGTCAAGCGAATCACTTACGCTCATCATCATTGACATGCACATATGTGATCCTCACAAGGGAGACATCGAGGTGCATGACAAGCACATTCTCACATGGGTGGAACAATCATCCTCACAGAACGTCAGTTCAGCGAACAGCTTGGTTCACAGAGATTGTCAGGATACAGCGCTTAAAAGATCAATGTATTGACTGACTTTTCCGAGAACACGCACTGCATACAGTCTACAAGCTATTTCATACCGGTAGCAGCTTGGTACCTAAAAGCAAACGAGTTTGCAACTGCACCAGGCAAAATGCAACTTGCGATACACCACTATAGCTCAAGCTAGAAATAATACTGCAACAGTACATGCAACAGCTTCAGCACTCGCTGAAGGACATGGCATGTGTCATATGCCAATGATCACAATCTTTGCCCTGCAACTTGTGCAGCAAGTGCCCTCAGAGCCGCACTCTCTCTATTGCCAGCTTGCAGTCGATGCTGAGCGCCACCAATTGGCGCACCACACTCTGGACACACACTGGCTTGCGTCGCTCCACCGCACTCTGTTATGATATATGGATGACCGTTGGCACACTCATACCAGTGTCCTTGATTTGTGAAACCCAGACCTGCCAGGCCTGGTACTTCACTGACAAGCGCTTTCACCCCTGCTTTCAGCTGCAAGAAATCAAATTCAGGACTATTTTGTGCAGACACTCTGGATGGATCTGGAGCCATTGCAAGGAGCAGGATAAGTAGCATTGTGGAGTCATGCATAAGAGATGCTGCCTTATGCAGATGACATCAGTTATCATGGCTGTGAACAACAGCGCTGGCAGCACACATGCTACTCCATGCCAACTCAGACGTGATACAGCACAGTGAAAAGGTCTGACACAACATGCCATGTGATGTGGACGTACCTCGTCGCTCCTGCCCATTGGGGCCTCAACCAGCTTGTGCAGACTTGCAAAACCTGCCCGAAGGGAAGCCAAGACAGCTACCATGGGTGAGCCCGCCGTCCTTTCACATGCTTGTCTCTGAGCATCTGAGCAGGCTTCTTCTGCTTGTGCCAACATGTGCAGCTGAGCAGCTCTTGCCTGCTTGTCGGCCTCAGAGGTTTCACCTATCAGGTTATCAGTATAGATATCAGGTTACACGTGGGGTACTATGCATGGCAAGGTGTTCTGGAACAGCTCCCACAGCTGTCACATCTGATGCTACTTCTGCTGTGCCAACGTTACAACGTGTCAGCTTCTGTAAGTTGAATGCTGACAATGCTGGGTTTGCTTGCAACCAAATGACATTGCCTAATAACAAAGCTCACATGAGCGCGACCCGCTGCACCACCATCTACAATCAGAGCAAGCATCCCCAAATCTGCATGCAACCAGCAGGGTAACAATCTGGCGAGAACACATGTGTCTAACACACAACAAACACAGCCTAGTAAATCATCAGCTAGGCATCAGATCTCATGACAACAACTGGGTTGTTGTGAGTGAGCTATGATTTGCAAGACATGCACCTTGATGGCTCCTCTTTGGGTGGTGTACTGCACCAAAGCCTCATCTGGCCAGACGCCATTCAGCACGTTGACCCTCCTCAAAGCAGCTTCTGAAGTGCTGTTCCTCTTTGGCGGGGCGATGAGACATGACAGGTCAATGGCATTGCTCTCTTGCAAGTAAACTGGAGGTGGCACCACTGCCTGGGAGCTGCTTGAACTGCCTTTAACAGAGAACTGGTTGCAAAAGTGCAAAGACAGTGACACCGTCCAGTATTGCATGCAGCACATGCATTGCAGCACCTTCAGCAGACTCTTGAATCAGACTGCAGCAACCTCAGCAGACTCTCACTCAGATGGCAGCACCTTTAGCACACCTTCAGTCAGATTGCAGCAACCTCAGCAGACTCTCAATCAGATCTCACGTAAGGGACAACACAATGAGTCTGCTGTTACCTGTTGTAGTATCAGTGGTGGGGAGGCGTATTATGTGGTGCGCCAAAGGTAGATGGTGACAGCGCTGTAAAGCCTTGAGGAATGGCTGGAAGGCAAAGAAGCTGCTGCCAGCAGCTTGCAACAGCACTGTCCTGCCTGCTGGCTGGCCTTCAGTGGTTGCTGATAGAAGGCCAGTGATCTCAGAGCCGGCACACAACCTGCACCAGCCCAACAGGGGGGTTCAGGAAGCACACGACTGTGTGAGCGCCTGTATGAAGTTGACCGTATGAGTTTCTTGAACTGAGCATGCTTGAGGCATGTATGGCAGCATTTATTACACAGGACTGGGGCAAAGCACTCGGCTCAATCGATTTGCACATGCATCTGCAGACCGAACGTAAAAACACAGATGGTCATTGCAGCACTGCATAGCACCCTTTTTGAAACTGTGACATGTTCAGTGACACCTAAATCTTGAAATTCAGCCTGTACAGACACTGACATATTACCTGAGGCCAATGGTAGGGCGCCGATTGCGGTGTCTCGGAGCAAGGAGCTGCTCATCTCTCTCAGAGATGATGCAAGAAATGATCTTGACGTTGATAGACCCAGCCGCAGCATCTGTTTCATTTGATGGCGTCTCAGTCCACAGCCGCACCAGAGTGCCATGCTGCAGCCGCTTTGTCATCTTCCAAAACTCGATTAGCTCCTGAGGTTTCTTGCTCTGGTTGGATGGCAGATCATCAAAGCTTATCTGCAGGCTGACACTGGGAACTCAGTACACAAAAGAAAGAAAATTCAGCTGTGGTATAACATACAGCATGATCATGAACTTCAGCGGAACAGTTCAGCTGAACAGACTGACCTTGTCTCTGCCATTATGTTTTGCCACATCCAAGTGAAGAGCACGGCATACACACTTTTTGTGATTCACAGGATGACACAGTGTCGCTGGCCACAAGCACGTCAGGGATTGTCATGTCCATTCTTACCATGAAGACACCGCCGGGACCTCTTATGGGAATGAACAGATCCTCGACATGTGCATTTGTGTACACTTGGAGAGTACCCTCCTGCACTGCCTGTGGCCAGGGCATCTGCCCATGTCCTTTTGGCTGAGTGGGCACCACAGCTGCTATCCCTCCGCTCTCTTTGAAGTCAAGGATGCTGGTGAACAACTCCCCCAGACCATCATGACGAAACAATCTGAGGATTGAATGCTGATGAGTGAGCAGAGGAACGACCTAACTTGTGCATAGCAGAAAATGATCAAGCATAAAGTGCTGTTACCCACTGCTGTGCAGGCATTCCTGTTTTAAACGCTGAAAATCTGTTCACCTCATGGCTGGCATTGACAGATGCATGTTGGTAGATTACGTAAATGCTCTCTCAGCAGCAACACTGATATCATGGTCCTCATGCCCACCATTGATCACATGACTGCCGTAGATAGAAGGTAGCTAGATGTGCCGCAGTGATGCAAGATACAAACAGCTGACCTGAATTGCATGTCAAGATGAGCTGCTTGGGAGGCAGACTCCAGATGCATGACTGTGCCAGCTTGATTGCGTGGCAGATATTGAGGAACGGTGCACAGCATCTCTTCTTGAGTGGGCGCAATACTGATGCTGGCAATGTTGGCAAAGTCGTTATCATGCCTGCAACAAGCACGGGCTCAGCAAAAGCTTGGTGAATAGGGCTATGCATGTCACCAGCTAGATTATAGCTGGCTTGTGTCAGGTGAGACTAACCTTGTCAAGCCATGGGCACAGTAGATGCTGCTAGACGCAGAGCCAGGATTCCTACAGTTGTTGCTGTTTCACTCAGCAGCACCCTACATTGGTGTAAGGAGGGACCAAAATCAAACGTCCATTTGACAGTTAATTGTCCAGCACACACACAGGCAACATTTGGTAGACCAGATGGATTACCTGGGTCCCTGCTCCCTGTGAATGCATGGCCCAGCTTGTGCTTCTTCTGCTTGTGAAATGCGAGACGCTGCACGCTGCTGTGTACGCAAGGAACTCAACTGTGCTGATAGAGCAGCTTGTGCTTGAGCCGTCTGATAGTCTCCCTGCTGGCTGGCAACAAGCCTGCAAAGCAGTCAAAAGTTGACTTCTCATGCATTGAGAGGTACTGGCAACATGCTGACCTTATGAACCAACTATTCACTGAAACAGGGAATATCATCACCTGCTCAGCCTACTCAAGCTGCTGCTGAGAGTGCTTTCTCCTGCAGCGCTGCGTCTGATAGTGAACATTCTGTATGCTTGCTGCAATTCAGCAATATGGCACTGCATGTGGCCAAGCTTCTCTGCAGATGAACCACTGGATCGTGACATGAGCTGCATCAGGAAACTGACAACAATCTGCATCATCTCTACCCATGTTCTTGGCTGCCATGCAGAGGCCTGCAAGTCAGCAAAAGTCGCCAAGTGCAAACATGACTTACAGACCAAGGCACTTTGCAATTGTTGCATGATTGACTGATGCATCAGTCAGCACAAATCAGGCAATCGGGAGCCCTTTCCAGGATGTTCTGGCAGCTGGAATGAGTTTAGAAGTTGTGTAATGACATTGATCCTGTACATACAGCCCTTTGAGAAGCTCTGAAACCCTGTAAGATGATATATAAGCTGTCACAAAAAGCTCACCATCTTGCTTTTGCTGTCTGTTATGCTGCCTTGTTTGCTGAGATCAGTCAAACACTGGCACACCTTGTGCATGTCCAAGCTGCTCTCAACAACTGAGACGATGGGGTTGTAACACTGGCTGAGGACTGTGTTTGCAAAGCTTGGCAGACCAAGGAGATGCAGCAATGCGCAGATGACTCGCTGAAATGATGCTTTGGACCTGTCACTGCCTGCCTGCACAGTACAGTTAGACTCTAGCTGTCTTGCGGTAGCAATCATTGAGGAAGTTGCAGTACGAGCAAAAGCCGCACCTGGACAGAGACAGGGTATGAGCAAATGTCTCTGAGCCTAGACAGGCCTCTTTTATCCCGACTCCCTAGCTGGTCTAGCACAAAGGTTGGATCAATAGTACACTCGTTGATTGCGGCGTTTATAAAGCGCCGCATGTCGTGTGAGGTTGTGAACGCCACCGACATGCTGTCGGTTGATGCTGGCAATATTGTGGAACTGCTGGCTGTGGCAGGCCTCTGCAGTGCACGAGTGCTGTAGCCCGGCAGGGACTGATCTCCCACGACAGCGTCCACGCCCTCGAGTCGCCCCACCACGTCTCGGACGATCCATCACAACCACGTCCTGCAAAAAATGTTGAGTCAGAAGACCCTTGACTGGACGCGCTGCAGGCCTATCGGCGTGGACCAACTGCGCTAAATCCAGGTGATCATGTGCCGGCAGCGCTTGCCTGTTGTCTCTCAGCGCTGTGTCTTCAGTGCGTGAGAGCTTTAGAGTTGTCTGATTGAGATCTGTAGTACATTCCGTGCTTGTACATGCTGCATCGGCGGAGCTGTGCTCTGCGACATCAATCTGCAGAACAAGGTCCGTTTGCAAAACAAGGTCCCTCCCGCAGAACTTACTATCGCGCTGAGTGCTGTCGTGCTGCGAATCGCACCGGTAGCAGATGCTAACGATGATGTAAAGGTCATGACGCGTATATCCGAGCTGTTAGCCGTGTTCAGCACGGCAGGTTTGTTCAACACGGCGGGGTCGTTCGTGCTTGACTCAGCGAAGAAGCATGTCAAGCTTGAACGCCGGATTGCTCCTTTGTCTTCTTCCATGGTGTGCCTGTTGCAGATGAATTGCACAATGTCCGGCTCTCCACACACTTGGGCAGCAGTATGCTCCTTTGTTTTCCATGAGTACCGACACCATCAGATCCTTTTCTGCGCAGCAAGATTGCATGCAAGTGTTCTATTTTGTTCTACGCTGGAAGAAATCAAGACAGCTCTTGATTTCTTCCAAATTTGACCTTTGTCTTCTTCTAAATGTGATCAGACTTGTTGGCTGGCTAAAGCATTGAAATCTCTCTCTCTCTCTTCTCCCTTGCCTTGAAGACGGGCATAGCGGCATAAGACGGTGTCCAGGTTGCGTGCCTGCACTGTATGCCTATACCCACCTCAGGCATACCCTTGGTCAAGTGTCGTCTGCTGCTACATGCATGCATGTCATATGATCTGCATCTCACACATGACTAAATGCAGCTTTCAGCTGTCAGACCTGGCCATGGCCACTAGAAGTCAGCTGCAGCCAGGTGTCAGACCTGCTGTGTTGACAATGCTGCATCTCAAAGCCTTTGAAGGGACAGCAGCCTGTCTAACATCCCTACACACCTGGCATAACTTCATCGAAACAGCATGAAACATTACATCAAACCCATCTCATGCAGGTCATCCTTGTCAACGATATGCGGCTGTCTAGACATGGCTGCTTGTGCCAGCCTCTGCCTTGATTCTGCTTCAGCCTTTGCAAGGTACCCAACTGCTTCAGCACTTGAGCAGCCGGCGTAGGGATCTGCTGACGCCACATTGGTGGCACCACTCAACCGAGACAAAGGTCCAATACCTGTTGACATGTTCGCCCCCTCATACCCAACCTGAGCATCACCCCAAGAAGGTTTCACCCCAAGCAGAGCACAGAACCCTGACACTGCAGAGAGGTCTAATAAATGACAAGTCATGATTCAGTTGAGCTAAAAAGGGCGCTTTTGAGCTGCCAGAATACAAGACCCTATGGTTTTACATTCATGAGTACTGAGCAGTACTGGCTACAACCCATGAATATTGAGCAGCACTGGCTACAATCAGAACAGCCACTGGGCACAAAGCGCAAGGTTGAAGAAGTAAGCATTGACAAAGCCAATAGATCATAAGCTTCACCTGCTGTGAGCATCCAATTTGAGACATGAGGGTGTCATCAGGAATTTTGGCAGGGCGCTTGCCCCGGGCCCCACCAGCAGCCCCTTCCCGTGCTTTTCGCTTGGCTCGCTGCAAACTACTCTGTGAAATGCTCTGACCGTCAATGGCCCCTGCATGTGATGCTGGTTGATCAGCTCAGCCTCAAAATTACATGCGCCAGCTTTGCTAGCAGTGGCAGACATGCAAAGGGCCAAATGGCCCTCGTAGGGATGTTCGGGTTGCAAGTACTGAGACTGGGAATGTGCACGCAATACGACTAGGGATGTGCGAGCTGCAAGTCCTGGGACTAGGCATGTACAAATGCTGGGACTAGGCATGTGCGAGCTGCGGGTACTGAGACTAGGGATCTGCAAGCTGCGAGTACTGGGACTAGGGATGTGCAAGCTGCGAGAACTGAGACTAGGGATGTGCGAGTACTGAGAGTAGGGATGTGCAAGCAGTGAGACTTTGCTATCCAACATGATGAAACAGCAAGTGCTGCACACAATGTCATGAGGTCTGTCCGTGACTTGCGATGCCATTGAGGCATTGCTGCCTGACTCAGAGCTGAGAATGCCTTGCATAGGGCAATGAGTGCATCATCTGAGGTCCAACTTCCAGCACCAGCATGTGCAGGTTTCTCCAGCTGCAGACCACATGCCATGGCTTGTGGCGGAAGTAGACTCAATCACCTGCTGTGTCTCGGGCACAAGATGCTCTGGCAGAAGGGAAGGTGGCATTGCCTGAGGAGGCCATTGACTGGGGCCAGCCTCCAGTCCCAGAGCCTCTTGGTGGGGCCCCTGCACACCCATCAACCAATCAGACGGTCAGTCAGTTTCCAGGAAATGGATGATCCAATGATCCTCGTGATCACTTTTCAGTGATTACAGTATTAACCGATAGTGAAATTACATAGGGTACATAACCAGCACAGCCCTAAATGGATAAGACATTCAAAAGAACATGTGTCATTGGAGCTCAGCAGGCATGCCGCGGGTCATCATCAGCTCAGTGACAGAGACACCCATGATCATAAAAAATCCGTACAGCACTAAAACAACAGTTATGGAAAAAAAGTTGAAACAAAGCAAGCCTGCCACAGAGGTGCTATGTCAGCCCATAGATCTTAAATGATCATAAGCAAACCTAACGATTCTGCTAAACAACCGAATGGTGTAGAACCAGCGAGTCCCGAAAACAAGCACAAAAGACAGAAAAAGAAAAGGAAGAAGCAAAAGGTGGTCTTGTTGCCACTATAGTATTTCACAAGCGAGCCTAAAAAGTAAGGGTGGTACCCTTGAGACCTATGAAAATCCAGGTCAGACTACTTCTGTCAACTTGCTGTGTTTTTGTGAGTCATCACCAACACAACAAGTTGAACAAAAAGGGTCTGACGTTGATTTTCAAGGTCCTCACAAGGAGAGTTTATTAATCTTTCTTTCAAGCATTGCTTTGGAATTACTACAATGGCAGCAAGATCTACACAGGCAGGAAGGGAAAAACTGACAGAATCCCGGCAGTACCATGGATTACTAGCTTTCACAAATGAGCCATATGCATGCATGCTTTAGACCCCCTCATCTTCTCCCATGCCTGAACTTCAGCACAAGTCTGTGCATTATGACTTGCGTGTTGACTTATTGCATGAAGTATGACAGTGGTATCCGGTACCCAATCACATGCTAAATTAGACTCCTAGTTGTTTCACTTGTGGTTTGTCAATGCATGGTGACAATATCCTGATGGTGATGGTGTTTGTCTGTATCATTGTTTGTCTGTGTTGTTCTATGACAAAAGACTGTGCAGCCCAACAGCTTAATTGGCCCCGCCGACTGCAAACTCCCTGACTGACTGATTGACAAAACTGACCTGCTGGCGCCTCAAATTGTGAGCACATGTGATGCATCGACGGCCCACCACTTTCCAGCATTCCTCCCAGTCTGCTCAAGGCACTTTGCAGCGCGCCTTCCGGCTGCCTATCGGCTGCGCCCTCAGTTTGCCCATTGCTTGGGCCTTCAGTTTGCCTTTGAGCTGCGGCATTGCCTTCTGATCTGTCATCATCTGCTGCCCTGACGTCTCCTGTACTGCCATCTGCTTCCAATCCTGTGGTGGCTGTGGGGTTTTGGGGGGTCCTGGCAATGTCAGGGGTTGCCACAGCTTCTCGGGCTAATTTCACGGATTTGGCAATACCCTGAAATGTTGTGGGACCTGCAAATTATGCCACATGCTTGTTAGTTACACGACAAGCAGCGGTCCAAGCATGCCAGAATATGCAGTGACCTACTGTCATCAGCATGCCTCCCAAACATGCATGTTACTCATTGCAGCAAAGGCAATTGACTTTCTGTCATGCCAGGAG
>JAABUH010002430.1_pt1 | contig 17903 bp, 25 predicted proteins | sample 5559121 | NCBI WGS metagenome assembly JAABUH01 (sample SAMN10711871, study PRJNA513364) | rock metagenome | isolation source: Antarctica rocks | place: Antarctica: Victoria Land, Battleship Promontory nord | collected 2015-12-28
CTTTTGAAGCGGTTCACGCCCGAAATACGATCTTGGAGAAGGAGAACAGGGACTTCAGGGATGCTCAGACCGGTGGGAAGAGGAAGAAAGCCGGCGTGAGCGTGAGCAACCTTGAGACACATGTGTTTAGTACAGAGGACGTGCTAGCAAAGGTCAGAGCTGCGGAGGACGCTAGGCGGCCTAGGAGGCAACGGGGAGACCTGGTGAGGACTTGGTCAAGGACGCTCTCATGGCTCTAGAACCTAAACCCTTCATGACCAGCCCTTGAATCTATGCATATTGGGCCGAGTACATGGGATTTCAAGATTGAAAGAGAAGATGCGTCAATAAAGGGTAAGTTACAGTATCTGAGAGCGAGGGAAGATCGCCCCACCACGTGCTTGAGGAAGTGCGACTAAGCTCATGGTTTATTGATGGTTTAACGAACGTGCTGCCTGCTCCGAATCAAGCGCTTGCTGAGATGATACGGGATAGAAGGATTTCGCGAGAGAAGATCCAGCGGATCAGAAGACGTATCAATCCTACTTTATCGACCATCAACAATCAAGTTCGACGTAACGAAGCAAGATGTACGACGAGAAGAACGAAAAGACGTTAGACGCTCAAGAGCAAGGTTCCCATGACGCGAACACTGCTTCACTACCTTCGACACTCGTAGCACTTCCAGAGAGGAAGAAGCATCTGTACACCGCTAAGACGAAAATGTGTTTCAAAAACGATATCCATTGATGTTGGATGTAAAGCTGAGATGGTTCGTAGTTCAGCGATATTCACCGTTATATTCGCTGGCATCGTATGTCAAGATATACACCTTCATAAGTCTTCGCTGAAAAAGATATATTTAGGCCTTGTGTTCCGATGGAGTGAGTCGATCCCATCTCGTTTCCGTCCAAAGCCTAGGTCGAACCTTACCGTTCAATCATAGTACAATGCGGGTGTCATCGGGAACCTCAACCTCCTATTCGCAGAACGTCAGTCCCCTCCCTTTACCCACAGTCCTCCCAGCTCGATTGACTGGAGCCCTCCTAGTGTACCCCAAGAGTGTCTTCGGTTCAACGATCAAGACCCGACTATCCAACTCATTCTTCATCGGCGAGATCATCGGTCAACTCGTGTTCGGGCTCGCCATAGATAGGATCGGTCGTAAAGCCGGCGTACTGCTCACGACCACCATGCTCATCCTTGGTGTGATCTTGTCCGCTGCAGCGCATGGGAAAACGGATCTAGGTCTATTCTGGATGCTGGGTGGGTTTTACCTTCGATCTTCAACCGTATCCTAAGCTGGGCTGAGTGAGTGGGTTAGTCGTTGGTAGAGGGGTCGCAGGCGTTGGAGCGGGTGGGGAGTATCCCGTCTGTGGAACGGCTTCGATCGAAGCGGCGGATGAGACGGCGTATGTGAGGAAAAATAGAGGCTTCCTGATCGCCTGTATGTAAGTGCTTTATTTGCCTCTTCTCCCCGGGGATGCATGGGCTAAATCCCATTATAGTGGAGACCTTGGTCAGGTTCCGGATATAATGTCCACTTGGTGCTCATGAGGTCTCTCAGCTGTTGACTCTGGCTTCGTCCTTTCTGGAATCAGTTAGTAGCTTTTGGCAGTTGTTGGCCAAAGTGAATCAGTTGACAATTAGTACAGTCCCCCTTATCGTGCTCTCCGCCTACGGGTACGGCCAGAACTCTACTGGAACACACGGATTCGCAGGGACATGGCGGATCTGCCTTGCTCTGGGTCTTGTCCCCCCACTCGTGAGTCTTCCTATATCATTGTACGGGCTCAATTGACTCTCGTCATAGGTGGTATTCTATTTCCGCATCAAGGTCTGTGCCCTGGCTCGACCGAATCTGAAGTACTTGACCGGGAAGCAGATGCTCAATTCGACAGCTTACCGAAACAACGCGATGAAGGGCAGGAGAATCTCTTTCAAGATCCTCTACCTCGCGGTGAAGCGGTACTGGCGTCGGATCATCGGGACGTGTGCAGCTTGGTTCCGTGCGTCCCCCGCTTTGTGTTCGACCGAAGATGAGATATGTCGCTGATGCTTTGGGGCAGTGTACGATTTCTGCAGCTATCCTTTCGGATTATTCAGCTCTACCATTATCTCCCAGCTTAACCCGAGTCGGTCTCCCGCTTGTTCAATCTGCTGCATCCGAACTGACCCATACAACAGAAAATACGATCATCCAGAATATCGGGTATGGTACGCTCGTGTAAGTCATCATCGGGCCCAAGATTACAAGTCGATTTCTTGCATTGCTGATTTGGTTAACAGGAATGTAGGCGCCTCGATATGGGATGGGATGATGAACTGTCTGATTGTTTCCTCCTAGGCGTTCTATCTTCCAGGCTGCCTGGTTGGAGGTGTGCTTCTAGATAGGATCGGCCGACGTAACACACAGTACGTTCTGCCCCATCCACAAGGATTCAACAAACTCACTGACATGTACCGCTTAGATTCACCGGTTTCTTCGTCCAAGGTGCTTTTTTTCCCGAGACGAGAATGTCGATATCGCTTACCTGTTATATACAGGTATCATCGGGATGATCCTAGGTGGAGCTTTGTCCAAAATCCAGAACCATGTCGCAGCCTTCATCGTGGTTTACGGTGAGGAACTGCTTCCCTCTGAGATCAAGGCGGGGTCACCGACAAAAGAATCGATCGTTTCAGGTCTATTCTTGTCTGCAGCGGAAGCCGGACCGGGAGTCGCGACATTCCTGATTGCAGGGGAAGTCTATCCTGTATGTTTCGTTCCACGGGTTATAAAGCCTGATGTAGCGTGCTTACCGATGGGGAAAAGACCGCCCTTCGAGGCCATTTCTTGGGCTTCTCTGGTAAGTCCTGCCCTTTATTAGATGAAAAAGATGCGGGCGATTGCTTAGAACCCTGTTTTTCCTTAGCTGCGTGGGGTAAAGCCGGTGCAGCGATCGGGTATGTCTTTCGATCCGAAATCTCTCATCTTTTTCTTCTCGTTATCCTGATCATTAGCGCAGAACTCAAGTCTTCACACCGATCCAGACCGCATTCTCAGACCCGTTCCGAGGTCAACAAGCAGTCTTTCTCAGTAAAAGCCTTCCTCTCCTCCACAGGCAATATGTAATCCATCCTGACCCGATCATACATAGTCGGAAGTGCCATCTCTCTTCTCGGAGCTATCGTCACGCTCGTCTTCATCCCTGACGTAAGACAGTCTTCTTTTTCTGTTGAGTTCAAGGATTGATCGTGTTGGCAGATGTCCCGCGAGCTCGAGAACGAAGATGAAGCTTGGCGAGCTTACCTCAACGCCAACGGCGTGAACACCGACGATATGGGTGAACCGATCGAGGCGAGCGCTAGTCAAGGTGTGAAGAAGGATCTCGCGGTAGGTGGTGAGATGTAGCCGGACCAAAATATAGAAGTCCTCAAGATATAACAATTAGACGACCGATGAGTTTACTCGGCTTTTCATGATACGCCTTGGTGACGAATGACGATCCGGTTAAACCGCTTTCATAAACATCTCAGTCCTTTTTTTTGACGAGGACGCAGCAGCTGAACGTGTCATTGTTCCATAGAATTCCCTCTGATCGCCGCTCGGTAAGAAAGGTGTAGCACCCATCACGAAGAAGGTTTATTCATACGTAGCATGTCGCAAGTTTGTCGATGCATACCGAGATCCTATGACTTCGCCTCCTTTTCGTTACTTGAGATCTTCACCGACCTTCGCGTGTGTATCAGCACACTTAACTGCCGTGGTGCGGTCAGCTTACGTCTTACCAAAATTCTTCCCGGTTGAAAATCACGTCCAGCGCCTCCCACACATCTCTCTAAACCCCTCTTCCCCTCCTTCGGCTCAACGACCGTAAACTCATAATTGATCTTCCCTTTACTCTGTAGGTCGGACGAGGTACGATCTAGCTTCTTCGAACCTCGAGGTGTATTCGGTCACAATGAACCCGTCGATCTTCGCTTTCATGGATATGAGGGAGGGGGTATTACGCAGACCGCAAGGTTTCTCCGACGCGCAAGGGAGCACACCCATCAGTTCTGCTACTCACTTAACATGATGATGCTGGGTGAGGGGGACGGACTTGCAATGTGAGATCGCACGACAAGCGATCATCCTCGCGTGAGTCTTCAGCTGCGCCAGAACCATGTCCAATATCTCCCCTCCATTACATTACTCGTGAGCTATGAATGAAGGAGTTCGAGGTGAAACTCGCCATTATCGAAATACATGTCGATCAAACCGACTTCCCCGAACACCCTTCTTTGAACCCTCATCCTTGTAATTGAGGACGACGTGACAGCCCATCTTTCGGAGTCAATACAATTTCGCACTTACCGGGAGTCGGAGATGGCTTTTCAGGTTTAAGTAGCTGATCGATCTAGAGTGGTGGACGACCGGACGTTTCCGTACTCGACGTACAGTTTCAAGCATCGATTCTCTCGGAATTTCCCCCTCAGCCCCTATCGTTCCGTTTCTACACCCTGTCCCAGGCATGATTTTGTCATCCTTACGGTCTGGAGGCATACCCACATGATACGCCCAGACGATCTAGCCCCTTTCGTTCAGGAAAGCATCCTTCAGGTCCAAAAGGGGAGCCGTCAATGTCGATCTCGTCCTCGGCTTGTTAATCCTCTCGCTCACCCTCGATCCTATCGGTGGGCAACTGCGTTACGGCTCATTTCTATTGGCGTACCAAATCGGTTGGACTTGGGAATGGACTTGATGAGCGGTTCGATCAATGATGGGGGCCTGATGGAGCGGGGAAGTGAAGCAATGCTCGAGCAGGTTCAACTCGTAAGCATATCAAGCAATCCTTGACGGTAGATCACACGAGAGCAATCTTGGTGGACCGCGCTCGAGTCAAAGCAGTGGGGCAAATGAGTTCGCGGGGCGAATGTACAGGGGACAGCCCTTCGAGCATTCTCGGCTACGTAAATCCCTCCCTTCATTGCGGTGTGACGGTGGGCTCGGGGCACTTTTAGTCAGAGCCAGCAAAAGATCGAATACTCGCGCACAACTTCGCACCAGGTCGCCGTTCTACAACGCCGGAACTATCTCGGTATTGAGGCTAGCAAGGTCTCCACGTCGGTCCTAAGAGCGAGGTTGTTGGGTTCGTGGTGATGGTGAGGTGGACCTAGTACGGGGTCCAGGTAGCTTGCGATACTAAAGTGCGTGCTTTCATGGCAATTCGGACTTGCGAGAATCTTTTCCTATGTGTCCCCGAGCATGTTTCTGATATGCGATATCTCAACAAGACACCGCACTCCTTGACTTTGTCCCAGGAGCCTGTTGATTGCGCAAGATCAAACGACACATCAAACGACTCCACCTCATCGCCTCAGAGAAGGAGTGTTCGCTCACGCATCCGTCGAGTACCCTAGTTTGTCCGGGTGGTCTCGCATGGCGCTTCAACGCCTAGTTGCTGTATCCGTAACAGAAAAGCCCATATCCTGACAAAGAGATGTCGTTGTTTTCAACCTAAGAAATAACAAAAGTATTCACATGCAATCGTCAGAATCGGTGAAACTGTTTATCGTAACGATGCAGGTTATCATGAGCGCCCCATCATCTTCTCCCTCCTTCTCCAACAATCTCTCCCTTACCTCGGCCGGTCGAGCAATCCCTCCACGTCCCGCTCTTCACGTTCCAGGCTCACGTTCCGGCCCATGTCTGTACCGACAATCTCCGCCCGATCGAAATCAATGATGCGTGCGCGTCCTGCAGGATCAAAGATGATATGCCGGGGTGCGAGATCGTGATGAACGACGTTTCGGGCGTGGATGGCGGTGTAAGCGGCTCGGACGTTGATCCTGTGAAGCAAAAAAGAAGTCAGCAGGATAACAAATGATGCCAGTGAGAATGGGGTGAAGAGTACGAGCCGAAGGAGAGGGGAGAGAGTTCGGAGAGCAGTGCCAATCGGGGGACCAGAGGGCAACGAAAGCCTGAAAGTAGAACCTCACCGGTCCGCCTCGTTCATATCCGCCCACCCCTTGGCAACCCCCTCAACTTTCTCGAGCAAGACGACGGCCCACCCACCACTCGAGATCCACGAACCATAACATCGAGGTACCGAAACGCCTTGCAGATCCGCGAGGGGACCTGTGAGAGCGCGAATCTCATTTCGGATCGCGTGACGGATCGTGGTCGGATCGGGGAGGTCTAGTTCGATCTGATGTTCGCGAGTGTGGAGATCGGCGAGTTTCACTATAAATCCGTGTCGAGATCCGAAGAGGGAGGGAGAGGTTTGGACATTGGCTATGTCGGAGGAGGAGTCGTCATTGATCTTGTATGAGTACTCTGGGTGATCGGTATGTTTCACTTCGTGAATACCTTGTTCGTGGTTGGCGTGAATGTCTTGATTGTTATTGTCGTGACGACTCTGAATGTCGGGATCTTTGACGTGACCGACAACGCGGGCCAAAGCAGAATACGTGATGAAACGGTCGCCTTGCATCAGAAGCTCGTCCAAAACCAACTCCAGCTCGGAACAGCACTCGTCCATGAGATCGATACTGGGTGGATCCGCTAGGAAAAACGTGGACCCCTCCATCCACTCGATCTCGTCTGTCCGCATGATCCTTCGTAGTTCCGGTGAGGTGGCAGTGAAACGTAGTGTCGGTGTTGGCATTGTGGATTTGGCGTTGGGAGGGATCATGGTAGAAGATGGAGCGGAGAGGTCGATGGTTGGAGAGGACGCGATGAGGGTTGGCGCTCCGGATACGGGGGATGTGTTTGATTCATCGGATCTCCGAGGCGTCGTCCGCATATTCTCCCGGCCAGCCGAATCATCGTTGACTTGCTCACCCTCGCCGCTTTGGGAACCTTCAGACGCGTCACCCCCCTCAACCTGATCTCGGACCTCCCCTCCATCCTTCCGCTCACCCCCACGCTTCCTCGACGACCCACCACTACCATCATCCCCCCTCTTCCTCTTCCCACCACTAGCCTTCTCGACTGGTTCTCTCACAAACAAACCCTTCCACAACCCCTTCTCTTTCGCCGTGATCTCCACCCTCTCTGGCCGAGCCGAATGCAGCAGCAAACTCAGCAAGAGCCCATACACCGACATCTGGTTCGTGAAAGGCTCTTCCAACGTGAGACGAAGGGACAGTTTCCGGATGATCGGGGACGACACCACGATGTGGTCGATGGCGGTTCGTAAGATGACGAGGTAGATGTTATAGTTTGTTACGACACCCACTGTGACACGGCGATCGTCCATGTATTCGAAAGCCTGGCGGAGGGGACGTCAATGGCATGGGGCGAGAAGCAACGTACTTGTATGACAGCATCGCGGAAACTGGGATTGACACGTTCATCGGCAGAATATACGCCGTCGCCAAGTTTCGTGATCGTGAAACCGCCATGCTCCGCCGTGACTCTCGTTCCATCCAACAAGACCACCAACGTGACCTTATCTGGACCTTTCTTCTCGATAACCACTGTATTTTGAGACTGACGTAAACTCTCCCCTTCAGGTCGGAGTGTCACGTACGCATCCGCCCCACGTATCGACGTGACCCCGACCGAGGATCCGTACATCGCTTTCAAGCCTTGAGGAGGGTACGCCTCGGGTTTCAACACGTTAAGTCCGCGAGAGGCGACGAGGTTGACGGGTGAGAAAAGCATATGGGTGAAGACGCCGGATAAATCTACGACCTCGCCTCTGAGCTTGTTGGTGGCCGCATAATGAACGTTCGAGGCTATCAACATATCCCATCCTGCCCCGATCACCTTTGTACGAGCATCATCGTGCCAGGATTGCTGGAGGAGTTGATCGAGGTCATGGATGATGTTGGCACCGAATGATACGTGTAATTGACCGGTCGGCAATTGCCCAAAGACAGTGTCAGCCGCAGTGGATGGTGCTCGAGTCGAACCGGTGGCTGCCGCTCCATCCGTCGTTTGAGCGGAAGACGTCTGTAAATCAGGTGGCTCGTATGTGTGGAACAGGTCCACCAGGGTTAGGTCGTGGGGATACAAGGATACCATGACGGGTCCGAGGGATAGAAAGAGAAGATTTGATGATAAGGGGGACGACAGGATAAAAGGTTTGTTGATTGAAGATAAGAATACACGTCATGTTTCCGCTCGGTGTCGCGTAGTTCTCCTCTGAACTCTCCGATCGGCGTAATCCTCGTCGACTCGTTCAACTCTCACCTTGTTCCCATCGCATTGAGCCATGAGTTCCTTGCGAGAGCTGTTCCATATCTACGAGCGACCCGACCCAATCACCTCTCAGCCTCGCACTGCGCCGAGTCCTTCTCAGTCCAGTACTCGAACGCCCATCCAATCCACCGGACAACTCTTCGACTCCCTTCCCGACTTTCCATCACCGTCAGACACAACCCTGACATTCTCATGGACCTTACCCAGCTGCTGGACGACTCATGGAGCGAAGATGCGAGGGACAAGCCTGTCGGTAGGGTTTTCGACGGGTTTCATCGCCATGCTTCAGGATCTCACAGCTAACTACACTATCCGGAACGAGGTCGTTGACCTCGTTCATCAACTGTTCACACCGGTCAACCTCGTCGCCTCCAGAGCGTACAATAAACTCAAGCCCGAAGCCTATCCGGTTCACGACCTGAGGTGCTGCGTGATGCAGCGTAATCACAGCGGCCTTGAGCGTCCAGATCTTCTTGATTGGATACCATGCGCAGTCCTGGGGAGGCGCTGTGAAGATCTAGCATTGAATGCGACACGCATGCGAGCCATATCTTGACCTGTAGCCAGCATTTGGTGATGAGTAGATCGGCCAACTGAACAATGCTGAGTTGTGCGTCGTACGTCTGGGTCATTCATCGTACCAATAAGTCACCTCATGCGCTCATCCAAAATGTCTAGACCTCGGTAAATAACGTACAAACGCAGCCCGTTGAAGTCCCCAATCTCAACTTGACATGATTGATTCGTAAAGCTTCGAAATCTCGCCCCAGAATTTCTTCTGCAACCTTTGACCTTCAGGACTGGTGACCAAATTGGCAGGTTCACGCTGCTTGCAGCAACTGATGAAAGCGCCAGGTGTCGTATCGTCGAGTGCGGCGTGGATGTAATTCCTAGCCCCTTTCTCGGCTGGCCAAGCTATCGCATCCAGGAGACTAAAACAACACGAGGGCATTCAACGCCTTAGACAAACGGGACCCGACACAAAAAACAAATTCGACTCACAATGCTATGATCCAAGGTACATCTCTGCGTAAGTCCGTCAAAGTCAATCCCGGATTGACCGAGTTGACCACCACCCCGGATGCCCTTGGGAGGAGCGACATCTCTCGAGCGAGGTAGACGTCGAGGAGTTTCGTAATAGCGTACGTATCGGCCATTGAGAAGTTTTTCCCCTCATTGAGGGCTTCGAGAATCGGACCAGGTGTCTTTCGACAGGCGAATGTTGCCATGTAGTGAACTGGGCGAAGTTGGGTTCTGGTTAGCGGGACCATAGAAAGTCTACCTCGAGCTCACCGTCACTTGCAGCTATGCATAGGTGCGGCTTGAGCTGTGTACCGGAGCCGGAATGTACTTCCGTCGCAGACCTGGACAGCTTCGATAGCAGTAACATGCCAAGCAAGCCGGTCGAGAGGACGTTGACCTGATTGATCGATGAAAGGTTAGTGTCTGTTTTTTTCTGAGCCAGAGCCGTGTTACGCACCTGTAGAACCTCTTCCCACCCGTCGACTGTCTGCACATACTTTAGCGAAGGTACACCAGCATTGAGGATCGCGATGTCGAGTCGCGATAGTTCCGTCTCGCACCGTTTGCCAAACGCCTTCACACTGTCGAATCGCGACATGTTCAGCTCCCAAACCTCAACCCTCCCGCGATAGGTAGGACATTCCCGGTAGATCTTCTCGGCAGCTGATTGACCTTTGGAGATCGTCCTGACGCCGAGGATGATGGTTGACGCTTTCCTTTGAGCGAGCTGTAGAGCTGCTGCGTAACCGAGGCTAGATTGAGACTTGTTACCACACGCTCATCAATATCTCAGGGAAGCGGATTGAATGACTTACCCGGTATTGCCCCCGGTGACAAGGCAAACATGTCCGCTCAAGTCCGCATCAGGAGCCTTGAACTCGACAAAGAAGCGAGAATAGATCACACGAAGTAGCTCCATGGTGATTCGATGCGGGAATGAGTAAGAGAAGGTCGGAAGTGATGCGAGAATGAACAAAGAGAAGGTCTTGAAAAGGACAGTCGATCCGCTTTACTTTCGAGCTGATCAGATCTTATGTGTTGAGGTAGAGAGAAGATCTTTGCGCTGACCAATGATTCACTGGCAAATCCTTGCCCGCCAGAGGAACGACGCCGTGATCCAATCCTCTCCGATCATCGACGGGGGATGACGCAATCCCACCGCGAGATTGTCGGCGAAACATCGGAAGAGGAAATGAGAGCTTGTCATCTTTGGCAACTTTTGGACGCCTTTGTCATATGAGGTACACCCTTGCACCCTGAATATAGCTCCGGGTCAGTCACCGGGAAGACCACGACCAGGTCGACGGTCTGAACCATGATGTCGCCAAGTGCGGGCTCAAGAAGATGATTGAGGTGATGAGAGGGACTACTACGAGGTTGAGCCGGGGACGCGGAGGAAGCAGAAGGTGGGAAACTGACTAGCTAGGCCATGGGTAGCGATGAACGAGATCGTTCTCTGCATCAAGAGGGGGTTCGCCCCGCAAACTGACAAGGGCGGTGGGAACAGTCTCGGACAAGGTTATCCTACCTGCTCGATCTCTCTGTCAAACGGCTTCTGGCTCTACAGCTGCACCAGATGCCCCTGTTACGTCAATGACCGATGTCGCTAATCTACCGCGTCGGTGTCCGGACATTCCGTGGTAGGATTCTGAACGAGATGCTCATTGCTGTTGTGCTCGCTACATGCAATCCCTATAGGACATATACATCTCCGCAGCAAGCCACACGCTGCCCAAATCATTTCCCCAATCACGAGAAGAGCCCCCAACGCCGATCGTTCTGTCACGCAGGCGGTTGCTACAGGCGTTCGACGGGGTGTTGCCAAGCCCTCGCCAGAGAGGCATTCGCAAGTGTTTTGTGTACGTGAGCTTACTGATGAGACTGTGCGCTATCAAGGTGTCTGCACGACTATGATACAAGAACGGATGTACGGATAGAACCCAAGTGAAGTGGCATTCCCTCCTCCAGTTTTTGCGGACCACGAAGAAAAGGTCCCTGATGGACACGCTCCTCACGGCAGGTCGCTGTCTGCTCCTAGGTGTGGTACATAGTGTGGTGGATCTTAGTAAGAATGCATGAGAAGTATGAGCGAAAGAGAAACTTCACGAACCGCGTCTCCCAGACCTTCTTCATCGAGCCATCCAGCACATCGTGACCCTATCCGCTTGGCCACCTCACGGCTACGTCTCTGTCGGTTCATCAAACAGTGTGAAGATAGTCGGCGAAAAGTCCTTGGCGACGTTGTAAATCGCGTCCACCTACCCGCCCATGCCAGGCGTTCTTTCCCGTGGCGTAGCCGACCGCAGTCTCGACGAAGCGGATCTGATGAAGTCATCAGCACGATCGTTGGAGATACCGGTGGATTCGAAAGCTTATCAGGTAAAGCTTACGCTTCTTGTCGTCAAATATAACGATGCGAATCTCGCTTTGGGCGGTCTTTTGACCGTGCTGGAGTCGGTCGTCGACCTTTAGTTTGTAGCCCTCTACGATTGGGAGTCAGCGCTGGTGCTAGGTGTCACGGCTTGCCCGGGGGTATTCACCGCCATCAACGAGCTGGACGGTCTTGGTGATGTGATTGACGTTGGCCGTCGTGCTAGACTTGTAGTACTCCGCGGCGATGAAGAATGGCACCTGCTCGCCTAAACGATCATCAGCCTGACTCGCCTGGACTTCCGATTGGGGGGAAAGGACTTCTTACCAGTGGTGATATTGTCAGCGATGAGGCGAAGTATTCGGCCGTCGTGGTAGCGAGGTCTTCGCCTCAGGTGACCTTGACGGGCTTGAGGGCCGGGGCCCAGCTCTTAAAGAGGGATGAATAGCTCGTCACCGGCGTTGACGCACGACATAGCTGCTGATATGTGGCCTGGTGTGGACTAGAGACGAGAGTTGAGTTGCAAAATGGGAGTGACTGCTTTTGTTGCGGGACTGGCGGTATAATGGGGAGTTATGTGGGTTCTTATACCTTTTGAGTGCTCCACAAAGACCGTAAAGTCCGTAATGATGGCATGGCACGTCGGTTTCGGATCTAAACTGAGGAGCTGGATGGGCTGAGCTTTGACCTTGAGTCACCCGACATTCTTGCGTCGCAGATGGCTCTCGAGATTCGAACCCAGACGCAGGGCAGTCGGAAGATACAGCTGATTCGTTTCGGCTCGTCACTTCAGGACTCGATCGTCATGGTAGTCCAAGCAGCACGAGTCAGGTACATGACTCACTTTGTCTCATGACTCACTTTGTCTTAAGACTCCATCTTGACCTAGGAAATCTTCCCGTACCTTAGCCTAAACCATACTTCACCTGAGCGTAAACAGTATTTTCCTACGACGTGAAACCCGGAACAGTCAGCTTCTCTGAGATGGCAGATCGATCATGTCTCCGTGTGGCCAGTGTCTCGCCTGAGCCTTGACGGTCACGTATTTAGGAGATACTGATCTTCGCTCAAGTCAGTCAGTGGGACTGTCGATTAGTTTAGGATAAGGTTGAGACTGGAACCGACGTCATTGGAAAATTATACGGAGCCTGTTGAGACTGATCACCGTCCAGCTCTTTCCCGGTCGAAATCTGATCGATCGCCCAGAATCCCGACTAGTTGTAGTAAATGCCATGTATAGCTCTTGCTTGCGTGGATTTTATCATCCATTCCCACCTGTCTACCAGACCCTTGGACACCCTCGGCCCTTACGCAGCATGTACCGAATCACTACCTGGGCTCACCACTTCTTTTGGGCGGCAAGCCATACCTAGCTTCTGGTGAGGGAAAAAGTGGTCTTCGGAAGCCTCGAGCACTAGGAAGGGACCATGGACCCTCGATCTTATCCGTCCGCGAACTCTCGATCGAGATGCTCTTGAATCGTCTAAATGAATTGGAAGCGGTGTCAAAACCAAACGAGATATATCCTTGGCCGATGCCCCATCGCAGATTCGTCACCTTCTTCATCATTTTCGTTTATCTGTGCGTTCGGTTCGCCGTCTTTCCGCACGTCGATGAGGGCATGAATAGAAGCGGGAACGATGTTGGTGAACGATTCGCGGGGATCGTATATTCCATCAGCGCAAACGATCGCTGCGACCCTGTTCTCGAAACAAGCCGCCGGGCTCATTGATCAGCCACCTTGAGAGTAACCGAGAATGGCGAAGGGTCGATCAAGGAGGTTTGGTCAAGACACCAGTCATGACAGCGATGCCGACTTTTTCCCACTCATCGATGAAATACGACTTCTACTTCTTTTGGCGGAGAACCGTCGGGTGACGGGTCCTTCGTATGTGATGACGTGGAACCGAGCAGCGGGATCGATTACGTGATGTATCTCCTCCTGGGATCCATCGTGAACCGTCACACAGTAGCAGTGTCGGCCTCGAATCCGTCCCAATCGTTGGCCTAAAACAGTATAGCCTGGATCGTGAACGCAACCTTCGCGTGAGGTTCAAAGCGATCTCCTGGAAGATCGAGCCCCTTGATAGCCCCATCGAATTTATTCAATGGCATCGACAAAGACAGTGTAGATCCTCTGGTCGGAGGGGTCGTTGTGTCCTGGTGATTACATCGAGCAATCCCGTAATTTCAGTGCTTTTTCTAGTCACAGTTTTCGCCCTAGCCGCTTGCTATCTACTAACACTCGGAGTGAGTTTTGTAGGTCTTGCATACCTTATTGTCTACGTTGGTGCCGTTGCCGTACTTTTTCTATTTGTTGTTATGATGCTTAATGTACGTGTAAGTGAAAATCGTAGCATACATTTCAATTTTTACTCCTTCGGCGCGTCCCCAGCGAAGATATAGAGACATGAAAGATGCCGCGATATACTCCATGACACACATTATCAACACAATACTTAATACCGTCCCACGCTCCGGACTCATTCGGAATAAGGCGGAGGGATCTCCAATTCCTTGAAACCCTGTAAAGATACGTCGTAACCCAGATGCCTTTTCAGGAGCTCATGAGTCACGAATCTCTCCGGCGTGTTACCTTGAGCGTCCACAAAGGAGACGTGATGGTTCGCGTCGCTGATCCTCTGCAACTCGTTGGCGTGGCGATGGTGATGCGGACATCCATCGACTCCGATCAAGAAGATGGTGACGTGTGCCCAACTGAGTCCAAGCAGATCGAGTTCAAATTCGTCCATGTCCGTCGCCTCCCCATCCAGCAAGAGAAGTAGACGGAGTATCGGTGTACTTGGACCTGCTTGCCATCCATACACAGGATGATGGATGGCTGACGCCGAGTGTTTTTGGAAGTGTAGCTCTTTCACCGTTTGCCATCCGGTCATGACTCGAGTACCTCCGCCGATCTTGACAGAGCGCCATAGAGACTCCAAGTTCTTGTGATTGACGGTACCGATATAGCTTGCCTGACTGGAGAAGACCGTCAGGTCGTATCCTGCGGACGCGTGGTCGTGATTCATCATGGCATCGGTGAAGCGACGAATAATAGCCTTTGCAACATCTGTTAAATCAGTCAGCACCATAACTTCACAGTATCGAAGAGATATGATCTACCTTTATTCTTCGGTTGAGTGGAGGTGCGAAAGCCAGTCACGAGATATCGGTCGTAGTTCGGGCTCTGCGGTTCGAAATCCATTGACCCAGAGACGTCCAGCAGAATCATCGTGTCATCTGCTGGGTTCTCGGGGCGATCGAAGGCCCGAAACGGGGGAGGCATCACTTGCTTGGAGTAGCCATCGGATGTATGCTGCGTATGGCAGATATCGTTGGCATCGAAATACTCGGGAGGAGGTTCGACGGCCTTATGCATTCTATCGCGAGCCATGTCGAGTGCCGAGATAAAATCTGGTTTCATTCTCGTTCCCATGCTGCCCTCGCGATGGTTAAGGACCCAGTACAAGCGCTCCTCAGCCGTATCCTCGTACCCTCGCCAAGCAGGAGTGATACCTCTCCAGCCGGTAATCGCTTCGATACTGAATTTGAGAGGGTTCGAGATCGATTGTGCCCAGGCGACAGGGATCGGCTCAAAGTAACCGGCTCGCAGGAGATGAAAGTACTGGGTCGGTTGACGGTCTCGAAGATCCGCGATCTTTTTCGACATCCCTGTCTTTTCCTGGTAAACTCGAACGATCTCTCGCCATTCCTTGTCAGGCCATCTCCCTTGTTCTTCGCTCAGAATATTATCGCGAAGTCCCCTACTTTTGTCAACCGCCTTTGCCACTTTCGAGATTTGTCTTTCCTCGCTGGATTTCATTCCGATGAACTTCCGGAACTTGGATGGCTTAGAGGTCGACTCGGCGGTAGAGGACGCAAAAGATGAGCTTCGCGATCCCGCCCTGGCGGGCGAAGATTTCGCCCGATCTGTTTCTTCATTGAGACTCATTCTCGACATAGCTGGATCCAGCGGGGTATCGTTCCAAATGTCGACTTTCGGTTCTTTGGCATCAATCGCCGCCTGAGCGTCTCTGTTGAGAGAATTGTTGAGCGAGATGGTTTGACCGATCCATATTGCATGGTATTTGGCGCTCGGCACTTTCGGACCCCAACCGCTGTTCGAAAAGGGTCCGTACGGGGACATGGTGCGGTATTGGTAAGGATTGCCGGAGAATACGCCGCCGGTATTGTAATACCTGTTGCTGTTGTAGGCTTTCTCCCCTACAGCAGATCAGTGAGGCTCTCACACACGATAGGGTTATATGTACCTGGATACAATACTGCCGCGTTCCATCTGTCCTGGACATCGGCCCGAGCCCACTTTGCCCGCACATATTGGTGAATCGGACAGCCACAGGGATAATCCGATTCGTGCTCCGGTTCGAGCTCTGAATTATAGATGTGATAGGAGTATTGTAATTGTTGGAGCCAATTCTGCATATGTTGCTACATCGATTCAGCAGGGTGGAGGCGATATTTCCGCTTTCTGGGGGGACTCACCTCGTTCATAGCGCGGAGTTTTCCAGCTTCGACCAACGGATTCGTATGAGCAGGACCAGATCTTGTGTTCCCCGAGTGGGTCGGCACCAATGACTGACGTGTTGGGGACCCGGGTGGTAATCCGGTGGGTGGCGCATACGGTGTAGACTGTTGTCGACTTTTCTCGTCACCGCTCTCCTTGGTTAAGTTCCCGAACGCCTTCAACGCAGAGCTGCTGGACTGTGATCCTTCGTGCTCCCACTCATCTTGTAGCTGACGAGCTAGAGCTTCGTCTGCCAGAGTCGCTTTATCGTCCCCTCCCCAGGTCCGGTCTTGATGAGTTGTCGAAGCGTGCTTTTCCCCGCTCCCCGTCCAAGTCTTTTTCTCGTCGATCATCGGGGCCGCTTTCTCATCTCCAGACCATCTTTTCTTCTCGTCCCTCCCTAGAGCTCCTCCATCGAAGCTTGAAGGATGCTTCCCATGTGGAGGCGGTGAATACGCCATGTCGCTACGACGGAGATGCTCTCACCAGGAATTAGCTGTTATGGAGGTGTATCAAAGCCGATACTTCTTGGTAATTCCGGTGCGCGCAGCAAGCTCTGACGGTTCCGCGGTGAAGAACAGCGAAGGCGATGAGATTATTCGTTTACTTGATGATTGATCTGTTGAGGGTTTATAAATAGAATCGTCCGATATCCAGCGAGGCGGCGGTGACTTGATGTCTCTCAGTTCGCCGCGCGGCGATAGCCTTTGCTGACGTCATGAGGCATTTAATCTCGCTCAATTCCGCACGAGCTCAGACGACGCTGGTTATGTATAATATGCCTCAGATATTTCTTTGCGATCTTATCAAAAGGGCTCTACCAGGAGTACAACCATATGACTGTGAGTAGCCACTGACCGCCATTTGAAACTTCTTTACCATCCCCTCTCCCCACCGAAAATTCATAGCATGGGATCCCATGATTGGATTGAGTCCGCCGTCTTGGGGACATGTTAAGGGTATTCCCTCTGACATATTCCCAGGCTTAAAGACCGGTACCAGCTCTGAGGAAAGAGATACAAGGGCTGACAGCTAAGAATAGTCCCCTCCATCAGCGAAGACTTGGAGGAACCGCGCTTGGGAGAATTACCAGCTCTAGAAGGAGATCTTCGAAGGTACAAAGCCTACAGGGACCAACATGTTTATTCCTGGCAATCTCGCACCCGCCAAGATGCGTCGTTCATAAGGCGGAATCGAGTTATTGGACGAAGAAGACGAAAACATAGGTGACATTGAGGATGAAGGTATTGAGTCGTCTCAAGATCCCCAAAGAGTTAGTTGAGTCCGTCAATCAGTATTTGATGATGCTTGTTAGCCACTTCACGCTATACAGAGCTACTCTGATGAGCATCCGGGCACACCACGCACGCCACCAAGCTCACAAGTCCAAAGGAGTCGAAACTCATGGACCGCACCTCGAAGGCAGCGCGGTACAACTCAGGACAGCGTGATGATGCTTGCTAGCGTCCTCCGAGACAGTATCGACCTGGCAGCGGCCTCTGTAGCGCCCACCGCACCTGAATCACCTCGGATCGTCCGACGACAAAAGGCAATTGCCTTGGTCGATGAGAACTCAGAAATCCTCGATGATGAGAAGGTTGCCCTATTCATACAGTTCACGCATGATCGGGACAAGGTAGAGACATGTCTGGCCTTCAAGAATTCGCCTTTGGGGACCGGGTAATGAGGGCATGGGCAAATGAGAGCTGAAAAGCAGATCTGCAAATGGGGTGGTGTCGGCAAGGATGTCTGTGCGGGGCGTGGCAGGAGGTCTGTGCGCAGTGTGGCGGTTCCATCGTATTTGGCTAAATAATGCATTCCTTCAGTTT
>JAABUH010002431.1_pt1 | contig 17895 bp, 15 predicted proteins | sample 5559121 | NCBI WGS metagenome assembly JAABUH01 (sample SAMN10711871, study PRJNA513364) | rock metagenome | isolation source: Antarctica rocks | place: Antarctica: Victoria Land, Battleship Promontory nord | collected 2015-12-28
GCGAGTAGATGAGCGAGTAGATGAGCGAGCATGTAGAGTGATGAGTAGATGAGCGAGTAGATGAGCGATTGTCAACATATGCAACATATGCATGAAAGCGAAATTCAGCTCAGCGCATATGAACAAACGCAGATTTTATCAACAAAAGCGAGATACAGTTCAGAAACATATGAACAAACACAGATTTTGTCAACAAAAGCAGATCGCAGTCTAACAAGATCAGCTTAAATTCAAATTTTATTTCGCTTTAAGCAATAAATGTCACTTTAGCTAAACTCTAAAATTTTGTTCACTTTACAAACTGTTGATGAAAGATCATCATCTTTGTAACTGTTGTTTTGACAGTATTTTCGTTTCTTTCTCTCTCGTTTCTCGATGAGTCAATGAATTTAAGCTTCATCATTGTCATCATTCAAGATAAGACTTTGATCGTTTCTGAGATCAAGAAAATCTGCAACAAGTGAAAGCTGTGCTACTACTGCAAATTGCAACATTCGAGCAAAATCATTAAAGAATGCTCAAATAAGAAGTTCTTCACTTTGCATATCATGAACATTTACGACAATGATGTTATCAATATAAATGAAGAAGTCTTGCTGTTCACAAGAAAAGTTTAGTTTCTGAGTCAAGTCACGCTCAGAGATCTGTATACATATTATCTTGTCTACTAGTCTCAATCTTTTCATTCTCACTTCAATTATATAGAAAGTTTTCTGCTAAATCTGTCTTGAAACTCTTTGAATTCAATTCAACATTCAAAGATAGTCATATGATAGTATTCTGTATTTTACGTCAAGCTCAATCTAGAGTTTTTGCTCTCACTCTGATTGATAATAAAGTCTTTGCTTATGTTTTTATGAATAAATTCTTCACGCAACAACATTATTTTCTCTTGCATCAATTAACTCACTCTTGCAGACTTTAAGAATTTGATGATCAAGTCACTTTAATTGATGACATTACTCATGTCATTGAAATTACAATGATTCTCGATGAACACATTGAAAAACTATTCTTTTATGTTATTGAATTAAGTCAGTATCTCATCATCATGAGTTTATCATGACTTCATTGTCACGTCATTGATGTCAATTTTGAGCATAATATTCTCATCTTGTTTTTCTTCTTTTATCTTAATCATTATTACTCATTTCTTGTCAAGATCTATGATCTTAATCAACAAGAAGAAAATTTCTCGTTCAAAGTTAACAAAGTAACTTTCTCTTAATCTCGCTCTCAATTCACTCACAAGAAGTAACTCAGTTCATGAATTGCTCACAAGAAGTAATTCAGTTTACAGATTGCTCACAAGAAGCAATTCAGTCTACAGATTGCTTACAAGAAGCAATTCAGCATTTAGTTTGCTTGCAAGAAGTAATTTAGTCTTTCATTCACTTGAAAGAAGCAACTCAGTTTTCAGTTCGCTTGCAAGAAGCAATCTAGTTTCTCATTCACTTGAAAGAAGTAATTCAGTTTTCAGTTCGCTCACAAAAAGCAATTTAGTTCTCAATTTGCTTGTAAGAAGTAACTCAGTTTCTCATTTATTCACAAGAAGCAATATAATTTCTCGTTCACTCATGAGAAGTTAACTAATACTTAGCTTGTTCACAAGAAATAAATCTCATTCAATCTTGTTTCTCATCTGAAACAAGAAGCTTTTAGTTGTATTCTTTAAGTCATTCAAAAAAAATACTTATTAAAAATTAAATGTTGAAATTCTTTTTTCTTTAGAACTTCTGTTGTTTTTTGAGCAGATCAATTCAATCGATCTTTTATACAACTTGACATAGTTAAGTTGAGAGTTCAAAGCTTTGATCATGCTGCTTGTGTCAAAGACATTGAAGTGTTTAGCATCATTTTAAAGAAAATCGATGTCTTTTTAAATCTTGAATCAATCTCGTCTTCTAGTCTAGATTCTGATGAGTCAAAATTACGTCATGCAACTTTGACTATCTGTTCAAAGAACAGCTTAACTCTTGCTCAGTTTTCATCTCACTCTCAAGATAGTATGTATGATAAGAATTATCATCTGAATCTTCATCAAATGAAAAAGAAATTTCATTTAATTGCATTCACGACACAAGAAGATCTTGAAGTTTATTAACAAAGTAAGAACGTCGATTCAGTCATAATTTTATCATTCAAATATTTCAAGTTTTTAAACATCTTCTTCAAGAAGAACGTTGATATCTTGTCTTTGCATCAAGCTCATGATCATGTCATACATTTTAAAGAAGATGCTCAATTCTCAATCTTCGCTTTGTATGACATAAGTTGTAACAAAATTCTAGAACTTCGTCGTTATTTGAATGAAAATCTGAGCAAAGATTTTATTTGAGTCAGTCGCTCTCAAATGATCATCTCTGTTCTCTTCATCAAGAAACTTAAAGAAAAACTTTACTTCTGCATGAACTATTGAGATCTGAACGTTATTACAGTCAAGAATCAATATTCTCTGCTTCTGATCTCAGAAACGCTGAATCATTTAAGTTGAGCTAAAATCTTTATTATGCTGAATATCATCTTTGCGTTCAATCAACTTTGAATCAAAGAAGAAGATGAAGCTCTCATTGTCTTTTGCACTCAATTTAAATTATTTGAGTATCTAGTCATGCTCTTCAATTTATGTAATGAGTTTGTCTCATTTCAGAAGTATATCAACAATACTCTTCATGAACATTTAAATAAGTTCTGTACAGCTTATCTGAATGACATCTTGATTTATTTCGACAATGAACTCAAGCATGAGATTCATGTCAAGCTCATTCTGTGAAAGCTGCAAGAAGCAGATCTTCAAATAAATATAATCAAATGCAAGTTTCACGTCACTCAAGTCTTATATTTAGAATTGATAATCATCATTGAAAAGATCAAGATGAACTCTTTCAAGATAAACATCATTGTCAATTGACTCATCTTGATCAATGTTAAAGACATTCAAAGTTTTCTAAATTTCACGAACTTTTATAGAAGATTTATCTATGACTATAGTAGAATAGCTATCTCGCTCACTCGTCTCATCAGAAAAGATGTACTCTTTGTCTGATTTCAGAAATGTCAGATTGCATTCAACATTCTTAAGAAAATCTTCACTTTCAAGATTATTCTTCATCACTATAATTCAGATCACAAGATTGTGATAGAAATTAATGTTTTGAACTATGTGTTCAAAGACATTCTCTTTCAATATGATGAGAATGAGATTCTTCATTCAGTCGTTTACTTTTCGAAGAAGCATAATTCAGTCAAGTGTAACTACGAGATTTACGATAAAGAACTCATGATCATTGTTTGCACTTTCAAGAAATGATGATCAGAGCTTGAAGACTTTATCTATTCTGTTGAAATGATCACAAATCACAAAAATCTTGAGTATTTCATGTCAATTAAGCAATTGAGTCATTATCAAGCTCATTAAAGTGAGTTTCTATCTAAATTCAACTATTGCATCGCTTATCATTTTGACAAGATCAACGATAAGTTGAATGCTCTGACACGTCGCTCAGAAGATTTCTTTAAGAAGAAAGATACATTTGATTCTTGACATCAATATCAACATCAGACAATTCTGAAAACTCATGTTTTAGACTTCAATATTGTTGAGAATCTCGCTCTTGACATTTTTGACATCAAAGTTATAAAGCTTCAGTCACAAATCATTGCTTTAGATTCAGTTTAGTTACATCTGTTCTCAGTTATCTTAACATCTTTGTAAATTCTAACTTTTATGAATCTAGAAATTGAAGAATTCAACGTTGAAAACATTAAGTTTCAGCTAGATCAAGACACTCTGAATCTTGATGAAGATTCTGCTGACATTCTCACTCAAACATTGTGAAAGCAAGTTGAAATCAATAACAAATTCGTAGCTCAGATAATCAAAGTGCTTCACAATGAAGCATGATATCACAACAAGATCTTTCTAGTCGAGTGTGAAGAACACGAGAATCATCTGTACTTTTAAGAAAGAAAGTACATGCTCAACTCAAATAAACTACGTCTTCGTATCATTCAGCTCGTTCATGATAGTGTCATTAATGATCATTCAGAAAGAGCAAAAAGTTATGAACTGATCAGTTGAATCTATTGATTGTCAGAATCGTGTTTAAATGATACAATCAATGAAGATCAAAATTGATAGTGCTTGATCTTTAGAAATAACTATAACTGAATATTAAGAATACAGAAGAAGATTGATACAAAAGCTTCTATTTATGTAATGTTCAGAGACTGCGCTAGACTTGAAAGAAATGTGTTTGTGACATGAGAAGAATGTGATGTAGATGAACAAGATGTTGATGAAAGAAAAGAGTGTTGAGAAAGAAAAAAGAGATTGAGTCATATCTGAGTCATATCTGAGTCAAATCTGATGCAAATTGATTAGAGCTTCAGTCTTGTTCAGTCTTATCAATCTTGATATGCTCGTAACATTATTTTTCTCTTCGAAAATTCATGTTTGCATGAATGTAGTTCACTTGCTCGCTTTTGTTGATAGTTATTTCGATATTTAGCGCGATTTGTTTGAATATAGCTTATGAAATTCGTTCAAAACTTTCTCTGAGTCATCGAATTCTTCTTTATTGACATAGTATCATTCGTCGTTTCTATCTAGATCTGTTCATTTGACTTTGTACTGTATTCGATCTTGATAGCATCTGAAGTTCAATATATCATCTATCTTTCAATGTTCATCATCTTTGATAGTGATTGATCTGAGTGATTCTGAATGCTGTTCTGATAGAAGATCTTCTGAATATGATCGCAGTAGCTTCGAGCTGAACATTGAATGCAGATGCTTCATGCTAATTGATAGATGAAGATGATAGAAGATACTCACTTTGACAGTGATTTGATAGAGATCTAGCTGTTTGTTCTTCAAATCTTTGCAAAGTCTCGTTGTCTTGACGTTTCTGAAAGATAGTCAAACTCAGTCATCTACTTCATAGATGATGTCTCGTCTATGTTTATTAATCTGAACTTTGATGATCAACTTCGTCTTTTTCAATTGTTGATGATCGAAGTTCAGTAGCTCTTTCATTCAAATGACAATATCATTTGCTTTTCTAGCTTCAAGTCGTTCACAAGTTGTTTCGTAGTTAGTCATATCTGAATCGAAACTCATTCGAGAATGAAATTATTTATTGAAGTAGAAGAGAATCATTGAAGAGATCGAGAAGATATTGAAATTGTCGCTGAATTTCATCATAGATATTCATTTGACTCAGTCGTTCTGCATGTAATTGCAGTAGATTCTAAGTTCGCGTTCGACGTCTTGATTAACTCATTTCGATTGATTGTCAATCTCAGAATGATAGACGATGAATAAACTAGCTGTGATTCTCAGTCGCTTGCAAAGACTTTTTCACATAGTCGATATGAATTGAGAGTTTCTGTTCGAAACAATAGAACTGAGTAGATCATGCAGTTGATAGACGTTTCATAACATGATTCAAACCGTTTCTTCGACTGAGATGTCATCGTCTTCTCAATGACAGAAAACATAGTGACGTTCTTTGATGAGATGACATATGATTGTGCAAATGACGTTATAGCTTTCTGACAGAGATAGTTCAGTAATGAAGTTCATAGCTATATCTTTTCAGCGTTTCTGTGAAATCGAGAGAGAATGATGAAGTTCATTGATGCTATCTCTAGAGACTTTGCTTCGCTGACAAGCATGACAGTTTCAAATGTATCATTGAATAGTAGCTTGATGATCTGATCAATAGTAGAAACGCTGAACTAGATTAATGATTCGTTTATTGTCGAAGTGAGAGATTAAAGATTGATCATGCACTTCTTGTAGTAATTTCGTGTGCATGTTCTCAGAGACTCATAGTAAATCTTTTCTAAATAGAACGTCGTCAATGATTTCGCAGTTCTTCAGTTTAGTGATATGAAATTTGAGCTTGTTTTCGTTCATAGCTTGTTTATATTTGTTGCAGAACTCATCTGTTTGATTAATCATTCATACTCATTGATAGAGATTTGCTTTTGATTCAATAGATTGAACATTGATTCTATTGAGAGTCAGAATAGTCTGAAAACAATCTTCAAGACGTCGAGCTGATTCAGAGACGTTCGCTAGAAGCATTCTGATTAGAGCATCAACTTTAGTGTTTATTTTACCTGATCTAAAGATGATCTAAAAGTTGAACTTCGATAGAATGTTCAGATAGTTGACTTGTCATTGACTCAACTGTTTGTTTTTCATGAAGATTTTTAAAGTCTGATGATTGATGAACATCTGAATGAATAGTTCAGTGCATTTCAGCTTGAGTCATCAGTGTTCGAAGCATCGAATAATGACTAGCAATTTCTTGTCATAGATGTGATAATTGATTTCAGCGAAGATCATGCTTTTGCTGTAGAAGATCATTGAATGAAGAACTCTCTTGTCATCATACTGAGATAGTATTTCATCTTTTACATAGTTCAAAGCATCAATCTTCAGAATAGCTTGTTCTTTGAGATCAAAGTGTCGAAGTACTGAGATCGAGCTGACTTGTTTCTTTAGATTGTCAAAGACTTGAACACAGATCTCATTTCAAACAAAAGACGTGTTCTTTCTAGTCAGCTGAATGAATGATTTGACTAGCTTCGAGAAGTTCTTAATGAAACGACGATAGAAGTTAACAAATCTCACGAAGCTCTGAATTTCTTTTAGATTGATTGAAGTGATTCAGCTGACTATGACTGTCACTTTACTAGAGTTTATACGAAGATCTAGTTCTGATACAATGACTTCTAGAAAGACAGTCTCTTCTACATTGAATTCGCACTTTTGAATATTCATCTGCATTTCAGCTTCGCGTAATCGACTCAATACTAGTTTGACGTGATCTCTATGTTTCTTTCTCATTTTGCTATAGATAAGAATGTCATCTAGATAGACTTGACAAAAGTTGTTCAGAAAGTTTCATAGAATGTCATTTATATATTGCTGAAAGAAGATCGATTTATTAGTCAGTTTGAATGATAGCATCTTGTATTTATATGCTTCTAAAGCAGTGATAAATGTGATGTAATTCTCGCTATCGAGATGCATTTAAAGTTTGTTGAACGCTGATATGATGTTCAATCTAGTCAGATGCTTGCAACTCACTATTTTATCAATGATCTCGTCTATCAGCAATAGAAAGTATCTATTTCTTTTGAAAATGACATTTAGCTTTCGATAGTTCATGCAGAATTAAAGATCTTTATTTGCTTTGAGAGCGAATAGAACGAGAGAGAAATAGAAGATCTGACTAGAAGTGATGAATTTATTTGACAGATTCTCGTTTAAGTACTTCTTTACTTTCAGAAGTTTGACAGAAAACATTTGATAGACTCAACAGCGAGAGAGCATTGAATCACTGATGAGCTCGATTTTATGATCATAGAAGCGATGAGAGAGTAGTTTATTCGATTGAGCTCGATCAAAAACATCTAGAAACTCATGATATTTTGATGACAGCTTCGCTTTAATATCTTTCAAATTTTGAGTCCTATCATTGATTGAAAAGACGTTTAGAACGTTCAAATCGCACTGAGTATTGTACGCGATTTTTCTATTGATGTTCATCATGAATAAAGCAAAGACTTTGATCTTGTTCTTCTTTGAATGATTCAACAATGTTTTGAACGAAGCTGCGTTTATGCTTTGAATCAAGAATGACTCTTTTTGAACGAGTCGTTTGAGCATCATAGAGATCTTAGTCTGAGTGATTAAAGAAGACAAAGTTGACTGCAATCAACTTGAGTGCTTTGAATTAAGAGAAATCGAAAAAATCGAAATAGAAGTATTCAATTGATTTGAAAAAACAATGACGTCGTTTCACATATTCAATAATATTTCGTTTTTGTTCATTCAGAGCTTACTCAATATGACTTCATGATGATTGATATCAGCTATCAGCATTGATACAGTCAATTTCTTATGACTTTCGATAATGAGATTGAGTAGAATTTTATGAGTGATAATCTTCTTAGATATCTTTTCATCATAATCTCTTATTAGCTTCTCTTTTGTCAGTGATATAGATTGAATTCTCAGTTTCTCGCATACTTTATCAACTAGATTAGAATGTATAATCATGTAGATGATTGAATCACTGTCTATTAGAAAACGAAGGCTGAAAGATTGATTCTGAGAGATGAGATGAGCATCAATTAGAAACGACTTTTCAAAGTAATTTTCTTTCAATAGAATTTCGTCTAGTTTGCACAAAGATATAATCTCTATCTCTTCAATAACTTTTGAAGAGATGACTAGTTTTTTGAATCGAAATTCGAATTGAAATCAAAGCGATTCTATTCATTGTTCACTGCATTGATTCTAGTAGATTGATCAAGGCACTCTTTAGAGCTATGATCTGATTTATGACATATAAAACAGCTTTCGACTAGAATATCTGCTTCTTTGACGCTAGTTAAAATCGCGTCGCGCGACTTTAGCTGATCAGACTTCGAGTGATTGACTGATTGAGTGACAACAGTCGCTTTATGAAAGATAGTCTTAGAAAGATCATTGACGCGTTTGATCTTGTTCTTGATCTCTCGAATGACTCGCTGATCATTATTCAAATGAATCAGATAGAAACGAATTTCTTTTAGAAAATCAGATTGAACTAGTTGATCTACTCATATGAATCGAAGACGAGAATGTATTTTATCTATCAGATCAGTGATCAGTTACTTCTCGTGATAGTCTAGATAGAAAAATAGACGTTGAAACTGAGTATAGAATTCACTGAATTTCTTGAATTCTTGAATCAAGTTGTAGTATTTTCTACGAAAGTTGACTTTCTTATTCGAATCATCAAACAACTGAGCTAACTCTTTCAAAAGATCGTTGACAATTTGATAAAGATTGACACAGTCACGTTCGCATCTAGCTTGAGTAATCTCAGCTGTGTCATCGAATAATCTAGAATGTATATAGCTCAATTTGACTCGTTCATTAGAAAAGAGATCAACATTGATCTCTAGTTTATTCTGAATTCTTTCGTATCAGTTTTTTCAAGTAGAATTCTTTTCATCAGTAAACAGCGAAGAATCAGATATTTTTTAAGATCTAGAACGCTCAGAGTAGATGAAATCAGAAGAAGTGATTTCTTTAGCTTGAAGTCTAGTCTTTAACTCTTTGATTTCGTCTTCTTGTTGTTTATCTAACTCGTAGAGTCAATCTGTTTCTTCATCAAGAGCTAGACTTCGAGTCTTTCAGATTTCGTAGAACACGAGAAGTATTATCATTTCAGCGAATGATTCGTCATCTTCATGAATGAATGATGCAGCACTTGATGATTTCGTTCGTGATTTCGATGAATCAACATCAGAGATTTGAGAGAAACGATTTTGAAATTCTTCGAAACACTCTTCAGTAGACGAATGACTAGACATGATGAGATTTGTTTTGAAAGAGAATTGAACGAATGACGATGCTTGACGATTTGAAGAAAAAAGATGTATGAAGTGAGATTCAATCTTCAACAAAGAAGATGAGATTTGTTTGTTGATTGATTTGATTGATTCTCTAGCAAACAACGAAGGTTTTTTATCGTTGAATCTATCGATCGATTTGATTCTTGAGCAATTCACGAAGATTCTTTATCGTGATTCTTGTAATCGAATGAACTTTGCGTACTTAATGAGCGATAAGTAGTTTAGCAATTCAAACAGTCTCGTCGTTGATTTTATTCAACTCTCTAGTGTTGTTCTATCTTTCAATTATCATCGATCATCAGATAAATGAATTTCTTTAAACTCATTCTGTCTAGATGAGTATGTTGAATGAGTAATGAGATCAGTATCATGTGATTAACAAATTCTTAATATAATGTCAGAATCGTGCCTAAATGATACAATCAATGAAGATCAGAATTGATAGTGCTTGATCTTTAGAAATAGCTATAACTGAATATTAAGAATACAGAAGAAGATTGATACAAAAGCTTCTATTTATGTAATGTTCAGAGACTGTGCTAGACTCGAAAGAGATGTGTTTGTGACATGAAAAGAATGTGATGTAAATGAACAAGATGTTGATGAAAGAAAAGAGTGTTGAAAAAGAAAAAAGAGATTGAGTCATATCTGAGTCAAACCTGATGCAAATTGATTAGAGCTTCAGTCTTGTTCAGTCTTATCAATCTTGATATGCTCATAACATTGATGATCAAACATTTATAAGTATGTTTAACACTTCATATAAAACTATCATGTGTATACACGTTTCAAGCTCTCTAGACAATGAACTCAAGAATGATTGCATCTTCTTTCAATCTTTGAACATCGTTGACGTGATGTCTTCATGAACTATGTAAATTCTTTATCGCTCAGTATCTTCATGAATATCACATATAGATATGTTCTAATCTTCGTCAATCATCTTATCAAAATGAGACATTTAGTTCTCATCACTTTTATGAAAGTTGAAGAAGCTATCAACTGCTTCTATGCTCATGTTTGAAAACATCATGATTTATTCGAGTTCTTTATGTCTGATCGAGACACACAATTCATTTTCAATGTCTGAAAGCATATGTGTAAAATGCTGAAGATAAACATCAAGTTATCAACGACGTATCACTCTGAAATCGATGATCAAATCGAAAGAATCAATGCTGTCATGAAGCATTATCTTCAAGTCTTCGTCAACTACATGCAGAATGACTGAGCTAAGTGACTTTCTGAAGTCGAATTCATCATCAATAATGCATCATCATTAATCACTTTAGCATCATTCTTCTTGATCAATTTGAATCAGAACTCACGTCTAGACTTCAAGTCTTTTGAGTCTCTGCTTGAGAATTTTACGTTTCAAGCTCAAGACAAGTTAATCAATGTTGAAGAGTTCATTAAGAAAATGAAGAAACTAACTGAGCATTTATGTGATGAAATGCTTATAGCTCAGATCATTTACGAATTCAATGTCAATCTCTTTCGTCGTTCTTGTTCTAGATATTTCGTCGAAGATGAAGTTTGACTGAATGCTTACAATCTCAGCATCGCTTGCTTTGCTGTCAAGTTAAATGATCATAATGTTGACTTCTTCAAGATTAAGCGTGTCTTCAAGAACAATTCTCTGATCATCAAGTTAAATCTTTCAGCATTCATGAAGATTCATTCAATCTTTCATGTCATTCTTTTAAATCATATCACAAGTGACTTTCTTTTGAATCAACATCAGAAATCTTGAGAACTTGTTGTTATCAAGAATGACGAAAGATTCTGATATGTAAACAGCATACTAAACTTCAAGCGTGATAGATGCTATAACTCATCTCTGCTCAAGTATTACATTGATTGAGAAGATCACTTCTTTACTTGAGAGTCTTTTCATCTTCTGAATAATTGTGAGCAAATGCTTAATGAATATCATCTCATCAATTCTGTTGTCGAAGAATCACATGTACTGTCATGTGTGATATCTCAATGTTAATGTTAAGAACTTTAAGTTCAATCTTTATTATTTCAATTCAGCTCAGATCTTGTCTAGATCTGACTCAGACATCTTGTTTAAATTTGACTCAGATGTGACTCAGATGTATTCTAGTTTCATCTGTGCATCATCATGTTAAAATGCGTCTCATCTCGTCTCACTCTTCAGACATCTTGCTCAAATCTGACTCAGATGTGATTCAGATCTATTCTAGTCTCATTTGTGCTTCATCACATTAAAATGCGTTCACATCAATTCTCATCTTGTTTCAATCTTTGTCTTCGATTCTTTCTCATTTCATCTTGTTTCTTTTTATCATCTTGCAAAAGCTCAGTCTTAAAGAGAAGAGTTACTGTCATGATGTCAGATCATTAATATGATTTAAAACATAGATCATCAATATCTTAAATAATCTTGATTCATTGAACTAGTTTAATGAATCAAGTCATCAATATAGTCATCATTATTTTAATCTAGTTTCAGCAATTCTGTTTTAATTATCTCAGTCATGTGCGTGAACTTCTGCAATCTTAAGTTAATAAAACTACTGTTTAGTCTTGATTCTGCTCGATTCATGTATATAGAAGTTGAGCTTTCATTCTTTTTTTTCACTCTTTGTCTTTCATCTTATACATTATCTGATGTATTGTCTTGTATCTAGATTTGTCACGGTTTTAGCATATGTTACTTGAAAGATGTTGGGAAAAGAGATGTTAGATCACTTAGATGATGTTGAACAATATTATAAATGATGATAGATGTGAGATTATCAGTGATGTTATGAGAATTTCTCGATACGAATGATACTCAGCGTTCATGAAGTATAAGAATCTCTGAATGATCTCTTTCTTTTCTTTCTTCTTCGTGCAACGTCTTGTATTTAAAATCTAGTTATTAGAATTTCATTCTGATTTCATTCAGCTCTCAGTTCGTGACATTACGTTGCATCACACTACATCATGAGTCAATTCGAGAATATCAGCAACACTCTGTCGTCGACATCTCTAGTCTCGATCAACGAACTCATCACTGTCGCTCAGTTTCGAACTCACGTCAACAATGCTTTTGAAGCGTGATACACTTTTCTGATTGAACTTCAAACTTGATTCAACGACATCATCACTCAGTATATCAACTGAGTCTCAGTCTGTCAACAAGAACATGAGCAAACTCAGATTGAACTTAAGCAGTCTCAGATCAATAATGAAATCTTGTCAGAAATGATTCAAGAACTCAAGAGCATGAGCAGAATTGATATCAAATCAGAGAAATATTCGAATTCAGAACTTTATATCAAAGAGCGAGAAAACAAGCTAAATCAGTTCATCTTTGAACTGATCAGCAAGCTGAAGTTGAACGTGAATCATTATTCAACTTTCGAGTTTCGCCTTCTGTATGAGTACAGCCGCTTATCGAGAAACGCTGTCGCTCAAGCGTTGTCGCGTATGACTGCTCAGCATGACAAGCTAGTTACGATTGAGCAATTAGTTGTCTTGTTAAGACAAGCCTTCGATGATTCAGACAAGCAAGAAATCGCTCAGCGATTCATTTCAGTTCTAAGAATGCAAAATCGCATCTTCATTGAATATCTGTTCGATTTTCAGCAGCACATTGATGCAATCGAATATGACGTCGTAACTCAAAAATTCAATCTGAAGAATGAACTATTCAGCGAGCTCAAAGCTCTATTAATTCAGATGAATGTCAGCAGTCTGAACTATGAACAGTTGATTATCAAATGTCAGAAATTGAATAGTCGATATCGCGTCACAGTACAGAATCTTCTCAAGTCAAAAGCAGTGATTCACTCTGTCTCTGTGATCTCTACAGTTTTCGCGTATCTCTTCAAATATGCAACATTCTTGACAGGCTTGAAAGCTACGATCTCGAGCTCGAGAAATCTCATGAACTTATCGATCGTCAACATGAAGAAACGAGACTCACTGACTTTCAAGAAGCATCAGCATCGCATGATCAATCATCTGTGTCTATACTTCGATAAGTCTGAGCATCAGACTGCGATCTGCAATTCAAAGCTCAAGATTCAGCTACGAATCGTCTCATTATTCACTTTCGCAATCTCTATCGACAATCTCACTTTCAATACTTCTTTCGTCTTGAAAAAAGTCTAGTCTCTGCATACAGTCGCTCGCAGAGACAATTGAACAGTCTGAAAATCTCTGCACTCTCAGTTAGCTCGATTCATCAATTAGAAAAGAAGATGAACAATGATCATCTCGTGCTCTCAGATAATCTAGAAAGCAATAAAATCAATGTCAATCTTTCTGTTTTGATTGATATCGACGTCATCAATTATGCATTTATTGATGACTCTTTCGCGCAAAGACACTTTCTGCTCTGTTTTTCTTTGTTTGAAATCTGTACTCTTCAGAAGTTTGATGATCAATCAGTTGTATTCAATTCAATCACTCATTATGCTCTTGTCAAACTTTGAGTTTCAAGCAAGAAGCTCAAAGAAACTCTCTTCTATGTCACTCAACTTTCGCAATTTTCAGTTGTTCTAGATCTGCTTTGATTAAAAAGTCATAAAGCAATTATAGATCTGCGTCATAATCAGCTCATCTTTGAATCTCAAGTCAACTCAGAATTCGTACTCGAAACTCTCTCGAGCATCTCGATCTCGACTGTGTCAGTATCAGTTTTCTCGACGTCTTTGCTCTTGAAACATCTGAAGATCTATGCTATAGATAGTGCTTCGTTTCTGCGACTCGCTAGAAAAAAGAATCATGATCTGTTTGTCATATTCATGAGAAATATCGACAAAGCTCTGAAAATCACGTCTTTCGTTGACTCTGTCACGCTATTGCCTCTTGAATATCACGATTTTCTAGATGTTTTCTCTCGCGAATTGACAAACACTCTATCTGAACGACGTTTCTATGATCATAAAATTCAGCTGCAGAAGAGCAAAACTTCTATCTTCGAATCTTTATATGACATGTCTCAAGATGAGCTTCGAGTACTAAAGAAATATCTGAAGAATAATTTGATCAAAGACTTTATTCAAGTCAGCTCTTTTCTTGCGATCTCTTCGATACTCTTTGTTAAAAAATCAAGCGAAGAACTCAGATTTTGCATGAATTATCGAGATCTGAACGTCATGACAGTTAAGAATCGATACTCGTTATCTCTCATTTGAGAAACTCTAGATTGATTGACTAAGATCAAGTACTACATCAAGTTAGATATCATTGCAGTCTTTAATAAACTGCAAATGACTTATGAAAACGAGTGAAAGATCGCTTTTCGAACACGTTATGACTTATACGAGTACAACGTTTTGCTCTTCGAACTCACAAACGAATCATCATCATTTCAGAACTTCATTAATGACACTCTGCATGACTTCTTGAATGTTTTCTGCATCGCGTACATGAATGATATCTTGATCTATAGCAACAGCAAAAAGAAGCATACTCAGCATGTTCATCAGATACTGAAGCGACTTAGAGTCGTTGAACTACAGATAGATATCAAGAAATGCAAATTTTCAGTTATCGAGATCAAGTATTTGAGTCTAATAATCATCATTCACGAAATCAAAATGAACTCTGAAAAGATCAATGTCATTATGAATTGAGCTGCACTTCGAGACATCAAAGATGTTCAGAGCTTTCTGAACTTCATCAACTTCTATAGATGATTTATTAAGAAGTTTTTCAAGCTGATCGATTCGTTGACTGTCTTAATCAGAAAAGATCAGTCATTTAATTGAACTCAGAAGTGTCAATTCGTCTTTGATTGACTCAAGCAGACGTTCATCACTGTCTCTATCTTAATGCACTATAACTCGAATCTATTCGTGACTGTGAAAATCGATGTCTTCGACTATGTTGTGATCGAAGTCATGTCTCAGCGAGATGATAACGAGCAGTTAAGATCTGTGATCTATTTCTCTTTCAAAATGCTACTCGCAGAATGCAACTACGAAATTTATGACAAGAAACTTCTAGCTATAATCAGAGCTTTTGAGAAATGAAGACTCGAACTGAAAGGCACGTTAAATCTCGTTGAGATCATTTTCGATCACAAGAATCTAGAATATTTCATGTCAATCAAGCTGCTTAGTCAAAGACAAGTCAGATGATCAGAATTTCTCTCTCGATTTAACTTCAAAATCGTGTATCATTCAAGTAAATTGAACACTCGAGTCGATGCATTCACACGTCGATCAGAAGATTTTCTTTTGAATGAGAAAGATAATCGTCGAGAACATCAGTGACAGATCGTGCTAAAATCAAAAAATCTGAAAATTCAAGTCTTAATCAATGTTCTCGACGATAGTGACTCTGAAGCATTCAAATCAAGTGACTCGAAGAGTGAATCAATAATCTCTGAGCAGTCTGAATCATCAGAGAAAATGTCTATGAATGAGCTAGAAGAACAACTCTTTACAGTCTATTTTAATGATGAATGAATACAGATCGTGATAACTGCGTTAAGAGATGATCAACGAAAGCTTAAAGAATTTTCGTTAGCGAAATGTACGCTGCGAAGTGATCGAGTCTACTATAGAGATAGACTATTGATACTCGAAGATGAGAAACTGCGACTACGTCTGCTTCAGTTAAGTCATGACACGTCTATTGCGAGTCATTCAGAAAGAGTCAAGATCTATGAAATACTCAGTCGTCATTATTACTGATTCGAAATGATCAAGACAGTAGCTCGCTTCGTATGCAATTGTCATCTATGCTCTCAAGTAAAGATCTCTAGAGAAAAATATCAGAAAGCTTTGAAGTTTCTTGATGTATTCAATCGTCGCTGAAAAGACATAGTCATGAATTTCATCGTGACAGTATCTGAAAGTAAGAATCTAAATGAAAATTCGACAATCAATATTCTGATAGTCGTGAACAGACTATCTAAACAAGTGCATTACGAGTCTATGAGTGAAATTACAGCTCTAGATACAGCTCGAGTTTTTTATCATGCAATATGAAAACATCATGAATTATCTGATTCAATCGTCTCGAATCGTGAAACTCAGTTTGTCAATCACTTTTGAGACGAACTTTGTATTCGATTGAAGATTCAAGCTCGATTGTCAACTGCGTTTCACTCAGAAACGAATGATCAAATCGAGAACATCAACGACATTTTGAAACAATATCTTCGAGCCTTCGTGTTCTTTATGCAGAACGACTGAGCTGCATGACTGTCATCAGCTGAATTTGTCATCAACAATCACTTCTTCGAAAGCACTCAATGCACGTCGTTTCTAGCTAACTTCGAACAGCATTCTCGAATGAGATTGAAATCAAAGAAGACTCAGAAGAACATTATTGAACATTTGAAATGAATACATGTCGATCTGTTTATTCAGAAAATGAATTGAATCAATGAAATTCTGCGAGAACAAATGATCTTAGCTCAAGCATATCAGAAACAATTCGCTAATGTTCATCAACAACACGCTCTCAAGTATGCAATTAATGATATGATTTGATTAGATGCTCGCAATCTGATGATTCATCGACTCAGCAAGAAGTTATCTAATAAATTCGAGAAATCTTTCAGAATCATCAAAATTGTTAGTTCTCATTCTTATCAGCTAAAGTTGCTCAATGACTGATTCTGTTTCGACGTCTTTCATACTTATCTGCTTCATTCTGCGATCAACGATCTCTTATCTGAACAAATACCTCTCGCGTCGTTTTCAATAGTCTTCGTCGAAAAAGTGCTTAGCTGAGAGATGAACGAAATATTGAACTTTCGAGTAAAGAACTCTCAGCTAAAGTATTTAATTAAGTGAACTGAAATAGAAGAAAACAGTTGAGTAAAGTTTGCGAATGTGATGAATGTCATCGAAGTCATGAACGTCTATCACGCTTGAAATCTCGATCGTTCGAATAAGAATTCATGAATCGCTTACGTGCAAGAAAGCAGCGACTCTGAATATGAGTCAGAGAATTAAAAGTCTCGCAGAAGCTTCGACTTCAAAAAAAGAAATTTATTGTCACGATTTTAGCATGTGTTACTCGAAAGATGTTGAAAAAAGAGATGTTAGATCACTTAGATGATGTTGAACAATATTATAGATGATGATAGATGTGAGATTATCAGTGATGTTATGAGAGTCTCTCGATACGAATAATACTCAGCGTTCATGAGATATAAGAATCTCTGAATGATCTCTTTCTTTTCTTTCTTCTTCGTGCAACGTCTTGTATCTAAAATCTAGTTATTAGAATTTCATTCTGATTTCATTCAGCTCTCAGTTCGTGACAAGATTCTATCAAAGTAATAATAATAATACCAGTCTTTTATATTGATAGTATCTCTAGTCTAGCTCAGTCTCTGACAGAATAGAAGTTAAAAGAATCAAAAGATTTCAATTCAACGCAGTTCAAATGATGTTAGAACATTGCATGATCAGAAAAATTATCATGCAGAGTTTTCACTCATGTGACAACATCTTCTTTAACAATCATAATCAATCTACGAAGAAG
>JAABUH010002432.1_pt1 | contig 17895 bp, 16 predicted proteins | sample 5559121 | NCBI WGS metagenome assembly JAABUH01 (sample SAMN10711871, study PRJNA513364) | rock metagenome | isolation source: Antarctica rocks | place: Antarctica: Victoria Land, Battleship Promontory nord | collected 2015-12-28
GAACAGGCAATCGGCAAGCTCAAGCAGTTCAAACGCGTCGCCATGCGATGCGAGAAGACCGACACCAGCTACTCAGCCATCATCAGTTTTGCGTGCGGACTGATGTTGGTTAAATCCGTCCACACGGTCTAGAACCAACACCAACCCCTTTTTGAGTCGCGTGCGTCTACCGTTCCGCCACTCTCGCAGCCAGCACGCAGCCCGGCCCAGCCTTGCCGTGCCAGCCCAATACCACCCCGGCCCCACTGGAGCCAGACGCCACGATCCTGCGCCACCACCACCTGGACGTCCCGCGCCAGCATGCCGGCGCGACACAGTGCCCGCCGCGACGCGGCGCCGCTCCGTGCGATGGCCCGGCGGGGCTTTACGCCAGCCCCGGCCGTGGCTATAGCAACCAGCCCGCTGGTCCCGGATAGCTCAGTTGGTAGAGCAAGCGACTGTTAATCGCTCGGTCGTAGGTTCGAGTCCTACTCCGGGAGCCACTCCCGCCAGATGCCGTCCGTCCCCGCGGTCCCTGACGTCGCACAGGACCGGCAGCATGCGCTCCGCGAAGACCCGCAAGGCCCGGTCCACCCCGTGACGCCCGTCACGTTTCGCGGTGCGGTCCTGGTGCTGCCGGACCGTGTTGTCCCTGGCGGCCTGAGCGTCGCGGACGGCCGCATCACCGCCATCCGCCCCGACGACGACCACCCTGCCGACCCCGCAACGCGTGACCTCGATGCCCTCGACCTCGACGGCGACTTCCTGCTGCCCGGTCTCGTCGACCTGCACACCGACAACCTGGAGCGGCAGGTCGAGCCGCGCGCCAACGCCCGCTGGCCGTCGCGCGCCGCCATGCTGGCCCACGACGCGCAGTGCGCCGCCGCCGGCGTCACCACCGTGCTCGACGCGCTCTGCCTCGGCGAGCTTGGCTTCGAGGAGTCGCGCGCACGGACCTTCCGCGACGGCCTGGCCGACGGCGACGCCCTGCACGGCACCGGCCTGCTCAGGGCCGAGCACTTCCTCCACCTGCGCTGCGAGCTGCCGGCGGCCGGGCTGCCCGAGCTGCTTGCCCCGCTCGTGCACCACCCAAGGCTGCGCATGGTCAGCCTGATGGACCACACCCCGGGCCACGGCCAGTTCGCCGATCTCGCCCGCTACCGCACGATGCAGCGCAGCGACGGCCTGGACGAGCCGGCCATCGACCGCCGCATCGCGGGCCTGCGCGACCTCCGCGAACGCCTGCGCGAACCCAATCGCCGCGCCGTGCTGCGCCACCTCGGCGGCACCGGGATCGTGGTCGCCAGCCACGACGACCGCACCGCCGACGAGGTCGCCGCCAACCACCGGGCGGGCATCGGCGTCAGCGAGTTCCCGGTCGCAGCCGAAGCCGCCCGGGCCGCAAAGTCGCTGGGAATGACCGTGATCGCCGGCGCGCCCAACGTGGTGCGGGGCGGCTCGCACTCCGGCAACGTCGGCGCCGCCGAGCTGATCCGCGACGGCCTGGTCGACGCGCTCGCCTCCGACTACGTCCCCGCCAGCCTGCTCGACGCCGCCTTCCGCACCGCGGACGCCGGCCTGGGCCTGCCAGAGGCGGTCGCGCTGGTGACGTCGCGCCCGGCCGCCATCATCGGCCTTCACGATCGCGGCCGCCTCGCCCCCGGTTTGCGCGCCGACCTGCTCCGCGTCCGGGTGCATGACGGCCTGCCCGTGGTCCGCCAGGTCTGGCGTCACGGCGAACGGGTGATCTGATGCTCCCCGGCCAGGACCTGCCCGCCTCGACGCGACCACCCCTCGCACGCGGACCGGCCCAGTGAGAGCGGCCCAGTGAGAGCGGCCCAGTGAGAGCGGCTCTGTACTACGCCCCGCAGCCCAACGATCCGCTGCATCGCGCCGGCGCCGCCTGGCTGGGCCGCGATCCGGAGACCGGCGCCACCGTGGCGCAACCCGCGTTGCCCGGCCTCGACCCGGCCGCGCTGCGCGATGCCACGGCGTCGCCCCGGCACTACGGCCTGCACGCGACGCTGACCCCGCCCTGCCGCCTCGCCACCGGCTGGGAGGAGTTCGCCGCAGCCGCCGCCACGCTGGCGGCCCGAACCCCGGCCTTCGCCCTGCCGGCGCTGCATCTGGAGGAAGTGTCCGGCTTCCTCGCTCTCGTCGCACCCTCCTGCCCGCCCCTCGACGCCCTGGCCGAAGCCTGCCTCCGCGCCGTCGACGTCCATTGCCGCCGTCCAGGCGAAGCGGAGTTGCAGCGCCGCCGCGCCGCCGGCCTCGACCCTGAGCAGGAGGCACTGCTGCAGCGCTGGGGCTATCCGCACGTCCTGTCGCGCTGGCGGTTCCACGTCACCCTGACCGGCCGCCTGGGCGCCGACGCCATGCGGCCCTTGCGCCAGGCGGCCGCAGGCCATTTCGCCAAGGTGCTGGCCCAGCCCCGCGATGTCGCCGAACTCTGCATCGTCACCGAGGCCGCACCGGGCGTGCCGATGCTGATCGCCGAACGCCTGCCCCTGGCGGGCCGAGCGGAGGCAAGGCCAGAGGCTCTTCCTCTGGACTCCGCTGGGGCCTGAGGCCCCAGACCCACCTCCGATTCGGGACGGCGACACCCTGCCCGGCGTCGTGCCGCCGGCCCAGGTCGGGTTTTCAAGGGCTTGCCTTTGGCGGGTCCCCGCCTCCAGGCATGGGGCAGAGCCCTGGCCTTGCCTCCACAGTCCCGCTCAGGCCTCGCGCAACGTGTAGTCGAACTTGTTGCGTGCCAGGTTGACGTTGTAGTGCGGGTCCGCCTTCATGTACTTGTGCCACTTGGAGACAAATCGGGCCTTCTCCGCCTCCGCCTGTGTCGAACGCACCTGCGAGATGCTCTCGTAGTGGTACATCTCGCAGAATGGCGTGTAGACGATGCGATACCCCGCCTCCACGATCTTGAGGCACAGGTCCGTGTCGTTGAAATCCACAGCGAAGCTCTCGTCCAGCCCGCCGACCTGCGCCAGCACGCTCTTGCGCGTCGCGATGCAGGCGCCGGTCATCGCGGAGTAGTTGCGGATGACGTGGGTGAACGCGTTGTAGCCGACGAACTCGCGCGGGTAGGAGTGGTAGATGTGCGCGGTGCCGTCGTTCACGCCGACCACGGTGCCGACATGCTGGATCGAGCCGTCGGCGTGCAGCAGCCGCCCGCCGACCACGCCGATCTCCGGGTCCTGGCTCAGCTCCATCAGCGCCGTCAGCCAGTCCTCGTTGATCACCTCCATGTCGTCGTTGAGCATGACGAGGTGCTCGGTCCGCGCCTGGCGCACCGAGAAGTTGCTCTTGTTGGCGTAGTTGAACGGCTTCATCGGGCCGTCGTAGGGCACCACCCGCACGCCGCGGCTGGTCATGTACGACACCTGCTCCTTGGACAGGTTCGCGTTGTCCACGACCACGATCTCGTAGTTCGGATAGGACGTCCGGTCGAGGATCGACTGCACCAGGTTGTCGATCATGTGGAACTTGCCGCGCCCGGGCAGGTCGATCGATGTGTTGTTGGTCAGGATCAGGATCGACACCCGTGGCGTGCTGCGCACCGGCCGGCGCACCCGGTAGGTCCCGGGCAGCAGCCCCTCCTCGACCCAGGCGCCGACGCCGTACTTCTCGGTCGCATGCTCGGACAGCGCGCGCAGCCCCGCCGTCAGCGCGTATGGCTTGGCGTCCACGATCATCGCCGAGGACCCCGGGATGGCGCGCCAGTGGTACAGCGGCTTGGCGATGTGGTGGATGTGCGGCGTCGCCCGCGACACCCGCAGCATCAGGTCGTAGTCCTGAGATCCCGAGAACTCGTCGCGGAACCCGCCCAGCTCCAGGAACAGCTTCTTGCGCACCGTGAGAATGTGCAGCGTGTACATCACGCTCTCGAGGTGCTCCGGCGACCAGTCCGGCTTGTAGTAGTGGTCGATGTGCTTGCCGTTCTCGTCGATCTTGTCCTCGTCGCAGTACATCGCCTGGATGTCGCCGTCGGCGTTGAACGCGCGCGCCATCTCCAGCAGCGCGTCCGGCGCCAGCACGTCGTCGTTGTCCAGCATCAGCAGGAACTCGCCGGTGGCCATCTCCGCCGCCGCGTTCGAAGCGCCGGCGATGCCGAGGTTGGTCTCCAGCCTGCGGATGCGGATGCGCGGATCGGTGCCGCGCATCTCCTCGAGCACGGCGATCGTCGCCTCGCTGGTCGAGCAGTCGTCGCAGATGCACAACTCCCAGAACGGGTAGGTCTGGTCGAACACCGACTGCAGGCACTCGCGCAGGTAGTGCGGCGGCACGTTGTACACCGGCACCACCAGGCTCAGCACCGGCTTGACCCGGGTCAGCTCGGTCAGCGCCTCGCGCGAGTAGGCCGACAGCGGCTTGATCAGCGCCGGCGTGGTGATGGTGCGCGCCGCCCCCAGCCAGCCGACGAAGGGCGGCATCTCGGCGTCCAGCCCGATCTCCAGCAGGCGCTCGCGCATCTGCTCGCCGATGCGTGTGATGCTGAACTCCTCGCGCATCCGAGCCTGTGCCCGCTCGCCGCGCGCACGCGCCTCCTCTGGATTGTCGCGCACCGCGAGGAACTGCTCGACCAGCGAGTCCTCCAGCGGGTCGGCCCAGATGTATCCCGGGAAGTACGGTCCTGCCTGCTGCTCGATCTCGATCAGCCGGTAGTCGATGGGAAAGCCCACCGTCTCGTCGAAGAACTCCAGGTTTCCCGAGTACCCGGTGGCGATCACCGGCTTGCCCAGCGCCATGAACTCGGCGATGTTGAGCCCGAAGCCTTCGGAGCGATGCGCCGAGACCAGGCAGTCGCAGGCCGACTGCAGCAGGTGCATCTGCTGCTCCGGCAGCCGGTCCGCGATCACCAGCACGTTGTCCACGCCGCGCAGCACCCGGTTCAGGTCGCGCGTCACCCCGGGATCGATGTTGCTGGAGTGGAACTTGATCACCAGGAACACGTCGTCGCTGCCGGCAAACGCCTGGCGGAACGCCTCGATCACCATGCGCGGGTTCTTGCGCTCCGAGGTGCTGCCCACGTCGAACGCGGTGAGGAACACCAGCCGGTCGTGCGGGATGCCGAACGCGTCGCGCGCCAGCAGCGTCGGCGTCGGCGACACCTCGATCGGCAGCCGGATCTTGTGCACCGGAACCGGCGACATCGCCGCGATCGACTCGACCTCGAACTCGCTGTTGGTCCAGACCTCGTCGAGCGGCCCGAACGCCGAGAACCACTCCGGCCGGAACGCCGCCAGCTCCCACGCCCACACCGCGACGTTGTAGGCGTCGTCGAAGCGACCCACCGGATACAGGCTGGTCAGCCACGCGATCTGGTCGGCGTTGGCCAGGATCAGGTTGATCCGGTACGTCGGCGTGCGCTCGTAGTCGCGGTGCAGGATGCGCGCGGCCCCGTGGGAGACGTCGAAGTTGTGCAGCTCGAACGGCATGCCGCTGCTCTTGACCGCCCGCACCAGGCTGCGCGCCGCCGTCCCCAGCCCGCTGGTCGCCGCGAACGGGCCGTAGATGTTGAGCCCGAACGGCTTGCGCAGCAGGCCGGGAACGCTGGCGCTCCACTTGCAGTACGGCGCCACGCCCGGGCCGTGCCGGCCCTCGATGCGCCCGTGGTGGCGCCAGTGGTCACGCGCGTCGTCAAGGCGCCCGCCCACCGCCTCGCGCACGTCGGGATAGAGGTACATGTAGCCTTCGGAGTCGAAGTTCACCGTCTCGGCGATGAAGTCCTGGCCCTGCGGCGGCTTGGGGTAGGCGTAGAACGCGTCCGCCGTGATCGTCGGGCGGGCGCCGCGGCGTTCCTCCTCGCGGCCGTACTGAAGCCAGTGCTCGTAGCCTGAGGCGAAGGCGCCTGCGGTCACCGCATCCTGGACGTCGGGATTGATGGCGAGGTACACCTCCTCGTTGAACCGATCCTCGTCCGCGGTCTGCGCTGCCGACACCGCAATCTCCACCTTCTGTGACTTCCGTCCGCGCCGCCCCGGCGTCGGGTCAGGCTGAACCACCTCCGCGGGTGGCCCTGCCCTGTCCGGGGCCGCCTCGGCCGGAGGGACCGCATCAGCGGGGACGGCGGGCGCAACGCGACGCGGCGGCCCGATCAGGCAGGCCGGGCGGCCGCGCTGGCCGGACCCGATCTCCACGCGGCCGAACCGTTCCCAATGGTCGAAGCCGCTGGAGACGATCCCCTGCTGTACAGCGTCCCGCACGTCGGGGAACGCGTCGAGATAGGCGTCCTCGGGGAAGTTCCGCTCGTTCAGCTCGAAGGCGGAGTCGCTGGGTGCATCAGGCATCGGGCTTTGTCTCTCGATCGGATCGACGGATTGCGTTGCGTCCGCGCTCGGTCAGGTCAGGCCGGAGCGTCCGGCGCGCCTACCGAACATCGTAGTAGGCGGCGATCGCGTCCCATGCCGCAGGCTCGTTCCATCCCAGGGCGGCCAGCGGCCTCGCCAGCGCCGAGGGCAGCGCCGGATCGACGTTGATCCGCACCATCGGCTCGCCGAACTCCGCCTGCTCCGGCAGCACGACCTCGCACGCAAGGTTGGTCCTCGCGCGCATCTCGCGCGCGAACCGCTCGGTGAAGGCGCCCTGCTGCTCCACATAGCCGCTCGGCCCGAGATGTCCCGGCGCCGTCCCGGTGGCCAGCCTCTCCGCCAGATCGACGTAGGCCGCCGCCAGCAACCCGACATGGATGTTGTCGCGGACGTAGGCGGGCGTCTTCACCTCCGCCGCGCGTCCATCCTTCCAGCATCGCATCAGGTAGGCGCAGAACCGCGGCTCCTCCAGCGGCCCGAACGGGTTCGGGATCACGAACTTCGCCTGCGCCACGCCGAGCTCGCCCGCCTGATGCGCCACCACCTGCGCGGTCAGCCCCTTCGACAGGCCGTAGGCGGAGAACGCGCGCAGCGGCAACGTCCCCGCGCCCTCGTCCTGCTCGAACACGCTGCCGGTGTGCAGCACGCGGCACGGCCCGGCCGCCTGCATCGCGCGCAGCACCGCGCGCAGGTTGCGGGTGTTGGCCGCCACCGCCCCGGCGATGTCGAAATCCGCGCTGCGATAGTCCCCGACCTGCGCCGCGTGGTGGCAGAGCAGGTCGGCCCCTGCCGCCGCCAGCGTGGCGAAGCGTTCGTCGCCGAACGCGCAGTCCCACACCACCTCGGCACAGCTCTCGAGCACGCGCACCCGCTCGGCGCGCACGCCCTCGTAGCTGTCGCGCCGTCCACGCACGGGCGCCACCACCTGGTGCCCGGCACTGCTCAGCGCCTGGGCGAACCATACTCCGGTGAACGAGCTCGCCCCGGTCAGCAGGACCTTCAAGCGAGACCCCGCAGCCGCTCGACGCCGTGGAACTCCGGGTCGAAGTCCGGCCACGCCGCGTCCTTGGCGGAGATCTCCTCGGGCGCCATCGGCCAGTCCACGGCGAAGCGCGGATCGTTCCAGCGCACGCCGCGCTCCGCCTCGGGATCGTAGAAGTCGCTGACCAGGTACAGCGCCTCGGTGTCGGGCTTCAGCGTCAGAAGCCCATGGCCGAAGCCGCGCGGCACGTACATCATCAGCCGGTTGTCGTCGTTCAGCTCCGCGCCGAACGAGCGCCCATAGGTCGGGCTGTCGGGTCTCAGGTCCACGATCGCGTCGTACAGCGACCCCTTGAGGCAGCGCACCACCTTCACCTCGGCCGACGGCGAAAGCTGGTAGTGCATGCCGCGCAGCGTGCCCGCCTTTGCCGACAGCGAGTTGTTGACCTGCACGAACCGGGTCTCCAGCCCCTGCGCGCCGAACTCCTTCTCGCAGAAGAAGCGCGCGAAGAAGCCGCGCTCGTCGCCTCTACGCTCCAGCTCGATGGTGTAGGCGCCGTGCAGCGGGGTCGGGTGGAACTTCACGCGGCCTTCCCCCAGCGCAGGTCGTTGCCGATCGCGCCATCCGCCATCAGCCCGTCCAGCACCTTGAGCCGGATGAACGAGCCCTGCCGAAACTCCTTGTCCGCGAACCTCATCCCGGCCAGCAGCTCGCGCAGGCGCCCCACCGACGCCGCCAGCTCCGTGGTCGGCTGGTGCTCCGGCGCCAGCTGCTTGAACAGCGAGAAGTCCACCTGGTACGAGCGCTTGTCCGGCGGCGCGTCGGTGTTGATCGACACCGTGGCGCCGTCCACGCCGTCCGCCACCGCCTGCGCCAAATCGCGCACCCGGTAGTTCCAGCGGTCCGACCCGGCATTGACCGAGAGGTAGGCCCCGCCATTCTCCGCCTCGCGGGTGATCGCCCACTCGATCGCGCGCGCCATGTCGGCCACGTCGATCAGCGGCCGCCACGGCGAGCCATCGCTCAATACGGTGATCCTGCCGTCGGCCAGCGCGCCGGCCACGAAGTCGTTCAGCACCAGATCGAGGCGCAGCCGGGGCGAGGCGCCGCACGCGGTGGCGAAGCGCAGGCAGGTCACGGTCATGCCGCCGTTGTTGGCGGAGCGCAGCCCTTCCTCGGTGGCGATCTTGCTGCGCGCATAGGCGGTGAGCGGATTGACCGCGTCACGCTCGCTGCGTGCGCCGCCCTCGGCGAACCCGTACACGCTGCACGACGACGCGAAGGCGAAATGCTTCACCCCGGCGTCGCGCGCCAGCATCGCGCAGCGCACCGAGGCGCGGTGGTTGATGTCGTCGGTCACCGCCTCGAAGCGGTTGCCCATCGGGTCGTTCGACACCGCGGCCAGGTGCACCACGGCGTCCACGCCCTCGAACAGCTCGGGGCCCATGTCGCGCACGTCCCCGAAGATCTGCCGGTCCAGAAGGCGCTCGGGGAACTGAACCGCATGGGTCAGCGACTGGGCGAAGAACGCCGCGTCGTAGCCGATCAGCTCGGCGTCCGGAAAACGCGCGCGCAGATGGCGCACCAGCACCGGCCCGACATAGCCCATGTTTCCGGTCATCAGAACGCGCATCAGCACAGCCCCCAGTTCGCCGTTGTCATACCAGTCACGCCTAGCGGGTTACCATGTTTTCCAGGGCGCCTTGTTCGCCGCCCACAGCTCCTCGAGGTGCCGCTTGTCGCGCAGCGTGTCCATCGGCTGCCAGAACCCGGGATGGTGGTGGATGCCGAGCTGGCCCTCCTTGGCAAGCTGCTCCATCGGCTCGCGCTCCCACACCGTGGCGTCGCCCTCGATGTACTCGCCGACCTTGGGCGAGAGCACGAAGTAGCCGCCGTTGATCCAGCCGCCGTCGCCCTCCGGCTTCTCCTGGAACCCGTACACCTTGTCGTCGGCGATCTGCAGCGCACCAAACCGGCCCGGAGGCTGCACGCCGGTCACTGTCGCCTTGAGCCCGGCGTTGCGGTGCTCGCGGATGGTGCGGCTGATGTCGATGTCGCCCACGCCGTCGCCGTAGGTGCAGCAGAACGCCTCGTCGTCCTTGACGAACGGCAGGATGCGCTTGATGCGCCCGCCGATCATCGTGTCCTCGCCGGTGTCCACCAGCGTCACGGTCCACGGCTCGGCGCTCGCCTGGTGCACCTTCATCGAGTTCTGCTTCATGTCGAAGGTCACGTCCGACATGTGCAGGAAGTAGTTCGAGAAGTACTCCTTGATCTGGAAGCCCTTGTGGCCGAGGCAGATCACGAAGTCGGTGATGCCGTGGCTCGTGTAGGACTTCATGATGTGCCACAGGATCGGCCTGCCGCCGACCTCGACCAGCGGCTTCGGCCGGATCTCGGTCTCCTCCGACAGCCGGGTTCCCTTGCCGCCGGCCAGAATCACTGCTTTCACGACTGCACTTCCTTCACGCCACACGACCTGGAACACGCCCGCCTCACGGGACCGGACGACGCTCTTGACGGGCCCACCACACCACACAAAGCTGAACGATGCCTTATCGCCGTCGCGGGCACATCGCTTCTCCTGCCCCGCCGTGATCGCCGGCAACCGCTGGCCGCCTCCGCCGCGGACCGGCCGGAGGCGCGCGGCAAGGGCCCGGATCTCGGCATCGGCGTGACGTCATCCGAAATGCTGCACTGCGGCAAACCTTCTAACAGCCGACCGTGCGGGTCGCAACCGGCACAGGGCAGGAATGCCGCGGGCAGATGGCACGGGTTCTTGCACTCATACAACGGTATGGCCGGTGCTGTCCCGACCCGCGCGCTTTGACATGCGACCTGCCCCCAGACATGGACGTGCCCATGCGTCCGCTCCTTCCAGCCGCCGTGCCGCCTGCCGCCGCGCAACAGGCGCCGGTCCTCCTGCCAGCATTGGGCAGCGAGGCCCATCGCAGGGTGCTGCGCGACAGCGGCCTTTTCATGGCCGGCCACTACCAGCAAACCCACCCGGGGATCGCGGCCGCGCACATCGATCCGCTGCGGCACTACTGTGACGAGGGATGGCGCGAGCGCCGCCAGGCGAACCCGTACTTCGACCCCGGCTTCTACTGCACCCGCACCCTGGGCGACCTGCCGGACACCGACCCGCTGCTGCACTACGCCCTGATCGGCAGCCGCGCCGGCGCCAGGCCCAATGCCTACTTCGATCCCGCCTGGTACCGCGCCACCCATGGCGACGCCGAGCAGGACCCCCTGGTGCGCTTCGCCGCGCGCGACGAGGCGCTCGACCTGCGGCCGGCCGCGTGGTTCGACACCGCCTGGTACCGCGTTCGCCACCGCCTGTCCGGCACCGCCAGCCCGCTGCTGCACTTCCTGGCCCGGCGCCACACCGCGCGGGTCAGCCCGCTGCCGGAGTTCGACGTCGAGCACTACTGCCGGATGCGCCGCGACGTCGCCGCCCATGGCGCCGACCCGTTCGAGCACTACCTCGAGCATGGCTGGCGCGAGGGCCAGGACCCTTCGCGCCACTTCGAGAGCGGCTTCTACGTCCGGCGCTACCTCGCGCGCCAGCCCGAGGCCAACCCGCTGCTGCACTACCTCGCGCAGCGCGACGGCGTCGCCCGCGGTGCCGCCGCCGAGGCCACCGCGCCGACCCTGCGCATCGCCCTGCACCAGGAGCTTGCGCGGGCCAGCCGCGCCGGCGTGCGCCGCCTCAGCTTCCCGCTGTACTGGCACAACGGCATCCCGATCCACCTGGAGGCGCTGCGCGTGTTCCTGTCCGAGCCCGCGCTGCGGTTCGGCTTTCAGCTGGCGTGGGGCAACGAGCACCTTGCCGCCCGGCAGGGCCTGCCGCCCGGAGAGCGCGCGCTGCTGCAAGGCTACCATCGGGATGACTCCGACGACGCCGACATCTGCGCCCTGGTCGCCGCCTGCTTCGCCGACAGCCGCCACGTCCGTCACCACGGCCGCCCCGTGCTGGCGCTCCACGTCCCGGGACCGCGCGCCGCATATCCCGGCCTCGACACGGCTGCGGGAACGCCAGGGCACGGCATCGCGCTCCCCGGTCTTCCAGGCACCGTCCCCGACCCCGGAACCATGGTGGATGACGACCTCGCACCCGGCCTGGACGCCACGCTGGCCCGGGTCTGCGAGCGCTGGCGGCGGCACCTGCCGGACACGGTGATGTATCTGACCCGTCATTGGCTGCGGCACTAACCGACGGCCTTGGTCGGAGCGGCGGGATTCGAACCCACGACCCCCAGTCCCCCAGACTGATGCGCTACCAGACTGCGCTACGCTCCGACCGCCAGGCGAAGCCTCCTGTAGCAGCATGTCCTGCACCCCGCAACGCGGCCTGGCCGCCCGCAGCGAGCAGAGCCTCGACCTGGAGACTGGCGAGGACTCCGCACGTCGGCGGCGATCGGGCGTGACCACTGGCGCGAGCGAGGCTGGAGGCCGGCAGCGAGCCGGTTTGCCCCCTGGGTCGCCGCAAGCAGTGCGACAGGCACAGGAAACAGGCAAGGTTGAGGCTCTGCCTCAAACTCCGCCAAAGGCCGAGCCTTTGGAATCCACTTGCTTAAGGAAGGGTTTCCAAAGGCCTCAGGCCTTTGGCGGGTCCGGGCAGAGCCCGGCCTTGCTTGCTGGCAGGTCAACGTGCTGCCGCTGGCATTCGTCGATTCGGAGCCCATGCCCCGTCCAGCCGGTCATGGCAGCAGCCGTCGCAGCGCCTCCAGCTCACGCAGCACCCGCACCAGCACCTCGCGCGTCGGCACGCCTGCCCTCGTCTCGGTCGCCGCCGGCAGGGCCGCCACCTGCTCCGCCGGCGCCTCGTCCTGCACCTGGGTGCGCTCTGCCGCGGCCTCGGCGCGCTCCGCCTCGGTGGCGGGCGGGATGTCGTCCGACAGCCGCCCGCCCCCCTCGCGCAGCAGCCGCTGCACGCCCTTGATCGTGTAGCCCTGGATGTAGAGCAGGTCCGAGATGCGCCGCAGCAGCGCGATGTCGTCCGGCCGGTAGTAGCGCCTGCCGCCGCCGCGCTTCATCGGCCGCACGGTCGGGAACCGCGTCTCCCAGAAGCGCAGCACGTGCTGCGGGATGTGCAGCTCGTCCGCGACCTCGCTGATGGTGCGAAACGCGTTCGGCGCCTTCTTCAACCGCGGCCGCGAGGTCTCGCCGCCCCCGTCCTGTGCTGCGGCCGCCTCCGGCCCCGGCGTTTTCGCCGCACCCGACGCTGCCGGACCGGGGGCGCCCGCTGCCGGCGGCGCATCGCGCCGTGCCTCGCCTGCGGTCGACAGCGTGGACCCCGCTGCGCCCGTCGGCGCCCCTTGCCCCGGCCTGGGCCCCGGTCCGGACCCGTCCGGCATCGCCGCGCCATCCCCGGGCGCGCGTCCCGACGCCTCGGACGAAGGCGGCCTAGTCATCCTCGGCCGCAGGGATCGCCACGCCGTTCACGTGGGCCTTCAGCACCTGGCTCGGGCGGAACACCAGCACGCGCCGTGGCAGGATCGGCACCTCGACCCCGGTCTTGGGGTTGCGCCCGACCCGGCGTCCCTTCTGCCGCACGGAGAAGGTTCCGAAGCCGCTGATCTTCACGGAATGCCCGGATTCCAGCACCCGCGCCACCTGCTCCAGCACGGTCTCCAGCAGCTCCGCGGACTCGTTCCGCGACAGGCCGACCTGGGTGTAGATGCGCTCGGCCAGCTGGGCCCGGGTCACCGTGTTCATACGGCAACGCTACTGATGCACGGATGCACAGTCAACGAAACCCGTAATCTCAGGGACTTGCCCGTGTCCCGCGCACCACACCCGGCCGGATTGTGCGCCCCGGGCACAACGGGCCTCGAACCGCCGTCCGGGGGCGCGGGCGTGCGCCTACAGCCGGACCAGTGCCGATCCCCAGGTGAGCCCGCCGCCCAGCGCCTCCATCAGCACCAGGGCGCCGCGCCGGATGCGCCCGTCGCCGTACGCGTCCGCCAGCGCCAGCGGGATCGACGCCGCCGAGGTGTTGGCGTGACGGTCCAGCGTGACCACCACACGCTCCGGTGGCAGGCCCAGCTTGCGCCCCACCGCCTGGATGATCCGCAGGTTCGCCTGGTGCGGCACCAGCCAGTCCACGTCGGACTGCGCCAGGCCGTTCGCCGCCAGCGCCTCGTCCACCGCCGCGGACAGCTTGGCGACCGCGTGGCGGAACACCTCGCGCCCGTTCATCACCAGCGTCCCCGGCCGCCCGGGCTGACCCACCGCGCCGTCGATGTAGAGGATGTCGCCGAGCTGCCCCTCGGCGTGCAGGTGGGTGGACAGCACCCCCTCGCCCTCGGCGGCGCCTGCGCGCAGCAGCACCGCCCCGGCCCCGTCGCCGAACAGCACGCAGGTCCCCCGGTCCGTCCAGTCCAGGATTCGCGAGTACACCTCGGAGCCGATCACCAGCACCGTGCGCGCCTGCCCGCAGCGGATGAACGCGTCCGCCATCGACAGGCCGTAGACGAAGCCGGAGCAGGCCGCCGACAGGTCGAACCCGAACCCGCCCACGATGCCCAGCTCCGCCTGCACCCGCAGCGCCGTGGCCGGGAACGACTGGTCCGGCGTGCTCGTCGCGAGGATCACGGCATCCACCTCGGACGCCGCCACCCCGGCATCGTCCAGCGCCGCCCGCGCCGCCCGCGCCCCCATGAAGGCCGCCGTCTCGTGCGGCCCGGCGAGGTGACGCTGGGTGATGCCGGTGCGCTCGCGGATCCACGCATCCGACGTGTCCACCCGCGTCGCCAGCTCCGCGTTGGAGACCACGCGCTCCGGCAGGTAGCCGCCGATCCCGACCAAACGCGAGCGCACCACCGTCATCCCGCCACTCCGCCCAGGCCCGGCATCATGAACCCAGGCGCCGCACCGCGGCGCGTCCCGGCGTTGGGAGTCACGGCGCCGGGCTTCACAGGACCGGGCTTCACTGGGCTGGGCTTCACTGGGCTGGGCTTCACTGGGCTGGGCTTCACTGGGCTGGGCGTCACAGGGCCGTCGCCATGTCCGCGTCGTCCGCCGTCGCCGCGGAGCGCAGCTCCGCGATCCGCGCCAGCCCCGCCCGGATGCGCTCGTTGAACCCGTGCGTCACCAGGTCCACTGCCACGTCCACCGCGTGGGCGAAGCCCTCCGCGTCGGTGCCGCCATGCGACTTCACCACCACGCCGTTCAGCCCCAGCAGCATCGCCCCGTTGTAGCGGCGCGGGTCGAGCCACTCGCGCAGCCGCTCCAGCCCCGGCCGCGCCAGCATGTAGCCGAGCCGCGCGCCGGCGCTGCCGGTGAACACCTCGCGCAGAAGCTCGCGCACCAGCCGCAGCGCGCCCTCGCCGGTCTTGAGCGCCACGTTGCCGGTGAACCCGTCCGTCACCACCACGTCGGTGGTCCCCGCCGCGATGTCGTGCCCCTCGACGAAGCCATGGAACTGCGGTCCGATGTGGCTCGCCCGCAGCAGCTCGGCCGCCTGGCGCAGCATCTCGTTGCCCTTCAGCTCCTCGGACCCGACGTTGAGCAGCCCGATGGTCGGCGCCGGCAGCCCTAGCACGGTGCGCGCGAACACGTCGCCGAGCAGCGCGAACTCCACCAGGTTGCGGGTGCTGCAGGCCACGTTGGCGCCGAGGTCGAGCAGCACCACGTCGCCGCGCGCCGACGGCCCGATCGCCGCCATCGCCGGCCGGTCGATCCCGGGCAGCGTCTTGATCACGACCTTGGCAAGGGTCAGCAACGCCCCGGTGTTGCCCGCCGACACCACGCCCAGCGCCTCGCCCGAGGCGACCGCGTCGATCGCCAGCCGCATCGACGCGCCCCGCACCCGCAGCGCCGCCGTCGGCTTCATCTCGCTCGGGATCACCGCCGGCGCATGGCGCAGGCTCACCGCCGCCGCCAGTGCCGGGCGCGCCGCCAGCATCGGCGCCAGCACGGCTTCGTCGCCCACCAGCAGGAACCGCGCCCCCGGGTGCCGCTCCGCCGCCAGCGCCACGCCGCCGAGCACCGCGTCGGGAGCGTGGTCGCCGCCCATCGCGTCGACCGCCAGAGTATAGGGGAGCGCCGACATCACACCGACCCCGACCGCCGTGTGGCTCAGGTGCGGACGGCACCCTTCAGCGCCTTGCCGGCGACGACGACCTCGCGGCCGTCGTAGTGGCCACAATGGCTGCAGATGTGATGCGGGCGCTTCAGCTCGCCGCAGTTGCCGCACTCGTTGTGCGCCTCGGGCGACAGCGCCTGGTGGGCGCGGCGCATCCCCATGCGCGAGGGCGAGGTCTTTCTCTTGGGAACGGCCATGGGACTGCGCCCCTCCGGGTTCTGGCGGCGCGACCGCGCCGCCGCGGCTGCGGGGCCTGTGTCACGCACTGGCAATACGAGGCGCGCGCTGTACCAGAGCCAACCCCGCCCCGCAAGGCCGCAGCGGCACAGGGAGGGCGAAGCCGGAGGCCCTGCCTCCGGACTTCGCTCAAGGCCGGGCCCCGGGACTCCCCTTGCTCAGGAAGCGGATTTCCACAGGCCCCCGGCCTTTGGCGGGTCCGGGCAGAGCCCGGCCTTGCTCGCTTGCCATGCAGACGTCGGACGCCGCAACGCCGCTACGACCCCCGCAACCGGGCCAGTCCCGCGAACGCCCCTCCCGCCCCGGGCTCCGCCTCCGCCGCCAGCGCCACGCCCGGCTTGCGCGGATACGGGTCGAGCCCCAGCGCGAGCTGCTCCGCCGCCGCCTCGCCCAGGTCCAGCACCTGGCCCTCGTAGCCGACCTCGTCGTCGCTGTCCGGGTCGAGCGCCGCGTCCTCCGGCGCCGAAGCCAGCCGCTCCGCCGGCACGAACCGCACCCGGAACGCCTCCGCCACCACGACCTCGAACGGCTCCAGCGTCACCACGCACTCGCGCACCAGGCGCGCCTCCAGCGAACCCTCCGCCGCCACCACGCCTCGCCGACCCGCCCGCAGCTGGAACCGGCAACGCAGCCCCAGCACCGCCGGAATGCCCAGCCGCGCCGCCAGCGCCTCGCACTCCCCCGCCTGCGCCTCCACCACGACCTCGGTCCACCCCGCGCCGAGCCGATCCAGCGCCAGCGGCCGGTGCAGCTCGCTCATCGCGCCGCCACCGCCGCGCCCGCGCCGCCGCCCCGGGCCGCGCCGCCCGCCTCCGTCGCGTCCGCCTGCATCCCCCGCCAGTCCTCCCCCCCCAGGAACGCCGCCCGACCCGCCAGCAGGGCTACCGGCGCCGCCCGCTGCAACGCCGCGTCCTGCGCCATCACCCACGCCGCAAGCCGCTCGGCGGCGCCGGCCGGTGCCGCGCCGCGCCACACGTTGCGCCCCAGCGCCTCCGCAAGCGCCGCGGCGTCGCCCGCCTCCAGCGGGCCGTCGTACGCCAGCGCCCGCCCGTGGAACGCCTCCCACATCGCGCGCACCCGCTTGCCCACGCCCAGGTCGAGCCCGAACTCGCGCAGCGTGGTGTCCATGTCGGAGAACATCGCGTCGAACACCGCCTGCGCCAGCGCAGGTCCCGCCCGACGCGCCACCCCCGTCGCCGGCAGCGCGCGCAGCCGACGGATCAGCAGCGCCACGTGCACGCCCACCAGGTCGAACCGTCCGTCCAGCGTGTCCGGCACCCCCAGCGCCTCGTACAGCACCGGCAGCCGCGCCGCCGCCACTGCGGCACCATACAGGACGAAGCCGGTCCGCTCGTGGCGGCGGCGCAGGAAGGGGAAACCCAGCATCCCCCGATGCTAGGGCCCGCCGATTGACAAGGCGAGCCCCGCCGTGCACGCCCATGCCGCCGCAGCCGGTCGCACCCCTGTCCGCGCCATGGCAGGCGGACACGGCGCAGGCGGACGGCGCCCCCTGCGCGATCGGACAGCGGAGTGACCATGCGCGTGCGTCCCACCCCCACCGGCCCGCTGCATCCCGCCCCTGCCGGCCCGCCGTCGAAGTCCGGACCGGCCCCGCCCCGCCCCGCCCCGCCCCGGCCGGTCGCGGGCCTGCCGGGCATACGCACCCTGCGCCTGCTCGCGGCCCTCGCCGCAGCACCCCTCGCCGGGTGCTCCTTCTTCGCGGCCTCCGACGTGGAGCGCGGCCAGCAGGTGGGCGCCGACCAGCTCCGCGAGCTGATCCCCGGCACGTCGACCCGCGCCGACGCCACCTCGCTGCTCGGCTCGCCCACCGCGCGCGCCGCCTTCGACGACAACACCTGGATCTACATCAGCCAGATCACCCGCTCGCGCGTCGCCCGCGTCCCCGGCATCGACCGGCAGAACATCCTCGTGCTGTCCTTCAACCAGGCCGGCACCCTGCAATCCGTCAAGCACCTGACCAAGGAAGACGCCAAGTCCGTCGACATGGTCGCCCGCACCACGCCCACGCCGGGCAGCGACGCGTCGTTCATGCAGCAGCTCCTCGGCAATGTCGGGCGCTTCACCCCGGGCGGCCTCGGCGGTCTCGGCAACGGCGGCTCCTCGCTCGGGCAGAGCAACCAGTCGCCCTGATCCAGGCCGGACGGAAGAAAACTAGGGCGTGTCGTCATTTAGGGGATTCCGGCGCGGGTCGAACTTTGGTTCATAGGGTGTCAGCCAGGATGGAGCTGACGGATGCGACGCTACGGCCTTCGTGACGATCAATGGGAGCGTATTTG
>JAABUH010002433.1_pt1 | contig 17894 bp, 17 predicted proteins | sample 5559121 | NCBI WGS metagenome assembly JAABUH01 (sample SAMN10711871, study PRJNA513364) | rock metagenome | isolation source: Antarctica rocks | place: Antarctica: Victoria Land, Battleship Promontory nord | collected 2015-12-28
AGCTGAGCAGCGAGATCGATGAGCTCAACGCCCAGATCGCGACCACGATCGAGGCCCGCGCACCCCAGCTGCTGCAGCGTTATGGGGTCGGCCCTGACACCGCAGCCGCGCTCCTGCTCGCTGCCGGGGACAATCCGGAACGTCTCCACAGCGAGGCTTCCTTCGCTGCGCTCTGCGGGGTCAGCCCGATCGAGGCGTCCTCGGGCAAGACACACCGACGCCGGCTCAACCGCGGTGGTGATCGACAGGCGAACTCTGCGCTTTACACGATCACGATCGCGCGGCTGCGCTGGGACAAGCGCACCCAGGACTACGTCCAACGCCGCGTCGCTGAGGGCAAGACCCGGCGCGAAGCCATCCGCTGCCTGAAGCGCTACATCGCCCGCGAGGTCTACCACGACATCACCAGCACCAGAGCTGATTCCGACCGCGACGTTGTCACTGACGCTTTGCGGGTCTACGCCTGAGTGGAGGGTTTCGGTCCGTGGGCCGTGACTCGGCCGCCGTGGCCCGGGACGGGAGCCGTGGTGATGGCGCAGGAATCGAGTTTGAAGACCAGTTACGTTCCGAACGAGGTCCGGGCGAGTGTGGTGGCGGCGTTGTTGGCGATCCGCCGGACGCAGGCTTTGCCGACGTGGCGGGTGCGGGCCGCGGCCGCCGATCTTGGTGTGTCGGTGCGCACGGTGTGGCGATGGTTGGAGCAGGCCGAGCATGAGGGCCGCACGGTACGCAAGGTCCGGGTCCAGTTCGTGGTCGAGCAGGAGGACCTGGTGGAGCTGGCTTATCACCGGGGCAACGTGGAGGCGGTCTACCGGGCCCTGTCCCCGGGCCGGAGCGCGGGGATCGTGGCCGGTGAACGCGCCCGACGGGACTACGACACCTACCTGCCGCGCCCGGCGGGCCGACACCGCAACGACTGCTGGGAAGCCGATCACACCCAGCTGGCGGTGCACGTGGTGTTGCCCGACGGGCGGGTGGTGATGCCCTGGGCGACGTTGTTCGTGGATCAGGCGTGCCGGGTGATCCTGGGCTGGGCGCTGGCGGTCACCCCGAGCCAGGAAACGGTGCTCGGCGCGCTGCGCGCCGCGATCGACATCGAGACACCCAATGGGCCCATGGGCGGTGTCCCGGTCGCGATCCGCTTCGACCGAGGCAAGGAGTTCCTGGCCAACGCGGTAGGTCTCGCGGCGGCGTCGTTGGCGATCGACGCCCGCCCGCTGCGGGCGTACTCCCCGCATTTGAAGGGCACCGTGGAGCGCACCAACGAAAGCATCGAGCAGCTGTTTCTGGCCACGCTGCCCGGATTCGTGCACGGTGCCCGGGGACGGGACGGGCAGCTCGTCGAGGACGGGCCGCTGCTGGGGCTGGAGGCGTTGGTGGAGTTGTTCGCCGCCTTCGTCATCCACTACAACACGACCCGACCCCATCAGGGCATCGGCGGCCGCGCCCCGTTGCAGGTGTGGGACGCCGATGCCACCCCGTTGGCGGTGGTGCCACCGCGGCATCTGCGGCACCTGCTGCTGGCCCGGGTCGAGCGGGTGGTCAGCAAACGCGGGGTCCGTCTGCACGGGCGGGTCTACAACTGCGCCGAGCTGTGCGGCTGGGTCGGCGAGCACGTCGAGGTCCGATACATGCCCCACCACCACAAGGAGGTCGAGGTGTTCCACAACGGAGAACACCTGGCCACGGCCGTCCTCGTCGACGAGCTCGCCGCGACGGACGTGACCCGGCTGCTGCGCCTGCGCGCGAGCGAAGTCCGCTGGCTGGCCCAAACCCAGCGCGCGGCCGCGGCCAAGCGGCGGACCCGGTTCGCCGCCCTGACCGAACCCGGGCCGGTCACCGAACCCACCGCCCTCACCGGGGCGGGCACCACTGTGGAACGGGCCTATCACGATGACCTGGCCCTGGCTCGCGCGGCCAGTGACAGCCTCGCTGCCCGCAGCCCCATCTCCACCCCCATGCTCGTCCCGGGCACCGATGGCGTGCAGGTGTCTCGGTGAGCGGGCACTACCAGGGACTGAGCGGGGCGGCGGTGCTGGCCACTGAGGGGCTGTTAGATGCCCGGGAGCTGATCGGCGGCATCAGCGACGCCCAGGCCATGGGCGCGATCTACGGCCCAGCCGGCACCGGCAAGTCTTTCGCGGTCACCGAGGTCCTCACCGACCGGACCGACCGCGACTGGCTACACACCGATTTCCGGTGCCGCCCCACCCTGCGGTATGTCCGCCAGGAACTGGCCCGCCTGCTCGGTATCCTCGAGGCCGGCCGGCTGGGACCCTTCGAGGCCGACTGGTCGCTGAAATACGCCCTCTCCGGGGCGTTTCGGCTGCTGGTCATCGACGAGGCCCAGTGGCTGAACCGGGAATGCTTCGAATACCTCCGCCACCTCCACGACGATCCCGACACCCACTTCGCGTTGCTGTTCGTGGGCGGCGACGGCTGCTATGAGGTGCTGCGCCGTGAACCGATGCTCGACTCCCGCCTGTATGCCCACCAGCGGTTCGCCGCCTTGCCCCAGGCTGAGGTCCTTACCGTCATCCCCGGCTACCACCCCATCTACACCGACGCCGATCCCACGGTGCTGCGCCTGGTCGATGAGGTCTGCGCGCACGGCAACTTCCGTGCCTGGGCCCGGTTCACCCACCACGCCACCAGGCTCTGCACCCGCACCGGGCGGCCGCGCTGCGACGAGGAGATCGCCCGCAACGCCTTCCGGCTGCTCGGCGGGAGACGCCATGCCCACTAACACCAGCACATCCCGCCGCCGCCGACCGCCCCGCGTCCACGTCGAGGTGTGCTTCGACCCCGACGATGACCTCGAGCTGACCCGCGGCGCCCACGCCCGGTGCCGACCCGGCAGCGGCCGCGTCGCCCTGACCCCCGGACCCGACACCGGCACCGAGGTGCAGCTGATGCTGCACCTGCTGTGCGCACTGGCGGTGCTGTGGCGGATTCCCCGCAGACTGCACTCTGGACGTGCCGTGATCGCGGGTGATGACCTGGCCGCGGTGCGGTGGGAGATCTCCTGGGGCCTGCACCGCGCCGGCATCACCGAGCTGTGGGTGCTCCGTGCCGAGCACGTGGGATATCTCGGTTGGATGTGGCTGCGCCAAGTCGCCGAGGACGAGCAGCTCCGCCTGGTCCTCCTCACCCGTGGCCGTCCGCCCAACGCGCGCCAGGTCGCGGCGCTGCGCGGCTGTTGTTGGCATCACCTGGATCCCGACCGGCTCCGACTGGGCGGTCACCCAGATCCGCCGAAGCCGTGGTGGCAGCACAGGTGAACATCCGTGTCGAGGTCACTGGTCGGTGGTGAGCAGGTTCAGGGCGCGTTCGCGGTCGGCGTCGTCGGGTTGGGTGTAGGTGCGGAGGGTGTCCAGGCCGGAGTGGCCGAGGAGGTCGGCGACCAGGACCGGGTCGGCCCCGCCGCGCAGGAACTGGGTGGCAAAAGTGTGCCGCAGAACGTGGGGTCCGAAGCCGATCCCGCCGGGGGTGTCCGGGCCGAGGCCGACGTGTTCGCCGAGGTCGGTGATGATGGTGCGGGCAGCCCGGTCGGACAGGCGCCCGCCGCGGCGGTTGAGCAGCAGCGCCGGCGAATCCTGCGGGTGCGGCCAGCTGGGGCGTTGGTCGAGCCAGTCGCTCAGGGCGGTGCGCAGCTCGGGCCGGGTCAGCGGCAGCTCCCGTAGCTTGCCGCCGTCGCGGCCCTTGCCCCGGACCCGCAGACTGCCTTTGCGGGCCGAGAGGGCGACGTCGGTGACATCGAGGCCGACGACCTCCCCGATGCGCAGCCCGGCGTAGAAGGGCAGCAGCGCCACCACAATGTTCCGGGCGGAACCACAGTGCTCCACCGCCCGCAGATACCGGGTGATGTCCCGGGACCCCACCGCCTTGGGTGCCCGCCGCGGCAACGCCTCCCGGCGGGCGGTGGCCGCCCCGAGACCCCGACGGCTGTAGAAGTCGTCAATCGCGGCGAGGGTGTTGTTGATCGTCGCCGGCTGCAGCCGGGCGGTGGTCTTGGCCCAGACCCGCCAGTCCCGCACCGCCCCATCCCGCGCCACCGGATCGGTCAGCGGATCCCCGTCCAGGTCCGGGTCGCGCCCGGCGGTATCCAACCAGGCCAGGAACCCCCGGACCCGGGCGGCGTACTTCGCCCGCGACGCCGCCGCCAACGGAGCCCGAGCCAGCGCGCGTTGGTAACGGGCCAGGGCCGCGGTCACCTCCACCGACAACACCGCTGAACTGCCAGCCCGAACAGTTGCGGTGTTTCCGGAAGCTGCTTCAGTGTGCTGGCCGACCGATTGCGCCACGTTTCCGGAAGTCATCCCCGGAGTCTACTTCCGGGAATAGAAGTTCCCGGAAGCTGAGGACGGCCGGCTGCCGTATCAGCGGACCGTGGTGACAACTTCACGGCCCGAATCGGTGACAACTTCACGCCAGTTCACACACGGCTGGGCAGTGTCGAAAAAAGGGTTAATCGACGGTGAGGCTTACCCCGTTCACCGGGCGCGGACGTGGTGCTGCCGCGAGGGGTTGGGGGGCGAGGCTGGGTGTGGGGGACGGGGTGCGGTGGTTCACGGGTGCCTGACTCTGCGGCGTGCCGAAGGTGCGCGCCGGATGGTGCGGTCGTGTTCGTGGTTGCCGGTGCGCCTGGTCGGGGACCCCAGCCGAGCTCGGCTGAGGTTTATCCGGCTGTGGCGTGGAAGACCAGCACCCACAGTCCGGTGATGGCTAGGCCGAGCAGGGTGATCGAGGCGAGCCGGATCAGGAAGGTCTCGACGACCGGATGTTGTTGGGGTGGGACGTGGTTGCGCAAGGTGGTGACCCGGGCGGCGAAGGTCGGTGGGTGCCACCAGCGCAGCGTCCGGTTGCCGCGGAGGTGACGTTCGGCGAGTCGGCGTTGCACGATGTCGATCGTTGCTTTCGCGGGGCGGCGACCGAACAGGAACGCTGCTGCGTACCCGCGCAGCTTCTGGTCCCAGTCGCCGGCGGCGGTGTTTATGAGCCGGTCACGCACGGGGGTCAGGCTGGTGATGCGGGACGAGGCCCGCAGCTGGGCGAAGTAGTCCACGGCGTGCGCTTGCAGCAGGTCGGTGCCGGCGCGGGCGAGCAGGTATCCGGGCACGGCGTAGGCGATGACCAGGGGCACGGTGGCAGCGATCTGCGCCGCCCGGGGATGACCGGTCTTGAGGTTGGGGATGCCGATGCGCCGCTCGGCGCGGTCCAGCGCGGTCATCGGTCGCCGCCGCCGGAACGCGTTCCACACCACGGCCTGGGCGAACAGCCCACCGAGCAGACCCTCGACGTTGTTGCGGATGTCGTGGCGCAGACCTCCCGACGGGACCAATGTGTGCCAGCCATGGGTCACCGTGGGGTTCGTTTCCAACAGCAGGTAGTACAGCGCCACGATGACCAGCTGACCGAAGTACGCCAGCACCACCGCGACCACCAGCAGGTGCGTCTTCTGCACCAGGAACCGCGGCAGGTGCGGCCACGGCCCTACCAAAGGCGCGGGACGCCGCGGCGGTTGTGAGGGCGGGTCACCGTCGACGATGAGCCCAGGCGTCGCGGTCACGGTCGAACCGGCCCCGGCCGCAGGGACAACTGACCTCCCACACTGCCCCGACGGTGACAGGTCGCTACGCGCACCCCACCATCATGCCGACGCACACCAATCGCGTCGCGAGCGCCCGCCCAGGACTCCCACGATGCTAGTCCGCCCGCGGAGCCGCCGGGTCCGGTGCAACCACAAGCCGAACCCGACTTGAACGGCGCGGGGTTGCCGACCCTATTCACCCGACCGGTGACATGTGCGTAGTCGCCACCCTCGATGTCGGGACGCCCGGGGGCGTCGCGTCACAGCGCGGGGAGAACACCCGGGACGCAATGGTCCGGGCGGGCACCCCTCTCGTCAGAGCTTCGGCACTGCACGCCGTATCCACCACCCCAGCACCGCCGAGGGTGTGGAAGCCACTTGGGCTCAACCCTTAATCCGGGAAGAGCTGCCCTGAACCGGGGCGTCTTTCGACGTTCGGGGTCAGTGGCCTCTGTGCATGCAGACGCCTCACCTAACGAGGTGCTTGCCCGATCAAGGTGGAGCACCACCAGCCCGAAGTCAAGTTCCTCGACCAATTCCTGCCCAACACAGGCGAATCGGACTCACAGAGAAGGATGACGGTCAGGACACTTAATCGATGATGATGATGATGATGATGATGATGATGGTGAAGCATGTCGCCGATGGGGGCGCCCTCGGTGCTCTGCCGCTCCCGTAGGTGGGTCAGCGGCGAAGTTCTTTGGTGAGGGCTGGCCAGAGGGGGATGCCGGCAATGGCGAGTCCGCCGAGGGCGATGACGCCGATGGCGAGGTCGACGCTGGTGCGGCCCTCTTTGGACCAGTACACATCTTGCAGGTCCAGCAGCAGTGCTGCTTCGTCGGCGATCAGTGCGGTGGCGGTGCCGTAGGCGGCGGCGGTCACGGGGTGGCGGCGGTGTTGTTCGGCTCCGCGGATCGCGATGGCGCCGAGGGCGGTGAGCGCCCCGATACCCAGGTTGTAGTGATGGAAGTGTTTGCCACCGATGCTCATGCCCCCACCGGCGGGTCCGTGACCATCCCGGATCCAGTGGGTCAGGCCGCGGACGAACCCGAACGTCGTGGCGAAAGACGCCCACGCGATCACCGCGGAGCGTTGCCCGGGCCCGAGCTGGGCGTGCCACACCCGCCGCACCCGAGCACCCTTCGACGCCGGTGGGGGTGTTGTCTCAGTGTCGTCCACCACCGGTGGAACGCTACCCCGCCGAGTGTCGTGACCGGTGTTGTCTCGGGGGTTGCAGTCGGCATCAACCACACCTCCGGGAGGGTGGTTGATCCCCAGGTGGGGGAAGCGCTTCAACTCCGATGGTGACGTGGTAACGGATTGCGGGGCCGTCGATGCGGTCGATGCGGACTGTGGCGGCGTGGCGCTCATGGCGGATGAAGTCCGTCACCGTGCAGCCCTCGGTTGCCGCTACCTGCATGGGCAGGTCGTTGGGACAGGACACAGTGGCAGGGGCCTCGTGACGATTGGTGGAGAGCTGGGCACTGGCTCCGCGGGCAACATCCAGTTTGTCCACCACGGGGGCCGCGCTAGGTGGGGACACCGAACCGCAAGCGGCCGCTGCTGCCAGCGGCAGCAGCAGTGCTGCGATTGTCAGGCGACTGTGCACCTATAGAGTGTGACCAGAGGGGCGTGGACAATCAAGGTCTCGTGCGTCAGTCGGTCGGTCGTGTGGGCCGTCCCTGCGAACGGCGGGGTGCTGCACACAACGGTGGTTTTCTGGGGGTGTTGGTCTGCGGGGCTGGGTGTCGGCAGAGTCCAGGTGACTGACAAGGACGCGGACAGGGCGTAGCCCCCAAGGGGGACCGAGACCTCGGCGATCGGTGGGCGCCACCGTCCTGGTGAGCGTCTTGTTCCGGGGTTGGCCGCGCTCTTTCAGGTGGCGTCGGCGTCGAACGGTGGCCGTTCACCCGCGCCCAGGGTTGGTGATGTGGGGGTGGGGGTCGGTTTGGTGAGCCCGACTGACGCCTTTAAGCCCGGGGGGTCGTTACTGGTGGTGTTGCTGCTGATACCGGTGGTGGGAGGGTTTGTGTTGGTGGGGCTGGCGCCGAACAAGAAGGAGTCGTCACCGTCGAGGAGGTGTTTGGTGATGGCGGTGCGGGGGTTGAAACCGCGGAGCTTCTGCAGTTCAGCGAGGGGTTTACGCAGCTCGTCGAACTCCGGACCGAGCTCGTTGGTGAGCTGCTCGCGGGCGCCTGTTGCGTATTCGCGTACCTGCTTGATGGTGCGGGCGGCCCAGACTGCGGCTGAGGGCAACCGTTCCGGGCCCAGGATGAACAGCCCCGCCATCATGAGGATGAACAACTCCCACCCGCCGATGCCGAACACAGTTTGACCCTACGCGTCACCCCGGCCTTCCCCCGAGGCGCACGCGCGTGTCCACCCGGATTGATCCCTGGTGTCGCCCGGTCGCGGGCAGTTTCGGTTGGCGTGAAACGGGACAGGCCGCCGACCAGTGACCGAAAGTGCTTGAACCGTGGGCCGATCCCTGGCAGGCGTGGACGCGTCCAGCGCCGGGTGTGAACTATTCGTGTGGAGATAGTGTGTGTATGACTCGGGTCTTTTCAGCCGACGTGGACACCGAAGTCAACTGCGATGCCCCTGAGGCCCGCGGCGTAACCTTGACCAACCGCACGGAACTTCCATTCACCGTTGTTCCGGTACAGCTCGCCGAAAATCATCGCGGTCTCGGAGGAGGCGTCCTCGGACAGGTCGTATCGGGCGAGTTCAATGCTATCGGCCTGGTTGACGATGCGGATGAACGCGTTGCGTACCTGGCCGAAGTTCTGCCCGCGCGACTCGGCCTCGTAGATGCTGACCGGGAACACGAGTTTGTCACATTCGGCCGGGACCTCGGACAGGTTGACCTTGATCTGCTCGTCGTCGCCGTCTCCGCCTCCGGTCAGGTTGTCACCGGAGTGCTTCACCGAGCCGTCCGGGCTGGTGAGGTTGTTGAAGAACACGAAATGTCCGTCGGAAAGAATTTTGCCGCTGGTGTTGCACATCAACGCTGAGGCGTCCAGATCGAAGTCTGCCCCCGACGTGGTGCGGGGGTCCCAGCCCAAACCGACGATGACCGCGGTGAGGCCGGGAGCCTGCTTGGAAAGGGAGACGTTGCCGCCCTTGTTCAACGTCACACTCATGGGTGTTCCACCTTCCCGAGCCCGCGTACGCACAGCCACCGGATGTCGCTGCGCTGCCTGCAACCAGACGTTAGCCTGCACCACTTCTGATCGGCGTGGTGCTTTGCCCCGATCGGCCTGGCCGGGGGACTGTGCAATCTGTACGGGCGTGGGCTGTGCTCATCGCAGGACGTGCTGCCCTACGTGCGGGAGCGGGGCGTCACCGAGGAGCAAATCACCACCATGCTGGTGGACGTCCCGCGTCGCTACTTCGAGAACACCGACTCGTACTGATGGGGCCGGTTGACACCGGCCCCATCGAGCGGGAGCTGAACTACTGCGGCAAACCGTTCGCCGGAGCGGTGGGCTGGGCGACGGTGTACTCCTTGAGCGGACCGTTCGCGTCGTCGGTGGTGTAGATGGGGCCGACGGGCTTGGCGACGCCCGCGGTGTACGTCGCGACCTGGGTACCGGTGTAACCGGAGTGGTCAGTGGGAGAGAACCGGAAGGGCACCAGACCAGGCCCGGTGAACCCACCCTTGGCCACTGCGTCGACCAGGGCACCGCGGGTGAGATCCTTGCCCGCAGTCTTGAGGGCCTGCAGCGTGGTGTACGCCACCGCCATGCCGTACTCCACGTTGCCGTCGAACGCGGCGTTGTTGTTGTACTTCTCGTTCACCATCTTGAATAGCTTGATCCAGCTGTTGGAGGTATCGGTGGACAGCGGGATGTAGGCGTCGGACACGGCACCCTCCAGCAGCGGGACCGTAGCGTCCTTCAGCAGACCCTGCAGGGTGACGAAGTCCGAGCCGACGTTGGAGATGACGAACTGCGGCTTGTACTTCAGCTTGGCAGCGGTGCCCAGCTCGAGGGCGGTGAAGCCGGGGACGGTGAACGACATCACCACGTCGCAGCCCGCGGACTGCAGCGCACCGATCTGCGGGGCGACGTTGGTGTTGGTCGGGCTGTAGGTCTGCTTGCTGGCCAGCGAGCCCGCCCCCAGGGTCAGCTCCGCACCTTCGACGCCGTCGACGCCGAAGTCGTCGTTCTGTCCGAAGCTGCAGACCTTCTTGCCGGGGAAGGTTTTCTTGACGTAGTCGCCAAGGATCTTGCCCTCGACGGTGTAGTCGGGCTGCCAGCCGAAGGTCGTCGGGTACTTCGACACCTGGTTCCAGCTGCGGCTGCCCGAGGAGACGAACAGGTCGGGCACCTTGTTCTGCGCGATGAAGTCCAGTGCCGCGGTGTGTGTCGGGGTGCCGAGGGCACCGACCAGGGCGAAGACCTTGTCCTGCAATACCAGCTCGCGGGTGGCGGTCGCCGTCTTGGCCGGGTTGTAGCCGTCGTCGATTACCTTCAGGCTGATCTTGCGCCCGTTGATCCCGCCGCTTTCGTTGGCGAAGTTGAAGTAGGCGGTCATCGCGGCGCTGATCTTCGAGTAGCCGGGTGCGGCCGGTCCGGTGAGCGGCTGGGTGGTGCCCAGCATGATGGAGTCGGCCGTGACGCCGGGCGCACTCTTGTCGCCGCTTGTGCTAGCGCCTCCGCCTCCGCCGCTGCTGCTTCCGCTGTTGCTGTTGCCACTGCCGCCACACGCACTGAGTGTGAGCGCGGTGACGGCCGCAAGGGCGCACACGGCGCTGAGCCGCCGTCTGGTCGATATCGTCATGCTGGTTCTCCTGTGGGTTGGGTGGAGCGGCGGGAACTGGGTGCGTTGCGGCGGTGCAGCAATCCGCGGACCCGGCGCACGAATCCTTGGATGCCGCCGGGTAGTGCGAGCATGACGACGATGAGCAACAGCCCGAACGCCGCATTGGGCAGGTTGTCGTGCAGCTTCTGCGCGGAGGCAGCGGACAGGCCGAGGTGATCGGTCCAGTTCCGCGTGAGAGTGCCCAGGTAGATCACGATGATCGAGCCCCACACCGCGCCGGTGAGGCTGCCGAGGCCGCCGATGACGATGGCCGCCAGCAACGTCAGCGACAGGGTGAGATCGAAGGACCCTGGCGACGCGGTCTGCAAGGCGACCGCGAAGACCCCACCCCCGAGACCGGCGGCCGCAGCGCTGATCGTGAAGGTCAGGATCTGCACACGGGCCACCGACAGCCCGGCCAGCTGTGCCGCGATCTCGTCGTCACGCACGGCGCGCATGTGCCGACCGACGGCCGAGGAGTTCAGGTTGGCCAGGAAGAACAGCACGAGCAGCGCCGCGCCGAGGCTGATCCAGGCCTGCCAGTGCTCCAGGGCGAAGTCTGCGCCGAGCCCGGCAGGCGGCCCGTCGGAGGGGACAAATACCCCCTGGTCACCCTTGAACAGACCGGTGAACCGCGAAGTGATGGACGGCAGGGTGACGCCGAGGGCGAGCGTCGCGCCCGCCAGGTAGGGGCCGCGCAGACGGGCGGCGGCCACACCGATGACCGCACCCGCCACGGCGGTGACCACCACCCCACCCAACAGGGACACCGGCAGCACCCAGAGGCCGTGCACGCCCTGATCGCTGAAGCGCTGCTGGAGCAGGGCGACGGTGTAACCGCCGATCGCCATCAACGCCGCATGCCCGAGTGACACCTGGCCGTTCAGACCGGTGAGCACGGTCAGTCCGGCGGCGGCACAGATGTAGGCGCCGAGGCTGGCCAGCTCGTAGTTGTGGAAGGAGGACAGCTGGCCGGTGAGCACGATGACTACCAGCACACCGAGAACGAGCAGCAGCACGTGGCGGATCAACGTGGAGCGACCTAAAACGGAACGACCCAGCGCGCCCATCAGATGCGCCGGGCCTGGACGCGGCTGAACAGTCCGGTGGGTCGCACCAGGAGCACCGCCACCAGCAGCACGAGTGCCGCCAACTGGGTGATGTCGCTGCCGATGTACCCGCTGGCGTAAGACAGGACCAGCCCGGTGAGGAGACCGCCGACCACCGCGCCGACCGGGCTCTCCAGGCCGCCGACGACTGCGCCGGTGAAGCCCAGCACGAACACGCCGTCCATCGCCTGCGGGAACAGACCCAGACCGGAGGGGATGACGAGCATTCCGGCCAGCGCCCCCACCAGACCAGCCAGCGCCCAGCCCAGGGTCAACATCCGACCCACGCGGACCCCGAGCAGGCGGGCGACCTCCGGCGCGAAAGCGGCGGCACGCATCCGCAGACCGGCCGGCGTCCTGGTCAGCAACACCGCCAGCGCGAACATCAGCACCACGACGGAGCCGACGATGAAGATGTCCTGGTTGGAGAACAGCGCGGTCTTGCCGACGGAGTAGGTCGCCGTGCTGAAAGAGGGGGGGAAGTCGCGGTTGGCGTTGCCGTACAGAATTCCGATGACCGCTTCGAGCAGGATCAGCAACCCCACGCCGATGATGATCGCATTCAGCTCTGGTGCGTTCTCGGCCGCGCGGAAGACGACCCGTTCGACGACCGCACCGAGGATGAATCCGCCCACCAGGGCGGTGGCGAAGCCGAGCCAGTACGACCCGCTCGCCTGCGTCACCGAGAGCGCGAGATAGGCCGTGACCATGGCCTGGGCGCCCTGCGCAAAGTTCAGCACCCGGGTGGTGCGCCAGATCAACACGAGGGCCAAGCCGACCGCCGCGTACACCGCCCCGAAGGCCAGGCCATTGAAGGTCAGGAAAATCAATCGGTCCATCGCGTCAGAACCCCAGGTATGCGTGTCGGAGGCCTTCGTCGGCCTGAAGGTCGGCGGCCTTGCCCCGGGCAACGACCCGGCCCAGCGCAAGGACCACGCCGTCGTCGGCGATGGCCAGGGCGCTGTGCAGGTTCTGCTCCACCAGCAGCACAGCCAGTCCCGTCGTGTCCCGCAAGGTACGCAGGAGGGCCATGATGCGGGCCGTCACCACCGGTGCCAGGCCGAGTGAAGGTTCGTCCAGCAGCAGCAGCGTGGGTTTCGCGACGAGCGCGCGCCCGAGGGCTAACATCTGCCGCTCGCCACCGGAGAGCTGGTGGCCGTAGCTGTCCCGCCTGCGGGCGAGTGGCTCGAACAACTCGTACACCTCGGCGATCGCGGCCGCGGTCTCGCGGGAGGCGCCCGACCCGCGTCGCCACAACCCACCGAGACGCAGGTTGTCCGCGACCGTAAGCTCGGCGATCACGCCGCGACCCTCGGGCACGTGGGCCGCGCCGAGAGTGACCAGACGTTCGACCGCGACCCTGCTCAGGTCCTGCCCGCGCAACCGGACCGCGCCTGCCGAGGGGCGTACCAACCCGGACAGGGTGCGCAGCAGGGTCGTCTTACCCGCCCCGTTGGCGCCGAGCACGGCGGTGATCGTCGCCGGTTCGACGCTCAGGTCGACGTCGCGCAGCACCGGAACCTGCCCGTAGCCGGCGCACAGCCCCTCGATCTCCAGCAGCGCGGTCATGGGTGCTCAGCAGGTACGTCGGCACCGAGGTAGGCCGTCGCGACCTCGGGGTCGGCCCGCACCACCTCGGGGGTGCCCGAGGTGACGAGGCGGCCGAAGTCGAGCACGACCACCTGGTCGCAGACGCTCATGACCAGGTCCATGTGGTGCTCGACGAGCAGCACCGAGCACGGGGCATCCGAGGAGGAGGGCAGGCTCTTGATCAGGGCACCGAGATCGTCCATGTCCTCGGCGCCGAGCCCACCGGCCGGTTCGTCCAGCAACAACAACCGCGGCCGGCTGACCAGGGCGCGAGCCAGTGCGACGCGCTTCTGGATCGGGTAGGGCAAGGTGGTCGGTAGCCGGTCCGCAGCATCGGCTACATCGAGGCGGCGCAACCACGCCAGCGCGTCGGCCCGCAGCCGGGCTTCGTCCCGGTCGCTGCGGGGCAACGCGAACAGGGCACTGGCGAAGCCGGCCCGGCGGTCCCGCCCGGCACCGACCATGACGTTCTCCAGCGCGGTGAGCAGGGGGAACAGCCCCACGGCCTGCAGGGTCCGCGCGATACCGGCGTCGACCAGCCGATCCGGTTTGGGTCGTAATGCTTTGCCATCCCAGCTCAGTGATCCCGACGTCGGACGGACGAATCCGCAGATGACGTTGAACAAGGTGGTCTTGCCTGCGCCGTTCGGGCCGATGACGCCGACGACCGAACCGGTCGGGACCGCGAAGGAGACGTCATCCAGAGCGGAGAGGCCACCGAAGCGCACGCTGACGTTGTGCACCGACAGGCCGGTCGACTCTCGATTCTCCGACGCCATAGATCTTCCTTTCGAGCTGCTGTCGAGCGGACCGGACAACGGGCGGTGCGTGCGTTCAGGACTGGGAAGCGGGACTGGGCACGAGCACCGCCCGGTCGATGGAGCGCTTGAGGATCTTGCCGGTCGACCCCTTGGGCAGTGCATCGACGAACGCCACGATGCGGGGAACCTTGTAGGCGGAGAGGCGCTCACGCGTCCAGGTGGAGATCGCCGCAGCGTCCAGCTCGGAGCCGGGACGCTCGACGATGACCGCGGCGACCTCCTCGCCATAGTGCTTGTCGGGCACTCCGAGCACCGCGGCCTCGACGATGTCGGGGTGCGCGTACAGCACCTCCTCGACCTCACCGGGGTAGACGTTGTAGCCGCCTCGGATGATCAGGTCCTTCACCCGGTCGACGATGCGCAGGTCACCGTCGGAGTCGGTTTGACCCAGGTCGCCGGTCCGAAACCAGCCGTCGTCGGTGAGCACTGCGGCGGTGTCTGCGGGCCGGTTCCAGTACCCCTTCATCACGGTGGCGCCCTTGATGAACACCTCGCCGACCGTCCCAGTGGGGCAGACGGTTCCCGCAGCGTCGCGGACCTCGACCTGCGTGCGGGGGACCGCGCGGCCGGTGTAGCCGATCTTGCCGCCACGCTCGACGTCGTTGAAGGTGCCGAACGCGGTGGTCTCGGTGAGCCCGTAACCCTCGAGGATGGTGCAGCCGAAGCGCCGTTCGAAGGCCCGGGCGATCTCACCGGGCAGCGATGCCCCACCCGAGATCGCAATGCGCAGCTGGGCGAAGTCCGCAGGGTCGACGTCGCCGGCGGCGTGCAGGATGGCGTTCCACATCGTGGGGACACCGGCCATGATGGTGAGCCGGTCGCGACGCAACATCTCCAGCATCGCTTGCGGATCGAAGCGGGCCAGCAGGGACAGCGAGCCGCCGCCGGTGAAGGTCGCCATCATCACCGAAGCCTGACCGAAGACGTGAAATAACGGGAGCCCGGTGCCGGTGCGGTCGGCGCTGGTCCCGCGACTGCACTCGAAGCCGATCTCGCCGCCGGACAGCAGGTTCGCGACGGTGAGCTGGGCGCCCTTCGGCTTGCCGGTGGTGCCTGAGGTGTACAGGATCGCCGCGGTGTCGCCGGGGTCTCGATCGCAGACCTGCACGGGAAGATCGGTGGGCGCCGCCGTGTGCGCAGGCAACGTCCACGTTGGAATGTGCAGCGCGGTGGCGGCGTCCTGGGTCGCGGGCCCGAGCTCGTGCCAGACGATCGCCAACGAACATCCGGCGTCCGCGAGGACGTACTCCAGCTCCGGTCGGGTCGACATCGTGTTGGCCGGGACCACGATCGCGCCTGCGGCCTGAATGCCGAGGTATGCCACGACGAACTCAGGTACCGACGGGGCCACCAGCAGCACTCGGTCGCCCGGCGCCAGTCCCGTCGCACGCAGCGCGTCTGCGTAGGCCGCGCTGGCGTCCCGTAGCTCCCGGTACGTCAATGTATGGGTCGCACCGCGCAGTGCGATGTTGTCCGGGGTGACATCCGCGTGCCGGCAGACTGGCGCGAAAACGCTTGCCATGTCGGTCCTTGCCGGACACCGGCCTCACCAGTGTGACGAGCGCCTCACCCTAGAACACACTTGAGTCCGGCGTCAACATCGATTCGGCCGAGGACGGGCGATCTGGCGAATTTGACGCCGACTTCAGGCATGATGACCAGATGCGCACGACTGCGGGCGACGGTAAGCCGGGGCCCGAAGCCCGTGCTGGCGCATCGCCCGCACCACTGCGGGTACCGCCGGCCACCATGCGGGGGGCGCGGACCCGTGCGGCTCTGGTGACGGCCGCGCGGACCGTTTTCGAGCGCGCGGGATATCTCGATGCACGGCTCACCGACATCACGACGGAGGCCCAGTGCGCCACCGGGTCCTTCTACACCTACTTTGCGAACAAGGAAGAGGTGTTCGCCGCTGTCCTGGAGGGCGCGCAAGAGGACATGATGCACCCGGGCATGGATCGGGTGTCCAACGACGACGACCCCTATGCCGTGCTGGAGGCGAGCAACCGGGCGTACCTGCAGGCCTACCAACGCAACGCGAAGCTGATGGGGCTGCTCGAGCAGGTAGCGCACATCGACCCTGAGTTCCGAAAGTTTCGCAACCGCCGCGCGGAGGCCTTCGTTCGGCGCAATGCGCGGGGCATCGCCAATCTGCAGGCGCGGGGAATCGCGGATCGGGAGCTCGATCCGCTGATGGCGTCGCGCGCGCTGTCGAGCATGGTCAGCCGGCTCGCCTACAGCGTCTTCACCCTGGGCGACGGCGTCGACGAGGAAGCGGACATCGACTTCGAGAAGCTGGTCTTCACCTTCACGCGGCTTTGGGCGAACGCCCTCTGCATCTCGACCCGCCGCTATTGAACCAGTACCAAAGTGGATAACCGTACGACCTGTGTTGGAGCGATGATCACGATGTTTGTGGCGACCACGCCGCGAACTCGGCCGTGAAGATGCGCGTGCGCCGATCGCTTCACCATGTCGAAAGTGACGCCGACTTCAGGTATAACGCTCGTCGCCTTCGTCGGCCGGCCGCACCATTGTCCTGTATGACGATCGCTCTACCGGACGGTCCCGCACCCACTTCGGGGGCCGAGAACGGCCAGCAACGACCGTCCTGGTTGACCGTCTTGGTAATGAATCCGTTAAGGCTGGCTTAACCAGGACTAGGCTTCGCTGGTGGCCGAAATCCTCGTCGGGTACGCCCGATGCTCCACAACGAGCCAAGATGTGCGTGCGCAGCTCTCAGCCCTGAAAGCTCGCCGGCAAGGGGATCAAGCTCAGCATTGGTGGGAGCATTCACGACCCGGGGGACCCGATTGGCAAAATGTTTTTCGGGATGCTCGCCCTGATGGCCGAGTTCGAGTCGGACCTGATCCGGTCGCGCACCGTCGAGGGCATGCGGGAGGCCGCCAAGCGGGGACGACTCCTGGGCAAGCCATCAAAACTGTCGATACTGCAACGGAAGCGACTCCTCGCGGACTACGAATCCGGGGAGTACAGCGCCGCGTAGCTGATGGACATCAGCGGCCTGTCCCGCTCAGCGATGTACGCCACACTGAACAAGGCGCGGGAAGAACAGCGTGGCAGCCGGGAACACCGGTAGGGGATGAGATGGTGCGCGGTCCATGGTGAGGCCGACCTCCGTTACGTGCCTCGGCGCTAGCTGAGCGCCGAGGTGGTCTGCAGTGGGAGGATGGTCGGCATGACCGAAGACTCGCCGCCGCCGCCGAATCGCCAGCAACGGTCATTCGGGTCGACTGCATCGGCTGCGGTCGGCGTTGGCCGCCGGTTCGTCGAGCGGCACGGCTGGCGTGCCTACACCCTGCCGATCCTGATCGTGGTCACGATCGCGGTCACGATCGCGGTCACGATCGTGGCGGGCGGCAGATCCGTGTCCACGGCAGCCCCTGGCCAGGACTCGGCTTCCCCGGTCGCCGCCACGACACTTCCGCAGGCCCCGAGCACGCCGGCTGCGCTGCCTTCGGCACGGTCGGCCACGAACACGGTCGCGCCGGATCCCTGCGCGGCCAACACAGCAGCGCAGCTGGTCTTGGTCAGCGTCAGCCAGCAGCACGCCTGGATGTGCGCGGGAACCACCTTGGCCAGCGCCACCGCGGTCACTACCGGCGCTCTGGTCGGTGGGGACCAGACCCCGACCGGCAGCTGGACCATCCAAGCCAAACAGGTCGACCGAAACCTCACCGGTCCTGGGTACTCCCAGCACGTTCACTACTGGATGCCCTACGACGGCGACTTCGGCCTGCATGACGCGACCTGGCAGAACTTCGCGTTCGGCAGTGATCAGTGGCGCACCGACGGCTCCCACGGCTGCGTCCATTTCCCGTTGCCGGCCATGCCGGACTTCCGGAGCTAATGGGCACACGCGGGGGTGTTCTGCTGCGTTGCCGCTGGTGAGACGCTTGATAGAGGTTCGGCGGGATGATTTGGTGTAGGCACACGACCTAGGGCGTGTCGCTCGAC